>Ga0209039_10002071_pt1 | contig 17606 bp, 14 predicted proteins | sample BogFormECP12_OM1_FD_188238 | JGI IMG/M metagenome (GOLD analysis project Ga0209039, IMG submission 188238) | Bog forest soil microbial communities from Calvert Island, British Columbia, Canada - ECP12_OM1 (SPAdes) (version 2) | ecosystem: Environmental > Aquatic > Freshwater > Wetlands > Bog ... | reverse complement strand
GTGGACGGCTTCGCTGCTACGGTCTCCTCGGATGGCTTCTGTTACGCCAGCCAACGGGCCGCGATCGCTTTCCCTGCTTACACCTACGACAAGCACGTGATCGGCCTGCTGGACGCCTACCAATTCGCAGGCGACACATCCGCCCTGGAGGTGATGGAGCGAGCCACCCAAGGAGCGCTGCGCCACCTTCCGCCGCGCGCCCTCGACCGCCAGTTCGAGGCTCTGACCGAGGCTCCTGACGACGAATCCTATACCTTGGCGGAGAACCAGTTCTACGCCTACGAGGTCACCGGCAAGCGCGAGCACCTGGAGATGGCGGAAAGGTTCCTGCTCGATAAGACCTACTTTGAACCGCTGGCGCGGGGCGAGAACGTGCTCCCCGGGCGCCACGCCTACAGCCACGTGAATACCCTCTCGTCAGCGGCGCGGGCCTATCTCGCCCTGGGCGAACCGAAGCATCTTGAAGCAGCACGCAACGCCTGGGACATGCTGGAAAAAACGCAGTGGTACGCCTCCGGCGGCTGGGGTCCGAACGAGACCTTCATAAAGCCCGGCCAGGGATTGCTCGCGGGCAGCCTCCCTTCCACGCACGCGCACTTCGAGACGCCGTGCGGGTCCTATGCGCATTTCAAGCTGGCGCGGTATCTACTGCGTGTTACCGCGGACGCGCATTACGGCGACGGCCTCGAGCGCGCCCTGTACAACACCATCTTGGGCGTCAAAGATCCGCAGGGCGATCGCTTCTTCTACTATTCGGATTACCACCCCGCCACACAGAAAACGTTCTTCCCCGACAAGTATCCTTGCTGCGCTGGTACGCTGCCCCAGGTGGTGGCCGACTATACCATCAGCGCCTATTTCTGGAACTCGGACGGAGTGTTCGTGAATCTCTTCACGCCCTCCGAAGTGCGCCTGAAACTTCCGGACCCCAACGCCCGGCTCATTCAGGCTACGGACTACCCCGCGGCGGACTCCACCGAACTCCGGCTGGAACTCTCGGTTCCGGCGGAGTTTACGGTTGGAGTTCGCATCCCAAGCTGGCTGCGGTCGCCCGCCCGGCTCGCCGTCAACGGCAAGGAGGCTTCCGTTCCCGCTGAACCCGGGACCTTCGCTCACCTACGCCGCCGTTGGCAGAACCACGACGCCATCCAGGTCACGCTACCGTTTTCCTTCCGCACTGAGCCTATCGACGACCAGTACCGCGATTTGGCGGCCCTGATGCATGGCCCGTTGATGCTCGTGGCCCTGGAACCCGGCTTGAAGCTCCCTAGCCGCGCCCTCGACTCGCCGGGTATGCTGGAACCGGTGCCCTACACCCCGCTGTCTTTCGAGGTGCTGCAGCCGCCGGAGAAGATCCGCTTTGTACCGTTCTACGCCGTTAAGGAGGAGGCCTACACCACGTACGTTACACAGCTCTAGACTAGCAGGGTGCTAAGAAACGCCCTTGGGCTTTCGTAGAGGCCGGCTTTAGCCGGGCATCTTATTGAATTCACAGCGCCGCCCTAAAGGGCGCCGTTGACGATCGTCAGTGGGGTATTGAAAGAAACGTGTGGCCTCTTTTCTTCTTCCAATCGTCAATCGTCAATCTGCAATCGTCAATTCTCGGCGCCGCCAGCTTTTTCTGGCGGTGGAGGTGACAAGCACCGCTTCCTGCCGCCCCGCCACCTTGCACCAGCCTTGCTATCTGCATGAAAATAGAAGTGAACCTTGGTGACGCGAGTTTGGCACGACGCTTGCCGTCCAGACTGCCGACCTATTGCGATCGGGAGTTGACGGATGGAGATCGAAGCCAGTACCGTGCCGGAAAGCACCAGCGTGGAAACGCCGACAGCGAGCGAGGGAAAGCGGTTCCGCGCTTCGGAGAAAGTGGTCCTGGGTTACTTCGCCTTCGCCTCGATCGCCGCCACGGCCTTTCAGGTCGCCCTCAATCAGGGCCTCACCATGGCGGTGCTGAACGTCGTGACCGGCGGCGTGATCCTGGAGTTTCGCCGTCGTGCGCATAACAAAACAACCGACCATGGGGGCGAATGGCTGGTTGCGGTTCGCAACTGGTTCCCGGCCCTGATGATCATCCTGGCTTTCCGCGAAGCCGGGGCGCTGTGCCTGCCGGACACTAATTACCGGCTGGATCAACTCTTCGAGCGCTGGGACCTGGTCCTGCTCCACAGCCGGTTGGTGCTGGGCATCCTCAATCACGGCGCTCCGTGGATTCAACATTACCTCGAGTTCTGCTATCTGCTCTGCTACCCGATGGTCCCGCTGGGATTTGCGGCGCTACTCCTCGGCATGCGGCGCCGGGAGCGGCTTGGAGGCAGGGGCGCAACGGAACGCGCCATCGATCGCTTCTGGACCGCGATCTTGCTGGCCGCGCTCGCCACCTACGCGCTGTTCCCGTTCTTTCCCTCCACCCCACCGCGCGTCCTCTTTCACGACCTCCCCGGCCCCACCGTAGCGCCGCTGCTGCGCAAGCTGAACTTGTGGATCCTCGGGAATTACGGCATCCCGTCGAGCGTGTTCCCCAGCGGTCACGTCGCCGCAGTCACGGCCACGGCGCTGGCGGTCCGCGCCGAGTTCCCGCGCCTCGGGATCGTGTTCCTGGTGGCGGCCGCCAGCATCGCCGCCGCCACAGTCTATGGCCGCTACCACTACGCGGCCGACGCCGTGGTGGGCGCGCTGATCGCCACCGCGGCCTTCTTCATTGCCCAGCAAGTCCACGGCTAGAAGAAAGTGGCTAGTGATTAGTGGCTAGTGGCTAGCAGGAAGAGTTGAAGGTCAAAGGTTGAAGGGCAAAAGGCAGGGTTTCCGTCTTCACTCTTAGACCTTCGACCTTCGACTTCTCTTGCTAGCCACTCGTCACAGGCCACTAGCCACTCGGTCTTGACTTGCGGCGCTCGACTTGTTAGCTTTTCTTCCGCGCCTCAAACTCGCGTCTGATTTAGGGGGACCGTTGAGCGATGAAGAAAATCTTCAAATGGATTCTTTCGGCGCTCTACGGGCTGGTGATGATCGAGGTGATCATCATGATCAGCCCCTTTGCTTTTTATTGGTACTCCGTTTACGCGCCCACGCTCCAGGGGTTACACCGCTGGCGGGCCACCGCGTGGATGGAGGCGTTCTTCCTGCCGCACTCGGTCATCACCACCAGCAAGTTCCTGGAATTTCTTCGCTGGCAGGTAGGCAGCACGTGCTTCAGCTTTGGTGTCCTGGCCTTCCTCGTGATTGGGACTCAGGTCTACGCCACCCGTCTCATTCGCGGGAAGGTAGCTCAGTCGTGGCTCTACTCGAAGATCCGCCATCCTTTCTACCTGAGTCTCGCTGTCGCCGCTTTCGGCCTTCTTACCATGTGGCCGCGCATTGTCATCTTGGTTTTTTACCTGGGAATGCTGTTTCTCTACTACTTCCTGGCGCGCTTTGAAGAGAAGCAAATGGAGGCGAAGTTTCCCGAGTACGCTGACTATCGCCGGCGCACTGCCATGTTCATACCTGGGGAGCCGGGCGGCAAGCTCTTCCGGCTATTTTTCGGTTGGATTCCGAACCGTCGGGTCGCGCTCGCTGCCTCGAGTGCAGTGGTGACAATTTTGGTCATCGGCGGAGGGCTCGCGTTGCGCCGCTATACCATCGACCACTCGGCCACCACGTTGCTGCCCGAAGACCGCACGCTCGCCATCTCCATCTGGCCTATGCCGGAGGAGAAGATTCAACAGATCGCTGCCGAGGCTTTGCGCGACCCGCAAGTGCGCGCAGCTCTCGACAAGGAACAGGGCGCGGTGTTCACCGCCCACGTTCTGCCCCAGGACTACGGCATGGTGAACATGTTCGCCGACGTCGGCACCGACCACCGCATGTTCAGCCGGCTCTCGCCGGGCCGCTTCCGCTACCTGCTGGGGTTCGTCTTTCCCTGGTTCGTTCATCACCGGAGGGAAAGGATCATGGGCACGCCGGACGATAGCTATCAGGTCGTTTTCTCGCGGGTGGACGAACCGGGCCGGCCGCAGTTGACCGCCGAGCACGTGACCGATCTGACGGCAAAGATGACTCCGGTGGTGATCGCGGAGGTGAAAGGCTCCAGCCCTGAACCAGCCACCGTGGGCAGCGTTACGATTCCACCTCGGCGAAGTTTCTGGGGCGATATCACAATGCCGATGTTTTGATGGCGGCACTTGCTTTGGCACAAGAATTCCGAGCCTCACGAAAAAACGATTCCGACTTGCCCGGAATAGTCCAGCGGTCCGGTACCCCCAGGGTCTCGGTGCGAGCTGTCCTTCTTTGACGACGTCTGTGTAGTCGTAGGCTCTTGGCCATCGCGTGAGGTGAACACGGCGCGCCGGAACACCTCAACGACATAGAAGACAGTGAGCGCTGAGGAGAGGGTGAAGACAACGATCGCCCAAGCAAAACTGGTAAGCGAAAACATACTCATGGGGCATCTGCCCTTGGGAAGACTTTACGCCGGCCGCCATCCATAAGCAAGCCTAATTCTTCGTGCGCTTCGCCCGGCGCGAAGAAGTTTGGAACTGGTAGTACACCTTCGGAGTCTTTTGCATTGACCTCTTCCGCCCTGCGTGAGGCGCCTTATGAAACGCAGACAGTTTCTTGGCACGGCCGCAGTTGCGCCCGCGGTGACGGCAGCAGTCAGAGCCGCAGCTCAGGCCGGCCCGCCGGTGGCCGATCCGGTGGAGAAGATGACCGCGCCCGAGCGGCCGACGATAGCGATCAATCACCTGGGATTCCGGCCGCGCGTGGGATCAAAGACCCTGGTGGTGAGGGCGCTGGCTTCGACACCGCCGCGTGAGTATACTCTGCGCGACGTCTCGGAGCGCCACTTCAGCTTCACGCGCCCTCTCACCGAAGCGCGCTCGGAGCCAGGGCCGGGATTGGGCCCGGACTTGGGCCCGTGCCTCACCGCCGACTTCACCGACCTCGACCGTCCCGGCCTCTACCAGATCACCGTCGGAGGCGAACACTCAGTCCAATTCGCCCTCGACGACCAGGTCTGGCGCCGCACGCTGCCTAAGGCGGTCGGCTACTACCGCTACCAGCGCTGCGGCGTGGAAGTGCCGATGGTCCATCCGGCCTGCCACCTCGACGACGCGCGTCGCCGTGATACGGGCGAGCATGTGGACGAAGTGGGTGGCTGGCACGACGCCGGCGACCTGCGCAAATGGATGGACGTGACCATGCTCAATGGCATCGCCCTCCTCAACCTCTTCCGCAACCTTCCCAGCCCACGGCCCGGCGATCCGACGCACGAGCAAATCCTGGAAGAAGTCCGGCATGGCAACCAATACTTCCTCAAGATGCAGGACGCTGACGGCAAGGTCTGGGCCGACGTGGCGGGCGGCGTGAACGGTGATAACAGCGACAATCATTGGACCGACAACACCATCGGCACCGGCGACGACCGCTACATCAACACGGCGAAACGCAGCGATACCGCCGCCGTCTTTGCCGCGCTCCAAGGATTGGTGGGGCAATGCTACGCGAAGTCCGACCCCGACTACGCGCGGCAGTGCCTGGCTGCCGGCGCGCGCGCCTGGTACGCTTTCGGCGCGCCGAAGGCTACGCTCGAAATCGCCTGGTGGACCGTCGCTACCTGCGAACTGTTTCGTGCCACGCGTGACGACCTTTATCGCCGCCATGCCATGCTCCTGGCGCGCGACCTGCTGGCGTGCCAGAACACGTCGTTCCTCGGCGACCAGAAGCTGGTGCGCGGTTTCTGGATGGACGGCGACAAACCTTACGTGAACGTGGTGTTCACGTCGCTACCGCCCTTGGCGCTGCTGGAGCTTTACGATACGTTTCCGGATGCGAACGACCGCGAGAAGTGGAAGGACGCGGTGGCGCTCCACCTGGACGAGTACCTGCTGCCGATGGCGGAGCGAAATAGCTACCGCATTATTCCGCTGAGCCTTTTCCAAGGCAGCCCCACGCCGGAAACATATCGTTCGCTGGCGGGGAACCTGACCTATCGTTATTTCATGCCCACTCGCAAGGGCTTCTGGTGGCAAGGGACCAATTCTCACCTGGGAGGCAACGCGCTGCTGCTGGCTCGCTTTGCGCGGATTGCCGGCGACAAGGCCAGGCGTTACGTGGACCTCGCTTATCGGCAGCTCGAATGGGTGATGGGAGCGAATCCTTTCGGCGCGTGTCTTATGACCGGCGAGGGCATGCGCAACCCTTACCCACACTCGCGCTTCGTCGGGCTGATTCCAGGCGGCATCATGAACGGCATCGCCGGCAACGCCGACGATGAGCCGGTACTCGACACCGAATACACGCTGAACTGGCGCACCTGCGAGTACTGGAGTCCGCACGTGGCGTTCTATATTTGGGCGAATTCGGTGCTGGAAATGCTATCGTAGCGCGGGCGTCTCGCTTTCCGCCTTGGAACGTGCGAAATTAAACGCGGAGGCGCAGAGACACGGAGAAGAGTAAAAGAATCGCATTCAAGACGTCGTTCGTCTCCCGACTTTCCCATTTCTCTCTGTGCCTCTGTGTCTCTGCGTTGGATGACCCCTCGCAATGACTTCACACCCTCCTGGCGGGGGTGGGACCAGAGCAGGTCAGCACGAAGCCTGCCCGACTCACACTTCCGGAATGCCCAAGTCCTTCGACCCTAGGGGCGACATCTTTGCCTCGGGCATGTAGCGCTCGAGCAGGTCCAGCGCGATCCGCGCCCGACGCACGCGCTCGCGGCCCATGCGGCAGGCCATATCTTCGAGCTGCTCGCCTGAGGGGTAGATGTCCGGCGCGTTGCGCAGGCCGAACTTGAAGTAGATGGGCGCTGCCACCGATATAAGCCGCGGCATCTCGTAGTAGCGGATAAAGCCGCCGAAGTTGTCGGGGACTTCAATGTAGGTATCGATCGGAATGTCGACCGCCTGTCGGATGGCCCCGAATTGCGCGGCACTGAGGTCGGTGGGGACATTGAGCGTCGAGACTCCAGCGTCCTCGAAAAGCTTGGCGGTTGCCGGATTGGCGGCGGGCAGCGTAACCGAGCTCTTGATCACCAGATTCTTCGGCAGCTCGCCCTTCTTCTTCATCTCGTTCAGCACCCAGATCAGGCCGATGTCGGCGGGGAGCACGCTGCGAATGCCGAGTTCGCAGGCGCGCCGCACGTCCTCGATGGCGTAGACAAGCTGGTCAGCGCCGCGATGCTGCAAGCCGATCACTTTGCCGGCGGTCGCGAACGCCTGGGCGCCGGTCTCAAAGGTGGCGCGCGGCCCGACGAACAGGCAGACCTCAATACCCTCGCCCGCGCCGATGCTCGCCATATCCGAGATCTCGTGCTTGGTGAGCAGCATGATGCCGCTGCCCTGGCTGACCCGATGGATCGGCACCAGATGCTCCTTCACCGCTGCGAGCACCTCGCGGAAGACCCGCGGGCCCTCGACGCTGGGTATTTCGATGCGGTACTGGCCACCGTCAGGGAAGCGCTTGTCGCTCGGCTTAAGAGCGTGATTGTCTTCACTGGGCAATTTCAGCTTGGAAAGGAACTGCTGCGTCTTTTTCATTGGTCGCTCCCTCCTCTTGGGAAAACAAGCTTTCAGCCCTCAGCTCTCAGCCGTCAGCAACTGAAAGCCAGCGGTCTGGTGGCTGATTGCTGAAGGCTGATAGCTGACGGCTTGATCTTACGTGTACTTCAAATAAACCGTCCGTGTCTCCGTGTAAAAATCGAGCGCTGCCGGACCCTGCTCGCGCATACCAAAGCTCGATTCCTTGGTGCCGCCGAACGGCAATTGATACTCGACTCCTGCCGTCGGCAGGTTCACCGTGATCAGCCCGGCTTCGATGCGATTGATAAACTGATGCACGCGCGTCAGGTCCTTGGAAACGATCGACGCCGAAAGACCGAATTTGACGCCGTTGGCGAGGCGCATGGCGTCGTCAAAATCGTTCGCGAGCATGAGGCCAAGCACCGGCCCGAAGATTTCCTCCTGCGCGATGCGCATTTCGGGCGTGACACCGTCGAAGAGGGTCGGCTCAACAAACCAGCCCTTGTCGTAGGCCCCGCCCGTCAGCCGATGGCCGCCGCACAGCAGGCGGGCGCCTTCCTGCTTGCCGATCTCGATATACTTCAAGTCGGTTTCGAGCTGATTGGCGTCCACCGCCGGACCGATGGCCACGTCAGGATCAAGACCGTTGCCCACCTTCAGCTTCTTCGTCTTTTCCACCAGTTTTTCCACCAACGGGTCATAGATGGCCTTCTCGATGATGGCGCGACTGCACGCGGTGCACTTCTGGCCGGTGGAGAAGAACGCGCCATTCACCAGGATGTCCGCCGCGGCGTCGAGGTCGGCGTCTTTGAGCACGATCGTCGGATTCTTGCCGCCCATTTCGAACTGCGAACGGACTTTGCGCGCCGCCAGTTTGGCGTTCAGGCTGTTCCCCACGTCGCACGAGCCGGTGAACGAGAGCGCGCGCAAGGCCGGATGGTCGACGATGACATTGCCCACCGCGCCGCCGCCACCCGTCACGTAGTTGAGCGCACCGGCCGGGATGCCCGCCTCGTGCAGCGCTTCCACCAGCCGATAGGCGCTGAGGGGCGCCAGCGACGCGGGCTTGATTACCACCGCGTTTCCCGCCACCAGCGCGGGCGCCATCTTCCAGGCCGGGATGGCGCTGGGGAAGTTCCAGGGAGTGATGAGTCCCACCACGCCCAACGGCTTGCGCAGCGTGTAGCAGAACACGTTTTCGCGCTCGGAAGGAATCTGGTAGCTGAACTGGCGCGCGCCCTCGCCGCCGAAGTACCGGAAGATGTTGATGGCGCGCTTCACTTCGCCCTTCGATTCGGGCAAAGTCTTGCCTTCCTCTCGCGTCATCTCTTCGCCGAGTTTCGCCAGGCGGTTCTCCAGGATCTCCGCCGCCTTGAAGAGATACTCGCCGCGCCGCGGAGCCGGCAGCCCCGCCCACGCCGGCTGCGCCTTGACGGCGGCCTCGAATGCGGCCTCGACGTCCTCTGTGCCTGAAGCCTGGAATAGTCCGACCGTTTCGTCGCGGTTAGCCGGATTGACGTTCGGGAACGTCTTCCCCGACCTGGCCTCGACCCACTGGCCATTGATGTAGTTGTGAAAGACGGGCAGCATGTCGGCACCTCGAAGAGAATGATGAATTATGAATGATGAATGATGAACAAAAGAGAAGAACAACACCCGTATCTTTGTTCCGTTCATCAATCATAATTTCGGTTTTTATCGTTCTCTTTCTTCTGTTCATCATTCATCATTCATAGTTCATCATTTCTTCAATCCTATTGCATCGCCTTTCCAAGCGCCGCGCTGGCTACCGGCGCCATCAACTCGTAGCCCTTGGCGTTAGGATGCAGGCCGTCATCGGAAAAGCCCTCGCGCAACATGCCGTGGTCATCGACCACGGCCGAATAGTAATCCGCCACGGTTGCACCCGCGCGCGCCGCATAGTCCTTGATCCAACCGTTGAGCTTCAGGATATCACTCGGCGGGCGGTGCTCCGTCTGCTTGTGGGCGGTATAGTCGCTCACCGGCAGGAGCGGGCACAAAACTACTTTGATCCCGTGCTTCTGGGCAAGCTCCACCATGGCCTGGAGGTTCTCTTCCACCATGGTCAAGGTCTCGGGACCGGTGTTGCCGGAGATATCGTTGGTGCCGGCCAGGATGATGATAGCCGCCGGGCGGAGATCGATCACATCCGGGAACATTCGCACCAGCATCTGCGGAGTCGTCTGCCCGCTGATACCGCGGTTCACGTAAGGCTTGCCCGGGAAGGACTGCTCCAGGTGCCAGCCGTCGGTGATGGAGTCGCCCATGAACACCACGCGGCCGGCTTCGGCCGGCAGGGCCTTCAGGCGTTCGTCATCGGCATGATAGCGGCCGAGCTGGTTCCAATCCACGAGCGTGTCCGCGAGGTAGTGGTCTTGCGCGGAGAGGTGCTGCGCCTGAAGACCGAGGCAGCAGGACGACGCGTTACGCGGAGTAAAGTCCGGCACCAACTGGCTGCGCGCGGAACCGGCGCACACCAACACGGCGGCCAGCAGCAAGAGTGAAACAGGTGTTCGCTTCGCCATAGATTCTCCTTCTCTCCCAATGAGGCCGTGAAATAACGGCGAGGGAGCTTCCAGCACAGAGACACAGAGGCACAGAGAAGAATGGGAAAAGTAGGGACCCAACTGACCTCTCCATGTGGTGCTCGCTCTTTCTCTGTGTCTCCGTGCCTCTGCGCTTAATTCTTCACACCCTCAATGGAACCGAGCTTTCATTTCATCGTTGATGTTCGAGCGCGCTTAATTGCAGGCGATGGCCTCCCTGGCGTTTTGCTTCCCGAGCTTTTCAGCGCCGCTTGGGTCTTCTTCGGAAGTTTTGCCACAACCAGATCGTACGACTGGCGCAACAACCTCTCGACTTCGCCCGGTCGCAGGCGGCAAGCGGCGGGGTCAATCAGAACCCAATGCGCCCGCGCAAGATAGGGAGCAGGACTGATGCCGGCCAATTCCGTCAGTTCGTAAAATGTCTCTTCGGGGCACTTGAAGGAAAACCGTCCTCCGGCTTCGAGCGTCGCGATCACAAATATTTTGCCTGCGACTTTGAACACGAGGTTGTCACCCCATTGAATCTGCTCGGTGGTGCCCGGCAAGGACAAACAAACCTCTCGAATCCGATCCACGTTCACTGAAGCCACCTTTTGGCCCGGGAGCGCGGGCGTCCCGCCCGCTCTTGAAGAAGTGGTCAGTGGCGAGTGGCTAGTGGCTAGAAGCAAAGAACCACCCCACTCGCTAGTCTAGCCACTAGCCACTAACCGCTAGCCACTTCCTCAAGAGCGGGCGAGACGCACGCGCTCCCAGGCCTCGTTACTCCGGCACCGCCGACAGAACCAGCGCTGACGGGCGCTCGCGATCGTGATAAATCGCGTTCGTCGCCTTCACCCAGCGAGTTGCACTGTCTTGGTTCTCACCGGTATTCAGGTTGCGATCGAAGCGCGGGAAATTGCTGCTCGAAATTTCCAGCCGCAGCTTGTGTCCGGCCAGGAAAACGTTGCTGGTGGACCACAGGTCGATGGTGAACTTGTACGTCTGCCCGGGATTCATCAGCTCGGGCTTTTCTTGTGAGTCGCGATAGCGGGCACGGACGATGCCGTCGTTGAGGTTCTGCGCGAAGCCGTTCGGCCACACGTCCACCAGCTTGGCCGTGAAGTCGGTATCAACGGCGGAAGAACTGGCGTAGAGCTCGACGGAAGCGGGACCGGTGACCTCGAAATCCCGGGTGAAGGCGGGCGTGGAAAACACCAGCACGTCGCTGCGAGCCTCATCAGGCCGCTGATCGCGCGGGCCCGGGGCCAGGTGCCCGCCGTCGCAGCAGAGGCTGCCGCCGCGAGTCGGCACCGGGTCGGATGGGTCGTAAGTGAACTGATCAGCCGTTTCCGATTGGGGAGCTGTTGTGTCGAGCGTACCGTCACCCGCGAGCCCGTTGGCCTTGCCGGAAGAGTGGAGGTAATAGCGCGAGGCCCCAGCGCGCGCCGGCGGCCAACGGTCCTCCTCGCGCCACTCATTCTTGCCCATCACGAAAATCTTGACGGGCCTTTCCTGCTCCACGCCGTTGGCCACGCCTTTCAGCAGATGGTCGTACCACCGCAGCATCACCTCGTCCATATCGATTTCCGCGTTCGGACCAAAGTCCACTTCGCCGATCTTTCTTCCGCCTCCGGAGTGGCCGCCGATCAGCACGAGGAGCCGCTGGCCGCGACGCGCCGCATCCGTCCCGGCGCTGGCGTTCAATCCGAGATAATTTCGCAGCGTTCCGCCCAGGAAAATGTCGTACCATGCGCCGACGTGGTACGCTGGCACCATCACTTGAGCATGGTGGTCTTCGATCGACCAACGCTTCCAATAGTCGTCGTAGCTCGGGTGGGCCAGCCAGTCGACAAAGTACGGAGCCAGGGAGCGCGGCCCGTCAAGCCCCCAGTGTCCCTCGGCCAGATGCTCGCCAAAAAGGGGATATTCCGCCAGCGGCAGCTTCCAGGTATTCGGCAAGGCGTTCGTCGCTTCGCTGACGCGACGGTTGAGCGTGTCCTGGGCCAGGCCCGTGGTCCACGATTCATTGAACCACTGTTCGAAGGCGCCGCCCTGGTACGTCCAATTGGCGTGATAGTTGGAGGCGGTGTCGATGGGGAAGATACCCGCGAGATGCGGCGGATGGGCGATCGCGGTGAGCATCTGGGTGGCGCCCACGTACGAGCCGCCGAACATTCCCACCTTGCCGTCCGCATAGGGAAGGGCCGCCGCCCACTCCACCGCGTCGTAGCCGTCGTCTGACTCGTGCTTGAAGGGATACCACTCGCCTTCCGAAGTGTATCGGCCACGCGTATCCTGAATTACCACTACGTAGCCGCGGGCCGCCGCGCGGTATCCGAAGTCAGCGCCGCCTCTTTTGTCGTAAGGCGTTCGCTCCAGTAACACCGGGAACTTGCCGGGCGCGTTGGGCCGATAGACATCCGCCTTGAGGACTACGCCATCGCGCATCTTCGCGGCCACGCCGCGTTCAACTTTCACCTCGTACGACTCGGCGCACGGCCCGCCCGCCGGCAGCAGAGCGATCAGGCTCGAGAGAGTAACCAGGGTTAAGGCACCGCGCTTCATGGATCCCTCCGGGCACGACAAAGTGCTGCGAAAGAATGAAGCCGATTATGAACGCTTGTCGTGAAGAGAGTCAAGGCGACGAACGAAATGGTAGTGGTGTCATTTGACAAAAGAAGAGAATCCACAGATCACGCAGATTTCCCAGATTTAGAAAAGAGCCACAGGCCGCGCACTCAGCGTTGTCACAAGTCCAATGAAGCCACCATTTGCTGGTTACCCTTCGTCGAGCAAGCACCTTCTTCTCTTAATCTTCGAAATCTGCGTAATCTGTGGATTCCATTCTTCCCCAAATGACACCACCACCAACGAAATGGCTCGTCGTTGATCGAGCGGGGCTGCCGGTAGGAAGCCGGGAGAAGTATGAAAGGAAAAGCCGGCCTAGAAGCGGGTCTGCGCTGCACTCACTCGGGACCTTCTAAGCGCCCGAGAGCGATGCCCGAAAAGCGGAGCTTCGCGGATTAATTCTTCCCAGTTGCTTACAACCCACGGACCGCCTAAAATATCCTTCATTGGCAAACCGGCGAGTCAACCCGGGTGGTCGTTTTGCCGGAGGAGGTTGCCATGTCAAAGCCGCGCTTGATTGTCCCCTTCCTGGCTATCAGCGCCAGCCTTCTGGCCGGCATAGAGCTAATGGCGTCGCCCTTTCCGTCGCAGGCGGTGTCCCAGAGCTCTAAGTCAGAGCAGGCGCAAAGCGAGAGCCCCAAGCCGCTATTCTATTTCGTGTCGACGGGCGACTTGAAGCTGGAGCACCGAGTTAGCCCTGCCTACCCGCCGGGAGCGAGGTTGGGGCGACTCCAAGGAGACGTCGTTCTTGATCTGACCGTGGGCGCAGACGGCAGCGTCTCCGATGCCAAGGTGAAAGGCGGCCCTCCGGTGCTCGTGAACGCCGCTCTTGAGGCGGTCCGGCAGTGGAAATACGCCGCGAGCTCGCAGTTGCCCGCGACCACCTCGGTATTGGTGCAGTTCCGCCTTGAGAGACCCTTGCCGTCCGGTTTCAAACACGACCGCAACCACTACCCTAACCACGGGCTTTTCGTAAACGGAGATGGACCATACCCGTCACCATTCTACCCCGAAGAGGCCAAGCGCCAGCACATTCAGGGGATGGTGGCTCTCGAAGTTACCGCCGATGCCGACGGCGAAATCTCTGATTACCGGGTGCTGAAGAGCGATCACGAGCTACTGACGGAAGCGTCCGTGCGGCTGCTCAAGGCTCCACTCTGCTCGGCTCAGGACTTGGGCCGATCGGCACAGCTTCGTTGCCGCGCCATGGGGTTGAGCCCCGGCCTGCTAACAGTGGTCATTCAATTTTCCCTGGATCGTCCAAAGCGGTCGTTCAGCTCCGGCAGCCCCCTGCTCGTTTTCGCCTACTTGACCCAGGCGCCAGCGGACTTAGTTGTCATGCACGGCGAAGTCGCTCTATACCCAGAGGAGGCACAGAGAAATCGCCTCGAAGGCGACGTGCAGATCCAACTCGAGGTGAACGGAGAAGGCGAGGTCAAGGATGCAGCCATCTTGAGCGGTCCCGAACCGCTACAGGACGTTGCCCTGGAAGCCGCGAAGAGATGGCGTTTCATTCCGCCTTCGGAGGCGCCGGTGGAGGTGATCGTAACTTATCTCTTCTGGATACCCAACTAACTTAGCGGCATCCGAAGCTAACGTGTCGATTCATTCCAGCGATCAGGCCTCGTCGGCCGCCAGCACTGGCATCTTGCCCTTCTCATTAAAACCGGCGCTTCACTTGTCCTTCCGTTGTTCGCCGCTCTCAGTTTCCTTCAGGATCTCGATCATCGCGGCCGGAGTAATAATCCGGGCGGATTTGTGCTGTTTCAGGGAGAGGAGCTCCTTGTCGCCGGTCACGAGGAACTCGGCTTGGCTTGCTTCAGCCATCGCGAGCAGGTAACTTGTCCTTGGTGTCCGGCCCGACGGGTCCAGAGGGCAGGTCCCCGCAGTAGAAAGAAAAGTCCTGAAGGCCCGCCGCTAGTAGCTCGACCGCGCTGGCGCGGAGTCTCGTCCGGAAAAACGGCCTGCCGGCGACGTCGCGGAATTCCGCGATGAGCGCCTCAGAGGTGACGAGCGTGAACGCCTTGCGCTCCCAGGCGTCGAGAAGTTTTGCCGGCGCGCCCAGGGGCGAGAGAAGCGCGGAGAGCAGGATGTTGGTGTCGAGGATGAGGCGCATCAGGACCGTTTGGCGCGTTCCCGGTAGCGTTTCGCGCGGACGTCCTCGACCGCTTCGTCTATCATCTTCTGGAGTTCGTCCGGCGGAACGTCGGCGAAGGCTTCCCGGGCTTTGCTGACGCTCTGGTGGAAGATGCGCCAGCGGACGGCTTCCTCAATGAATTTCGAAATGTCGCCTTTTTTCATGCCGTGCGCGCCCAGGAAAGAGCGCAAAGCGAGATCGGCTCGCCTGGACCATGTAATGGTCAGGCGGGTGGTTTCTGGCTCGGACGTGGTATTTCTCGTCATATGAGCATATATCCACTTATGAGGGTAAGCGATTGTAAGACTTGCGTCAACCGGAGGGTTGTGTTTTTGTACTTTTCGTTGACGCTCTCCCAAGCGAGCTATAGACTGAAAAGGAGAGATTCGCAAGCGATTCGGATGAAAAGAGAAACTGTCATTACGGCGACCGTCTTCCTGGTGGTGGGCTTCCTCGCGGGGTACATCACTTTTTCGCTGATCTCATCGAGGTCGCCGGCGAGCGCTATGGCAGCCGCCAGCACCCAGCCCCAGGGGGACGCACCGGCTGCGGAGACGGCCAGCGGGACCGCGGCAGGTGCGAATCGGGCCCTGCCCGAGGGCCATCCAGCGGTCGACACCGACACGGCGATCCGCATGGTCCAGCAGGAGATGGCCCAAAATCCGAAAGACCCCAAACCTCCACTGACTCTCGCCAATTTTCTCTACGATCAGAAACACTTCGCGCAGTCCATCGAATGGTACCAAAAGGCGCTGGCGCTTGATCCGTCGAATGTCGATGCCCGGACGGACATGGGGACTGCTTATTTCAGCAGTGGGAATCCGGACGAGGCCCTCGCGGCCTACCGCAAGTCCCTCGAGATTGACCCTCACCACGAGCAGACGATGTTCAACCTGATCATCGTCGAGATGGAAGGAAAGCACGATCTGGCGGCGGCCCGGAAAGCCTGGGCGCGCCTGCACCAGCAGGACCCTGCTTACAAGGGCCTCGACGACTTGAAGCAGAAGCTCGACGCCGCGCAAGGTTCCCCTGGCGACGTGCCGCAATAGGCGAGGCATGTTGTTCTCCGAGCAACGGACAGCGGGTTACAGCGGATGATGGATTCGAGTTTGGAGTTAGCTAGCAACGGTCAGCCATCAGCCCTCAGCTTTCAGCTCTCAGCAAGAAAGTCCAGTGTCTTGCCGGAGAACTGATGGCTGATAGCCGAGGGCGGATAGCGGACCGAGGGACAGTTTTCCGAAGAATATGGGCGTTCTGTTACGTTACGTGTTGGAACTCATCCTCGCCTGGGTGGCGTGGCGATTCATTAGTGGGGCCTTGCAGCAGGTATTCACCGAACGCAGAAGCACTTCCGAGCCGCGGCTTTACACGGATCCTTCCAAGGTGAAGCGGCCTGCCGTGACCGGAGAAATGGCGCGCGACCCCGTCTGCGGCATGTTCGTCTCGACAGAACTTTCCCAGCGCCTCCACCACCATGGCCAGACTCTGCACTTTTGCTCCCGTGAATGCATGGAACGATTCCAGAAGCAAGGGACAGGAGCAGGGGACAGGGGTCAGGGGACAGGGACCAGGGGTTAGGCCCTCGGCTTTCCCTAGCTATCAGACTGTCAGCAAGACACCGGACTTTCTTGCGGAGAGCTGACGGCTGATAGCTGATGGCTAATTCTAAGCTCGAATCGCGTTTCCTTCTTAATTTCCTTCTCCTTCTTAATTTTATTGACATTCTCTGGCGCGACTCTATAATCCGAGCAGAAAGTTTGCGCGGTGGGGAGCGAACGCGGTCACATGAATCAATCAGCCAATGGTAGCCCTCCTGTTATTCTGACGATTGCCGGATTCGATCCGTCCGGTGGCGCGGGAACCGCCGCCGACCTAAAGACCTTCGCCGCCCATAACTGTTACGGCGTGGCTGCGATCACCGCGCTTACCATCCAGAACACGCAGGGAGTCACGGCGGTTTACGCGGTGGAACCGCTCCAGCTTAAGGAATGCCTCCAGTCGCTGGTCGCCGACGGCAATCTTCGCGCGGTGAAGATCGGTATGTTGGCCAGCCGTGCCAACGCGGAGATCATTGCCGGGTTTCTGGACGCCAACGCGACTCTGCCATCCGTTCTCGATCCGGTGCTTCGCTCTTCGAGCGGGTTTGATCTGGTGGACGCCGCGGGCCTGGAATTCCTGCGCGCGGAGTTGTTCCGCCGCGTCAGCGTGATCACGCCCAACCTGGGTGAAGCCTCCGCATTGTCGGGCCTCACAGTGGAGAGCGTGGAAGGAATGAAAGCGGCGGCGCGCGCTCTGGTGGAAATGGGCGCGCGGGCGGCGGTGGTGACCGGCGGCCACCTCGACCGGCCCACCGACGTTTATTTCGACGGCGCCCGTTGCGAGACCTTTGTTGGCGATCACGTCCGGCCAGCCAATACGCACGGCACCGGGTGCGCGTTTTCCTCTGCCATCGCGTCGAACCTCGCGCTCGGCCGCCATCTGCCGGACTCCATCATGCTGGCCAAGGCGTACGTCACCGAGGCCATCCGCAAGGCTTACGCCACCGGGCCGGGCCGCGTGCCCTTGAACCACTTCTTTCGGGCGCATCCACACTCGCGCGGCGCTGACTATATGCCCGTCGTTCCAGAACCCGAACCGGTGCATTGAAGAAGGGAGTCGGGAGTCGGGAGTCGGGAGTCGGGACTACCGCCCGGCTGCTCCCTACTCCCGACTCCCTACTCCCGACTCCCTAGTTTTGGACATGCTCACCACCCCCCAGAGGATCGCCGTCGGCCTGTCGCTGCTCGGCACGGTGGCGGT
>Ga0209039_10002069_pt1 | contig 17614 bp, 16 predicted proteins | sample BogFormECP12_OM1_FD_188238 | JGI IMG/M metagenome (GOLD analysis project Ga0209039, IMG submission 188238) | Bog forest soil microbial communities from Calvert Island, British Columbia, Canada - ECP12_OM1 (SPAdes) (version 2) | ecosystem: Environmental > Aquatic > Freshwater > Wetlands > Bog ... | reverse complement strand
CCTCACGCCGCGGACTCCAGTCGGAATGACGGGAAGGATGCAGAACGTATTATTGTCAACGGACTAGTTTGACTGAGAACTCGAAACTGAGGACTGAGGACTAGTTGACCATGCGGCGGAGGGATTCGAGGGCCTGGCGCGCGAGGGTGTAACGGGGTTCGACATTGATGGCTTCCTGGAAGCAGCGCATGGCCTTGCCGTACATTTCCTTGCCAAGATAAGCGCGGCCCATGTTGTAGTGGGGGAAATGGCGGGGTTCGTAGCGGCGCGCTTCGACGGCTTGCTGCAGCCAGGGAATGGCTTCATCGAATTGGCCGAGTTCGATCAGGTAAGCGCCAATATCGTTATAGGGATTACCGAAGTCAGGATCGAGCTCGATGGCGCGCTTGCATTCGGCGATAGCTTCCAGCAGGCGGCCTTGATAATGGTAGGTCCATCCGAGGAAGGTATGCGCTTCGGCGGTGGGATGCAGCTCCAGCGAAGACTGGTAGAGCTCCGCGGCGCGGTCGTAGTCGCCCTCCATCTGGGCCTGGTAGGCGTCCTGGAGGACTTCCCACGCCCGGGTCAAAGTCTCCTGACTCATACCGCCATTGTGAAGGGAGAATTGGAGAAAGGTCAAAGGTACGAAGGTTCTAGCTGTGCATATACGCAAACTGTCCCTTTTGACGGGTCGTGGGTGGAAATTGGCCGCTGGAACAGAGAGGATAGACAGGACTGGCTTGGGACGGTGCCGCCGGGGTATTCCTCACAAGGGCTACGTGCTCAGAGCACTGACACAAACGCAGTAGAGAGATATAGGGTAGGCCACTGATCCTCACGAGGAGGTCTTCGATGCCATCTTCAGACAAACCCACACGCAGAGAGTTTCTGGTTACCACTTCCACCGCGGCCTTGGGGGCAGCCGTGCCCCTGGGCAAGATGCCGGCGGAGGCAAGCGCCGCGAACGCACCTGTGGCGCCGAAGCCGGAAGGGGCTCCTTTTGCAGCCGAAGAACTCTTCCAGAGCGGGCCGCAACGGAGTTTCACGGGCGATCGAGCCATGCAAATCGCGATGCCGATCGGGGGAATCGGCGCGGGCTGCCTCTGCCTGAATGGTTACGGCGGGCTGCAGGATTTTTCGATTTGGAATCGTCCCGCTACTACAGCCTTGCCTGACGGTTACTCCGGCACGCAAGCGGCTTTCGCGATTTTGCATATCAAGGGGGCAACTCCGGTCACGAAACTTGTCGAGGGACCGTTTCCGCTACTGAAGATCTACGATCAGGGGCTGCAGGGAGAGGGGTACCGGCGCGGAGGGTTCGAGGGCTTTCCGCGATTTGGGAAATGCGTTTTCAAAGGAGAATACCCGTTTGGAGAGGCCAAGCTCAGCGACACGGCTGTTCCGCTGGAAATCATGTTGACGGCCTGGAATCCTTTTATTCCACTGGATGACAAGAACTCCGGGATACCGTGCGCCATCCTGGAGTACACGCTGCACAACAAATCGCTCATGAACGTTGCCTACGAGTTCTCCTATCATCTTTCGCACTTGGCTTCCGGATGCAAAGAGGAAGAATCGGAAAGCCGGAATGCGGTGATCCCGGAGCGGGGCGTATTTCTGTACAACGTGGAAAAGCCAAATGCGGAAGGATATGGCAGCGCTTGCTTGATCGCGATAGGGAATAAGCCGCGCATCAAAGGCATGTGGCTGCGCAGCCCGGGATGGGAATTCGATTCACTGTCGGCACTGTGGCGCGAAGTTTCCACGGGGAAATTCACGACGAATGAGGGGTCCAACGAGATCGACACGAGCGGGCGGAATGGCGGCTCGATTTTATTTGAGGGAACATTAGCCCCGGGCGAATCGCGAACTTACCCCATCGTGATTAGCTGGCATTTCCCCAATTGTTATTTGCAGGCTGGTGCGGTTGGAATTCCGGAGGCGCAAGGCGAGGCGGGGTGCCGCGCGTTTCCGGAACAGACGCCACCGCTGTGGCGGCCTTACTATGCTGCGAACTGGAAAGACGCGCGCGAGGTCGCCCTCTATGTGAATGAAAATTACGCTTCGCTGCGGGCACGCACCGTGGCGTTCAAGGATGCGCTGTTTTCGTCGACGTTGCCGCCGTATGTGTTGGATGGCGTGTCCGCGAACCTGGCGATTCTGAAATCTCCCACGGTGTTGCGCGTGGAAAATGGCGATTTGTGGGGATGGGAAGGATGTTTTCCGGATGCCGGATGCTGCCACGGCTCCTGCACGCATGTTTGGAACTATGCGCAGGCTTTTGCCCACCTTTACCCGCAATTGGAACGGACGCTGCGCGCACTGGAGCTCGAACGCTCGATGGATGAGAACGGCCACGTCACGTTTCGCTCCGCGCTTCCCGAAGGCCCGGTGAAACACGATTTCCACGCGGCCTCGGACGGGCAGTTGGGCGGCATCATGAAAGTGTTTCGCGACTGGCAGATTTCCGGAGACCTGGATTGGCTGAAGAGAATGTATCCCCTGGCGAAACGCAGCCTGGATTATGGCATTCGCACCTGGGACCCGGATCATCGCGGAGGGCTGTTTGAACCTCATCACAATACTTACGACATTGAGTTTTGGGGGCCGGACGGGATGTGCACCAGCATTTACCTGGGTGCGCTTTCGGCATTGTCGCAAATGGCAAAAGCGGTTGGCCAGGCGGAGGATGCGGCGTTTTATGGCGATTTAGCGGATCGTTGTGCGCGCTTTATGGAAGAGCAACTCTTTAATGGCGAATACTTCCAACAGAAGGTGGAGTATCAAGGGCTGCGAAACACTTCGTTTGCCACGATGGTCGCCAAGGTGGATGAACACAGCAGCGAAATGGAGCAACTGCTGAAGCGCGAAGGACCGAAATATCAGTATGGAAGCGGATGCCTGTCGGACGGTGTGATTGGCGCGTGGATGGCGCGCATGTATGGAATCGAAACTGCGCTTGCGGACGAGAAAGTACGAAAGACGCTGCAGGCCATTTTCAAGAATAATTTCAAGACGGACCTGAGCCAGCATGCCAATGCACAGCGCCCGGGCTATGCCATGGGGCATGAGCCGGGCTTGTTGGTGTGCACGTGGCCTCGCGGCGGAAAGCCCACGTTGCCATTTGTGTATTCGGATGAGGTGTGGACCGGGATTGAATACCAGGTGGCGTCGCATCTGATCGCCGAAGGCTTAGTTGAGGAGGGATTGACGATCGTAAAAGCGCTGCGCAGCCGCTATGACGGGCGAATTCGCAACCCGTGGAATGAATATGAGTGCGGCAATTATTACGCGCGTGCGATGGCGAGTTATGCTTTGCTGGGCGCGTTGTCCGGCTTTCGCTACTCTGCTGTTCAGCGGACTCTATGGTTTGGGCCGCGGTTGAGTGTCCGGCCATTCAAGACCTTCTTCAGCACCGCTTCCGGCTTTGGCGTGATCGTGCTGGATGCCCGGAGCCTGCACATTCAAGTGCTTGAGGGCGAGCTGCAAGTGGAAACACTGGTGCTGACGGAGGGGGCGAAGAGCAGAACGTTGGAGTGGAAGACGACGGCCCGGCCGGATGCACCTGCGATCAATAACTTGTGAACGAGGGCGTAATTCTGCGCACCGCCCATCGAGATTGCGGACGGGTGACTCCTTGTGCGAGTTATCGTATTCTGGAATGCGAAAGAGAAATTCTGAGGAGCGAGAAGGGGGAAACGTGAGGAAGTTTGCATTGAGCTTAGCGGTGTTGGCTGCGTGCGCGGCAGTGGTGGCCGGAAGCGCGCTGGCGGGGCAGGAGTCCGCCAAGAAATCCGGAGGCAATGCCGCGGTAGCACGGGGCAAGACGATTTTTCAGCAAAAATGCACGGTGTGCCACTACGACACGAGCGACCAGAAGAAGATCGGGCCCGGCCTGAAGGGAATTTTGAAGCGCGGAACATTCACCGTGAATGGGAACAAGATCACGGACGAAAGCTTGAAGGCGTGGATTGAGAACGGCGACCAGTTGATGCCGGGACTCAAGGACAGCCTGGAAGCGTCACAGATCAAGGATGTGATCGCGTACGTAAGAACGCTTTAAACGTTGTGATGAAGAAGGAGTAGGCCGGAATTTTCGGAAAATCAGCAGCCGAAGTAAAAACCCCCGGTAACCTGTGGGCGCAGGCTCGCCGGGGGTTTTCAATTTTGCTTTTTCCCAAGCGGGAAAGAGGATCTACTTCAGGACGGCATCCTTCAGCACCTTTGCCGGGCGCAAACGGACAACGGTCTTGGCCTTGATCTTGATCTGTTCGCCGGTCTGGGGGTTGCGGCCAAGGCGCGCCTTGCGGTGAGCCTTTACGACGCGACCGATCCCGGGGATGACGAACTTGCCCGCGCTACCCTTGGCTTCTTTCACGGCGAGCTTGTGAAGCTCCTCGAAAAAGGCGGCAACGGTCTTCTTGGCGGTGCCGACCTTCTCCGCAATGTGCGCGACAATCTTTGTTTTGCTCAGTGGCTTGGCTGCCATTTCTTCTGCTTATCCTCCTGATTTGTCTATCCGCCCCGAAAGAATCGAGGCCAGCCGCGAGCGAAAAACGCCTGTTTTTAAAGGAAAAACTCGGGCCGAATGGGACTATAGCGAACGCAGAAGTGGAACGCAAGGGGAAAACAGCAAAAATCGCTGGAAAAACGCACTATTTTTTCAGGCATGTGCAAAACGCTCAGCGTTCATGCGGTAATGCGCGTTATCGGGAGCCAAACTTGCGGCCCGTGGGGCTATGGTATCCTTCCGAATCTCACCCAAACGAGGAGAACCGTTGATGAACGACAGTGCAAAGTGGCAGGAACTGGAACGCGAAATCGCGGCGGTGGTGAAATTGGGGCGGCGGCCCGTGGCCGTAGCCTACTTGGACGAGGAGCCCACGGGAATCAAGAAGTTCGAGGGCTCGCAGCCTTCGGGTTGCAGCTTCTGGCGGCTGGCAGCAGAGGGAAACACCTTCTATACCATTCCAGAGAATCACTTTAACTGCGCGGTGGGCGCGTATACGCACAACATTCCGCTTTCAGCGGAGCGCGAGAAAGAGACCGAGCAAACGCTGAAAATGATGTTTGAGCTGGGATATGTGCAGCCAGAGGAAGTGCCGCAGATACCACGACTGTCCAAAGGGCCCAAGGCAGTAATCTATTCGCCGTTGGGCGTAGCTCCTGTGACGCCGGACGTTGTGCTGTTTGCGTGCAAACCCGCGGGGGCGATGCTGCTGCAGGAGGCCGCGAACCGGGCAGGCGTGGGCAGCGGCGCGCCCACGCTGGGGAGGCCGACGTGCATGGCGCTGCCGGCTTCTCTGCAGCACGGGGCGATCACCAGTTTGGGATGTATCGGCAACCGCGTGTATACAGGGCTGGGCGAGGATGAGCTGTACGTGGTGCTGCGGGGAAGGGATGTGGCAAAGGTTGCGGCGGCGCTGAAGACGATCGGCAGCGCGAACGTGGCGTTGCAGGACTATGCGCGAGGGCGCCGGGAACAGCTTTCCACACTGTAGCCTGGCAACCCGAACGAACTTCGCGCCCCGTTCAGAATACGCGGAAATCGTGCAAGACATCACTCACTGTGGGTTTGAGTGCGGGTTGGAAGATTGTGGTGCGCGCGGCCACGATCATCCAGTTTTAGCCCTCTATCCGAACAGAGCAGTTGAAATGATGGCCGTTTCAATCGAGATTCCAAGAGAAAGGCGCCTTAGCGTTGAGAAATATGACGTCGAGTGGCGAGAAATCTCCAACCTCAGGCTGCGCAAGTTTGCAATGGAGCCGGAAGCCGGCGAAACCAATGCATCCAGCTGAAACTTCCACTTGGCATTATCGAATTCGTCGTCCGCGGCATGACTGGCGACGAAAGCCGGCGATAGCCTATCAAAGTCTCCGTAGCCCAAATGGAAGGATAAGCGAGAATTTGCTCACTTTCGCTGCCTTTTTGGAATTGTCGTTGTTGAGTCCGGGTCTCAAAGCCAAATCTTAAAACCCGCAAATTTCCTAAGAAAACTCAGGAATTTAGAACGGGAGAAGGAATTGTCACCGCTTTTGTTGCCACGCCAGGCCACGGACTTGGGAGGCGCATCCTTTTGGCTGAGTACGAGGTGCAAATCAAAGAACGCAAGTCTTGATCAAGCTATCGTGCCTATTCGACCGCCTTTAACTTCTTCGTGGAGGGCTGCAGCCCTGTCCAACAGGTATGTGGTTCAAAGCTGCTTGGGGTGGGACGAGCTTGGAATGGCAAAGACGGCTACTGCTCCGAGTACACCGGTAATCGCAATGATTCTCCAAGCCAGATCATAACTGTGCTGTATGTCAAAAAGTGTGCCAACAATCCAGGGAGCCGCCCACTGACCAATGGAGTACCCCATAATGATGAGCGCCAGAAGCTTCCCTAGCGAAGCAGTGCCGAAGCATTCCGCAGTCACGAGAGGAATGAGCATGTAGTCTGCACCCATCGCAAACCCGAAGAGAATAACGAATGTCCACAGCACATAGGTGGAACGTGGATTTGCGAGCAGGAAGACAGACACTCCAATCAGGAGATAGAAAAAGGCCATGATGTGTGTCTTACGGAGGCGGTCGGCGAGATAGCCGACAACCACGCGGCCCCCCAGGCTTGATGCTAGCAGGATTGTAAAGAACCGGGCGGCGGACGCCGCTGAATAGCCTGCATCCTTTAAAAAAAGGATGAAGTGTTGAATGACAGCCCCAATGGCACCGATGACCAAGGTCGCTCCAGCGAGGAGGAGCCAGAAAGCGGTGGAGCGGACGGCTTGAGCAACTCCGACGGAAGCGGAATCCTGCAGCGTGGAGGCCTCTTGCGCCAGCTCAGCCGCTTCTAAACCATCGGGAACAAGTCCCAATTCTTCCGGGGCAGAGCGCGTGACCCAGATTCCCACTGGAAAAAGCACAAGGAGGACCATCGCACCCACGAACTCCAGAGCATGGCGCCACCCCAGACTCCGGGCGAGGGCATTGACTAACAAAGGCGCGGCGACTCCTCCCAATCCCAAGCCAAGGTAGGCATAACCCATAGCCTGGCCACGGCGTCGATGAAACCAGCGTGCAATCAAAACCTGGTTGGCGATGGGTCCGGCCAGGACGTAGCCCAGAACTTCCACAATGCAGAGAAGTTCGAACTGCCAAAACCTGGTTATCGAACCCATGAGGAGGAGTGGAACTCCGACAAGACCGACTCCCGCGAGAATTACAAACCGCGCCCCGATTCTGTCGATCACTGTTCCGACCAAAACTCCAAACGGGAGCCCGGCGAGAAGAAACCCGAGGAAAAACCCCTGCGTTACCTCTGCCCTCGTGAACCCGAGCGACTCAACGAAGTATGGATAAAAAACAGGAAAACCATAAAATATTATCCCGACGACGAAAAAGAGATTCAGAAAAGCTGCAAAAACAATCCACCAGCCGTAATAAATGCGCTTTGATAGCTTGCCTGACTGGCGAAGAGTCATGTGTCTCCTGAGTTTCGCTTTCGTCCAAGAAGCGGAAGGCGAAGCCTATCCTGAATTGCAGGACAGTTTTACCCAAATTCAGGGCCGGCAATCGCGCACAGAGAGTCAGGATTGCCAGGGTGAGCATTCGGACCGCGGTACATGCGCGTCAGGATACGAGCTTGCCCAAATCCGCAGGCGCGTAGCAATTCAATGGCGAAGGGATTGGGAGTCAGGCAGTCCACCAGAAGAGTCTCGCGGGTGGAACGCGTCAAGAATTCATGGAGAAGTTTCTCCGCTGCAGTTCGGCATTGGGCCATCCAGGGACCGAGATGATCGGCGAAGGCCCCGCGGCGTCCAAACGCATATCCTTGCGGCGTGCCCTGCTCGGTAATACACATCGCGAAATCCTGAGCTTCATCCTGGAGCGAGCGAAGTAAGAAGCTTCGGTCCGCGCCGAAGACATCCCGGTCCATCGCAAAAATGAGCGCCAGTTGATCCTCGGTCAGGTGCGCAATACTCGATTTCACCTTCCCTGCGACGCTGCCGGATGGTCTCTTCAGCATCCATCTTTCAATCTGAAATTCCGTAACAAATCCCAGCTTTGCGTAGAGGGGTTGTCCCTGAGGAGTGGCATCGAGCTTTAGAGTGGGCATACCGCGCTTATCGAGATACTCGACCGCCTTTTTCAGAAGTTGCGTTCCGATTCCACGCTTCTGAAACTCAGGATCCACCAGAACCATTCCAATCCATGCAAAGCGATCCTGGTAGGAAATGGTTGTCGCTGTGCCACATACCCGCGCATCAATCTCGGCGACAAAGCATCCGCCGGGACTTGCGTCGAGAAAACGATTCCAATCGGCGGCGGTCTGATTCCATCCGGCGAGCTGATTCAGACGCAGGCCCGCGGGGACATCAAATTCCGTCATCGTGCGAATATGCATCTTTGTAATCCCAGCGAAAATTACCAACTGCGGAGGAGCATACCGGAAACCTCAAGACGCCTGGTAATAAATTCGAGTACAATCACGCCGCTGCCCTCCGCCGCGCTGAGCGGAAACCGATAATGAGCCTTCATGCAGAGCGATAGCACTTCCATCCGGGATGTTGAGCAACTGGAACACCTTCTTAGCGAACCCAGCGAAGGGGCGATCCGTGCCATGAGCGCACTCGAGGGCGACGTTCTGGTGCTGGGTGTCGGCGGGAAGATGGGGCCGACCCTGGCTCGAATGGCGAAAAGGGCCTCCAAGATTGCGGGAGTGAAGCGGCGCGTCATCGGAGTGTCGCGCTTTTCGTCTTCGCCCTTGGAGCAACAATTGCGAGCTTGGGGTGTTGAGACGGTGCGTTGTGATTTGCTGGATCCCAAGTCATTCGCCGAACTGCCCGATGCCGCCAATGTCGTATTCATGGCGGGAATGAAGTTTGGATCCACGGGACAGGAAGCGCTGACCTGGGCCATCAACACTTTCCTTCCGGCGCTGGCCGGGGAGCGCTACCGCCAAAGCAGGATCGCCGTGTTTTCGACGGGCAACGTGTATGGGCTCTCACCGATTGCAAGCGGTGGGTCACGCGAGGGCGATGCTCTTAATCCCGCTGGTGAATACGCAATGAGTTGCGTCGGGCGCGAGCGTATTTTTGAGCACTCCAGCCGGACAAACGGCACGAAGATGACAATTCTTCGCCTGAATTACGCCGCCGAACTTCGCTACGGAGTGTTGCTGGACATTGCGCTCCGCGTGAACGCAGGGCAGCCCGTGCCTCTTTCGATGGGACATCTGAATGCCATCTGGCAGGGCGACGCTTCGGCGATGAGTCTGGAGTCGCTGGTTTACGCCACTGCACCTCCGAACATAATCAATCTCACCGGCCCCGAACTTCTCAGTGTGCGCTGGATCGCCGAGGAGTTTGGAAAAAGGCTGCTGAAGCCCGTTCATTTTGAGGGCCAGGAATCGAGCGATGCCCTTCTGAGTAATGCGCAAAAGGCCTATCAGTTGTTGGGACGGCCTCGCGTGAGTGTGCAGCAACTGATGGATTGGATTGCGGAGTGGATCAGCAAAGGCGGAACCACTTTGGCCAAGCCTACCCACTTTGAGGAACGAGCGGGCCGCTTCTGAGGCACACCGTCAATTGGAGGCCATGATAGACAAATGGTCCAAAGAATGGACAAAAGGATTCAACAGGTACTGAGGAAGGGTACGGTGATTCCCGCACACCCTCTTGCGTTAAACGCAGAGCGCAAGTTGGATGAGCGCCGGCAAAGAGCCCTGACCCGGTATTATGTTGCGGCCGGCGCGGGTGGCCTGGCGATCGGCGTACACACGACGCAGTTCGCGATTCGAGATGCCCGCGTCGGGTTATTTGAGCCCGTTTTGAGATTGGCCGCGGAGGAGATGGACCTCGCCGACCGAACTCGGGGTGAGCCCCTGGTCCGAGTCGGGGGGATCTGCGGAGAAACCGCCCAGGCTGTGCGTGAGGCAGAACTGCTCAACGAATTGCGGTACAGTGCCGGGCTTCTGAGTCTGGCCGCCGTACTGGCTCTGGATGACCAAGGGCTCATCGCGCACTGCCGGCGGGTCGCGGATATCTTGCCGATCATTGGTTTCTATCTGCAACCAGCCGTGGGGGGGCGCGTGCTTTCGCACAACTTTTTGCGGCAATTTGCAGAAATTGAAAACGTCGTGGCGATCAAGATTGCCCCGTTCAACCGGTACCATACGCTCGACGTAGTTCGGGCCGTCGCAGAATCAGGCCGGGACATCGCTTTGTATACCGGCAATGACGACAACATCGTGATGGATCTCATCACTCCTTACGCCTTCACGATCGATGGACAGCTCCGTGAGAGGCGAATCGTGGGCGGCCTGCTGGGCCACTGGGCCGTTTGGACGAAGCGTGCCGTCGAACTGCTCGAGGAGTGCCGCGCGCTGGCACTCGCGGCCCAACCGATTCCAAGAAGTGTTTTGCAGAGAAACGTGGAGGTGACCGACTGCAATGCGGCGTTTTTCGATACAGCAAATCAATTCGCGGGTTGCATTGCCGGCTTGCATGAAGTGTTGCGGAGGCAGGGTCTGCTCGAAGGCATCTGGTGCTTGAATCCCAACGAAACTCTTAGCCTTGGTCAGAGTGAGGAGATTGACCGGGTTTATCGCGCCTATCCCGAATTGAATGACGATGATTTTGTGCACGAGGGACGAGAGGCATGGCTGAAACCTTAACTGAAGGTTCTCGCGCCACATTTTCCAGAGCCAGGATTTCTGGAGATGTTAGAGCGTCCTGGATTGTTGTTAGCCCACTTTATGTTGCACCGGTCGGCCATTGGCGATTGACGCGCCTGCGACGAGTGGCGCAATGTCCGGGCGGTCATACCCTTCGTCACAACCTCTGGCTGTGATATAGAATCCTCTGAAAGAATCGATGTAGAACATTGGCTACCTTACGGTCACGGAGGAGAACGCAGGGTGATTGCGAGAGTATTAGAAGACAAGATGTCGCTTGGCAACGCCGCAGCCGATCAAGCGGCGGCGGCCATGCGCCGGGCGATCCTCGATCACGGCTACGCCCGTATTATCGCTGCAACGGGGGCGTCCCAGTTGGATTTTCTCGATGCGCTGACTGCCTCGAGAAACATCGACTGGCCTCGGGTGGAGATGTTTCACCTCGATGAGTACGTCGGGCTACCCATCACTCATCCCGCCAGTTTTCGCAAATACCTTCTGGAGCGCTTGATTCATAAGGTAGGGATAGTGAACTATCACCTGCTTGATGGCAGCGGTGATCCGGACGAGGTTATCCGCGGCGTTGGCAAGGCGCTGCAATCGGCGTTAGTTGACGTTGCGTTTGTGGGTATCGGGGAGAACGGGCACCTGGCCTTCAATGATCCCCCAGCGGATTTCCGAACGGAAGAGCCTTATCTGATCGTCGAACTCGATGAAGCTTGCCGGCGACAGCAGGTGGGAGAAGGCTGGTTCGCGAGTATCTCGGAAGTTCCTCGACGGGCCATATCCATGTCGGTGAGGCAGATCCTGAAGGCGAAGGAAATAATCTGCGTTGTGCCTGATGCGAGGAAAGCTCGTGCCGTCAAACTGTGTTTCGAGGGAGAGGTCAGTCCGATGGCGCCTGCTTCTATCCTGCGGACGCATCCGGCGGCCACCATTTATCTCGATAGGGATTCGGCCAGCTTGCTCACTCCCAAAACACTCAGCGGGCTCGCTGCTCTGGCATGATCCGTAACCATGCGATTTCCGGCATCATGGTACTCACTCAGAATACTGCGGGATTGCCGTGACGGTAACCGGGCAAATGGATTCGGGCCGGCCTCGCCTCATCCGTTCGTTGCGGTGGTGGATTGCCGGGCTTCTATTTGCCTCCACGGTAATCAACTACGTTGATCGCCAGACGCTTTCCATTCTCGCTCCCTACCTGAAACTGGAGTTCCGCTGGACGAATGTTGACTACGCCAATATCGCCATCGCCTTTCGCATTGCTTATTCCATCGGACAAACTGTTTGCGGGCGTTTCATGGACCGAGTTGGCACGCGACGGGGGCTGACCCTCAGCGTCACGTGGTATTCGATCGTCTCCCTGCTGACTTCGCTGGCGAACAGTACCTTCAGCTTTGGCGTGTTTCGCTTCCTGCTTGGCACGGGAGAATCCGCCAACTGGCCTGGTGCGAGCAAAGCCGTTTCCGAATGGTTTCCGAAGCGCGAGCGTGGCCTGGCGACCGCGTTCTACGACAGTGGGTCATCCGTCGGCGGTGCGATCGCTCCCTTCCTGATCCTGCCCGTGTATTTACGCTGGGGATGGCGTGCGGCATTTGTCATCCCCGGACTGCTGGGATTTCTGTGGCTGTTTGCCTGGCGCCGCTTCTATCACTTGCCGCAGGAGCACCCACGCATCACTGATAGCGAACGCCAGATGATCCTTGCCGAGACTCAAGAGGCCGCGACCGACGGGAAATCCGGACTGCGATGGCGGGACCTTTTCAGATTGCCGCAAACGTGGGGAACGATTATCGCGAGGAGCCTTACCGATCCCGTGTGGTTCTTTGTCACGGATTGGTTTCCCATCTACCTGGTCGCAAAGGGAATCTCGCTGAAGAGCGGCCTTTTGGCTGTGTGGGTTCCCTTTCTCGCCGCGGACTTGGGAAATTTCTTCGGCGGATGGTTTTCTGGATATTTGATACGGCGTGGCTGGCCGCTCGGCGCGGCGCGAAAAGCACTGGTTGTTTTCGGTGGCTTCGGGGTGTTGCTTCTCATCCCGACAATTTTCACCGTGCAGCTGTATCTGATCGCCCTGCTGTTCGGGTTGGCTACCTTCGCCTATGCTTCCTTTTCGACGATTGCAAACGTGCTGCCTACCGATCTCTATAGGAGCGATTCCGTTGCATCGGTCAGCGGCATCTGCGGAACGGGAGCGGGAATCGGCACCATCATCGCATTCGAATTAATCGGCCATCTTTCCGATGCGCGCCAGGCTACGGGCACTCATTCGTTTGACCCGATCGTGATCGTTGCCGGTCTGATTCCCTTCATCGGAATGATCCTGGTCTTGTTACTCGTGCGCAACACGCGCGCAACCGATCAGGGGCTGGTTCGGCGAATTTGAACTGACCTTGATGCGCAGTATAGCGATCGATATTTTGCTTAGTGAATATAAGCCCCGGAGGGCAGGAGGTACTGCACCGGCCAAATTTCCTGCTCGTGCTGGACGATTTCGGACCATTTCAGGACTTTCACGTCTGGTTGGGAAAGCAGTTCAATGCCGGGCAGCGTCTCCGCAACGGCGCTAGCGAGCGTGTAAGCATCGCCCGGGGCAGTTACGAGCACTGTGTTTGCACCCAGCTTTTCACGGGAAAACCGGGTGGCGATTTCTGCGTCCTCGATCATTTGCAGAAAGTAGGGCCTGCCGATCAGGAGCGAGTTGTACACGTAATCGGCCAGAACGCCAGAAATGGGATTGACATAAGCTTGATCAAATTCCAGCGAACCCAGTACTGGATCATCGGGCGAAACTGCTCTGTAGGGCATACGAGTTTCGCCAAGGCCCGGGAAATCGAATGAGACGATATCGTACCCCGCATCCACATATCTCTTGATTTCAGGCCAGTCTGCTGCTGTCGCTTTGCCCTTATCGCTGAACCACAAGAGTACTCTTCGTTTCTCGGTCGCGGGTTTGTGGATGTAAAGCAGCGGCATCTCGATCACCCTGCTGTGCCGCAGCAGATAGCGGTCAATCAAAACTCCGGCTGCTTCTGAGCTTCCCCTGGATTCCCAGGTAATTTCTCCTTTTCCAGCCAGTACACCGGAGTATTCGTTTACCTTCCATTCCTTCACTCCCGCGTACCGGTCACCGTAATATTCTTTTGCGAGGCTCCGCCCCGCTCCGGTCTTATGCTCCTCGTAATACTCCCGGATCACATCCATCAATGATTGTGAGTCGCTGTAATCGAGGCTGACCTGCCCAGTTCGAGTGCATTGCAGGGATGTGCCCGGGAGTTCTTTTACTGGCGGAAGCCCATGTCGCGCTGGATTCCCGTTGAAGTGGTCAAGAAAATCGAGTGCGGCTTCCTGATTTCCGTCTGAGAATTGATGCCCGTGATAGCCTTCGACCAGAGCGATGCGGTCTCCGCGGCCGAATCGATCGTAGAGTATCCCCACTTCGCGGACGGTCTTGCGCGTTCCTTCAATGGGGAAAAAATCGAGCACCGCCGCGGCCACCATTACCGGCCGGGGATAGAGCAGTAGCAGCAATCCCGGATGGTCAATGCCGTTTGAAATCAAGCCGAACAAATCCTGCTCGGGATCGCTGTCGGGATCGGCAAAAATGCGGTTAGAAATCCTCATCGGCAGCGCGCTGATATAGCAGGAGGGCACGGCCACTTTGATGCGCTCGTCGAGAGCAGCAATCAGAGTAGCCTGAAAGCCCCCGCCGCTCGTCCCGGTAATGCTGATTCGTTCGCCGTCAATTTCGGGGCGCGTCAGGAGATAATCGACCGCCCGGATGCCGTCCCAGATTTCCCATCTAGCGAGATTCGCACCAGCCAGATAGGCCAGATTCCCCATTACCGCGTGTTCCCCACAAATCAGGTTATAGCGACTCTTGCCTGCTGCAGCATCCCAGAACTGGCTGCGTTCCGCCTGCCCAACGGGATCCCAGGAGATTACGACATACCCTCGCCCCGCCAGTCGCTGGCTAATCGCCTGGTAATGAACTTTTCCATCGGTTGCATGACCAGCAGGAACCAGCACACCGGGATGTTTCTTCGTGTGATCGTCCGGCACATAGACAAGGGCCGTAACATAGACGCCCGGCAAACTCTGGAAGATCACTTTTTCAATCGAAAATCCATTCATCTGGATTCTGCCAGTGACTTTTGCGTGCAGATCCGTTTTGACGGCCGGCAAACCTCCAATCATTTGCAGCAGCTTCTGCCGCAGTTCAGCTTGCGCCTTTAGCAAGTCACTCTCGTTCTGGATGGCCTCCCAGGCTTTTTGACGATCCTCGTCTTCTTTCCACGCTTGTTCCGCCTGAAATTCCAGCAGTGGTGTGATTCGTGGTCCCGGAGGCAAAGGTTGCTCACGTACAAGAAACGCTTTTGAGGGCGGTGCGTCCTGAGCAGCTACAGCGCAGAGGGCCATCGCTCCAGCGAAAAAAGCCGTGATACATGGCCGAATCATTTTTCCTCCTGGCAATCCGCTGTACCCAAGTGACCCTCCCCGTCCGCGATCGTTCCCAAGCGTGAAAAACGTCACTGCGCGTTTATCGTGAGCGATCCCATCGAATACCAGCCGTCGTCTTGCCGGCCTTCGATGCCGAAACGAATCACGGCTTGTCCTGTCCTTGGATCCAGCATCGCAACCCGGAATTCGTACTTGTCTTCCGGCAACAGTTCCGGAACATAAAGCGTGCCATCAAATACCGCGTCTCCAGGAAGCCATTTCCGGACGTCCACCGGAATCCGGAGGACGCGCGCCGTCCTGGAAGATCGCAGTTCAACCGCCAGCGTTACTTCTTTGTAGATGGGTGCGACTCCCGCGTTCAGCCACCACATGTGAATTGGCATCATCGAGCCGGCGCTCACCGTCTTCGGATACTCCAGGCGGCGGAGAATAAATCGGTACCCCATTTTCTTCTCAAAGCTCTCGAATTGACTTCTCCATTCTTGGGGAATCGGTGCGGACTTTATGTTCACGGAGCTGACATGCCAGCGCAGCGCTTGTTCGAGAATGTAGTCGAGGTCGTAGCCTCTCTCCTTCCATCCCGCGACCGTGTAGCAGGTCTCCAATGAGACCGGCCGGTGTTGCCAAACATCCTGAATCCCCGCGCGCACCACTTGCTGCGGGTAAATCTCCAGCATCTCTGCCGGAAAATAGGCACTCGTAGAACTTGTCCGCATATCCCCCCAACAATCCAGCCGCCACCCCGCGCCATGTTCCGTGCCATACGCCAGCGCTTGCTGCTCATCAAAATTCATCAGCAATGGTGTGCGTTGAAATGCCTCCAGCCAGATATCGATGAGTTCTTTTTGATAGCGAAATGGTGGCATGTAGGGGCTCCAGCCCTCTCCCCAATACCCAACGGAAGAAATGTCCACGCTATCCAGGTACGGGTTGCCGTCATACCGTTTCCCAGCCTCTGCGACGAGCTCGCCCCAATACTTCAGAAAAAGCGGATCGCTAAAATCCGGCTGCCAGATTTCTCCGTCCTTATCAGCCGGTTTGTTGGCCCGCACCGCGCCCGAGTTTCTATACCACGCAGGAAGCGGGTCCTGGTTTGAGTAGGGCATCAGGCGAATCGCCAGGCTCTGTCCATGCGCGCGCGCCTCTTCCAATGCGAGATCCACTATCTCCCAATGAAATTTGCCCTGCTCCGGCTCAAGGACATTCCAATACCACCTACAATACGCGATCGAGGTCTCCGGGAAATCCGGCTTTGTGGCCGCCTGCGGCAGCTTCGCAACTGGTCCGACTTCAGACCATTTCAGGGGAGGATTTGGCTCTTGCCCGTTGAATCTTTGAAAGGTGGTTATGCCCATCCCAGGATTTATCAATAGGTCGTGGATTTCCTTGGGGCGAATCACGGAAACATTTGATTGCGCTAATGCTCCATATCCATTCACGAGCACCAGAAGCGTGGCAATGCAGTATTTCCCCAGGATCGATAGTGCGAGGTACCGGCATGATTTATATCCGTTTCGCGCCTGAAGCATCTATGAGTTCTCCATTCCCAGCAAGCAGAGATATTTCAGCACACGTCTCGGAGAGAATTCGCTGTGATCCATGGCCTTGTGTTGTCATTGATTCTGAACTGATTCCTCTCCTTGCTGAGTATGTCACTTAGTTTGTTTTTGAAATGCTGTCAAGCGCCAACGTGTTCAACTGGAGGGTCCCAATGTGACCATCAGCTCTGGAAACGAAAGCCGAAGCGAAGTTGATCAGTTCCCGGGGCGCAGCTTGAGGAGGCCGAAGCGTTCGGGAACGTGGAAGGTATTGCTCATCGGGGGCTGCCACGTCAATTCCTTGTGGCGATTCGGCGGCCCTTGACTGAGAAAAAGATTCACGCGAAACGTGTTGCCGGGCGCGGGCTGACGGGAGTCAATGGCCTGCATGGGTATCCTGATTGCCGCGTACCAGACATGATTCTCGCGATCAACACGAACAGTGTGTTCGAAGCCTGAGTTCCACACCCAGCCCTCTTCGTGGTGTGGATTGTGGAGGTTGATGTCCAGGTCCACCCACTCTCCCTGCGGAGAGATCTCAAACTCTTTATAGCGCTGAATGTCAGTGAAATCGGAGCCGATGAAGACCTCGGCAACATCCCAGTTCCAGAGTTCGTTTGTTTCCTTCTTCGTATCAGGAGAGGGCTTCAAGTAGAGTTCGACATAGGGGCAAACAAACAGGAAGTAAAGGAAGTCCTTGGTCCAGCGTGAACGCACTTCCATGCGGCCGGTGGCGAGTTTGCCCTGCGCATCCCTCTCGGCGAACACAGGGTGTGTGTCTCGCCAGAAGAGAGAAGACGGATCCGTGGTCAGCGGCACGTCACTCGGTGCCTTGGTACTTTCAAAAAGTGCTTGGGTCCCGGCGGTAATACTGACACCAGCTAGTCTCCTGAGTCAGTGATTTCTTGCATATTTGCTGCGGCATGTGCGGCGAGCGTGCGGGAAGCAAACCTGCCAATGCTGCTGAGAATCGCATCGG
>Ga0209039_10002068_pt1 | contig 17626 bp, 7 predicted proteins | sample BogFormECP12_OM1_FD_188238 | JGI IMG/M metagenome (GOLD analysis project Ga0209039, IMG submission 188238) | Bog forest soil microbial communities from Calvert Island, British Columbia, Canada - ECP12_OM1 (SPAdes) (version 2) | ecosystem: Environmental > Aquatic > Freshwater > Wetlands > Bog ... | reverse complement strand
CACGTCCGAGGCGAGCTTGGCCGCCTTGATTTCGAAACGCGTGTTCATTGTATGGCCTGTGGCAAAGACTACCGGCGGAATCTCCCATTTCTGACGAGCCGCCAGTTTCTCCGGCAAGGTCAGGCCGCCACCGCCGGAATCCATTTGTGCCTCCACGCGTTGCCCATTCACTCGTAGCGAGGCGATCGGCACTCCATCCTGCAAGCGGATAGGCAGCACCGTTCTTTCCCCATCCGGCACAAGAGCACCCTCGGTCAGCAGTATCTGCCGGTTGGGGAAGTCGAGGGTCAGCAGATAGTCGCGGAAGAGGGTAAATCCGAGCAGGCCCTGGCAGGGACCGGCCTCCCCGGTTACTTCATGCCGGACGGCCTTCACGCGGTAGAAAACCACCCCGGCAACCTGGATGGATGGCAGCAGAACCATAGGCACCCGCTGCTCGCCTTGCCCGCTTGGGTCACTCAGGATTACCTCCGCCACAGTGGGCAGTTGCAGCTCATCGGCCAGCGCCGGACTCACAAATGCATCGGCGCCGGTTCCGGTGTCGATGATGAACCGGTACGGCCCCCTCCCGCCGATGGTTACCATCACGTAAGGCTTGCCGAAACGCTCAGTCATGGGAGCGGAGTGGATGAGACTTTGAGCGGGCAAGTAAAGGGCCGCAATCAACAACAGCGCCGGCCATGCGCGGATCTTTACAGAGAATGGGGACATAACGCTCCTTCCCCGCATCTGTCGAAACCGGACGGGCGCGGCAGGAACTTGTTGGCGCTTGCCGGCTCCGGCGTTCTGCGCCTTGCATGCATTCCAGTAAAGACCGCCCGCGGAAAGCCCGCAACGCTACACCGGCTACCTGCCTGTTTCGCCGGGGTTAAATCTATCCCCGGTGTAACCGGTCTCCATGCGTTGCCAGAGCGTACAACTACACGGCGCGTAACATCAGGTGTCACCCGGGCAGCAAGCGGGAAAGGTTACACGCCGTTACATGCCGGTTTCTCGTGCCTCTTCAATTGTTAAATGCTGGAAATACGATCAAGCCAAGATTTATGCCGGCAGTTCACGACTTTAACAGCAATAGCACGGAAGCAACTTCGCCAAGAGCATATTTACTGTGGTTTCGCTCTAATAAATCAGCTTGAGCGAGAATTGAATCTGCCGCGAGGCGCCTGCCGTCTTGGAAATCTCGCCGAAGCCTGAATTGCGGAGAATCTTCCCGCTGACCTGGTCAACCTGCAGGATATTCGACGGCAGCCCCATGTTCACGATGTTGAACAGGTTGAAGAACTCGGAGCGGAACTGCACGTCGACACGCTCGGCTCCGCTCTTGCGGCGGCCGAAGGGCGTGTCCTTGATGAGCGCGAAATCATAGTCGTAGAAGGCGGGACCGCGGAAGCTGTTGCGCCCCAGTGTGCCGAAGCGGCCTTGATTATGTCCTGTTCCTCCGGGCAGATGAACGGGAATGGAGAAGAAGTCCTCACCATTGTCGCCGCCCATCCCGAAGTAATCCTGGCGGTTCTGCCGCGCGGTAGACAGATGCGGGGTTGCGATCTGATCTGGGCGATCCACGCCCGCATCGCCCGCGCCCGTCTGCTGAATGCCGCTGAAGACCGTAAACGGCGCGCCGGAGCTGATGCTGGAGATGCTCAGCAGCTCCCAGCCGTAAGTCGCCTTGCGGCTCACGGGCCGAAGGAAGCGCGCGCTTTCCAGATGCAGATCCTGCGCCAGGCTGAGGTTAAAGCTATGGGCGACGTCGAAGGTGGAGGGCCCCTTTTCCGGACGCGTGTCGTAGGGATTCTGCGAGAATCCCGAAGCCACCGCGCCGGTGGAGCCGGTGCCGCCGATCACTTCGCTGGTAACATCGATTGACTTGCTCCAGGTGTAGCTGGCCCGAATGCCCGGGCCGCCGTGACCCACCGCGCCGGAAAGAGAGGTTTGCAGCGCGTGGTACGTGGAGTGCGCGTCGCTGGTGATCACGTTCTCCACGCCAAAGCCGCCTATCACGTTGCCCGCGCTGTCAAATTGCGTGTGCGGCGCAAAGGCCGGGCTCGCTCCCGCAAAGGCGTTGGGGAAGCTGTAGCGGGGCAACTTTTCCGCGGCGGTGCCCACATAGGCTGCGTTGGCGGTGAGGTTGCCGAGTTTGCGCTCCAGGCTGAGGGTCCAGGTAAAGAGCGTGCCGTTGCCAAAGGACGGATTGATGCCGCTGAGGTTGAGCGCGCTAACCACGCCGCCCGGCGTCAGCGCCGCCATGTCTTTCTCGAAACGGTCCACATCCATGACGGTGTTGGCGGGAACGTCCTTCGTATTCCCCGAGGCAAAGATGTTCGTCCCTTGCGGCGTGTATGTATTGGGCAGTTGCGAAGGCGTCAGCTGGAAACCGTAGTGAATGGGAAAGACACTGGCGGAAACCAGGCGCGGATAGAGGACAAACGGCGTAGAACCGGTAAGAAAGTTGTCTTGCCAGAGATTGGGCTGAATGGTGGTCACCGCACCGCCCACATGGGCTGATAAGTTGCTTGACACCTGCCACGACACCTGCACCCGCGGCGCCCACGCATTCCACTCTGTGCGATAACCCGGCTGCGGGTTGACCACGAACTGCTGTACGCCGTCGATCATCTGAAACGATGATGTGCGCCTGGCGCGCTCAGTAATCGGCGTGTAAAGTTCCCAGCGGATGCCGTAGTCCAGTTGCAACCTTGGCGTCAGCTTCCACGTGTCCTGAAAATATGCGTTGACGTCGTTGCGGCTGATGGCGGCGGGACCGATGTGCTGACCGCTGGAAATGAACTTGGGAGCCAGCGCGACCGTGTACACAAACGAACTGCCGGAAAGTAAACCGGAAAGCGTATCGGGCAGCATATCGCCGGGCTGGATGTTGTGGGTTCCGCTCTGCGAAGGAATCGCCTCGGTAGCATACGCCGCTCCGCCGCCAAAGTCGTATTCGCCATTGGGACTGATGCCGAAGTACGTGGTGTCGCGATTGCCGCGGAACTCTGCGCCGAATTTGAAGGAGTGCCTCGCGGTCACGTACATCACATTTTCGCGGCCCTGGAAGAGGTTGCCGTAGGCCTGCATCACGGAACCGCCGGCCGAATTGAAGGCCTCATAGAGGCCGTCGTTGAATTTGACCGCGGGGTCAATGGGGTCGGCCGTCGGAAAGCCCGGCGTGGAACGCGTAATGCTGATTGACGACTCGAATGTCAGGCGCGGCGAGGCTGTCCGCGTCCATGTACCCACCACATTACGCTGGCGATCAATGTACTGGATGCCGAAGGCAGGATCGATGGCCGTCTGATCCGGATTGGTGGTGGGACCGGTAAGGTTGTTGAAGTTGAAGCGCGCAAAAAACTGATTTTTCGCTGAGAACTTGTGATCCAGCCGGATCTCAAACTGATTTGCATCTGTGGCCACCTTTGACGCGGTGGCGTAGGTGCGCGCTCCAAAGGGACCAGTAATGTCGTTTGGCCGCGGATAGCGCGCCAAAATCGCTGCAATGGCCGGATCGACAGGAACATTCAGCGTGTCGGTGCTGCCATCAGCGTAGGTGACCTGGTCAATGCCGGAGCGCTCGGCCAGCGTGGGCACGGGCATCACTTGCGTGGTGCCCAGCACCTGCCGGAATCCCTGGTACTCAAAGAAATAGAAGGTGCTCTTCCGGCCGTCGAAGATGTGGGGAAGATAAACCGGGCCGCCGTTGGTGAAGCCGAACTCGTTGCGCCGGAAGGGCGGAATGCGGCCGGGATACACGGGGGTGGGGTGGTCAAAGTAGTTGCGCGCGTCGAAGGCGGAGTTGCGGACGAACTCAAAGACCGATCCGTGAAAACCGCTGGCACCGGAGCGCGTGTGAATGTTGGTGAAGCCGGCTGCGCCGCGGCCTATCTCCGCTGGCATCCAGCCGGAGCTGGAGTCGATGCCTTCCACCGCGTCCACGTTGAAGTTGGAGAAGGTTGCGCCACCCATCTCGGGATCGCTGATGTCGGCGCCGTCCATGGCGAAGGTGGCTTCAACACCGCGCTGGCCGTTGATGGCAAACTGTGCGGTAAAGTTGGTGGCGCCGTTGGCATCGGTCATGGTGCCGGCGGCAAGCAGAAGGAGGGTGCCGAAGTCGCGCTTGTTGAGCGGCAGTTCGCTGACCGCCTGGCTGGACAACTCCGCGCCTCCGGTTGCGATCTGGCCCTTGAGGGCTGCCACGGTCAGTTCGCCGCGGTTGGAGAGAGTGAGCACAACCGCAGGAGCCGCCACATCCAGGTCAATGGGCTGGGCATAGTCGAATTTGCGTCCATTCGATTCAACCGAGAGCCGGTATTGCCCGGTGGGCAGAGATGAGAGCCGGAAGTGGCCATCGGTCCCGGTGACCGCTTCGGCCCTGGCGGTTGTGGAAGCAAGCCGTACCTTGGCAGCGGGAATGGGCGCACCGGCGGGGTTGCGCAGTACTCCTTGCCAGACGGGGTGAACTGCCGCTTGCGCCCATGCACTTGCTGTTGAGATAAGCAGTACAAAAAGCAGCAAAACCGAGAAACGATTTACATTGCATTTCGCCTTTGAACCACTCTGCCCGCGTCCGCTGCCCAAGATGACTTTCACTCAATTTCTCCTGCAATATCGATACAGCTGAGTTGGCAGTTTCCACCATTAGAACATGGAGCGGATAGTTGCCTTGTTATCGACTCCCGGCCTAGCTCGTGTGATAACTCTACACGGTTTCTAATATGCCTTACGGCGTCAGCCTGACCGGGCCGGTGGATTCCCGGACAATAAGCTCCGGTTCCACGGCAATCTCCTCGCGCGGAGCAAGCGTGCCATGGATGAAGTTGAGCAGGCTCTGGGTCGCAATTCTGCCCATTTCGGCCAGTGGCTGGCGAATCGTTGTAAGACGTGGGGTGTTGTACGAAGCCGCTTGGATATCGTCAAAGCCAATTACCGAAACATCGGCCGGCACACGCAGGTTGAAGTCTTGAAGCGCGCGGATGGAACCTATGGCAGAGACGTCATTGAAGGCCACCAGCGCAGTAAAAGGCAGCTTGGTGGCCAACAGTTGCTTGATAACCGGATAGCCCAGCTCCGGAGAGGTCATGTCGCGGTCCAGACTGACGACCAGTTCTGGCTTGATTTCCAGATCCAGCCGCCTGGCAACTGCCATGATTCCATTCCAGCGCGTTTCCGAGTCGGTACTGGACGACTGCCCATGCATGAACGCTATCTGCCGGTGCCCAAGAGCATACAAGTGGTTCAGGATTAGTTCTGCGGCGCAGACGTGGTCGAGTATGACGTTGGTTACGCCCTTGATCTGGCGATGGCCCGCGATGGCGACTACAGGGATGGGAATGGGATGCTCAAGCTCGGTATCGATAGCAATGATGCCTTGCGCGCCGCGGCTAATCAGCATGCGCGTGTAATCCTCCACCAGATTCTTGCGGTGCCGGTGGTGCGCCGTAAAGTAGAAATACCCCGCACTGATCAGTTGGTCACCGATGCCGCTCAGCACCTCAGAGTGATAACCATCGCCCAGTTCGGGCACAAGGACGCCGATCGTCAGAGTGCGACGGCTGCGCAGGGAACGCGCCAGCTGGCTGGGGTGGTAATTCATTTCCCTGGCGGCAGCCTTGATGCGATCGCGTGTGGCTTGCGGAATCGAGCGCCCCGGCACATCGTTGAGAACCACCGATACAGTCGCCGGATTCAGCCCCAGATAGGCAGCCAGTTGCTTCAGGTTTACCGGGTGAGGGGCCGCAGGTTTTGCGGCCGGCTTACGTTGTTTAGAGCTTACGGAATCTTCCATTGAGTCATCTCACATTTCCCGCGTGATTTCGTGAAGCATCCCATATGCCCTTTGATTACCACACCAGAGTTACCACCGAGTCCCCAGGCATATGAATTTGAAGCGTGGATGAATCGAGGCCACAGTCCACCGTGCGCGCCTCGCTCCGGTTGGTGATAATCAGCACGCGGCTGCCATCCGGATTTTCCAGCGCCACATGCTCCACGCCAGCGAGTTGCCCATGCGACGCAAGTATGCGAGCATAGCGCCGGATTGCCTTTGAGTAGTGGGCAAACGCCCAGTACTGACCGCTGCGCGTGAGACGCTGCGTGCGCGAATCGATGGTCACGACACCACCGCACGAGAAGGGGCCTACATTGGGTTTACCCTGTTCGTCCAGAGCCAGATTCCAACCCACCAGGCAGCGGCCCCAGTTCCGCAGTACGCCGGTAAATGTCTGCGACCAGGTGCTCCAGTCGGTGGTGTAATCCTGCTTGGTAAAGTCCGGGCCGCCCTCGGTCCAATAAGCGCTCTTTTGGGGGAATGCCTGGTGCACACGCGTCATGGCATCCACGGCGCCCGCATAACCGTGCCAGGCAACTCCATCCACATATTTGTTCACTCCAGGGTCGCTCAGTTCGTCCAGCGCGCGGCCCCACAAGTTGTAGTTGTGGTCGAGGAGCCAGATTTTTGTATCGAGAGAAGCGTGCTCCAGAGCCGGCCCCAGGAAGCTTTGAATGAAATCCATCTCGTACTCCTGGCCCCACAAACACGCGGGCATTTTTCCGTCCTGGTCGGTGTCGGGCTCATTCTGGACAGTGATGGCATCGATTTTGACTCCCTCGGCAGCATACGCCTCGAGGAAGCGGACAAAATACTGCGCGTACGGGGCGAAATATGCCTTGCGCATCGAGCCACCCAGCATGGATCCTCCAGCCTTCATCCATCCGGGCGGGCTCCACGGCGAGGAGAAGAGAAACAGCTCCGGATTCAGCTCACGCGCCGCGCGCAGCGAGGGCAAAATGTACGCGCGATCGTGTTCGATGCTGAAGTGCTTGAGCTCCGGGTCCGGCTCTGAGCTATCGTCGAAGCTGTACACGCCTCTGGAGTAGTCGCTTGAGCCAATACAGGTACGGGCCACGGAAAGGCGCAGGCCATTGGGCCCAAAAAACTCGTCGATCAGCTCCCGGCGCCCCTGATCCGGCAACTGACTAAACAGGTAACAGGTGGCGTCTGTAAAGGCCGCACCAAATCCTAGAACCGTCTGGCGCCGGCTGGTTGGATCAATCCGAATATCCCTGCTGGCGCTCACCGCGGCCTTTTGCCACCGTGGCGCTTCGAAGCTAGCGAACCTCTGCGCGCCAGAGGTCATCCATGCACGGACCGGCCGCAGAGTTTCGATTGGCTGGCTCCTCAGCAGAGGCACCTGGGAGAGAGCGGAAACGGCGGCTGCCCGAGCAACATTCTGCAGGAATTCGCGTCGTGTCTTCAAGGTCATGATGAATCCTTACATGAGTCAGCAGACTCATAATATAAGCCGGTTAACGATTATATGCCTCCCCATACCGTTTAGACAATCGATTATCTGAAATATAATTTGGAACCGGAAGGCGCTATCCCGGGGGCGAATTTGCCCCAGGATCTGATTCGCCCGTTCGATACAGTTTTTCCAAAAAATGATGAATTTCTTTGGGAAAGCGGATGTCTCAGCCAGTGTCATTTGTGGCGGCACAGAGCCGGTTGTGATAACAGGCAGGAATCCACCCTAGCTCATCCCTGTGCCGGCTCTTCGAGAAAAAGCCGGCATAAAGATGGCGCACAACTACCTCGGAATTGCCGTCCGCCGCTGACCCGCCGGCTCGCTTCTCAGCTGTGGTCGTAGAAGCGGAAAAAGAGCGACTGCCTGGAGACCGGTTCGACGCGCTTCACCAGATCCGCCAATTGGTTGTCGCTCAGGGGCGTAAATTCCCGCGCAAGCTGCACGTTCTCTTCCATTTGCGGCACAGTGTCGCAGCCGATGATTACCGTGCTCACCGGGCGGGAGAGCGCGTAGTACATCGCCTCGCGCATGGTAATGGTTCCCGGCGTGGGCGCCAGAACCATGCCTTCCCACATATGCTTCTGCGCCTCGATGGGCGGCGGCGTCCAGGTGGAGAGAATACGGCCGCGGCCCGGAATCTTCATGCCGATGATGCCCATCTGCTTTTCGACCGCCAGCGGCAACAGCGCTTCGCTGAAGCTGTAGTGGTGCGGGTCAGCGGCGTTGATAGCCATCAGAACCGTGTCGAAGGGATAGCGCTTGATGCACTCGATCAGGCAATCGGGCCGGAAGTGGCCGGTAATGCCGAGGAAGCGCACCACCTTCTGCTGCTGCATCTCGACCAGTGCTTCCATTGCGCCGCCCTTGGCGAAGACTGCATCCACATTGGCCTTGGTGCCAATGTCGTGCAACTGCCACAGGTCCACATGGTCGGTGTGCAGCAGTTCGAGCGACTTCTCGATCATGCGCAGCGACGCGTCGCGATCCCGCTCCCTGGTCTTGGTGGCCAGGAAAGCATCATTGCGCCGGTGTGCCATTACCCGGCCCACATACTGCTCGCTCCAGCGCTCGGGTCCTCCATAAATGGATGATGTGTCGATGTAGTTGACGCCCAGATCGAGCGCCCGCTCGATAATCGGCACGGCCACGTCGAAGTTATTCGGCTTCTCCAGGGAGCCTTGGCCGCCCAGCGAGAAGATGCCCACCTTGTAGCCGGTCTTGCCCAGGTTCCGCGTCGGCATGGCTGTCGACGTTACGGGGTTCGATGGCAGTCCAGGAAGAGCCTTCGGCGTGCCGGCCAACGCCGATGGCGCCAGCAGTGCAGCCGTTACCGCTCCGCCCGCCTTCAGGAATTCACGGCGACCCTGTTTCCACGACGCCGGCAGTTGCTTCTCGCTCATACGACCTCCTCGTCAGGGAGTAAAACCCTGTAAGAATTCATAATAAACCTGGGATGATACTGTAATAAAATCAATAAACATCAATACAGGCCTCAAGTGAAAAGCCGCTTCTTTTCGGATGCGGCCTTCGCAGGGATGAGGTATCCTTACCGATTATGAGCAAATCACAGAATTCCTCTACACAACCGTTTGTCTCATTTCGCATCACACTCCTGCTGCCGATCCTGCTCAGTTGGCGCGCACGGCCTAAATGAAAATGCCGTTCATTTCTCCGGCTCCGCCGGCGGTTGCTGTGCCGGTTTGTCTTTGGGGTGGGCTTTATTGATCTTGTTGAACAACGCATCGTCGGCCGCCTTGTTGAGATTGCTGGCCTTGGCGAATTCGACCTTGGCTTCTTCCATTTTTCCCATCGAACGGTAGAGCCGCCCCAGACGCCAATGGACGTTTACGTCCTCGGGCATGAATTTGGCGGCCGTGGTTAACTCCCGCAACGCATCCTCGTTGCGGCCGACCTGGGCAAGGACGATGCCCAGGTCGAGGTGCCCCAGCCCCAACCCGGAGTCAAGCTTGAGAACCCTCTCCAGCAGCGGAGCGGCCGCATCGTACTGGTTCAACTGAATATCCGAGTCGGCCAGGTAGAGCATGGCCTGAATGTGATCGGGATCGTTGTCCAGTTCAGCCTGAAACTCGCTAGCCGCCTCCCGGTACTCGGTCTGCGTCCACAGCAAATAGCCCAGGCCGAAGTGCACGTCGGGCTCTTTGGGATTGGCCTTGATGGCGTCGCGGAAATGCTGGATCGCGCCGGGGGTATCCTTCAACTCGTTCAGCGCCTCACCGGCCAGCATGTCGGACTCGGCCGACTCCGCGTCCAACATGAGAATTTCGTGATAGACGTCGAGCACGCACTGGAACTGCCTGGACCACAGGCAACTGTGCGCCAGTGCCAGGCGCAAGGGAAGATTCTTCGCATCCCGCGCCGCCGCCTCCTTTAAGTAAGGGACCGCCTCGGCGTATTCGCTCAGCCCGTAATGCGCCATCCCGATCAAAATCGTCAGGCGCTGGGCCTCGGGTGAGGAAGGCGGCTGGTTCTTGAGCAACGGCTTGAATTCCAGAATGGCCTGCTTCAGTTCGCCGCCCTTGAAGAGCGCGAGACCGAGGTTAAGGCGCAGGCCGGGTATCGCGGGATTCATAGCCAGGGCCTTGCGGTAAAGAGGCACGGCCTCTTTGTAGTGTTCCTGACGCGCTTCCAGCAGGCCCAGGTGGGCGTAAGGCTCCGGATTGGAGGGATGAGCCTTGAGGAAAACGCGCCATGCGGCCTCCGCCTCGACATTCTTTCCCTGCTTCTCCAAGTCCAGCGCGATTTGCCGCTGGCTATGCGGCGGCGAGGTTTGCCCCATGCAGACGGCGGCTCCCATGGCTAATCCCAGGCCGACTCCCCATTGTATGACCCGATTCATTCGCATCCTAATACCAATATTAATGTTTTGCCATGCCGGCGGGAAAACTCGAACACGTAACAAAGAAAAGGGCGCGGCAGGGATTGCCTGCCGCGCCCCGGTTGAGGGTTACAAGTTAGAAGACGAACCTGCCGCCCAACTCTAGGTTGCGAGGATCATTGGTCCCCGTAAGCTGACCGTAATTGCCTTGCACCGTGCAAGGTACCGTGAGAGTGCCAGTACCTGCAGCGCAGGACATGCCTGTGCCGACACCGTTGAACTCGGTGTGGTTGAAGGTATTGAACGACTCAAATCGGAGGTCGAAGTGAGCCGAACCGACGATGGCAAACGACTTATAGAGAGAAGTCGTGAAGTTCACGCGGCCAGGACCAACGATTGCATCCCTGCCGGAGTTGCCAAAGCCGAGGTTGGGTCCGCCCATCCAGGATGGAACAGGTTCATAGAAATTGTTCGTATCGAACCATTCCGCGCGCGTCTTGAGATAGGTCGTCTTTCCGCGTTGGTTCGGACGATTGGCGTAACTGCCGCCCAGGCCGATGGGATCATAGTTGAGGCTCTGTCCCGGCGCTGAGGGCACGCCGGTCTCATCGATGACCGTACCAGCAATCGACCATCCGCCGACGAGGGACTTAACCACGCCGGTGCTCTTGGTGGCGATGGGCAGTTTGTAGACGTAGTTGGCGCTGAGCATCTGGCGGCGATCAAATACGCCAGAGGCCTTGTCATACTTATAGTACCAGGGGTTGCTTATCTGGTTGCCGCCGCCGTTGTCGAAAGAGATGACATCGATTTCATGCGAGTACGTGTAATCGATTTCACCGCTCAGACCCCAACGGTTCTGGATGCGAATAGCAGTCTGGAAGCCGTTGTAGTTGGCGTTGGTTTCGTTTTTATTCTGCCCGATGCCGGTATAGCCAGGGAATGCCCGGTAGGCGTTCATGCCGCCGTCGTTGTTAAAGCTGGTGACGGGGTCCCCAGGATAATGACCGGCGCCGTCACCAGCGACCTGGCGAGCGTCAGCGCAGAACCCGAAAGGCAGTGGGCAATGGAATGGTATGCCGGCGGTAATTTTCACATAGCCAATGTCGGGGTTCATATTGTTGATGTAGCTGCCTGCGTTCTGGTGCCATGCATTGTTGCCGACGTACTGGACCACCCAAATGACCGAGTGCGTCAGTTCACGCTGCAAGCCGAGGCTGTACTGCGCCGTGGCAGGCGCGCGGTAAACCTGTGTCAAGCTTTGTGCGCCTGAGGCAAAGATCAGGGCAAGCGGTGAGATAGTACTACCGTCGTTCCAGTTCTTTCCGGGAGTGGTGAAGTAGGGGTTGCTGATACTGAGCGCAGGATCGAAGGGCGGACTGGTGGCTTCGTCGAAGATGTCGTTGCCCTGTATGCGCTCAAAGAAGATTCCAAAGCCGCCACGGAGAACGGTCTTGCCGTTGCCAAACAGATCGTCGGAGAATCCGATGCGGGGTTGTACCGTTTTGTAGTCGTTTTCAACAGTGCCCCGCGGGAAGCGATTCTGACCGGCGAGTTGGGTGCCGTTGATGTACGCGGGAATGCCGTTGTAGACGTACAGATCCGGGCTGGCCGGGTCGATGGAGCCGCTGGTGCCGTCCCAGATGGGAGCCTCAGCCGCGTTGAAATTGTAATCGCCCTGTACAAAGTTGCCCACCAGGTTTTGGCGCTCCCAGGCATGTGGCATAGCGTCATAACGGAGGCCGAGCTGCACGGTCAGGCGATTGGTAAAGTGCCAGTTATCCATTGCGTAGAACGAGGTTGTCTGGTTGACGTAGTGGCGGATTGGCGCGGCCTGGGCCTGGCTGTAGCCGGTGGGTATACCCATCAGCATATCCATGATGCCGTCGTTCGACAACGTGCCCATGCCATAGTCGCCCTGCGCATCGCCGTAGAGCATCTGGTTCTTGGTGTAACGGTTGTAGCTGAAGCCGAACTTGAACTGATGCCTGCCGGTGGTGTACGAGATGTCCACCTTGGGCTCATAGTCCTGGGCCGCGTTGTGATAGGGCTCGGTGGCCGTATCTTCAGCCGTCCAGTAAGGTCCGCCGAAGCCGGAGATGCCGGGCCATACGTGGCGTTGGACTGCATAGGCCGGGACAACCGGAAGGACGGTCCAGGTGGATGGCAGGAAGGAGTTCGCGCTGGGAGAGATGTCGATCTCGTTGCCGTCGTAGTTCATGCCGGCTTCCACCAGAAGGTTACTGGTGATGGAGCCGGTCATCTTGACAGCCGCGCTGTGGGACGGAGAGGAGAGGATACTGGTCAGGGTGTTGTAACTGCACCAGCACCAGCCCAGTTCCGGACCGGCTTCGTCCTGATCCTGAAGATCGCCGATGTAGTGGCCCAGAATCGCCCACTTGTCATTGATGTTGTGATCGATGCGGACGATGTCGTCGCGATCCTTGAAGGGTAGCGATAAGCTGGCGATGTTCTTGTCCTGGCCGGCTACGTTCGGCGCGGGAAGGATGCCCGCGTTCAGATAAATGACCGCGTTGGGGTCAAACAGCTGATGCGGAATTACGTTGCCTGGGAAAGCAGCCCCATGGGTCAGGCCCAGTGGCGTCAGGTGGTTCACCTGGTAATCCGAGCCAGCTGCAACGGCAGGAACCACAAGGAGGGTGCTGGGAGCGAAAAGAGGCGCGACATAGGTCAAATCATGTCCTAACGTGGGTATGTCGGCCGGGTCGAGGGTGGGGTTATTGCTGCCTCCACTATTGGTGGTCTTGCGCCACTCTTCATTCCAGAAGAAGAAGGTCTTCTTCTTTTCGCTGTTGTAGGCCTTGGGAATGTAGACTGGTCCGCCGACGTTGAAGCCATAGATGTTCCATTTCGTACCCACACGCGGTTGGTGGGACAACTTGTTGAAATAGGAATTGGCGTCATAGTCGGTGTTGCGGTTCTCTTCCCAGGCCGAGCCATGGAACTTCTGCGTGCCGGACTTGAGCGAGAGGCTGATGGTGGCTCCGGAGGAGATGCCGTAATCCGGAGGATAGTTCGAGGTCAGCATCTGGAACTCGGCGATGGCGTCCTGAGAAGGCTGAATCTGCATGCCTCCGGCGCCGCCACGGTCATCCGACTCGCCGCCGTCGATGAGCCAGATATTGTGGCTCTGACGCAGGCCGTTGATGCTGATGTTAAAGTTGGCGCTCACGGCGCCGGGGACGTTGCTGTCCGGCAGGAGCGAGCTGACGCCAAGGCCCAAAGCCGCCAGAGCCACAAAGTTGCGGTTTTCCGTGGCGATGGAGGTGATGTCCTCGGAGGTGATCAGGGTGCTGACCACGTTGGTGTCGACCTGCGGCGTGAGAGCGTCGGCTATGACGTTAACGGTCTCAATTTCAGCGCCGACGGTCAGCTTGACGTCAACACGGAACGTCATGGAAACGTTGACCACGATTCCAGTTTGCACGAATGACTTGAAGCCCTTGGCCGTGACTTTCAGGGTGTAGCTGGAGGGGTTCAAGCCAGAAATGTCATACAAGCCGGTTCCGGTGCTGACGGTTGTGCGTGGGCTGCCAGTGGCCTGATCGGTGAGGGTAATGTTTGCTCCCCCTACGACAGCTCCCATCTGGTCAGTGACGATGCCGGTGACTTCTGAGTTGGCCTGCGCATAAGCTCCCACGCACGCCAACACAAGAAACAACGGCAACAAGATAATCCAATATCTCGCTTGTCTCATGTGACCTTCCTTTTCAAAAGTTTGGTGCTGGTTGTGTTTCGTGATACTACCCAATAACAGGAATGACGCAGGTTAAAGCGCGCCTGTAATTGACAACAAATGCATCAATTTGAGAAGCAAATTACTTCTCACCTCACAACCTCTCACTCTGCCCATAAAAGCGCGGGTAGAACTGAGATATTTGACTTGCCGGCAGGTCAGCGCAATCGGTTGCCTGATTGAACGAGTCTCGCCCGCCGTACAACGACACACGCCGGTCTTATTCCACTCTCTTTATTTCCGTCGCCAGCGCATTGTCAGTAGACAATCGATAGATTTGGGAACAAAAAAACTGGATAAAAACCGACGGAGGAATTAAAACTCTGTTAAATAGTGCTTGTCAAGTGAATTATGAGGGGTCTGCTTGGAGGCGAGGGGCGAACAAAGGGCAAAACTCATCATGCCACGCTGGAACCGATGCAACTACCCGCCGAAGGGGATTTGCCGTGAGGCCAGAAGGGGCCATTTCGGCGCCTCATCCGGCCTTACAAGAGCGCATTTCGAGGGAGAATCCAAGACAGTCAAATCATTTATTATGTGTAATATACCTTACATACAGAGTAACTGATGAGGTGCTGGGAGCAGGGAGGCAGTTCAACCCCGTCCTGCGCATTTCTCATCCCCGGCCAGGCTATGCCTCGTTCCAGCTCCCGGCGCAGGCTCATTACGGTTGCGATACACTAAGCGTGGAGGACTCACCCTTTGTCGTGCAAATCCGGATTGTTGGCCGCTCTCATCGCCTGTTCGCTCCTTTTGTCCGGTTCCACCTCGGCTACATTGGCTTCACAGGAAGCAAAGCAAGAGGGGATGCAACAATCCATTGGCGGAATGGCCAATGCCGGTCCGCAGAAGGCTGAGTTCGATAGCCAACACCGCCCCATTACCGCCGGCGGCTTTGTAAAAACCGGCCCCATTGTCTTCCAGGATATAGCCGAGGCCGCCGGGCTTACCCGCTGGCATCACACGGCGGGCACTCCTGAAAAGCGTCTCATTCTGGAGGCCAAGGGCCCTGGCGTCTGTCTCCTGGACTATGACAACAGCGGCTGGCTTTCTATCTACCTGGTGAACGGCTCGACTTACGATGCGCTTTCCGGTAAGACCACTCCGCCGCACGCGGCTCTCTTTCACAACAACCGCGATGGAACGTTCACCGACGTGACGGAAAAGGCCGGCGTGGCCAATGACCGGTGGGGATTCGGGTGCGTGGTCGGCGATTACGACAATGACGGCTGGCCGGACCTGTATGTCACCAATTATGGGAAGAACCGCCTCTACCACAACAACCACGACGGAACCTTTACGGATGTCGCGGAACAAGCCGGCGTCACCATCGGCACGTGGTCCACGGGCGCAACCTTCGGCGATTACGACGGCGACGGCCGGCTGGACCTTTTCGTGGCCGGATACCTGCAGATGGATTTGTCCAATCCTCCGGTATCAGGATCGAAGGCGGTGGGCTATGCCTTCTGCCAGTACCGCGGGGTGCAGGTGATGTGCGGCCCGCGCGGCCTGAAGGGCGAACGGCACCATCTCTTTCATAACAATGGAGATGGAACTTTTACGGATGTAAGCAAAAAGCTGGGGGTGGACAATCCCAGCGGATACTACGGCCTGGGGGCTCTGTTTGCGGACGTAAACGGGGATGGCAAGCCGGACCTGCTGGTGGCCAACGATTCCACGCCTAACTACCTATACATAAACAAAGGAGATGGGACCTTCGAAGATCAGAGTTACGAAAGCGGATACGCGCTCAATGAGAGTGGCCGCGAGGTCTCCAACATGGGCATCGCTGCGGGAGATTACGAGAACAACGGCCACCTTTCCATCGTGAATACCGTCTTTTCCGACGACTACAACGTCCTGTTCCAGAATGACGGAAAAGGGTTTTTCACCGATGTCAGCTATCAGGCCGGCATCGCGGAGTCCTCCATCCCGTTTGTCGGTTTTGGCGACGGATTTCTCGATTACGACAATGACGGCTGGAAAGATCTGCTTATCGTCAACGGCCACGTCTATCCGGAGGTGGATAAACACCCCGGGTGGGGAGCCAGTTATGCCCAGCGTCCGCTGCTCTACCACAACCTGAAAAACGGCAAGTTCGAACTGATTCAACCGGTAGAGGGAACCGGGCTTGCCGTCGTCAGCGTGGGCCGCGGCGCCGCCTTTGGCGATCTCTTCAACGACGGCAAGATCGACGTGGTCATTAACAATATGGATGGCGTTCCGGTGCTGCTTCGCAACGTGAATCCTGACCACCACCACTGGGTGGAATTGAAGCTCATTGGGGGGCCCAATAGCCCGCGCGACGCGGTCGGGACGACGGTTTACCTCGAAGCAAACGGCATGCGTCAGCGTGGAGATGTGCTGAGCGGCGGCAGCTACCTTTCCTCCAACGATATGCGGGTTCACTTCGGGCTGGGCGATGCAACAAATGCCGGAAACGCGGAGATACACTGGCCCTCAGGCACCAAAGAGACGTTACAACTTCCCGCTGTGGACCGGATTTACACCATCACCGAGGGCCTGGGCATCACCGGCGCGCTGTGCGGCGGCAATCCCTGTGCAGTTGAGCCTTCGGCTCCGCTGCCGGCCAAGACGGCCAAACCCTGAAATTTCAACTACGGCCCTATAAAAGAAATCGGGTGGAAGCCCAGCGAGAGGGCGGCCACCCGGAAGGTCACATGAGAATCTTGCTAACATTCACAGGCTACAGGTAACTCAAAGGCGTGTCTTGAGCCAAACGAGTGAGCCTGGCCTCCACCAATGGGTGGAGACGGATTACGGCTTTTCTTGCGATTTCCGGCTGATCTTCCTGTGCATTCCCGCACCTTTCCAATTACTGTAGAGGTGCGCAGTTTTGCGCAGGTTGACGCCTGCTGGAGGGTACTTCCACCCGGTCCCATGGCCCATAATTACGCCAACTCGATGAATGCAGCGGGCGAGACCGCCCGGCGTTCGTTCTCATGGGGCGGAACGCATGGCGCAACCGCGCTCTGCGGCCTTATGGCAACCGCAATGTTATTGAGCTGCGGGCGCTTTGGCCTGGCGCTGGAGCCTTCCACTCCACTGGCCAACTATGGCCGTCAGGCGTGGGTCATGGAGAACGGCCTGCCGCAGAACACGGTGCAGGCGCTGGTCCAGACCCGGAACGGCTTTGTGTGGCTGGGAACCGAGGTGGGACTGGTTCGCTTCGATGGCAACAGTTTTACCATCTTCGACAAAAATTCGACACCGGCGCTGCCGGGAAACGATGTCCGCTGCCTGCTTGCCGCCAGCGATGGATCTCTCTGGATTGGCACCAGCGAGGGGCTGGCGCGGATGAAAGACAGCGAAATCCTCGGATTTGGAGTGAAAGATGGCCTGCCGACAAATGCAATCTCCGGACTTATCGAGACCAAGGATCATGTTGTCTGGGCTTGGGCCGGCAACGGAGTAGCGCGCTACAAGGAAGGCAGATTTCATGAAGCCACCAACGACAGTGGCCATTCACTAGGCCTCATCAATTCTGTTGCCACAGACGACTGGGGCGCTATCTGGATTGGTACATCGGCAGGTGTTTTCAGTTGGGATGAAACTCACAAGTGGTTGCCACTGGGGGATTGGACTACGCCTGCGGGAAGAAACCAGGTTTCCAATGGTCCAGAGTGGACCATGCAATTTGCAGGCACCTTTGGCGTTTCGCAGTTTCGAAAGTCCGGATGGCACAATTTCTCCTTCCAATCGCCTATTCCTGCGGAG
>Ga0209039_10002067_pt1 | contig 17629 bp, 15 predicted proteins | sample BogFormECP12_OM1_FD_188238 | JGI IMG/M metagenome (GOLD analysis project Ga0209039, IMG submission 188238) | Bog forest soil microbial communities from Calvert Island, British Columbia, Canada - ECP12_OM1 (SPAdes) (version 2) | ecosystem: Environmental > Aquatic > Freshwater > Wetlands > Bog ... | reverse complement strand
TAGGTCCGACAATCAGCTCCAGCTACGCAGAGGAGATTGCGCAGCAGCAGTCATCCTTGCCGTTTATGGAGGAGCCATGCTCTCCCAATTAAATATCTCCGCCACGACCCCGACTGGCGCGACACTCGTGGCTGGTGGCGCGACCTTTCGGATTTGGGCCGCGAGCCACGGCGGTCTACCTGAACGGCAGCTTTGCAGGGACGATCTACGACCAGCAAACGGGAGACCGTCTTCTGAGCAGGGACGCCGTTGGTTACTGGACCGGTTTTCAGCCGGGTGCTCGGGATGGCGACCTTTACCGCTTCTGGGTTGGTGGCTCAGGTTCGAGCAGCTACAAACGTGAGCCCTACGCGTGTGAACTCGCGAACGAGAGCGATTTCCCGAACTGCTTTAGCGTCTTAATCCAACGCTGTCCATATAACAAAATCGCGAAGGTATACGAGAAAGGCGGGTAACTCGTGAAGAGATGAGTATTTGCGCTAGAGAGGTTGATCTTCAGTTCAGGGACCTCCCTGGGCTTCACGAGAGGCTACTGCGCTTCATCGACCACGATCTTTGCTGCGCGACAGCTTCACATCAGAAAACCCGGCCGGTCTCGCCCACTCGAAGAGCCCGCGCACGACGCGAGGCTCTGTTTGCATCTTGTAGCCCCGCCCATGGGCCCAGCGAGCTATCGAGGTGGAAGCGCGCCAGCTCCTCGGCGATCGCCCAGTTCGACGCCAGGGCGTTGAAGCCGCCGTCGGAGGTCGCGCCCAGCGACAGCAGGCCAAGCCCGTGCCGGCCCGCCGCCCGCGCGCCGGTTTCCGGGACAGAGGTAGCAGTCCGCATCGTACTCGGGCTGCGGCGGGGCTTCGCCGGTTTCCGTTTGTCCCTGCCACGGCCGTTCGGTGCGGTGCGGCGACACCAGCACCCACTGGCGGGTGAGTGGATTGAAGCGGCGGTGGGGATCCTGTTTCCAGTCGAACATGTCCCTAATATGGTAGCGGTATGGAGGCGCCTGGAGGAGTTGCCCCGGCGGGCGGCGCCCCGCAAGTCCGCTCGCGGAGGCGTGCGATCTCACCCGCCTGGCGATGCCAGGCGGCTAGCTGGAGCCGGCGGATCTGGTCCTTGCGCCGGACCGGCTTCCCGCTTTCGCCTGTGCGGCGGTCTGGCGGATCAGGCGCGCCGCGCCGCGCATGGCGGCGACGTAGGCGTCACTGGCTTCCACCTTCTTCCGGCACTGGCCGCAGATCAGGAGATGCTCGTGAAACGGCGCGGCCTCCCCTTCCGAAAGGCTGCCGAGCGAGTAGCTCTCGATTTCCTCCGCATCCATGTGATGGGTGCCCATGTCTCCGGTCATCATCCCTCTACCATCCCAATTGTCGCCCATGCTTCTCGCCAAAGGAAGTGGGGAGAGCCGCGGGAACTTCTCGATTATATTCCCGGGCCTGCAAAGGGAATGTTTTCAATGGAATGCCGGAAGTGGCCGGGAGTCCGCGGATGCCGATTTCTTTTTACTGTGGCCGGGTCGCAGCCCACCGCCCTTACCGCCAGGTCCGGTGCGCCGCCAAACCGTTCCCCCAGCAGCCCAGAAAACATCCCGGGCTCCCGGCCGGTTCCGAGGCCGCTAGGCTGGGACCGCAGACCCGGCGCGGCGTGACAAACACCGTTTCCCCAGTTGCCCGAAGCGCGCCTTGGCGCGGGATTTGATGAGGCGGAACTGCGTTTCGGTCAGCGCCAGATCGCCGCAGATCTGGCGCGGTGTCTGTTCGCTCAAGTAGAACCGGGTCAACACTTCGCGGTCCCGCCGGGGGATGCCGTTGAGGATCCGCAGCGCCAGTTCCAGGTTCTCGCGCCGTATGACGGCGTGCTCGGGATTGGGCTGGTGGTCGCGTAGCGAGACGCCCAGGTCCAACTCCGTGTAGTTGCGGCGCGCTTCGACCACACTCTGAATATGGGCCGCAACCTGGCGGCGCACCACCGTGCGCACGTATCCCATCAGCCGTTCCGGCTCCCGCACATCGCCCCGCCGGATGGCCTGGACGATCACCAGGAAGGCGTCATGCACCTTGTCATCCAGGTCTTGAGGGCCGAAGTGGCGATATAGATGGAATCGAATCCCTTTCGAGAAAACGCGGTAGAGATCCTCCATGCCCGAAGGATCCTCCGCACGAATTCGCTGCACCAATCCCGGCCAGGACTGATCGGGCAGAGCGCCATCCGGGCACATGCCCGGTTCAACTCGATACTCTTGTGGTAACTCCACGGCTCGCATGAACTCCCACATTTGGTTGTTGCCTGAGGAAACCGATGGGCGCCTGCTGGTCGGACGTTGGTGAAACGCGCCCGCTACTTACCGCATAATCTTGCGGATTCCTGAGACTAGACCCGAATCATTCTCTGTTAGATAGGCCTGCTTTACGTATTGGGGTATTCCTACTTATAGTACCCACGGCATGTATATTACCAGGATTGGCCTTAGAAGCGTTTACCCTCAAATAGGGGTTCCTGCAATGCAAAAAGCGCATGAGGGATAATGCTACTCTTGGTTAACAACCGTTCGGCGGACGGCAAGAAACTGGCCCCAAGAGGCGAAGATTTGGCGCCCACCACGCGACAGGCATTGATTCTAAATCAATTGTGCGATGGCCATGGGTGTGCATCTGGCTCCCGTGCCATGCTTGACGGGCTAGGCGCACAACTGGAGAGATACCTGGATCTGCTGAGTGCGCGGCAGAAGCTGGTGGCCTCGAATATCGCCAACCTGGATACACCGGGCTACCAGACTCAAGATATTGACTTTCAAACCGAATTCCGGAGCGCTCTGGGTGGGCCGCCGCGCGTGACCGAGGTGTCCGGTTTGCCCTCGAAGAACGACGGCAACAACGTCAGTCTGGACCGCGAGTCCCGCCTGCTGGCCGAGAACGCGCTGCGTTTCACCGTGGCCACCAACCTGTTGCGGTCCGAGATTCAGCAGGTCCGCACGGCCATCAAGGAGGGCCAAGGCTCGTGAGTTTGTTTTCAGCGATTTCCGTGGGCGCCTCGGGGATGGCGGCGCAGCGGGCGCGAGCGGAACTGCTGGTCGAGAACCTGGCCAACGCCGAAACCACGCGCACTCCCGATGGCGGGCCGTACCGGCGCAAGGACGCGGTATTCGAAAGCTCGGAGGTCTCTTCGCCCTTCGCATCCATTTTCGATAGCCAGATTCGCGGCACGGGTGTCGCCGTCTCCAGCATTGTGACCGACAGCAGCGAGCCGGAACGCCGCTACATGCCTGGTCATCCCGATGCCGATGCCGACGGATATGTAGCCTTTCCCCACGTCAATCCTGCCGAGGACATGGTAGACCTGATGGGCGCCGCGCGCGGGTACGAAGCCAACGTGGCGGCCATCTCGGCGGTGAAAGACATGATCCAGCGGTCGCTCGACCTGCTCCATTGAGGTGACTCATGCCCGGACCGATTCTTCCCGTTTCCGCCGCCACCATTCCGCAGGCTATCCTCCCGGCCGGCAGTCCCTCTTCCGGCGGCGCCTTCCAGGATGTGTTCACCAGCGCGATTCGAAAGGTGGAAGCGGTTAGCCAGAACGCCGAGGCGTCGGTGGAGCGTTTCCTTTCCGGCGAGGGCGAGGACTTGCACACCACGGTGCTGGCCACCACCCAGGCGGAACTGGCTTTCAACATGTTCCTGCAGACGCGAAACAAGGTGGTCAGCGCGTACCAGGAGATCATGCGAATGCAGATCTGAGGCCCTCACGCTGGCGGCAGATTCCGCCGATTAACATACGGGCCGCCGCTCGGTTCCACGAATCGATATGAAGAACATCCTGGCCAACCTTTCGGTCCGGCACAAAATCACCATTATCGTCGTGGCTGTCCTGATTGCGGGGGGAATCTACTCGCTGGTTTACTGGCAGAAGGAATCCGGGTTCAAACCGCTCTACACGGGATTGGCGCCCGAGGACGCGGCGGGCATCGTTCAGAGGCTCAAGGAATCCGGGGTAGACTACCGCCTGCCCGAGAGCGGCGGGGCGGTGCTGGTTCAGTCGGCCCGCCTGGCGGATCTGCGGCTCACCATGGCGGCGGCCGGTTTGCCCAAAAGCGGCCGCATCGGATTCGAGCTCTTCGACAAAACCAACCTGGGCGCCACCGAGTTCACCGAGCACGTGAACTACCGCCGCGCGCTGGAGGGCGAACTGGAGCGCTCCGTGACTTCGCTCGCCGAGGTGGAACAGGCGCGCGTGCACATCACCTTTCCCAAGGACTCCGTCTTCCTGGACGCCCAGCAGCCCGCCAAGGCCAGCGTGCTGGTCAAGATCCGCCCGGGCATGCGCCTGGCGCCCCAGAACGTCCAGGCAATCAACCACCTGGTGGCCAGCGCGGTGGAAGGCCTTTCGCCCGATGCGGTTTCGGTGCTGGACATGAACGGAAACCTGCTGGGCCGTCCACGCGCAGCCGCGAATCCCGACAGTGGAGAGCCCTCCGAAGCGGTCCTCGACTACCGCCACAAAGTGGAAGCCGACCTGCTGGCCAAGGTGAATTCCACCCTGGAGGCGCTTTTGGGCCCGGACAAGTTCCGCGCCGGCGTCTCGGTGGAATGCGATTTCGCGGGCGGCGAGGAGAGCGCCGAAGTCTTCGATCCGGCCCACTCGGTGATGGTGACTTCCCAGCGAACCGAGGATTCCAGCGGGTCCGGGACGTCCAGCGGAGTCCCCGGCACGGCGTCCACCCTGCCGCGGCCAACCTCGCGGCCGGGCAGCGGCGCCACCCGCACTTCCCGCGTCACGGAGAACATCGCCTACCAGTCCAGCCGGACCGTGCGGAAAACGCGCATGCCCGCCGGATCGGTGCGGAAAATGTCGCTGGCGGTGCTGGTGGACCAGGAGCTGACCTGGGCGCCCGACAAGAAGGGGTTTCAGCGCGTCCTCCAGCCGCCCTCGCCCGAAAAGCTCAAGATCATCCGCGACCTGGTTGCCGGGGTCACCGGCTTCACGGCGGAGCGCGGCGACCAACTGGTGATCGAGACCCTGCCTTTCGAAAGCACTCTGATGATCGAGCCTCCGGCCCCGCCGGGCGCGCCGGCTCCCGCCAAGCCGGCCCCGCCGCAACTGTTCTCCTTCACCGGCGATCCCAAGACCCTCTACCTGATAGGCGGGACGGCAGCCGGAGTGGTCGCGATCGCCCTGCTGGGCGGCTGGCTGCTGCGGCGCCGGCGCGGCGGCGCCACGGCATCGGTTCCCACCGCGTTGTCGCAACGCGAGGGCTCCCACGCCATCGCCGGCGGAGCCGACGCCGGCGGCATCGAGAACGAACTGGAAGCCAAACTGGCCGAGCGCGAAGCCGCGCAGAAGCGGGCCGACGCCCAGGTGCTCAGTTCGCTCAAACTCACTCCGGTCATCACCAAGACGGCCGAGGTTCTGGCCAAGCACCTGCGCGAGAAGATCACCAAGGAACCCGAGGTTTCCGCGCAGGTCCTGCGAACCTGGATCCGCGAGGATGAGGAAATGCGATGATTCTGAACACCGCCAGGGAACGGGACGATGCCGTATCCGGCCTGCACAAGGCCGCCATGCTGCTGATCGTTCTGGGCGAGCAGTCCAGCGCGGAGCTGCTGCAGCAACTCTCCGAGGACGACGTTCAGAAGGTCAGCCGGGAAGTCGCCACCATCACGGCCATTTCCGCCGACGAAGCCGAGGGTGTCCTCAACGAGTTTCACCATATCTCGGCGGCGGGCGATTACGTCGCCCGCGGCGGTCTGGATTTCGCCCGCAAACTGCTGCAGCGCGCCTTCGACCCGGACATCGCCAAGCGGCTCTTCGACCGCCTCACCAAGGCCCTGGGCAGCGAGGCGGCGTCCTTCGACGCCATCCAGAAAGCCGACCCCCAGCAACTCGCCAAGTTCATCCACAACGAACATCCCCAGACCATCGCGCTGGTTCTTTCGCACCTGAACTGGTCGCAGGCCGCGGCGCTGCTGACGTCGCTGCCCTTGAATCTGCGCGCCGACGTGGCGCTGCGCATGGCCAGTCTCGACCAGATCTCTCCGGAAATCATCTTCAAGATCGCCGGCGTCATCGGACAGAAGCTGAAAACCCTGGGCGAGTTCAGCCGCGAGTCCTACGGCGGCGTGCGCGCCGTCGCGGAGATTCTGAATCGCCTGGACTCCGGATCGAGCCGGGAAATCCTGGAGCACATCGAGCAGCAGGACACCAACCTGGGCGAAACCATCCGGCACCTCATGTTCGTCTTCGAGGACCTGCTCCTGATCGATCCGCTGGGCCTGAAGGAAGTTCTCGGCAAGGTGGATCGCAAACTCCTCACGGTGGCGCTAAAGGGCACCAGCGACCAGCTCAAGAACCAGATCCTGAGTTGCATGTCGCAGCGCGGCGCGGAGATGCTGCGCGAGGACATGGAAGCCCTGGGCCCGGTGAAGATCAAGGAGGTGGACGCCGCGCAGCAGCAGATCATCTCCATCGTTCGCCAGCTCGAAGCCGAGGGCGTCGTCAGCCTGAAGGGCACCGTGGGAGAGCAGTATGTCGTCTAGGGTGCTGCCGCCGGACGGCCAGCACGACGTATCTCTGCCGGCATGGCGCCAGACGCCGCCGCCGGGCGGGCCCGGCGCGAACCAGGCGGCGCAGCGCGATTGCGCGGCGCAGATTGCCCAGGTGCAGCAACAGTGCGAGCAGCAGGTCGCCGAGGCCCGGGCCGCCGCCCTTCGGGAAGGGGAAGCCGCGGGACGCAGCCGCGCCACGGCGGAACTGCAGCCCGTCATGGAGCGCCTGGCGCGATCCATCGACGATCTCGCCCAGTTCCGCCCCCGCTTGCGCCGCGAAGCCGAAGCGGACATGATCCGTCTTTCCCTGGCCATCGCCCGCCGCATTCTGCGGCGCGAAATGTCGGTGGATCCCGGGGCCATGCATGGCCTGGTTCTGGGCGCGCTCGAAAGGCTGCAATCGCAGGAGGTCCACCGCGTCCGGGTCCACCCTTCGCGCGCGGCGGCCGTGGACGCCTGCCTGCGCCAGAACCTGCCGGGAACCGTCGTAGAGGTCGTCGGCGATCCATCCCGCGAACCCGGCGCCGTGATCTTCGAAACCACGCACGGCAACCTGGACGCGTCCATCGATTGCCAGTTGCAGGAGATTGAGCGCGGCCTGGCCGACCGCCTCAACCGCCACCCATGACCGAGCGCCTCACGCTGGCCCCGTATTTCCAGGACCTCGAACGGATCGAGCCGTTTCGCTGGACCGGCGAGGTGACGGACGTGGTCGGGTTGCTGATCGAGTCGCGCGGCCCCAACACCGCCATCGGCGACTTCTGCGAAATCCAGGCCTCCGGCGGCCGGCCCATCCGCACCCAGGTCATCGGCTTCCGCAACGGGCGGGTGCTCTCGATGCCGCTCGAGGAAATCGACGGTCTGCAACTCGGCGACACGGTGCTGGCGCGCAGCGAGGATGCGCGGGTGGGAGTCGGTCCCGGTCTCCTGGGGCGGGTGATCGACGGCTTCGGCAAGCCCATGGACGGCGGGCCGCGGCTGGAGTCCGCCGCCGCCTACAGCCTGTATGGCCAGGCCACCAATCCGCTATCCCGCGAGCACATCACGCAGCCGCTGGTCACCGGAATCCGCGCCATCGACAGTCTGCTCCCCTGCGGCAAAGGCCAGCGCATCGGCATCTTCGGCGGCAGCGGCGTGGGCAAGAGCACGCTGCTCGGCTCCATGTCGCGCCACAACTCGGCCGACGTGACGGTGATCGGCATGATCGGCGAGCGCAACCGGGAGGTCCGCGGCTTTCTCGAAAACGAGCTGGGCCCGGAGGGACGCAAACGGAGCGTGGTGGTCTGCGCCACTTCGGAACGCCCGGCCCCTCTGCGGGTTCGCGCCTGCTTCCTCGCGCTGGCTGTCGCCGAGTACTTCCGCGACCAGGGGGCCAGCGTGCTGCTGGTCATGGACTCGGTGACCCGGCTGGCCATGGCGCAGCGCGAAATCGGCCTGGCCGCCGGCGAGCCGCCCAGCCAGAAGGGATACACTCCGTCGGTATTCAACCTGTTGCCCAGGATACTGGAACGCGCCGGCAATTTTCAGAAAGGGTCGATCACCGGTTTCTTCACCGTCCTGGTGGAAGGCGACGATTTCAACGAGCCCATCTGCGACGCGGTCCGCGCCATCCTGGACGGGCACATCGTTCTCTCCCGCCAACTCGCCGCCCAAGGCCACTACCCGGCCATCGACATCCTCCACTCGGTCAGCCGGTTGACCTCCGCCATCTCCACCCCGCGCCAGAAGGAAGCCGCCCGCGAGCTGCGGAGCGCGCTGGCATGCTATCGCGACGCCGAGGATCTGATCCAACTGGGGGCCTACGTCGCCGGCTCGAACCCCGAGCTCGACGCCAGCATCCGCCTGCGCGCCGAGTTGAACGATTTTCTGCGGCAGGATCACACCGCCAAAGCCCCCATTGCGGAGACTCTGTCGCGCCTGGATCAACTGGCGCGCGCCCTTACGGCCAGGCCCGCGGTCCCGGCGGCCGCGCCGCAGGCCAAAGGGCCGCAGACTAAACCATGAAGCGATTTGAGTTCCGCCTGCAAAAAGTCCTCGAGTGGCGCGAGAAACGACTGGAACTCGAAGACGCCCGCTTCAAACAGCAGGCCGCCGGGATCGCCTCTCTGGACCAGGCCCGCGCCGGGCTCGAAGCCGCCGGGCTCAAGGCCGAGATGCAACTGCGTTCCGCGGCGTCGATGTCCGGCCAGGAACTGTCCGCCCTGGCCGGTTTCCGCGAGCACGTGCAGACCCGCGGCCGCGAGCTCGCCGCGCGGCGCGCCCAGGCGCAGAAGGAACTGGAAGCGCAGCAGGAGGTCATGCTCGAGGCGCGCCGCCGGTGCCGGCTGCTGGAGCGTTTGAAGGAGCGCCGCCTGACGGAATGGCAGGCCGCCTGCAACCGGGAAGCGGACGCGCTCGCCTCCGAATCGTTTCTGGCCCGCTGGGCCGGCCGCGATCCCGAACCGCGGCGGCAGCCCGGCGGACGGCCCGCGCCCTCCGGTGCGGAGACCAACCGTCCGCTCACCTCCCTATAATGGGAAGGGATGACGCCCGAAGCGTTCCCGGAAACTCCGTTGCCCGCCGTGCCGCTGACGCTGGAAGGCGCCAGCGTTCTGCACCAGATGATGCGTTTCCGCTGGAGCGCCTGGCGCGCTCTCGCGGAGGTTCAGCGCGACGCCATCCTGGAAGAAGCCGCCAGCGCGCTGGCCGCCATGGAACGGCCTTCCGAGGGCCGCCAAAGCGCCGTGTTCTCCATGCTCGGCCACAAGGCCGGCCTGCTCTTCCTGCACTTCCGGCGCAGCTTCGAGGAACTGAACCAGGCGCAGCTCGCGCTCGCCAAGCTGCCACTCGGAGACTACCTGGAGCCCGCTGCATCCTACGTATCGGTGATCGAGCTGGGCCTCTACGAATCCACCTCGAAGGTCTACGCCGGTCTGCGCGCCAAAGGCATCGAACCGGATTCCGCCGAGTGGCGGCAGGAAATCGACGAGGTCCTCGCCCGCCAGCGCCAGGCCATGGCGCCGCGTCTGTGGCCCGAAATCCCCGGCGCCAGGTACATCTGTTTCTATCCCATGGACCGCCGGCGCGGCGAGTCGAAGAACTGGTACACCGAACCCATGGCGCGCCGCCAGCGCATGATGCACGAGCACGGACTGGTGGGACGCCGCTATGCGGGCGAGGTGCGCCAGATCATCAGCGGCTCCATCGGCTTCGACGACTGGGAATGGGGCGTCGATCTTTTCGCCGAGGATCCGCTGGTTTTCAAGAAGCTCATCTACGAGATGCGCTTCGATGAAGTCAGCGCCGTCTACGCCCTGTTCGGCGCTTTCCACGTGGGGCTGCGCGTGCCCGCCGCGGACATCGGCGGCCTGCTGCGCATCTAGAGCGGCCACTTGCGACCCGTTCACATCGTCGGAGGCGGCCTGGCGGGAACCGAAGCCGCGTGGCAGGCGGCGCGGCGCGGCATCCCGGCGGTGCTCTATGAGATGCGCCCCGCCAAACCCACGCCCGCGCACCGCACCGGCCGGCTGGCCGAACTGGTGTGCAGCAACTCGCTCAAGAGCGAATCGCCCTCCACCGCGCCGTGGCTTCTCAAGCAGGAACTGCGCCGCCTGGATTCGCTGCTGATGCGCGCCGCCGCCCAAGCCCGCGTTCCCGGCGGCCACGCGCTTACGGTGGACCGCGACGCGTTCACCGATGAGATCGCCCGCGCCATCGCGGGCGAGCCGCTCATCGAGGTGCGCCGCGAGGAAGTCACGTGTATCCCCGCCGCCGGCATCGTGGTCATCGCCAGCGGCCCGCTCACGTCTCCCGCGCTGGCCGATGAAATCGCGCGCCTCACCGGCGCCCGGCGCCTGTACTTCTACGACGCCATCAGCCCCATCGTGGATGCGGAGACCGTCGACACCTCGGTGGCCTTCTGGGCCTCGCGCTACGGCAAGTCCACCGAAGGCTCCGCCGACTACCTGAACTGCCCGCTCGATCGCCCCCAGTACGAGCGTTTCGTGGACGCCCTGCTCGAGGGCCAGGCGGCGCCGGCGCACATCGAGGAAGACGCGACGCCGTACTTCGAGGCCTGCCTGCCCATCGAGGAATTGGCGCGCCGCGGCCGCGACACGCTGCGCTTCGGCCCCATGAAGCCGGTGGGGCTTGCCGACCCGCGTTCCGGCCGCCGGCCGTACGCCGTGGTGCAGCTCCGCCAGGAGAACCTGCGCGCCCAGAGCTTCAACCTGGTGGGCTTTCAGAACCACATGAAGTTCGGCGAACAGGCGCGCATCCTGCGCATGATTCCCGGCCTGGAACGCGCCGAGTTTCTGCGCTTCGGCCAGATCCACCGCAACACCTATATCGATGCGCCGTCGCTGCTGACGCCGGAGCTCGAGATGCGCGCCCGGCCGGGAGTTTTTTTCGCCGGCCAGATTTCGGGAGTGGAAGGCTACGTGGAAGCCATCGCCACCGGCCTGATGGCGGGCATGCACGCGGCGCGCCGGGCGGCCGGCGCCGCGCCCAGGCCGCTCCCGCGCGCGACCGCCCTCGGCTCCCTGTGCCACTACATCTCCGGCGCGGACCCCGCCCACTATCAGCCGGCCAACATCACCTTCGACCTCCTGCCGCCGCTCGACGAAGCCACCCGCCAGCGTCTGCGCCGCGACAAAGCCGCCCGCCACGCCGAGATCTGCCGCCGCGCCATCGAGGCCATGGACGAGTACCTATGCACATGACAATCGAGATTCAGCCGGGCAATCCGCTCCCTCACGCTCGCGGCTCCGGCGCGCACTGGAGCCGCGACCGTGAGGGAATGAGAAATGACAGGAATCCTGTCATTACGAGCTTTAAGTACTTATGTTTCAACTATTTACAAAGTCTGTCTTGACAGCGGTCCGGTCACGGTTTTCGGCGCGCGGCGAGCCGCCCGCCGCGCCATCGCGGGGAGCCGCACATGTCTGAACTGGCGGGCCACATCGAGCGATATCTCCAGGACCTGGTCCGCCAGGGGGCGTCCGTGCACACGCTGGACGCCTACGGCGCCGACCTGCGCCAGTTCCTGCACTACTTCTCGCCGCCGGACCTGGAGCCGCCCGCGCCCCAAGCCATCGATCTCCTGATGATGCGCGAGTGGCTGGCCTCGCTGTATCGCGACCACCTCTCGGCCGTCACCATCCGCCGCAAACTTGCCGCCGTGCGCGGGCTCTTCCGCTTCCTCCTGCGCGAAGGCGTGGTGGCGGTCAACGTGGCGCGGCTGCTGCGCACGCCCAAGGCTCCCAAAACGCTGCCCGGCGTGATGACCGCCGAGCAGGTCAACTCCCTGATCGACGGCATCGAGAGCCGCGCACTGGAGCGCCCGTTTCCCGCCCGCGACCGCGCCATCTTCGAGCTGCTCTACGGCTGCGGCGTGCGCGTGGCCGAGTTGTCCGGACTGAATCTGGACGATCTGGACCGCGCCGAGCGCTGGATCCGCGTGCGCGGCAAAGGCCGCAAGGAGCGCCAGGTGCCCATACCCGGGAAGGCCGCTGACGCGTTGGAGCGCTACCTGGCCGAGCGGCCCGTGGTCCGCGACGAAATGGCCGTATTCCTCAACCATCGCAACCGCCGTCTCACCGCGCGCGGCATCCACTCCATCGTCAGGTTTTACGCCACGCTGGTGAGCGGCGACCCGTCCATCCACCCGCACAGCTTCCGCCACGCCTACGCCACGCACCTGCTGGCCGACGGCGCGGACCTCCGCTCCATCCAGGAACTGCTGGGCCACGCGCGCCTCTCGACCACACAGAAGTACACCCAGGTCTCGCTCACCGACCTCATGGCCGTCTACGACAAGGCCCACCCCAAGGCGTAGCCGATGGCCCTGCTTCCCCGAACGGTGCGCGGCGAGATCGCCCCCATGCTGCGGCTGGGGGCGCCGCTGGCGCTGGGCGAGTTGGGCTGGATGGCCATGGGCATCGTCGATACCCTCATGGCCGGCCGTCTGGGTGCGGCCGCGTTGGGCGCAAGCAGCCTGGGGAACATGGTGGTCTACCCGGTGGCCATCTGCGCCACCGGCATGCTGCTGGGCATGGACACGCTGGTATCGCAGTCGCACGGCGCCGGGGATCATGCGGACTCGCGCCGCACTCTGGCGAGCGGCGTGTGGCTCGGCCTGGCGCTGACGCCCGCGGTGGCGCTGGCGATACTCGGGCTCGTCCCCGTGCTGCGCGCCGCCGGCGCCAACCCGCGTGTGATGACGCTGCTGGCCCCGTACCTGCGGGCGCTGGTGTGGGGAATGCCGGGCCTGATGCTGTACGCCGCCTTCCGCCGCTACCTGCAAGCGGTCGATTTCGCGGGTCCGGTGGCGTTCGTCCTGGTGAGCGCCAACCTGGTGAATCTGGCCGGCAACTGGGCGCTGATGTTCGGCCACTGGGGCGCGCCCCCGCTCGGCCTCGAAGGCTCGGGCCTGGCCACCTCGATCGCGCGCACCTACATGGCCGCGTTCCTGCTGGGCGCAATCCTGTGGCGCGAGCGGCGCACCGCCAACCCCCCGTGCCGCGTCCCGTGGCGGCCGGCCCTGGCGCGCCTGCGCCGGCTGGTGGTTTTGGGACTTCCCGCCGCCGGGCAGATCCTCTTCGAAGGGGCGGTCTTCGGAATCCTCTCGGCGCTGGCCGCGCGGCTGGACGAGGTCTCGCTGGCCGCGCACAGCATCGCCTTGCAGGTGATCGCGACCACCTACATGGTTCCGCTGGGCATCGCTTCGGCCGCCGCCGTCCGGGTGGGCCACGCCGTGGGCCGCAAGGACCGCGCAGCCGCCGCCACCGCCGGGTGGACCGCGCTGCTCCTCGGCGCCGCGTTCATGAGCGCGGCCGGCGTGGCGCTCGGGACCGCGCCGCGCCCGATCGCCCGCCTCTTCATCGCCGACCCGGCGGTAACCAGCCTGGCCGCGGTGCTGCTGCGCATCGCCGCCCTGTTTCAACTGTTCGACGGGTTGCAGACGGTGGCGACCGGCGCGCTTCGCGGCCTGGGCGACACGCGCTCACCCATGCTGGCGCACCTGGCCGGTTACTGGGTTGTCGGCCTGCCGGTGACTTACGCGCTGTGTTTTCCGCTGGGTTGGGGCGTGCGCGGGATATGGGTTGGGCTGACTTCGGCGATCGTGATCGTGGGCGTCGCGCTGCTAACGGTGTGGGCGCGGGCGACGCGGGTGCACGGGACGATCGGCGTTCCCGGCCGGAATTGCCCGGATCGATAACGGCAGCGCCGGGGCCGGAGGTCCGTTCGAGGCCGTCAGTGCGTTGCAGTACAAGCCAGCCGGCGCGTTACGGTGCGACTGCAGGGCCCGGCAAAACCTCTGCCGTGAGGGGGCACTGCGCCGGCGCCCGGCGTCAGTCCGCTGAGCGCCCTGAATCGTCCATTCGTCCCCGAAATGCCGCTATTCAATGATTTGATCTTTGAGCGCGCTCGCCAGTTCGGGGACACTACTCGCAAAGAGGGGAACCTATGGCTAACGTGTCCGCGCTTATAGGTGTCGATGAACTCATCCAGCAGCGGGTAGCTCAAGAGCGCCAGCGCCTGGAAGGCCAGGCTGGAATCGGCAACCGCAATTCCAATCGATTCAAACGTCCCGTGGAACTGGACTTCAAGCGAAGCCAGCGGGAACACACCACGCTGTTGTTTGGCGGGCTTACCTGGAAGCACGAGCGGCTGATACAGGGAGCCCTGGAAGGGCTTGGTTATCAAGCGGAGCCTCTGCCGAGTCCGGACGTCAACGCCTTCCAAACCGGCAAGGAGTTCGGCAATAACGGCCAGTGCAACCCGACTTACTTCACGGTAGGTAACCTGGTTCAGTTTCTGCAAGGGCTGGAGGAACGGGGCCTAAGTAAGCGCCAGATAGCCGACCGCTATGTGTTCTTTACCGCGGGCGCCTGCGGGCCCTGCCGCTTCGGCATGTACGAAGCCGAGTACCGGCTGGCCCTGCGAAACTCCGGCTTCGAGGACTTTCGCGTGATGATCTTTCAGCAATCCGGCGGCCTGAGCCAGTCCGACGCCGAAGCGGGCCTCGAGATGAATCCGGATTTCTTCCTGGGAATCCTCAACGCCATGAATTGCGGCGACGCGCTCAACGAGGTGGCGTATAACATACGGCCTTACGAAGTGTCCCGCGGCGCCACCGATGCATGCCTGGCGGCCGGTGTCGACAGGATGCGCGAGCTGTTCCGGAGCCGCAAGCCCTGGCGTCTGGGCGATAATCCCGCACGCTGGCTGGGCGCATACAAGGGCACGGCCGAATACCTCGGAAAGTTCGTGAACCAGCTCGCGAGCGACGAGTACACGCGCGCTCTCGAACAGGTCCGCCACCGCTTCAACGAAGTGGAAGTCGATCGCTTGCGCGTGAAACCCATCGTCAAGATCACCGGCGAATTCTGGGCGCAGACCACCGAAGGCGATGGTAACTTCAACATGTTCCAATTCCTGGAGCGCGAGGGCGCGCAGGTGCTGGTGGAGCCGATCGGCACGTGGATCACTTACATGATTCATCAGGTCATACAGAAGCACTCGGACACCAAGGGGCTCGACGAAGGCGCAGCTCTGCCGCCCATCTGGAAGTTGGGCACGCGCGCCCGAATTGCGTTCCAATACCGGTCGAAGGTGGCCAAGCTGAAGCTTGCCGAAGCCATCTTCCGGAGAGAGTATCACCGGATCGGCGAAGCGCTGGGCGGCTTGAATCACCACTTAGCCGACCAGTATGAGATGCAACGGCTTGGGCACCCGTACTACAACTCCCGTTCCGGCGGCGGTGAAGGTCACCTGGAAATCGCCAAGAACATTTACTATTCGAACAAGGACATGTGCCACATGGTCCTGTCATTGAAGCCGTTCGGCTGCATGCCATCCACCCAGTCCGACGGGGCGCAGGCCGCCGTCGTCTCGCATTATAAGGACATCATCTACCTGCCGGTGGAAACTTCCGGCGAGGGCGAGATCAACGCGCACAGCCGCGTGCAGATGGCCCTCGGCGAAGCCAAAGTGAAAGCCAAGCGCGAGTTCGAAGAGTGCCTCGGCAAGACCGGCCTGAGCCTGGAAGCGGCCCGGGCCTACGTCGAAGCGCACCCCGAGCTGAAGCGGCCCATGTACCTGACGCCGCAAGTCAAGGGAGTTGTCGGCACGGCCGCCAACTTCGTCCTGCACCTGGCCGAACGCATGCGCCAGGAAGGATGGCGGCGGCGCCCTTCCGGCAAAGCCGAGGCTGCCGTGGCTTGACCGCATCGAGGACCCCTGACCTATGAAGCGAAACCTTCTGATCGGCATGGATGTCGGCTCGACCACCGTCAAGGCGGTGCTCGTCGACGCGGTCACCGACAAGATCCTATTCAAGGACTACCAGCGGCACGACACCAAACAGCCCGAAAAAGTCCTGGAATTGTTGAAGCGCATGGAGGCGGAGGTGTATGGGTTCGACCGGGAAGCTTGCCGGATCTTCACCACCGGCTCGGGCGGCAACGGCCTTTCCGAACACCTCGGCGCGAAGTTCGTGCAGGAGGTCAACGCCGTTTCACTGGCGGTCGAGAAGTTGAATCCGGAGTGCGGCTCCGTCATCGAACTCGGCGGCCAGGACGCCAAGATCATTATCTTCAAGGAAGATCCCGAGACCGGGCGCAAGAAGAAACTTCCTTCGATGAACGATAAGTGCGCCGGCGGCACGGGCGCGGTCATCGACAAGATCAACGCCAAGCTGCGAATCCCGGCCGACCAGCTTTGCCAGATGGGCTACACCGGTTTGCGCCTTCACCCGGTGGCGGGTAAGTGCGGCGTCTTCGCCGAGACCGATATCAACGGTCTGCAGAAAGCGGGCGTGCCTCCGAACGAGTTGATGGCTTCGCTTTTCGAGGCCATCGTGATGCAGAACCTGTCGGTGCTCACGCGCGGCAACACGCTGCGTCCGGTAGTGCTTCTGCTGGGCGGCCCGAACACCTACATCCAGGGCATGCAGGAGTGCTGGAAGCACAACATCCCCAAAATCTGGCGGGAGCGCAATTATCCGCTGCCGAAGAACGCGCCGCCGGAGAGCCTTATCCGAACTCCCGACAACGCGCAGTACTTCGCCGCCATCGGCGCCGTGGAGTTCGGGAAGAGCGAAGAGGACTGCGTGGGATGCTACCGCGGGCCGGACAAGCTGGCCTGGTACATCGAGCACGGCCGCGACGAGGAGAAGAGCAAGAAGAAGACTTCCGCCGGCGGACTTGCGGCGAGCCCCAAGGAACTGGAAACGTTCAAGGAGCGCTACCGCCGCAAGCGTTTCGAACCCGCGGCCTTCCGCCGCGAGGAAGTGGTGCGGGGCTTCATCGGACTGGATGGCGGCTCCACTTCCACCAAGGCCGTCCTGGTCTCGGCGGACAAAGAACGCCGCGTGCTGTTCAAAACCTACCAGCTTTCCAAAGGCAATCCGATCGAGGATACCATCGAGGTTCTCGGCAAGCTGGAGGATCAGTTGGCCGCACAGGGCGCCGCGCTGGAGGTGCTCGGCGTGGGCACCACCGGCTATGCCAAGGATATTCTCAAGGACGTGATTGGAGCCGACGCCGCCCTGGTCGAGACCGTGGCGCACACCGAGGCCGGTCTGCACTTCTACCGGGACATCGACGTCATTTGCGACGTGGGCGGACAGGACATCAAGATCATCATCCTCAAGAACGGCCGTGTGAAGGACTTCAAGCTCAACACGCAGTGCTCGGCCGGAAACGGATACTTCCTGCAGTCCACCGCTCAGGGCTTCGGCTACCCGGTGGAGAAGTTCGCCGACGTGGCTTTCGGGGCGGAGAGTTTCCCATCGTTCGGCTATGGCTGCGCCGTCTTCATGCAGTCCGACATCGTGGACTTCCAGCGCCAGGGGTGGAAGCCGGAAGAGATCATGGCGGGCCTGTGCAACGTGCTGCCGAAGAACATCTGGCTCTATGTATCGCAGATTCCCAACCTGGCGGCCATCGGCAGCCGCTTTCTGCTGCAGGGCGGCACGCAGTACAACCTGGCCGCGGTCAAGACGCAGGTGGACTTCATCGAGTCGCGCTTCCGCGGCAAGGAGAACCGGCCGGAGGTAATCGTCCACGAGCACTGCGGAGAGGCCGGCGCCATCGGCGCGGCGCTGGAAGCGGGGC
>Ga0209039_10002066_pt1 | contig 17632 bp, 13 predicted proteins | sample BogFormECP12_OM1_FD_188238 | JGI IMG/M metagenome (GOLD analysis project Ga0209039, IMG submission 188238) | Bog forest soil microbial communities from Calvert Island, British Columbia, Canada - ECP12_OM1 (SPAdes) (version 2) | ecosystem: Environmental > Aquatic > Freshwater > Wetlands > Bog ... | reverse complement strand
GCCGGCCAGCACTATAGCCTCTACAACGATTGAATTCTCCTTATCTGGATCTACCACATCGAATGTTATCTTGTTGTCATCACTGGTCAAGTTCTTAAGGGCCAGCTTCTTCAAAGCGTTCAGAATCGCACCATTCACCTGCTCCAGTACGATAACTGTCTTCCTGCCACTAACGGACTGTTCAAGTTCTTGAGGAGTACCAATTGCACGCAAAGTTGTGTTCAAAATCCCTATTTTGGTACATATCCTTTGTGCCTCATCGAGGTTGTGAGTATTTAGGAAGATAGTTTTCTTCTGCTTTTTCAAGTCAAGAATGAATTCCCTGACCGTTTTTGACGATTCAGGGTCAAGGTTCACTGTTGGCTCATCCATAAATAATACTTGCGGGTCATGGATAAGGGCACGCGCGATGGCAAGTTTTTGCTTCATGCCCTTAGAAAAAGTCCCTGCCAAGACGTTTCTGTTCTCCCAGAGTCCCAGCAGCTCTAGGAAACGCTTGATACTCTCTTTCCTTTGAGAATCCGAGCAGTCGTATATCTTTCCATAGAAATCTAGGTTATCATAAGCGCTCAGATGCTCAGATAGCCCAACATTATCAGGGACTAACCCAATGATCTTCCTGATTTTCAAAGAATCTGCCTTGTTACCTATTTCATACCCCGCTATTCGGGCGCTTCCACTCGTCTTTGATATCAAACAACAAAGCATCCTCACTGTAGTGGTTTTTCCCGCACCATTTGGTCCAAGAAACCCGAAAATCTCACCCTCATCAACATGAAAACTCAGGTCTTCAACCGCTATGAGATTGCCAAATGTCTTTGTCAGATTTTCAACATCAATCACTTTGATCAAAGTCCGTGAACCGTCACAGTCATCTTTAATGACTCTTGAATAGCCATTGACTATTATCTTATTTGAATTTTGTTTGTGTCTGTGTCTGTCTGTGTCTTTCAAAGTGCTAGAGAGAGAGTTAGTTAGAGAGTTATTGAGGTATGTGTAGTTGTAAGGAAAGAGAGAGAAAGATAGAACTTTACCCCCCAAACCCAAATGACGGAAAGTTTCAGGCTTAGCGCGCGTCAGTTTTTCTCGAACCGAGCTCAAAAGAAGGTTCTGTCAAGTCTTCGTCTGTTTGTTTTCTCAGTGAAAATTTGTCTGTTTACCGCCTCTTCCAAAGACAACTTTTACATGGGGTCTGGTGAGATAGTAGATTACGATAACTGCAACAATCGTTCCGGGGATGCCATAAGCATGGGCAGCAGGATGCTCGATAATGCTCACGATTACCGAGACTATACTCACAATTATCCCTAGAACCCAAGCCCATCCTTTTCTGCGGAAGAAACTGATTCCTGCCGCAACGTACAGAAAACCAATAACCACAGCGAGGAGAGCGTCTAGAGCAGCTAAAATCATGTCGGCTTTCAGAAGCAAGGCAATTCCTCCTGCTATTCCAAACAACCCGAGTAGTATTGCCAAGATGCCTATCTGCGTGCATACTAGAAACCCTTAAACGACTCTTGCAGGAGACTAGCCTCGTCGTTGTACAGTTTGTCTGGAAATCTATGAGACGTTTGAAATGATGAAAAAGACGAAGTCAAACCCTGCGCCGTACAGCACTACTGATGAGCAAGAAATAACCTCTGTTCACACTTTTGAGAATCTAATTGACAGCAAGAGGATCAGAACAGACATTAGGGAGAGAGACAAGTATCCAAATATCGACGGGTATATGGAACTGATTGATGAGAACCGATCACCCGTAGGAAAACTTGAAGTTCAGATTAGAACAGTGCACGGTGAGAACCCCAAGATCCAATGTCCTCTGTCCCTTTTTGATTACAGTGAGATAACATGTAATCCGGTTCTATTCATTGGAGTTGAGACTGATCTTAAGAAAGCCTATTGGATTCATGTGACTAAAGGCTTTTTGAATGAAGAATCAATTGACGATAACCAGAAAACCATCCTAATTTCATTTCCGCCGGAGAACATTGTATCGGAAAAAAATGATTCGTATATCAAGGAGTGGGCGGAAATTGTTCAAGCCTACAGAGAAATAAGGAGAGATTATCCACAGCTTGTAAGTCTATACAAGGAAATATCCAACAAGTCAAATCCGCTGGCTGGTGCAGAATCTAACGAGTTCTCTGAAATGCATGTCTTTCTGGACAGACTCAATGATTTGTTGGACAAAAAGTTCAGAATAGTGAAACAGATTCTTTATCCCAACGCATGGAAAATTGGCCTTGCTTTTAATGATCAGGAAGGGACCGGTTTCGTATACACATTATATCCCATAGGTATTACAATGAATGATGTTCAGATTAAGAAGCTCGATGATGTTCTGCAAGAACAACTGCGACAAGAAGGATTGGCTTTCACTAGCTATGCCAAAGAAAACCCTATCAAGTCCAGACCGCTGGACCATGCTGCTGCAGTTATTCAATATGAAACTCTTAGAGCCGCAGAACACAGATTGTTGAGGCTTGATAATGAATTTCTTGCGAGGGAGTTCATCTTTGCGTTCACAGATCATTTTGCGGTCCAGATGGGTTTGGACCGTAAGGACACTTATTCCCTCGCTGAGGTTGGTTCGGCTCTCTACCGATATTTGCCACTATGGGTGGAAGAGGCCATAAAGTTTATCGTCAAAATAGGGAGGAACAGAGTTGTTTCGGGTCAACAGCTCCTGTATGGAAGAGGTTATTTCGATCCAGACAGGCTATTGTGCCAAATCATTGGGGAGGAGAGAGAGCAGATACATAAGATCGTGGCACAAAGAGTCATGCAGGGAGACCGGAGAGGCCGAGTACTTCTGGGAAGTGACAAGTTCCCTTTTAGGACAATGGTGGAATCGCTTCGCTTCCTGAGATCAAAACAACTTGAAAAAATCGAGAGACCATACGCGCGAAAGGATTTTTCCAGATTGAAAGGCGGCACGGGTTGGGTATGGAACGTTTTCTCTCCGGAAATGGTCGAGACAAATCTGAAAATATTTTTTGATAACCTGCCAAAAGCGTATGCTGATTTTGTTTCTTGCAATTTTCCAGAATTGGGGGAGGATTTACCTTTGTTTGATGGTGCTTCTTTAGTGATAGTCTCGTTTGATGTGAGAAATACGTATTCTTCGTTTGCAGATTCACCAAGGATGGTATCCTTTCACTGGGTAAATGAATCTGATGGGGGTATAGAAATTGAACTGTACAAGGAAGGTAGTGGACAAATGCCAGCTGGCTTATCGTCTGAAAGTGTTGGGAGAGATTTAGAGATTAGAGGAAAAAAATATCACGTGATATCCTCGAAGTTGAGTGTTTTGGATTTTATTTACGAAGACCTGCCGATGTTTGGAATGGTGTACGACGAGCTCGTGACCAATCTCAAGAACTATTTCAACTCTCTTCGAAAGCCTCTGAAAAATGAAGTTGTTCCTCAATTTGAATAAAGCGACACAGCCTAAAGCGATACCGAAAATAGCCCTAGACTAGCGCGCGCTCGAAGGGTTGCTTTTCGCTTTTTGGAAGAGTTCAAGTATAATGTCAAAATCCCCATGCTTTGGCAGCTCCATTTTGGTCCAGAGCAAGGTTCGCCTTCGATCTCAAGATTTCTCGCTGTCCTGCTTCGAAGATTCATTTGGAGCATCCTTGTGCTTCATCACTATTTCTTTGAAAGGGTCAAGAACCAGCACAACATCGCCACCAAGTGTATCAAACTTCAAAGTGTACTCTTCCTTGACTTTTTTGAACACTTCCTTGGTTGGAATTATCTCAAGAGAGCATTTCTTCTTCCTCGTTCGGTCAGTCCAAAACCTAGTTTCTTGCCTGAAGACGGGGGATACTATCAACGCTTTACTGGGATTTGATTTTGCACAGTATTTGAGGAATTCTTGCACATATTGTTCTCCAACGGGTTGAGATTCGACTTCAACAAATACCCTGAAGGGTTTTTCCTCAACAACATTTTCAAGTACAACATCAAGTTTTCGCCCATCGATACTTTTCTCATAATATGTTCTGCTTATGTTGTGTGTTGCCTCAATCCAAGCCGCAACTAGTTGTTTGACCATCTTGTGCGAAAGATAAATTAGCTTCTTTGCTCGGTCCGTTAGCATAAGATGTAATTCTGGATATTGCATTTCCACAATATAACGAATATGCGAATTCACTCCCAGAACCTGTCTTTCTTTCACGAGCATTTCATTAGCATAACGCAATGCTTTTTGCTTAGATGAGTAAGTCTTTATAACCTGTCTGTCGTCTCCCTCGATTCTCACTACCCTAGCCTTAATCCTGAAATCCCCGTCGTCACTCATATTAAGCCTTTCCATAAGAAGCAGACACACAATGACTTATAACATCTACGACTACTGCCCGAAAATCGGTGGTATGTTGGTTGTCAGTCCTAAACGACAGCATAAACCTCACGCACCACCTCGCTAGGCTCGGGCGCTACTTTTTTGCAGTCACGTACTCGAATTTATATTATTCTTCCGACCTATGAAGCCAAACATGACCGAAAGCAGAAGTCCCTTTAAAAAAGTTCGAACAAATGCAAGTCAGCAAGTTGATATTGAAACTTTGTTTAAAGATCTGAAAAACAGATCTGCGGATATAAAAGGTCTTCTTTCCTATCAGGCTGATATTCTGCGTGAATACTCCAAATATGTTGAGGCAACTGACGTAAGTCTCGAGCTTCCAACTGGATCAGGCAAAACCTTAGTAGGATTATTGATTGCTGAATGGAGACGCAAAATTCTCACTCAAAGAATTTTATATCTATGCCCGACCAAGCAACTAGCCTATCAAGTCAACAAACTCTCAAAGGAGTACGATATTGAGACTTGCGTATTCGTTGGATCAAAGAAAAATTATGATACCAAAGAACTAATTCGGTATCGTTCTTCTCAAAGTATCGCGATTTCGACTTACAGTGGGCTATTCAATACTAGTCCTGGTTTGCACGATCCGCAAACGATTATTCTGGATGATGCACACGGTGGAGAAACCTATATCGGATCAATGTGGTCGCTCAATATCAACCGTCAAAGTGAATCTGCATTATATTCCCAGATTATAGAGCTGTTTGAGAAAGACCTCCCACAAAATTTAATCGGGATAATCCATCAATCTATCCGACCCAGAATTCCACTTAAGACTGAGAAAGTGCCCTTAGGCGCATTCTACAGAAAACTCACAGTCCTACGAGATATCTTAGATTCTGGAATACCTAATCCTGAAAAATCAGATATTTACTTCTCGTGGATAGCCATTCGTGAAGGATTGCAGGCATGCCATGTGTATATCTCAACAGATGAGATCCTGATTCGTCCTTACATTCCGCCAACACTATCTCACAGACCATTTGCAGGTGCTAATCAACGAATCTATATGTCGGCAACCCTTGGTCGAGGTGGCGAGCTTGAACGGATAACAGGTGTAAGGGAAATCAAACGAATTCCTACGCCCAAGACTTACGTAACACATAGCATCGGACGAAGATTGTTCCTATTTCCTGATGTTTCAAGAAATGGAATTGAATACTTCGACTGGATAGCGCAAAGACTGTCTTCAGCAAATAGGACTTTAGTTTTATGCCCAAATCAATATGAAGCTCAAAAATTCGTGAAGATTGCAGATACTTGTTCTCCAAAGTTGGAGGTACTTGGTGCAAAGGATATCGAGGAAGATCTAAAAACTTTTACGGAATCGACTCATTCAGCACTACTGCTGACCAATCGTTATGATGGGCTTGATCTTCCTCATGGAATTTGCAGACAGATTATTTTAGACGGTTTGCCGAGCAGAACGAATTTGCAAGAGACTTTCCTTGAGGAAAGGTTAGGTCTCGATATTATACTAAGAGAAAGAATCAAAACGAGAATTGAGCAAGCATCAGGTCGTTGTACAAGAAGCGATACAGATAGTGCGGCGGTGATAATGCTCGGCAATAGCCTTCTAGAGTTCTGCACACGGAAAGAAAATCAAAAGATATTCCATCCTGAGATTCGAGCTGAAATTCTTTTTGCTCTGGATCAGGGGAATACAATACCAGAATTAAACACCATATTGAAGTCCTTTATGGGAAAAGATGCCTTCTGGAATGAGGCTGAACAAAATATCGCTGAACTCCGATCGTCTGAAGCGCTTCCTGACACGACAATCACAGATGTCCTCGCAGGCGTTGTGAAAGATGAAGTTGACTTTGCTTACGCAATGTGGACGCTAGACTACGAAAAAGCTGTTATGCACGGACGAACTGTAGTCGATGGACTTTCGGGCAATAAAGTAGCTTCGTACAGAGCACTTTGGTGCTTTTTTGTAGCAGGTGCAGCATTTATTCAGGCTTTGGCGGATAAAAAATATCAGAAAATTGTGACCGATTTTATTGCCCGCGCCAAAGAAGCCTGCAAAACAGTATCCTGGTTCCCGCATGAAATGAAATCTATGCTACAGGAGCAGGGATCCATCGAAGAAACAAGTGATGTTCAAGCTCTCCAAGTGGAAGGGATAGTTGATACATTGAATAGGTTGGGCGCAACTGGACCACGCTTTAACAAAAAAATGAAGGAGGTAGAAGGCCTTTTGAAGGCTACCGATCCAAACAGTTTCGATCTAGGTATTGTGGAACTTGGCCGCCTACTAGGATTTACTTCATGGAAGCCTAACGGAAATGCAGTTCCTGACGGTGTTTGGCAACTTAGCTTTAGATTACTATACGTTTTCGAAGGAAAATCTGATGAGACTCCAACAGCGGGAGTTTCAGTTCAGAATTGTAGACAAACATCAGGTCATCTAGATTGGGCCAAAGCCGAAACAAGTCTTAAGAATATTCAGGACAGTTACAGTATTCTTGTTACTCCCAAATTCAGCATTGATAAGGATGCTATTGCACACAGCGAAGATGTTTGCTTTTTTGCCGTTTCAGATATGCTCAAACTATTTGAGAAAATCAAGCTTGCTTTGATGGAGTCAAGATCAATAATGACTGCTTCCACAGTTAGTGAATTGCGCGATAAAGTTCTACAGAAATTGATGGAAATCAATCTTACTCCGGAAGATATTACTAAATTGCTAACTTCAAAATTGGTAGCGGAGTTGCCAGAGGCATAGCTCAAATTAAAGTTAGATGCGAAAATATCCTATTTAAATATGACTAGTTAGTCGGCTGACCTGATACTATCAAAATTCAGTTTCTATTGGCGAATAATTGCGCGTGCGGTATCAAGGGAGTTCAGGGAAACAGAGTTGAAGCATTTTTAAGCTAGAATTCTGAGAGGAGATTACAAAACCCTCAAAATCTTGATAACGAAATAGAGCCTGACTTCGAAATAGAAAACTTTGGGACTTTGATATGCTTTGCCTCATCCGAAGAAAACACACGCGTCCTGTCTGTAGTCATTTTCAGGTCAGTATTCAGGGGCCAGGCCATGCTATCCTAATGGGGGCAGGATAAGGGGTATAGTAGAATTCAAGGCATAATAGGGATAGGATATGGGTAGTATCGGAATCGAGTGTAGGGTTATAACCTGCGGAGAAGATATGGTTGAACCGGAAATCAGTCAGGGCAGACAGTGGAGAAATGATATTATTATATATGTATGATACGGAGTTTGTCGCATGGAGATGGACTGTCGTTGAGTGATGCTGCTTATGAGCGTCTTGCCAACGCTTTGGATCGATTGCCGAACTGAGTAGTTACGATTAGATTGATTCCCCAGAACCCGCACGTAGCTAACGCTCCTGCTGATACGGTGTTCCCGCTAGAGACCCTTATCTCTGCTATAGAGTTCTCGAATAGCGGATACTTCTTTTCCTTGCGTTCTTGGTCTCTTACTACTAAGCATCCTTTCTCTCTGCCTAGAAAAGAGCCGAAGCTATCAAGGGCTACCTTTACCGTTCTAGTCTTCGTATTCTCCCCTTCCTCTAGAGAATAAAGGCTCTTCTACCTCTTGTACGTTATTCCGTGCTCTACGAAGCCTTATTTTCGCAATAACGTCAAGAAACACGGTTAAAAGCCTGAATTAGTAGCGTACGTGTCTGAACAATCGGTGGTTTTATATCGACATATCAATTATGCTATTCTCGGTGTAATAATTGGCAGAACCTAAGAGTGAAACGAAGACTTGCGTTCCAGAGAACATAGGTCTTGATTCGCTTAATCTGATACTAATTGCCTATTTGAAAGCTGGTGCAGACAAGAAGGCAGTGAGCTATCGAGAAGCTTCTCTACGGTCTGGTGTGCACCATACTGTTGTAAGCGCAAACAACAAGTTCTACGTATCTGCTGGCTTTCTTTTAGAAGGAGGAAATGGTCAGTTCAAGCTGACCGAAATTGGCGCAAAATATGCGCAAATGTTGGATTGGGGACAGCTTGAGGAAGCAAAGGTTCAGCTAAGGAAACTTCTTCCGAAATGTCCAATTATTAATGTGACTTTGGACTACGTTGGACTGAAGAAAGACGTAACTAGAGAAAGCTTGAACGCGAAGATAGGTATTGATGCTAATCTTTCCAGAGTAGCAAGACATGTGACGGGCATAAACGCGCTCATTGACATGCTTATTTTCGCTGGACTCTTGGAGGAAAAGGGGGGAAAGGTCATGAGAGTCCATGAAGAACCAAAAGTCCCAGAAAGAGAAAAACCCGATGTCACACGCAAAACTTCTGGAACGGGCTTCCTTCCGTCCTCAGGCATAGATTTCGACCTCCTCTTTAAGCCAACCGACACTGCACAAACCCCAAAACAGAAGAGTATGCTACCTGTTTCATTGACTATAAACGTGACTGATGCGACCGACATCAAGAAACTCAGAGAAATCTTGAAGGTCGTCAGAGAAGAGCTATCCGCAGACAAGTAGTCGAAGACCCTAGAGGAGTTTCTGGTCTTTGACTCTGTCGATGACCTCCATTACTGAAAGATTAAAAACTCAAAGTGGGAGGGATTTTGCTCTCGCGGTCTTGGATGCATTCAAGTATCTTGGATTTGAAGTCGAAGACATAGAGGTAACCCAAGGAACACAAGCCCATTCAGATTTGATAGTCAAGGCGCATCTAGCAACGCACCCCTACTTTGCTGTTATCGAGTGTACGGCGGTTCGAGACGGGCGTCAAGTTGATTACACGAAGTTATATCAGCTAGGTTCAAATGCGCCAAGGTACGCAACAAAGTACAGCAAAGAATACCCATCAGCATCCTACAAGATGCTAGTAGGTCGTCCTGATTTCTCGCAAGATGCAAGGAAATTAGCCCAAGATATTGGCCTTCTGAAAGCTCAGACTCTGGAGCAACTTCTTTGGTTTCATGAACGTCTCTATCTCTCTCAAGACGACCTTGAACCATTGTTTCAAACAAAAGGTGAGATTTCGATAGAAGAAGTAATGGCGGCGAGCTGGGGTATGTACCGTTTCGACGCAAAAATATGCGCTCTAGTCTACTTAACGCTTCTAAACGACCCGACGGACAAGACCGTCAAACGCAGGAAAGAATGGATGGCTATGGACGCTTTGATAGCGATGGTGAGGCATTGGCTTTGGCTTATAGAAGACATAAAATCTCCTGTTCCCGATTTCCTGATAAAACACGCGATTAGCGAGCTTTCCTCAACTTTGGTTAGGGCTTTGTTAGTGGATGAGCAGAAAATTATGATTTCGAGTTTACCCTTTGAGAATGCAGTTCGAAACATGGGACAGCTCGGAGTTTTCTTCAAAGATGACTTGATGGTGTACATCGACAAAGCAGAGAGAGTGAAGCAGAGTACGAAAACACAAATGGCTTCTTCGCCCTCTTCCTGAACCTCTTTCTTACTCACATAGAGCCTATCTGAGAGCTTCATTCTCTTTCGATTTGAATCCTGAACCTGCGAGTTGGAGGTCGCCCTCTTTATTTGCCACATCCAAAACGGGCGTCTCCAACGAGCAGGGTCGGTAACGTTGCCTCTTGCCTCACGCGACGCTCAGTCGCGTGGCTCGGATTACTCTGGTCTTGCCTCTCTGAGTTGTATCGATGTAGCGTGTGGTGGTGGTTGGCTTGAATTTTACCCCCGTAGCTTGAACTGTCTATCCTATACCCAACCACAGATTGACAATCAAAGAAACCGATTACTGATATGATAAAGTCTAATCAGGTGCAGGTATGAACCCTGAGTCTCATTATGGCTAATGCAGCAATTGTCTTGTTGTCTGGGGCAATATGGACTTGGCCGGGCCTATCTTATCTTCGCCTATGAAGAATTCAGACCTCTAAGCCTATCTTGCTGTCTCGCTAATAACCACTTTTCAGGATTTATTAGATGATCTTTGCGTCTAGCTTCAACTGAACAGGACTTTCTCTTTTTCCTCTTTTTTCCGACCTTTGATGCGCAGATAAAGTTGGACGTATCCATATCGTCCAGAACGATTCTTCCCTAGTATTAGGAGCGTGTGCTCAGAGTTACCGACGATTCCAGCCTCCCTCACACTATCGTCCAAATTCCTGGTCAGTTTCTTCACATAGTCCGGAAAGTTTTCTTCTTTGCCAAACAGTATCTTCTTTTCCCTTGCTTCTTTGGCTAGCTTCTCAAAGAATTTTCCTGCTGAAAAGCAGTAACCATCAATTTGCTCACGTGATCTCACCACAAATCTGCCATTTTGGAATACCTCAACACTATGTGTTTGGTTGTGCCAGTTAAGGTTGCCAGTTAGCTGACTAGCATCAACCATATGAGTGAAGTTCAAAAAACGTCCAAAGTTAGAAGTAAGAAAGCTATGAGAGACTATTAAAGGAAACGCGTAAACAGCGTCGCACAGACCGCCTATACTGATACTGCTCAGCGTTAGATGCTGGTTCCTGTTCGTATTATTGTTGATGTAGAATTTGGCTATCGAGTTGTCTATACCTGATTTTGCAGCCTTGAACTGGATGATCAACGGTCTCGCGCAAGGAAAGAAAACATCTCCGCCCGTCAATAATTCTTGCTGTTGGGTAAATCCAAACGCGCCTATGTTTGCCGCGGACATGCCTTCATGTGTAATATTGAGTTCGAGAGTTTTTTCGTTTACTAATCCACCAGGCATTTCAACCAAAGTCTAATGTTTTGTGCAGGGTTATAACGCTTACACCTCACGACCAAATGCAATATGTATTTGCAATCATCAGAACTGGCATAGTTGATAGTCCGTGCATTGCAACACGTTCTCTGAAAAGAGCGGTCTCAAGACTATTGATCGCCAGTGGAACCGAATAGGGGTACAGCGCGGGACCGAGTTTGGGCCGTTAAGGAAGTGTGGTTTCCCAACTCCCTTTTCATTAGGTTTGAGCTAACCCATCTTGAGTAACTCAAGGGATGATGAAAGAAGTCAAAAAGTATTTGGCCTCAATTCTTTCAAGTTAGGAATCTTTCTTAACCATCAAATCCAACTGAAGGAGCCACAGGATACTGGCTGTTCATTGGCAAATTTGGCTCAGTACATGGGAAATGTCCGATTTTGATATAAAGCGCGCGCAGCGTCAATAATGATAAAGATCGAGTTAAATGAGGCAACCATGATTGGAAGACCAAAACAAATTGGATGCTGAAAGAATAAGAAGTTCAGTAATTGGCAGTTTCGATAAATATGCACGCAGACACACTGAAAGATATCTGGCAAAGTTGAAATCAGCATCCTTAGCCCAGAAAGGGTTACTCGAGCGTGATTTCTACAAGGTCGACTCTCTTCTTTCAAAAAGGGTCTTCATACCAGGGTTCTATGTATACGTTCTGAAAAGAGTCCTTGAAAACAGGCAACTCACACGCCAAAGAACTGTTTTCATCAAAGCATCACTCATCTCCATATTCAACAAGAAAGGGATCCGAATCAGAGATGTCGCGGAGAAACCGCAGCAGCTTTTGAAGAGTAAAGAACTTAAAGCGCCCTACACTCGCCGCCAAACTCAACGTTTCTTTAAAGATAAATGGCAAGATGCTTTCTTCAAACTGGTTGATGACAGTTTTACGCCCTTCAGCAGCGTGTTCGACTCTTCAGAACTGCCTCCGACCGACACTTCTGAAATGGCCGAAAGCTTGATAGTTGCGTCTAATTTGATTGCACGTTCGAAGCCTCATCTTCTCATGTGGTTGAAATCCAACTCAGCTTTAGAGTTCGTTATTCCTGATTTTCTTGAAGATATGCGTTCCTTTAAGAAAGAATGTTTGAACGTTATGGCCGAAGAAAAAAGAAGATTGCCAAATGCTTATTCAAAATTCCTCTCCTCCGACTTGAATTCTTTTTCGCCATTGTTTGAGACGTTCTACAAACATGTGTCCTCAATCTTTGCTTGGAAATGGTTTGAGCTGCAGACGCCAGAATATCGGCAGTGGATGCTTGATGAAGCCTTCCCGCTGGAATATTCCAAATCAGACGCCACTAAAGCGAAGGAATTATTGGTGTCTCTTGTTTCCGAAGATGACGCAAAGTTCTATCTTTCTGTTGGGGGACTTGAATTCGTTGAACGCGCACGCTTCAGAGCGTCGGAAGGACTGAAAGATGCTTCTTTAATGGCTAAGGCTGCAACTGCCTTGTATAATGTGTGCCTAGAGCTGGGCGATCTTGCACCTTTGGATCAGGCTATCCTCTTTGAGAATATGGCCATTGCTTACCGAGGTACTGCAAATTATAAGCTAATGGTAGGCAACATGAAAAAGGCTGTTGAGCTATACGAAAAAGCTGGTGATACTTACCGAACCTGCGTAGCTTTGAAAAACATAGGTGAGGGAGAATACTACTTTGGATTCAAAGAAAAGGCAGCTGAGTACTTCGAAGAATCTGAAAAGCTAAACGCCAAGCTGGATCCCATAAAGAAGTCAGATGTCTTTTGGAATCTGGCATCGGCTTTCAGAAGAATAGGTGATTCTAAGGCAGAGCTCAGATACCTTGAAAAAAGCCTTGCTATTTTACCAGAATCTGAAATTGAAAGAACTCGTCAGGTGGAAGACCGGTTTCTTGAATTGACGCGTTAGCAGGTGCGACACTGCATGCAAATCGATATATGCGCGCGAGGAGGTGAAAAATGTGGGCAAAGGTAAAGGCGGCTGGCCAAGCAAGAACCCAGGAAAACCTTCCGGAGACGGACGCGATAACAATCCTCCGAAGTAGTTCGTGAGAAAGACCTCTCTTTCGTCACGACCTCTTTTTTTGGAGAAAACTTCGCACTAGCACTTTAAAATACAATTCCGTATCTTTCTTGCCCATATTTTCGTGAAATGCCTTTGCGTGATTGGGAAAAAAATCTTGTAATCCATGAGTGTTCCTTCGATTAGAGCTCTGATAGCGATTTATAGATCGCCTTCACATTTTCCAAGTAATCATTGTTGCTTTTCTTCTTGTTCGTCCGATTTATATAGCCTGCAACAAGTTCGCTCTCGCAATTGACTCCAATGAAATCTGAGTAGCGCGCATTGCTAAGCGAACTCGACTGACTCTTTTTTCACGAAAAGCATAATCAAAATTGCCGCGTGCGCAAAATAATATAGTTACTATCGTTGCATGCATGTTTTGAAATGTGGCTAATGCTGGTAAGGGTGTTTGCATGGCAGATAAGAATGAGCCGTTCCGTTTTCTTGTTAGGAAAATAGGCGAAGTGTTGAAGAGCAATGTGGAGAGGGATGAGAAGCTTAAAATGGTCTGCATATTGCTTAAGGAAAACGTTGCCTATTACAATTGGGTCGGTTTCTATGTCGTGGACAGTAGAAGAAGGAACGAGCTTATCCTCGGCCCGTTTGAGGGAAAACCAACAGAGCACACAAGAATACCTTTTGGAAGGGGCATATGCGGCCAAGCTGCAGAGCTAAGAAAGACGTTCCTCATTCAAGATGTTTCGAAAGAAACTAACTATCTTTCATGCAACCTTAACGTGAAATCTGAAATCGTCATACCCATTTTCAAGAAAGGAGAAGTCTAATGAACTCGACATAGACTCCCATTCTCTTTCACCGTTCAGCAAGAAAGACGAAACTTTCCTAAAGAAGATAAGTCAAATGGCCGCAAAGATTCTCTGAGCACTGAAGCAATGGGGATTAAGACTTCTGACATTCCTCTTTCAGCTTGACTGAAGCTTTTCTATGCGGTGACTGCTCCTTCTCTTACTTTTGTTATGCAGTATTTGGCGTCTTTAAGTATTCGGAGTGCTTTTTCCTTTTCTTCTCTCTCTTCTTTATGTCTATAACCTAACATTTGTTCTGCTTTTTCTGGGTGCACATAGAGATTCCTTTCGCTAATTGTCTTTTTCATCTTGTGGAAAATGTTCGAGTCGGTTAGCTTCAATAAATAGAGGATTAAATTTAGTTCACGTGCATTAAGACCCTTTATTATTTCTTCAATATGCATGTTCTCCTTTTGACAATACCGCCACAGCCAGATATACGCCCAAAATTCAAAATAAGAAACAGCATTGGAGAACGCAGAAAACCAATCTTCCCTCTTGATTGCTTCGTCTATGACTAGCTCTGGAGTGGGGGCAATTCCAGAACGACTTGATATTCCTATTCCAACTTTGCCTTCGGCTCTTGCCTCTTTCTTGCCACTTTCACTCATTTTTGAACCTCAAGTTTGTCTTCTGTTGCCGTGCAGATTTAAGATTTCTGTCTTCATATTGTCTGTTCCTTATGATTCAACATATGTAAGAATAGATTTGTGATTCATAAAATCTAATTCCTTTACTTTTGCTAATCAAATACGAAGAAAGGTAACCATACATGAACAGAAGTGCAAAATTCGGTATCATATTATGCGTAATCTTAGCTGTTGGTGTCATCTCCGCTTATACAATAACTAGCGTCAATCAAAATATTAGAGCCGATAACTTTAGTAAGGAATTGCAGAAGGACGGAGTTAGTGCTGAACAAAGAAGTATTCCGTCCAACACTCCTGTAATAAACATAGACAAGGCTACATTTTTGTACCAAGCTAAAATCTACAATGATGGCTATCCTATTGTAATACGTTCTGGAAACAGCTTTTACGTATTTACCTATGAAACAGGAACTTGTTATTGTTACACACCATAAACCCCTTTTCTCGTTTGAATGTGTGATTTGAATGAATGAAAAACTCTTAACGGTCTTAGTGCTTGCTTCTCTGGTACTCTCAATATTCAACTTAGTCTTACTGCTTAGAACAAACAATGGAACAGAGATACTAGGACAGTCTTCTGGAGTCACATGGAAGAAAGTAGAACTTAACTATACTCTTATGAATGATTATGCTTTTCCTGTTTACAGTGTCTCTATTCCTAATATGCCTCAGTATCCAGATATTCCAATGTGGAACGCAACAATAACACTTCAATGGACAAATGGTACAGTACAATACTTTGACGTAGGTAGTCCTTACTATTCTGGTGGTGGAACTTCTGCAATTTCTGAAATAGTAGTGCTTCCGTTAGGACTACTTTATGGGCATCTTGGAACTACGATTATACCTAGAAACTCTTGGAACGTAACCTCTATCACAGCATACATACTAGAACCACCATCTTAGTCTCTCTTTCTTTAAGGAATAACCTTTAATCTTGAAGTGGCCAAGTTCTCTCCAATGGTGGCTAATGAAGACTCCAGAGACTCAAGATAAGCTGAATATAGCAAGTGACCAATATGATAGAGTCTTAAATCTGGTCAGCAACAGAAGACGCACAATAGCGAGAGTGTTGATTTGACGGAAAGCGCGCGCTCGAAATGTACGTCTCGTGAAGTGCTTAAGACATACATCAATTGATGTGAGAATACTCTTCCTCCATCCTTCCTCGTCCCTATTGCTATCCGTGGTTCGTCGTTGGTTCTCCGTTGTCCGTCGTCGTTGGTTGGTGGTTGGTTGGATAAAACTCTATCCCAGCCAACCAAGACAAGATCATTACGCCGAAAGAGGCGAGCGGGTTATTGTATTCCATCCAAACACGGGTATCCAAGGAAGTAGCGTTATTCTGTTTTGAACTCATTTCTCATCTTGATCTGTCTTCTCTTGCGGTTGTAACCTATGGAGAAGTTGTGTGCTGCATCTCGGATTTGCTGCAGGAGAAGCATCATTCGGCTGTTTTTGTCGAACCGGCGCGGGCTTGATTCGTCAGGCAGGTATATTTCCTCGTTTTTCTTGGCGAGACCGATAAGTGGAAGTTGAAGTCCAAAGGACTGCATTGCCGTTTTCGCGGCGGTGATCTGTCCTGGTCCTCCATCCACAATTACAAGGTCAGGCATTGACGCTTTTTCTTCCATCAAGCGTTTGTATCGTCTTGTGACGACTTCGTTCATGCTTGCAAGATCATCTTGCTCTTTCACTGTTCTCATTCTGAATCTACGGTAGTTGCTTTTGTCGGGTTTCCCATCTGCGAAGCGAACCATTCCGGACACGATATGTTCTCTTCCCAAATTCGACACATCAAAGCACTCTATAACGTGAGGAACAGTCGGAAGATTAAGGGCTGTTTCCAGATCGACTAGCGCGCTGTCTTCATCCAAATTCGATTCGATGTTTTTCTCAGCCAATCTGACAAGTGAAAGCCTATTTCCTCGCTTGGGAACCGCCAAGCTGACAGGTGCTCCTCTCTTGGTTGAAAAGAATTCTTCCATAGCGGCTTTCTCCTTATGGTCAACCCAACAAGGCTTGTTCAACAGAATTTCTCGAGGTAACTGATTTGCAGTGTAGAAGGCTTTCAGAAACTCCTGTTCAATGTTTGGCTGAAGGTCAATCGAAAACTCTTTCTTGCCAAGAAGCACACCTTTGCGAACCCCCATTTGAACGATCAACACTTTTTCCCCGTAATTCCTGAAAGCCATAACGTCTTGGTCGAATCTCCGTTCAGTATCCACAATTTGGCGATTCATGAGAAGTCGGATCGAGGCAATTTGGTTGCGGAGTTCCAACGCACGTTCATACTTTTGTTCTTGAGAGGCAGCTTGCATTTGCGAACTTAACAGTTCGATTGTCTGTGCGTAGTCTCCTCTAAGAAAAGAGCGAGCATGGTCAACTTGTTCTCCATATTGTTCTCTGCTGACTTTTCCAACGCAGGGCCCTGTACATAAGCCAATATGAAAGCTTAGGCAAACATGTTTTGGAAGTTTTCTGCAGACTCGAAGTTTGAAAACTCTTACCACGAGCCGCGTAAGATCCTGTCTTGTAAAGCCGTCAGTGTAAGGCCCATAGGATTCTAATCTGCGAGAAACTTTGCGTGAGGTAAGCACTCGAGGATACGGTTCTCTGCTGAGGGCAATATAAGCGAATGTCTTTGCGTCCTTAAGATCGATGTTATATTTCGGCGAGTGCTGCTTAACAAGTTTGTTTTCTAAAAGTAACGCTTCAACCTCGTTGTGCACTACAATCCAGTCAATGACGTGAATCTTGGAAACAAGGTGTTGCGTCTTTGCGGGGTGGTCGGAAATTGAGAAATAACTCCGAACGCGTGAACGCAGGTTCTTCGCCTTGCCGATGTATAGTATTTCGCCATTCTCATCTTTGAACAAATAGACTCCAGGATCTACGGGAACCTCGCTGCTTTTGAATTCGGAAGGACAGGAAATTGAAATCATGATACTGCGGTCGCCGTCTGAGACAATGTTTCAGATTCTTCTAGACGTAGCATTCTCTCCAGGAACTTGCCTGTATGTGACTTGGAGTTTTCCACAACCTCTTCAGG
>Ga0209039_10002065_pt1 | contig 17636 bp, 14 predicted proteins | sample BogFormECP12_OM1_FD_188238 | JGI IMG/M metagenome (GOLD analysis project Ga0209039, IMG submission 188238) | Bog forest soil microbial communities from Calvert Island, British Columbia, Canada - ECP12_OM1 (SPAdes) (version 2) | ecosystem: Environmental > Aquatic > Freshwater > Wetlands > Bog ... | reverse complement strand
TTGCCTGATTCCAGGCGCAACGTTCTTGATCTCCTCAACATGGCCACGTTCCACGTTGCCGTCCTGATCTGGTTCTATTACCTGCTTGTTCCCCAGAAGGTGGCCACAAAGTCTGTGGTCGCAGTGCCGGAAAACAATCTTGGCGTCTGGAACCGGGAAATGGAGCGACTGTTACAACGGCGGGTGTTACATCAATGACTCTAGCGATTGTTCTCGTCATCGCGGCCGCGGTATCGCTGGCGGTCATACTCGGCGCCGCGATCTCGCGCAGCCTGCGGATTTCGGCGGAATCCGGTCTGGCCAGTCAGATTCAGCCTTTGGATGTGGAGGCCTTCCGCAATCTGGCTGATCCAGCGGAGGACATTTACTTGCGCCGCCGTTTGCCCGTTTCTGAGTTCCGCGTGGTGCGCCGGGCGCGCTTGCGCGCTCTGGCCGCCTACGTGCGAACGGCGGGGAAGAACGCTGCGGTTCTGGTCCGCATAGGGCAGGAGGCTCTCGCCTCCAGCGACACGGCGACCGCGGAAGCCGCGAGGCAATTGGTCAACCAGGCGCTGCTGTTGCGCCGCAACGCTGCTCTCGCCCTCCTCGGAATCTATGTGGCAATGGCCTGGCCGAACTCGAAGCTCGCGGCCGACTCTATCCTTGACGCTTACCATCAGCTCAGCGGTGCAGCCATGCTCCTCGGACGGTTGCAGAACCCGGCGGCCCCGGTCCGCCTGTAGCTCCGGTGATCCCGGTCTGGTGACCGAGGTCTGGTGACCCCGGTCATTGACAGCTCCCTGCAGGTTCTGGCATGCTCCCAAAACCCTGTGGCGTGCCTCGGTTACGCAGCGCCTGGGGTAACTCGGAAACGACCGTTTTCGATCCCCGACTTGTTTTTGGGCGGGTTTTGTTGTACAAACCACAGGAATCAAGTCAGTCCAAACCACTTCGTGAGCACTTCGGCAATTAGCCGTGCCAGTGATGCCCGCCGTCCGCTCGCGTCAGCGAGTCCCAGGGAGAACCTTATGAACCGCACGTTGAGAGCCGTCTCCGTCTGTTTCACTTGCCTGCTGCTTTCGGTCCTGGCCTTGGGCCAAGGCGGCGTTGCCACAGGCGACCTGCGCGTGACTGTCAAGGATCCCAAGGGCGAGGCCGTCACCAACGCGACGGTCACGGCGCGGGACGTCGCCAAGGGCGTGGAGCGGACCGCCACCGGCGACGGTCAGGGTGGCTACAGCGTTCGCCTGCTGCCTCCGGGCACGTACACGGTCACGGTCCAGGCCACTGGGTTCACCAAGGTGGAAAACACCGGCGTCGCGGTGACGGTGGGCGGGTTGGTCGAACTGCCAGTCACACTCTCGGTTTCGGGCGGCAAGGAAATCGTTGAGGTGACTTCACAAGCCGCCCTGGTGGAGACCTCCAGCAGTTCCACGACGGACACCATCGGCCAGCGGCGCATAGACAATCTTCCCATCAACGGCCGCGACTACATCAAATTCACTTTGACCGATTCCCAGGTGGTGCAGGACAACGCGCCCACTACCGGCGCCGCGCCCACCTCTGGTCTCAACATGAGCGGCCAGCGTGCGCGCTCGAACCTGGTGAATGTGGACGGCACCGACGCCACCGACAACTCGGTCAACGGCGTGCGCTCCACGGTGTCGCAGGAAGCGGTGCAGGAATTCCAGATCATCACCAACAACTATGCCGCCGAATACGGCCGCGCCTCGGGAGGCGTGGTGAACATCATCACCCGTTCCGGGTCGAATGATTTCCACGGCGACGTCTTCGGCTATCTGCGCAACCGGAATTTCCAGGCGGTGAATCCCTTCAGCACGGTTTCGAATCCGGCTTACACGCGTGTACAGGCGGGCACCGCATTCGGCGGAGCGCTCAAGAAGGACAGGACCTTCTATTATTTTTCCTACGAAGTGACGCGCCGGCACGAAACTGGGTTTTCCAGCATTGGGCAGGGCAACTTCGGGCTGCAGCCTTTCGACGCCACGCCGTATTACAATCTGGTCGCTCCTCCGGGTATCGTTTTTCCGGCCGGCACCGTGACCCTTCAGCTGACGTCTGACCAGGTTAAGTTTCTTTCTAACCCAGTTGTTCAAGGCATAGCAACGGCGAATCCCGCCTATGCGTCTGGGGTCGCACAGTACGCAACGCTGGCGGGCGCATCCTCCGGTCAATCAGTGCAGGGAGCATGGCCTAACGGGCTGGTCCAAGTCCTATCCGGGGGTCTGCTTTGTACTCCGGACGGGAAGTGCCCGTGGTCCGGCTTTCCCACAAATTGCACACCGGCCGCTTGTGCAGCGCCTCCGAGCTTCGGCGCCAGTCACGTCCCCGGTACCTACCAGACGCTGGCGTCCCAGATCGGCAATTTCCCGGTTTTTGAGGGCACCAGCCTTTATTCGCTGCGCATTGACCACAACCTGAGCACGAGCAACCGGCTCATGTTTCGCGTCAACGTCAGCCCCAGCACGGTGACCGGCATCGAAGGCAGCGGGCAAGACCAGGCCCCCGGGGAGAATGCCTACTCCCGCACGTCGCAACAAACCTACCGTGACGTTACCGGAACTATTCAGGATACCTGGACGATCGGCAACAGCAAGGTGAACGAGTTCCGTTTTCAGTACGCACGGCGGGGCTTGTCGTACTTCTACAACACCGCGATTCCCGCCGGCTCAGATCCGGCGGTCAACATTCCGGGGTATGGATATTTCGGGCGCGAACCGTGGTCGTACATTGAGCGCGTCGAAAAGCGTTATCAGTTTGTCGACAATTTCTCCTGGAGCATAGGACGGCACAACACCAAGTTCGGTGTGGACGTCAATTACCTGCCGCTCACGGCCACGTTCACCGTGAACTATGGCGGGGTGTACGATTTCGGCAACGTCGCCTCTTCCAGCTTCGGCTTCGTGAATCCAGCCCCCGGCACGCTGCCCGATTTTCCCGCGCTATCGCCGGTACAAGCCTACGGGGCGGGCATTCCTGTGGACTTCATTCAGGGCCTGGGCAGCCCCAGCGACTCCTTCCGAAACATTCCCATCGGCGTCTTCTGGCAGGACTCGTGGCGGATCAATCCGCATGTCACGCTGAACCTGGGAGTGCGCTACGACGTCGAGATACCGCCAACGTTCGCGCCTCCAAGCGGGCTTGCTCTAGAGGGATATGACCTCCTGGGTCTGCAGAAAGGCATTCAAACTGACAAGAACAACATCCAGCCCAGGCTCGGCTTGGCCTGGGATCCCAAGGGGAATGGCAAGACCGTGGTCCGCGCGTCGTACGGAATGTTCTATGATCACCCGCTTCTCGGTCTCTATTTCCTGGGCGACGCTTCCGATGGCTCGACTAGCGGACAATTAGCGTTTCCCGGGGGCGCGCCCTGCAGCAGCACGTCGACAGCTTACAGTCCCGGAAACCTGAATGGCGCCAGCATCTTCACCGGAACGCTGGGGAATGCGAATTGCATGCCGGTCAGCCAACTGAACTACCTGCCGAACCAGCAGCAATTCCAGTCATTTTTCCCGGTCGGCCAGTCCAATCAATCGCTCTTCCTGGAACAGCAGTATTTGACCAATGCTCCACCGCCCTTTAGCCTTCTTAATTCGGCATTCCCGCTGGCGTTCCAGCCCTTTGGTTATCCCGTGGCGAAGGGGTTCGTCTACGCATACGCACAGCAGGCCAATGTCAGCGTCGAACGCGATCTCGGCCGGGGCTATGCCCTGAGCCTGGCGTACAACTTCAACGGCGGGCGTCACCTGAACCGTCCCATCAACGCCAATACCATTCGAGGCGACTTGATGACGGCCAACTGGCAGGCGGCTTACAGCGATCCCGCTTCCAACGCCTCTGGCGGGCCGCTGGAAGTGGGCGCCGGCTCTTTGCCTACCTCGACGCCTTGCGGCGTGAATCCCAACAATGGCCTGCCTTGGGTCTCAGCGGCGCTGACCAATTTTTTCCGTCCGGGAGGTGTCAATCCTTCGATTGCCAATGCCATGCTGGCAAATCCACTCAGCGCCCCGTGCGTCACGACCGTTCTGCCCCTGGTCATGGGATACCTTCAGTCCATCGGCTATAGCACAGCGGGCTTCAACACGGCGTGCAACCCCACCGGCACCTTTGCCGGCTGCATCCCCTTCGGCGACATGGACGGCAACTACTCCAACGGCAGTTCCATCTATCACGGGTTCAGCGCCAACCTGCGCAAGCGCTTCAGCAGCCATTATGAAATGTTGGCGTCCTACACCTGGTCGCACGCGATTGATGACTCGACCGACCTGCAGTCCACGCTGACGCCCCAAGACAGCTACTACCCGGCTCTGGATCGTTCCAACTCGTTGTTCGATCAACGTCATCGCTTCGTTTTCAGCGGCGTCTACCAGACGGGCAAGATCGCGGGGCGTGGCTTCGCCGGAAAATTTGCGAGCGACTGGAGTTTCGCCCCGCTCGTCCAGATCGCTTCCGGACGCCCCTTCAACATCATCACCGCCGGCGGAGACAACCTGCAGTTGGAGTCGTTCACCAGCCGCCCCAGCATCGTGGCGGCGGGAACGCCAACGAACAATTGCGGATACCCCTTGGTCGCCTCCAAGTACTCACCTACCGGTTTCTTCCAGGAGCCGTGCCCGGCGGACTTCGCTCCCAGCTCGGCTACTGCGACGACCTTTCCGTTCGTTACGCTTCTGTCTCTGGACGGCAACCTCGGCCGCAACGCGGGTGTATCACCTTGGAATGTCTTCGGCGATCTGCGCATTTCCCGGAGGATCTACTTCGGCGAGCGCATCAATATGGACCTGATCGCCGACATGTTCAACATCGCCAACAAGAACAACACGGCTGCCGTGAGCCCGTTCCTCAACTACGCCGGACAGGCGACCGCTGCCTACGATCCGCGCCAGTTCCAGTTCGCTATGAAGGTGAACTGGTAGAAAGCGGACCTCGGACCTCAGACCGCAGACCCCAGGATTGAGGCCTGCGGTTTGATCTCTGCGGTCTGGCTGACACCTGAGGCCTCGAGTGTGGGGTCTGGTGCTAAACTTTTTCTTCACCCATCCTTGGCGCTTGCCCGGAGTTCGTTCTTCCATGTCAGATGCTCAAATGCCCACTGCGCGCACCCGCGTGGTCCGCGAAGCGGATCGCGCTGTCTACGATCGCGAAACCGTCTACCGCATCCTTGATGAAGGATTCCTCTGTCACGTGGGCTTCGTTGTGGACGGCCAGCCCTTCGTCATCCCGACGTCATACGGCCGCAAGGGCGCGAGCCTGTACATTCACGGCTCAGCCGCCAGCCGCATGCTGCGCCACGTGCAGATGAACGGTGGCGCGCCCGTCTGCATCACCGTGACGCTGCTCGACGGACTTGTGCTCGCCCGCTCGGTGTTCAATCATTCCATGAACTACCGCTCGGTCGTGATCCTGGGCAAAGCGGCGCTGGTGGAAGATCCCGAAGAAAAGCTGGGGGCGCTGCGCGCGCTGTCGGAACACATTCTGCCCGGGCGCTGGGACGATGCGCGCCAGCCGAACGAGCGCGAACTCAAAGCGACGTCGGTGCTGCGCGTGCCTATTGAAGAGTTCTCAGCGAAGGTCCGCACCGGTCCGCCGATTGACGACGCGGAAGATTATTCGTTCCCCACCTGGGCTGGGGTCATACCGCTGGAAATGAAGGCCGGAGTTCCGATCCCCGACACGCGCGTTGATCCGGCGCGAGCCGTGCCTGGGTATGTTCAGAACTATTCCCGTAGGGGCTAATTCGCCTCAGCGGCTAAGCAGGTTGCGGAAAAAGTCAGAATTGGGGATGGCGCAGTGCTTCAGCGCTGCGATAAGGGGCCTATTTCAGTAGCGGCCTCAGCCGCGGAGGTACCTCTGGGGCTAAAGCCCACTGCTTCCGCCAGCTTTGTCGCAGGCCTGAAGGCCTGCGCCACCCAAAATCGGGGCACAACAAGACCGAACTCCGGCCGAACCCCGCCAGGGAAAGCCGGGCTCGAAAAAAAAGAGAATGCTCTATCCGGTGGTGCTACTGGGTGATTCGCGCCGCCTTGCACTCCGCGCAGGGGCAGAATTCGCGCAGGAACTTCCACGAGTAGATGCCGAGATCGTGGTTATCATTCCAGGAGAACTTGATGGCGTACTTACCCACGGCTTCGGCGGCAAGAGGCTTGGCCGTGGGCTTGAACATGGGGAGTGCTCCGGGCGCGGGTTTGGGCGGATCGCCGGGACGGCGTCCGGCCTTGGCGCGCTCTTCTTCGCACATGGCGCAGGGACAGGCATCGCGAAGGTAAACAAAGTTGTAATGTGAGATGTGGCCGTCGGCCCACTCGATGTCCATGCCGGTGCCGGTGGTGAGATTGACCTTGACCGACTTGGGATCGGTAGCTGCGGTGAGCGACTGGAGCGGGGACTGCATCAATTCAGTATCGCACAAGGGTGCTGTTAAGGATCAGGGCGCGATATCCGCCGCAAGGTACTGTCCTAATCCAGTTTTTTCACCACAGAGTCACAGAGACACAGAGGAACCCAACTGCTTGCCAAAGCCTCTCCCTTCCGGTTTTTGCAGGTTCGGGTTTTTCTCCGTGACTCCGTGGTGAAAAAAGGCAAGTTAGGACACTGCCGATCGCGATCAAGGATTGCCGAATCAGCAGAAATTCCTGTAAAATCAAACATTGCCCCACAAGATCTGAACCTTTCTGGAGAGTCATGGCACAACAATGTGATATTTGCGGCAAGAAGCCGCAAGCGGGAAACCGCATCAGCCACGCCCACAACGTGACCAAGCGGCGGTGGAACGTCAACCTGCGCCCGGTGCACGCCAAGGTCAACGGCCAGGGTAAGCGCATCCGCGTGTGCGCGTCCTGCCTGCGCAGCGGCAAAGTCGTAAAGGCGTAAGCTCTTGAACGCGTAAGCATCGCCGCCGAGAACCGGCGCCGGCCGGCCCCAATCCGGATATACTGTGCGGCATGATATTTGGCGCTCACATCCTTTTCTACAGTACAGACCCCGAAGCGGATCGCGGCTTCTTTCGCGATGTCCTCGGATTTCGTTCCGTCGATGTGGGGGACGGGTGGCTGATTTTCGCCATGCCTCCCGCGGAAGCTGCAATTCACCCGTCGGACGATGAATTCTCACAGCGCCATGCGGGGCAGCGACTGCTGGGCGCAGTGCTGTACCTGATGTGCGATGATCTCAACGCCAGCATGGCAGAGTTGAGAGCGAAGAACGTTCAATGCACCGAGGTGCAAACGGCGAACTGGGGAATCAGCACCACGATCCCTCTGCCCAGCGGCGCCGCGATCGGGCTGTACCAGCCGGGACACCCGACAGCTCTGAATCTCAAGTCAAAATAGCGGAAAATCCATGAAGGCAATCGCCGTTATTCCCGCTCGTTTGGCGTCCACGCGACTGCCGCGCAAGATGCTGCACGAGATCGCGGGCAAGCCGCTGGTCGGCTTGGTCTACGAAGCGGTGCGGCGTTCGCCCTTGCTCGCCGACGTCATCGTCGCTACCGATTCGGATGAGATTCTGCGAGTCTGCCGCGAACACGGGTGGAAGGCGCAGATGACCTCCGCCGCGCATCGCAGCGGCACGGAGCGGGTGCACGAAGTGGCAGGGCTGATTGCAGCCGACATCTACATCAACGTCCAGGGCGATGAGCCGATGACCCGTCCGGAGCACATCGCGACGTTGCTCAAAGTTATGGAGAATTCCGCCGCTCAGGTGGGGACGGTAATGACTGCGGCAGCGGAACTCGACATTACAAACCCAAATGCGGTGAAGGTGGTAACTGATCTCGAAGGCCGCGCGCTCTATTTTTCGCGGGCCACGATTCCCTTTGATCGCGACGGCACACGCCCACGGTACTTCAAACATCTTGGGCTGTACGCCTACCGCAAGGGCGCGCTCGACCGCTTTGTGACTCTGCCGGAATCAGGGCTCGAGAGAACCGAACGGCTGGAGCAGCTGCGTTTTCTGGAGAACGGCATCCCCATCTATGTGGGCGAGACTCCGTACGACAGCGTAGGCGTGGATACCGAAGCGGACCTGCAGCGCGTGATCGAAATCCTGGGGAAACGCTAGAACGTCTCTGGTCTGTTGACATCCCCGGCGCCGATTTACCAGTCGCGCAGGGACGGCTGAAAACAGCCAAGCGCTTCAGTGCCGGGGCATCCTATCAGTACGCTGCGTGTCCTCCCCTGCGGAATTTTGCAATCAGGGGCTGCGGCGACCTGCAAACACGAAAAGCCCCGTTTCCCAGAACGGTACGTAACCCTTTCGTAACTACCTTTGGTGCACAATTCTTGTTGCACTTTAATACTACTGAAATATCTTGCATGTAGCCTGTTATCAGGAGGCCGATGACCATGGGCTCAGCCCGCGTCGCCAAGTCCTTGCCGCTGCAGGTGGCTGCCGTTTGCTATCGCCGGCGAGGCACCGCGGTGGAATTCCTGCTGGTCAACACCAATGGCGGGAACAAGTGGACGTTTCCCAAAGGCTCGACCGACCCGCGCATGTCGCACAGCCAGGCCGCGGAGCGGGAAGCCGCCGAGGAAGCGGGCGCCATCGGCACCATTGAGCCGCGTCATTTCCATCTTTACATTCATTCCAAGGGCGTGTTCTGGCAGCCGGGCGGCGTGCAGGAATTTGTGGTCAAGGCGTTTCTGATGGAAGTTCAGCAGATGCGCCGGCCCGACGAAGGCAATCGCCGTCCCACCTGGGTGAATGCGGAAGAGGCCAAGAGGCGGCTGACCAAAGGGCGCGAAGTGAAGTATTCCCACGAACTCGAAACGGTGATTGACCGCGCTCTGGAACGCATCCAGTTCCACAACGAACTCTGGGGCACGTATCGTGGAGCGCGCATTGCCCATCCGGATGCTCCGTCCGGAGATCCCATCGCCAACGCCGTCTGGCCGTAGGAATCCGGCCGGCCTACTTCTTCCGACTGCCCCCTCGTCCTCACCCACGACTCGGCAAAACGCGAACCCTACGCTTCGAACACCGCGAACGGCCGGCCCTGTCGATAGGAGAACGACCACCGGGGCTGAAGCCCGCATTGATTTCAAACCTCTTACGCGGCGCTGAAGCGCCGCTCTTCCACGGTGGCGCCGGCATTCGCGACTTATTGCGCAGCCTGGATAGCCGTTGACTATCCCGCTTTCCTCTCTTTCCAGTAACTTCGGTTACCTACCCTCGAAATGGATCGCCTGAAAGAATCTCGTTTTGCAAGTTTTGGAGGTTCCATCATGGGCAAGCGCACTCGTTTGATTCTTTCATTTTGTATTGGCGGGATCGTGGGGGTGGTGCTGGTCCGAGCTTTCTTCCTGGATGGTCTGGAGGAACTCGGGTGGCGGATGTTCTGGGAAGGGATCGGAAATGGACGCATGATGGATTTAGGGATGGTCCTGCAGTCCACTACCTTCCTGAAGTGTGTGGGTGGTCTCGTGATCGGCGGGGCTCTTGGAGCGCTGATCACGCATATGCGGGGAAACAAGGTGGCACAGCCAGCAGGGAGTCATGGAGATTAATGTCTGTCCTGCATGGATGCTGGTGAAGCTGGGAGTTCCTTCCGGGAAACGAGCTCATGTTGGGATCTTGCTGTCGAGTTTGCTGGCTCTGACGATCTCCCCAATTCTTGTACGCCTGCCGCATTTCTGCCTGGCGCAGAAGGTGCTGGGGATTCCGTGCCCCGGATGTGGAGTGATGCATTCGTTGATCGCCGTCTCACATTTGCAGCTTCACCAGGCATGGATGTTTAACCCGGCCGGAATTCTTCTGGCGTGCTATCTGGTGTTCCAGATATTCGGCCGTTCATTGGTGTTGGCTTCAGTCTTAAGTGCAGGCGGCGTCTCGGCAATGTCAAAGCATGGACAAACGGGAGTGGTTGCCGCTCTGTTCGCCGTTTGGTTGGTGCGATTAATCAATCTTTAAGGAGAGAAACTCATGGCTAGTATTACTTGTCAAAAGTGCGGGAAACCTACAGAGAGGGCGGGATATCCGGTGTGGGCCATCGTGGTGTCAATATGCCTTTTTCCGCTGGGACTGCTTTCGCTGCTGGCGGGGCGCAAACCGACAACGTGCACAAGTTGCGGGTTTACCTGGCAGGCATAAGCAGCGGCTCCAGGAAGACTCGCTGCCCGCGGGGATAACCGGAATTTGAACACCGATCCGCCACGAACAAGGGGGACCAGTATGTATTGTCAGAATTGTGGAAAGGCAGTTGCCGAGAACGCAGCAGTGTGCCTCTCCTGCGGCGCACTGCCCAGAAGCGGGAACCAGTTCTGCCCAGGGTGCGCAACCCCAACCCAGCCTATACAAGTTGTCTGCGTAAAGTGCGGTGCCGCTTTGAACACGGGCGCACTATCCGGAAGTACCGGCGACCGTGTTGCACCGTGCAATCCACCGAGAGACCCGGTGTTGATGGCCGCGCTCAGTGGATGCTGCATCGCGGGACTGGGTCAAATCGTCCTTGGGCAAGTTGCGAAAGGCGTCGTCATTATGCTTGGTTCCATGGTGATTGGAGCGCTGACAATGGGTGTCGGCATTCTGGTCACATGGCCGGCCGGGGCCGTTGATGCCTACATGATCGCCAAGAAGCTCAAGGAAGGGCGCAGCGTTGGGCAATGGGAATTCTTTTAGAGCGGTGGCCAGGCATCCGGCGAGTCGTAACGGCACGACGAGTTGAGTTGACCTTGCTCGCCGCGGCCATAGCCTATTTCACGCTATCCCGGGCTCTTCTGAATATTCCCATGTGCCCATTTGCTTACCTGGGCATTAATTGTCCAACTTGCGGTACAACCCGCGCGGTGTGGCAAATCTTCCATGGTCACTTTTCCACGGCGTGGTCTTTGAACCCGATCGGGTTCGTCGTTGTTTTTCTGCTGCTTCGCAGGCTAAGCGTGCTTTCTGTCCCCCGCCATCTCGTGGTAAGAATCGTCAGCAGCCAGGTTGCGGACATAGCGCTATTGGGAGCGTTCTTCTGTGCTGGCTTTCTGAAGTTTCTGCATCTTATTTAGAGCAGATCCCGCTGGTGGAAGAGGAGGGCGCGCAACTCCTGGACGGAGCCCAAAATTCTTGTTGACACAAAATCCCCATCCTAACGTCGCAAAAGGCGCGACGTTAGGATGGGGCACCCGCTTTATCTCTTCTTCTTTCTTCCTGCCGCTGGCTTTGGTCTTGCGGAGTCTTTCTTCTCACCGAACACGCGGGCGAAAATCTTGTCTACATTCTCCAGTTGGCGTTGAAGGTTGAAAGCGTATTCGATTTGCTGGCGCGGGACTTTGCTGGTGATTTCTTTGTCTGCCAGCACGAGCTGGTGGAAGTCGAGGCCCTCCTTCCAGGCGCGCATGGCGTGGGATTGCACGAGGCGATAGGCGTCCTCGCGCGAGACGCCGTGCTCGACCAGGTCGAGCAGGAGCTGTCCGCTGAAGATGAGCCCGTGCGTCGATTCCAGATTGGCGCGCATGCGGTCGGGATAGACGAACATGGTGTCCACGATGTGGCTGGTCTTCGAGAGCAGGTAGTCGGTGAGCGTGGTCGAGTCAGGCAGGATGACGCGCTCGACCGACGAGTGTGAGATGTCGCGCTCGTGCCACAGGGCGACGTTTTCGAATCCGGCTTGCGCGTTCGAGCGCACCACGCGCGCCAGGCCGCTGATCTGCTCCAAGGTCACGGGATTGCGCTTGTGCGGCATGGCCGACGATCCTTTTTGCTTTTCGCTGAAGAATTCCTCGGCTTCGCGGACTTCGGTGCGCTGCAGGTGGCGAATTTCCGTCGCGATCTTGTCGAGAGTGGAGGCGATCACGGCGAGCGTCGCGAGATAGTGGGCATGGCGATCGCGCTGGATCACCTGCGACGACACCGCGGCGGCTTTGAGTCCCAGGCGGGCGCAGATCTTCTCTTCGAGTTCAGGCGTGAGGTGGGCGAAGATGCCGACCGCGCCGGAAAATTTGCCGACGCGCATATCTTCCGCGGCGGCGAGGAAGCGGGCGATGTTGCGCTGGGTCTCCGAATACCAGTTGGCAAGCTTGAACCCGAACGTGATGGGCTCGGCGTGGATGCCGTGCGTGCGTCCGACCATGGGAGTGTCTTTGAACTCCCAGGCGCGGCGCTCGAGGACTTCGGCGAGGCGCTGCAGGTCCTGCGCGATGACTTGGGATGCCTGGCGGATGAGCAGGGCCTGCGCGGTGTCAACGACGTCGTTGGAAGTGAGGCCGTAGTGGAACCAGCGAGCGTGCGGGCCGACGATTTCCGCGACGGCGGTGGTGAAAGCGATCACGTCGTGGCGGACTTCGGCTTCGATCTCGTGGATGCGTTCGACGCGGAAGTCGGCGCGCTCGCGGATGGCCTTGGCGGCGTCCTTGGGAACGAGGCCGGCTTCGGCGAGCGTCTCGGTGGCGGCGACTTCGACGGCGAGCCAGGTGCGGAAGCGGTTTTCGTCGCTCCAGATGCGGGCCATCTCGGGGCGGGTGTAGCGCGGGATCACGGTGGGAGCGCCTCCTGTCGCGGGAGTGGAAGGTGTGGACAGAGGATTCTAAATGGCGGGAGGAAAAGAGGCCAGCGGTGTGCGCGGATGACATCATCCCCACTTCTCGCGCAAAAGGCGCGCGAGAAATGGGGCACCCGGAGCCGGGTAGTGTCTGCAGTCTGGTGAAAGGGACAAACTGCGCTGTCGAGCTTCGCTCGACTGGACAGCCGGGGGCGGCTGTCCCCACATGGTTGTTTCTGCGAACAAAAAAGGGCGCGGCTTGCGCCGCACCCGCTCACCGCTACATCAACTCACTGGTTTCACAAATCTTTCTTGATGCACCGAGTGCAAGTCCTCAGGGGCTAAAGCCCGCATTCTTTGCGGCTCTGGGCGGCACCCTTCGACTCGCTGCGCTCGCTCAGGGCAGGCTATGAACTAAAGCAGTGCCGTCCCAAAACCATTTATGAAACCAGTCACAGGTCGATTTACAGCCCCTGCTGGCTCGACTTGCCTTCGACCTGAAGGTTGTTCTCGACGCTGAAGGCGCCGGGGAGCTGGTTGGCTCTCATCCCTGCAACTTGCTTATCCAGCGTGCTATCCACCGAGCCGTAAAGCGTTACGTGGCCGTTCGCGACGATGATGCGAATTGGGCGCGCCGGGTCGGTCGCGTACCTGCTCAGAATGGAATCGCCGTAGATCAACCGGGCCGCGCGCAGGCGCAAGCCGTCATCCATCGTCGAGACGGGCTCAACGGAGATGTTGTTGATCACGTCCTTCACGCCGGGCATGTTGGCGATGTCGGCCAGAGCTTCGTCGCGGCCAACGCCGGTGCGATCCTGGCCTTCGACGGTGACGACTCCGTCCTTCACTCCCAGAGCGAAGTAGTCGAACGTGCTGTCAAAGCCGACTCGAACGAAGCGCAGCTTCTGAGCCAGTTTCTGCTCGAGCTGGGCATCGGACACGTTGGGACCGGCCACGGTAATCAGGTTGCGCACACCCTGCACGCTCGCGGTCTTGCGAGCCAGTCTCGCGGCGTCGAGTTTGCGCTGGTAGAGATCGACCGTGCCGGTGAGGGTCACGATGCCGTCCTCCACGCTGGCCTGCACGTTGCTGAACTGGCTTTTGGCCACCAGCTTGTGGGTCACCGCGGTTTGAATCTGATTGTCGTAGCGGGCCGCAGATGCGGTCTGGGCCACGAGCGTCGCGCTCAACAGCCCCACCGCCAGCATAGTAGCCGCCAGTTTTACCAAGCTCTTCATGGTTGTCATAGGTCACCTCTCCGTTGACGAAACTTTACGAATTAACCATCCGGTTAATTCCTTCGATGCGGCGGTACCTGCGGAAGATGCATGAGAAAGGGCGGAGAATCTTCGTTGATGCGGTGCGTGTTGCGCGCAACTTTTCGCAGAGGAGAGGGTTGCTAGAGGCGTGTCGCGTAGCGGCCTGCCCGCTCTCACAGCTTGTGGTGAAAGTCGAAACTCGCCCTCAGGGGCTGAAGCCGCATTGCAAACAGGCTCGGTCATCGCAGCGCTGAAAGTGTGTGTATGAGAACCGGTGCCGTCCCCTTCGACGCGCTTCGCTTGCTCAGGGCGGGCTCTTCGGGACTCGCTCCGTTGTCCCACTTCTACCCGGCACTCCCGTGCCGGGCTATCCCATCCCGCCCCCTTCGACGCGCTTCGCTTGCTCAGGGCAGGCTCTGCGGGGCTAGGATTTGGCAGCACCTGCTCCACCGTCTCAGCCAAGTCGAAGTTCTCACGCACACACTGAAGCGCTGCGCCAGCCAAAGTCAGGCCGCAACATCGACTTCTTCAGCAGCCTGTCAGGGGCTAGCTAAAGCCCAGTCTTTATGCGGCTCTTAGCGGCCCGGCTGAAGCCGGGCCCTTCCCCAAGGCATGCCTTTCCCGAGGCATTTGTGGAGATGAGGGTACGGTCCGTTGAAGCTGGCCCGTACCGAGATGAGTTGTAGATTGTCCGTTCGCTGTGCTGGGCTCAGGAAGACTACAGCCGCTTAGCGCCGGGTTCGGGTAGGGCGCACGGGAGCGCTGGGTTTGCGCTTGGGTTTTTCTTTGAAGGCGGCGCCGCTGAAGCACCAGTATCCGGCCAGAGTCCCTCCGGCGAAAACGGACCACAGCACGGTGTTGGCCCACGAGTCATAGGCTTCCAGGCCGAGATTGGCGAGGTCGTAAAAAGTGAGGGGCCAAACGATAACCGCGTAAACTCCGACGATCAGCATGACGGCAGCCAGGCCGACCGCGATCGCCAGCACCCCGGCCGACAGACTTTCAAACAGGAGCATGCTCCAGTGCTGATCGGTTGAGGCGGGGCGCGGTCGTTGTACGAGCGGAGACATGGTCCTCCTGAAGCGCGCGCCCGGCGGGCACACGACCTTCCGGAATTGAGCATAAAGAGTGAGCGGCCCGGGCTCCAAGTTACGAAGGGGCCGTCAGGGCGAACCGGATTCGGGAGCAGCCAGTTTGGGATTACCCCGGTAACTTTTGAGCTAGTACTCCGCGTTCTACCATGCCAAGGGGCGGCAAATACTGAGAGGAAAAGTGCAGCATGGGTGAACGTGTCACCCGATCCGGCGAGGGAGATTTGGCGCACGCGCAGCGGCTGAAAAAGGCCCTGCAGGACGGAGCGCCCCCGACGTTTGTCCAGCCAACAAACCCTCTGCCCGCCGGAAACTCCTGCTCGGCCCATTCCTGCCCCGTTCCAGAAGACTCCGAAGCTTCGTTGGGCGGTCCTCCGTTTTCCGAAACACCGTTTTCCGAGACATCGATCTCCGAAGCATCCTGGAACCAGCCCGAGGCTGCCGAAACCAAGGCGCAGTGTCTGGAACAGATGTTTCAGACGTCGCCCGACGGACTGAGCATCGCAGATGGCAACCACCGAGTGCTGTGGACCAATGAGACGTTTGCGCACATGTTTGGGTATCAGACCGGCGAGATGGTGGGGCGGCGGCTGGGAAGCCTGGTCGTACCTCCGGAGCGTCTGGCCGAGAGCCGGTGGGTGAGCGAAGAGGTGGCGAGAGGCAACCCCATCAAGCTGGAAACGCAGCGCAGGAAGAAAGATGGAAGCCTGCTGGACGTTGCCGTGACCTGCGCTCCGCTGCTGGTGGGGGGCAAGCCGGCGGGATATTACGCGCGCTACCGCGACATTTCCGACCGCAGGCGGGTGGAGGCGCTCGGTTCGGCGTTGTACCGTGTGGCGGAAAAGAGCAGCAGCGCGCACGATCTGCAGCAGTTCTTCGCCGCCGTGCACGCCATCGTGAATGAGCTGATGTACGCGCGCAATCTCTATATCGCTCTCTACGACCCTGACACCGAGCTGGTGCACTACCCGTATTTCGTGGATGAAAATGATGCGGCCCCGCCTCCGAGAAAGATGGGAAGGGGGCTGACCGACTATCTCATACGAACCGGAGAACCGCTTCTGGCCACACCCGAAGTGCTGGAGGCCATGGAGAACCGCGGCGAGGTAGCCCGGAACGGTTCGCGATCTCTGGACTGGATGGGCGTTCCCCTGAAGGTGGGCAATCACACCTTCGGCGCGCTGGTGGTGCAGACCTACTCCAAGAACATCCGCTATGGGGACCGGGATAAGGAGATCCTGACGTTTGTGGCACGGCAAGTGGCCAGCGCGGTGGAGATCAAGCGCAACGAGCAGGCGCTGCGGCGGTCCGAAGCGCGCTACCGCTCGCTGGTGCAGAGCTCGGTGTATGGGATCTACCGCTCCAGCCTGGAAGGAAGATTTCTGGACGTGAATCCGGCATTGATCGCGATGCTGGGCTACGGGTCGGCGGAGGAAGTGTTGCTGCTCGATCCGGAAAAGCAGGTGTTCGCGCAGGCCGAAGAACATGCGCGGCTGATTGAGGACTTCCGGCGCAACGGCCGGCTGGATGGCATGGAAGTGAGATGGAAACGCAAGGACGCAAGCACGATCACAGTGCGGATCAGCGGCCGGGCAGTGAGCAGCGAGGATGAGCCCGCCGATGTGCTGGAAGCGATTGCCGAAGACGTGACCGATCGCCGCATGCTGGAGGATCAGTTCCGGCAGGCACAGAAGATGGAGGCCGTCGGGCGCCTGGCCGGCGGCGTGGCCCACGACTTCAACAATCTGCTGATGGTCATCAGCGGTTATACGGAAGTGATTCTGGGGAAGCTGGAGCCAGATCATCCCCTGCACGAGAAGGGGCGGGCGATTCAGCAGGCGGCGGACCGGGCGACCACACTGACCCGGCAGTTGCTGGCTTTCAGCCGCAAACAGATGCTGGAGCTGAAAGTCGTGGACGTGAACACCATAGTTGAGGACATGGAGCGGCTGCTGCGGCCCCTGATCGGCGAGAACATCGAGTTGATTACCAGGCTTGCTCCGGAAGCCGGACATACCCGGGCTGACGCCGGACAACTGGAACAGGTGTTGATGAACCTGGTAGTGAATGCCAAAGACGCCATGCCCGATGGCGGAAGGCTCACCATCGAAACCCAGAACATCTCCGCGGAGGAGGGGCATGGCCGGGGACCGACATTCATCCGTCCCGGGAACTACGTGCTGCTCTCGGTGAGCGACACGGGCATGGGTATGGACAAAGAGACGCAGTCGCGCATCTTTGAACCTTTCTTTACCACCAAAGAACTGGGCAAGGGCACCGGCCTGGGACTCTCGACCGTCTACGGAATCGTGAAACAGAGCGGCGGTTATGTGCTGGTCCAGAGTGAAGTGGGACACGGCAGCACGTTCCAGATTTATTTGCCCCGGGTGGAAGCAACGGCGGAGAGTCACGCGGCACCGGCGCTCCGGGCCGCCGCCGGGGGCAGCGAGACAGTGCTGCTGGTGGAAGACGAGGAGTCGGTCCGGGCACTGATGCGGGAGACCCTTACCAACAAAGGCTACCGGGTCATCGAAGCGGAGAACGGCGAAGCCGGATTGGCCGCAGCTGCCCAGCACGACGGGACGATTGACCTGGTAATCTCCGACGTTGTCATGCCGGGCATGGGCGGACACGAGATGGTCAAGCGGCTGACCCAGACGCGTCCCGCAACCAAGGTCCTCTATCTCTCCGGGTACACTGAGGACACGGTGGTGAGTGAAGGAGCAGAAGAAAGCGGCACCGCCTTCCTGCAGAAGCCGTTCACGCTCCAGCATCTGTCACGCAAGGTGCGGGAAATTTTGGGGTAAGACTTCAGACCTCGGA
>Ga0209039_10002064_pt1 | contig 17643 bp, 13 predicted proteins | sample BogFormECP12_OM1_FD_188238 | JGI IMG/M metagenome (GOLD analysis project Ga0209039, IMG submission 188238) | Bog forest soil microbial communities from Calvert Island, British Columbia, Canada - ECP12_OM1 (SPAdes) (version 2) | ecosystem: Environmental > Aquatic > Freshwater > Wetlands > Bog ... | reverse complement strand
GCCTGCCGACGGCGTTTATGATCGGCGAACTGGCTAGCGCTCTGCCTGCGGAGGGCGGGTACTACGCGTGGGTGCGGCGGGGACTAAGCAATTTCTGGGGCTTTCAGGAAGCCTGGCTCTCGCTCGTCGCCAGCATCTTTGACATGGCGATTTACCCGACGCTGTTTGTCGCCTACTTGACGCGGCTGGTGCCGTGGTTTGGGGTGGGACACCGCGGCGTCATGGTGGCGCTGGGTGTGGTGGTGGTGTGCTCGGCGCTCAACCTGGCGGGGATCCACGCCGTTGGCCTCACCTCCCTGTGGCTCTTTTTCCTTCTGTCGGCGCCGTTCGCGCTGATGGTAGTGCTGGCGCCGTTCGAAGCCGGTTCCCTGGCTCACACCCACACCGCGCCCGTCACCTCCACGGTCGGATTGCTGGGCGGTGTGCTCATCGCCATGTGGAACTACATGGGCTGGGACAACGCGTCCACCATCGCGAAAGCAGTGGATAGGCCGCAGTGCACTTACCCGCGCGCCATGATCGCCGCCGTGGGCCTGGTGGCGCTCAGCTACGTCTTGCCGGTGCTGGCGGTGAAGACCACCGGTGTGCCGGCGTCGGCTTTCGAGACCGGCTCGTGGGCCAACCTGGCGGGCATGATGGCCGGCAACTGGCTGCGCGTGGCGCTAGTGCTGGGCGGCATGATGAGCGGCTTTGGCATGTTCAACGCGCTGGTGATGAGCTACTCGCGCCTGCCGCTGGCGATGGCGCAGGACGGCATGTTGCCGGGCGTCTTTGCTAGGACGCACCCCAAGACCGGCGCCCCGTGGGTGGCGATCCTGGTGTGCGCCACGGGCTGGGCGCTGTGCCTCGGCATTGGATTCGAGCGCCTCGTGACCTTGGACATCATGCTTTACGGCGGAAGCCTCGTGCTGGAGTTCATCGCCTTGGTGGCGTTGCGCATCCGCGAGCCGCAACTCCGCCGTACCTTCCGAGTGCCGGGCGGGACGCTGGGCGCGATCCTGGTTGGCGTGTTCCCCACCTTGCTGCTGACGTTTGCAGTGATGCACAGCGACCACGAAGAGGTGCTGGGGATGAACGGCCTCGTTTTCGGCGCATTGATTATTCTGGGAGGCTTTGCCGCCTACTACGCCGCGTCGTTCTTCTGGAAGCCACGCCAGGTGGCGCCGATCGAATGTGATTAATTGCGAGGACGTTCCAACACAGAGACACAGAGGCACAGAGGAAAACCAAGAGCATCGAGCGACAAACGGCATCCTCGTGCGCTTCTCTTCCTTTCTCTGTGTCTCTGCGCCTCTGTGTTTCTGCCACTCTCTATCGCTACTTCGAAATCAGTCCGTAGACATCCAGTTCGCCCTTGGCCCCAACGTACACTCGCCCATCAACCACCATCGGGATATTGAAGCGCAGCCCGATTCCCGCCCGATCGCGAGCGCTATTCTGCTCGCTCGAATAAAGCTCGTGGGCGACGTTCGTGGCGTCGAAAGCGCGGAGCACCGCCGGCCGTTGGTCAGGTTCATTCCAGTGCTTTGACGAAAGCGTCCAAACAATGGCGTTCTTCGATCCGTTGGCCGAGACGCTCGGAGTTGCGCCCGGATCGATGAATCTGCCGGGGCTCATGGCTCGCAGCTCGAGCAGACCTTTCTCCAACACCAAATCCTTCAGGGGCTCGTCGCTGGCGGCGAAGTAGACGTGCCGGTTCCAATAGGCGGGTGCGCCGAAAGCGCCTCCTTTGCCCTCCATCTCCTCCACCGTTTCCGTATCGCCACCTTCATGGAACTTGCCCAACCGGTCGCGGTCGATCAGGTACAACATCCCGCCTTTGCCGGCGATCAGCAACAGGTGAGGATGCGGGCCAGGCTGGTCGGGAAGAAGCACGGGACCGCCGGAGCCGAGATCGTCATCGTCGGCGTCGAGTTCGCGCTGGTTGAAAGGCGTAAAGTAGTCGAGCACCTCGAGAGCGTTTCCGGCGAGGGCCAGTTTCAACATGCTGTCGCCGTAGTCGCGCCCGCCGCCGGCAACGGTGAATTTGCCATTGCCGGTGGCGACGAAGACGTTGCCGGCGTCATCGGCCGCCGGACCCGCATCGCCCGCCCAGATCCCACTTTGTACGGCATCGGGCGACGTATTGAAGACGGCCAACTGCGCGAGCGAATGCGCATCGTAAGCCATCACCCAGCCGTGATACGGGCCGACATCGCACGAGGAAGCCCAGGTGAGATACACCTTATCGTTGGCCAACAGCAGCGCGGCGCGCGGGAGTTCAAGCAGCGGATCGAAGTCAAGCTGGCCATCGGAACTGCCTACTCCGCGTCCCTTCACCGAGCCTTTGATCTCTACCGGGCCGCCGAATTTGTCCACTCCCGTGGTGACGGCCAGGGCGTGCAATCGCTGTACGTGGCGGGTGGAGAAGAGACCGTCTTTCTCTTTGGTTCGAGCCAGGACGTAAAGCGTTCCAGTCTTCAAGTCGATCGCCGGAGTGGGAGTGATTCCGACTTCCGGACTGATGAACGGGCACTGGACATCGCGCGCCGGGACAGTCGTGACACCCTTATCAGAGTTGAGGAAGCTCGCCTTCCACAACGGCTCAGCGGGATGACCATTGGCATCGAAGGCGTAAACGCTATCGTGTTCGGTGGCCACAAAGACGACGTTGTGCCGACCCTTGCCTGGGATCTCCAGTCCGGGCATATACAGGGGCTCGCCATAAATGGCGCCGTCAACCTTGAGGGTAAAAAGCTTTCCAAATTGGCCGGCATTCACGTTCGCCGGGGTTAGCGTGGTCTCGTGAAGATTGGCCCCGGTCCGCGCGTTGTCGTATTGGGACGTCAACACCTGGGCGCGCGCCGGCAAAGGCAGGACAATCAGGGTCAAGAGCAGGAGGCCGCCATGGGTGTATCGTAGCAAGCTAAGGCGCCGAAACCAGCAAATTGCCGGGCCCGCAACATCGATTTTCATCGTCGGCTCTCTCGCGGTACGCGTGGTCATGATTCTATCGGCCGTTGGATGAAAGGAATTCGGGCCAAGGTTGTACCCTGCGGAGCCCGAATCCAGCCCCTCGGCCCGTTCGTAGGTGGTCGACGCTCACTGCACGCCGTAGGGACTCGAGGGATCCGTCCGGTCGTAGTCGCGGCCGTATTTGTTTTTGTGCTTGCTCAGAAGCTCGCCGGATTCAGGCAAGCGAAGCTCTCCCAAAGAAGAGGATTGAGTCGAAACGGCGATCTCGCGCCCCAGAGCTTTGAGCGCCTGCGGCAGGCAGCGTTCGGCCCACACGTTGAGCATGTACAGCCCCACCGGAACGCCACTCATGGCGACCTCACCCGCGGCGTTCGAGACCCCGTAATAGGGAGTGCCGGTCGCGATCACGACCGCGCTCATTTGGGGGTGGATGTTGCAAAAGATATAGCTCACACCGGGTTTGTTGAAGGTGACGGCACGCGTCGAGCCGGCCTCGTAGAGCCCGAGATCGAATCGCTTGCCGTCGAACATCGAGAAAACGTTGTGAAAGAAAGGATCGCCGTTCGGAAACTCCACCACCGCGCCCACCGGGACCACGAGGATGTGGGGCGTGAATCGCTTGTTCTTCTGGAGGAGTCGGAAGCGGCCTGCAGCCGGCTGATTGTGGACCTCCAGAGTTCCCGCCGTTTCCGGCAGCGGCGTCAGCCACACCACCGCGTTGGCGTTGTCGGCAGCCGCACGTCCGTTGGCTTGTGCCACCAACGTGACGTGGCCGGTCACAGTCACGATCTGGGCTGCCAAGGGGCTCCGGCCGAGAAGCGTCCAAAGTAGCAAGGCCCAGGCACCGTAGCGTTTTGATGCGACAATCATGGAGTCCTGCCGGAGAACAGTGAATTGTGAATGGTGAGAAAGCTCGCTGAATTCACAATTCGCGATTCTCCTCGATCGTTTTATTGCACGATTCACAATTCACTACTCACGATTCTTCTCGCTCAGAACAAAGTTGCCGCGCTCAAACTCACCTGGTTGGCCTTGAACAGACCGGGTTGAGTTTCCTCAGTCCGTATGCGACGGTACTCCAACGAGAACATGACGTTGGAGCGAAGGTGGTAGATGCCGTTGAAAAACGCGCTCTCATTCCTTCCCACCGGCAGGCCGTTGTAGCCCTTCGAATAGTACGGCGCGGGCGGGGGTGAAAAATCCTCGCCCCAGGTGCCGTTGAATTCGAGTCTCTCGGCCGGCATGAACTTCAGTTGCGCCCATCCGCCCGTGGAATTGAGCCCCTCGATATCCGTCAGAGGGTTGTAGAGCGAGCCGCCGGTGAAGACAACGCTCTGCCCCTCCGCGGCGCCCAGCCCGCCGATCGCCCGGCCACGGTAGAACTCTCCGGTCAATGAGAATCCGTGGCTCAGGCGAAGCATCCAGTCGGCCGTTCCCGCCCAGGCATCCACGATGCGACCGCCCCAGTTCTGGCGCGCATAATATCCACCCGCCCCGAGCGACACGGGCCCCTCGTCGGAGCTGCGTCCCCAGGCAACTCGGGCGGCGTATGCCGGCTGTCCGCCACTCTCCCCCGCCTGGGCGGCGCGGTAGTAAGAGTACAGCGGGACCTCGCCCGTCAGCGGGTCCATGATACCACCTTGGAGTGTTACGCTCGACCCGTCTGACAGGGCGATCCGATGCTCCACGTAGATTTGGGGAGTCCACCGCCAAAGGTTGCCAGAATCGGCCAGCGCCGGATACGCGACGGAGGCCAGCGAGGTCGGTGAAAGGGGCGAGAAGAACGGGCCGTACTGCCCAGCCACCAGCAAAGTGTCCTGCCAGGCGAGCCGAAAGCCGGCGGTGCGAAGACGAATCAAATCGGAGGTGACTCCATCCGGACTGTTGGGGAAACCGCCAAGGAAATCCACGCGAATATCGGCCATGGTCTTGGCCCCGGCGATCTCCGGTCCGAATACGTCCAGCCCCAGGACCGATTGTCTCAAGGTGGCACCGAAAGCACCGTTGGGTTGAGAAGGATACGGTTCGACGGCGACGCTCGGCACATCGAAGTTGTCCGTCGCCCCGCGCGTGGTGAAAGCATTGAACAGGGCCATGCCGGATAGCCTCACCCGGTACTTGGAGCCGCTCTCAACCTTGGTTTGATACTGGTCATCGACCTTCGAGGTCAGCAGTTGCTGCTCTTCCTCGACCTTCGCCACGCGGCCGTCAAGGTGCTGGACTTCGCTCGCAGGGGGTTGGGCAGGCGGCGGAGCCGGCGTCGCCTGAGCGGTTGCTCGACCGGGGTTGGTGGCTATCTCACGCTGGATGGCCAGGAGCTGATCGCTGGCACTCTTCAACTCCTGCTTCAGTTCCTTGGCTTCGTTGCGCGCCTCCTTCACTTCAGCGCGCATCTCAAGCAGAGCCGCGCTCAGCTCCTGCACCTGCTCCTGCAGCACATTAAGACTGACGGCGGTCGGGTTCATCTCCGCTGGCTTGGCTCCCTCGGGCGCTTGGGAGAAGGCCGTGAGGGTAGTCAGCAAAAAGGCAGCCAAGCCCGTCGTGATCCGAAGTGAGGGAATCATGCAGCGTAGCCTCATAGGAAACCTCCTTCAACGTGTAGCTGGGAGCGCGGGTGTCTCTCCGGCCTTTTTTGGATTGCCGATTGCCGATCGCCGATTCACGATTCAGAGGCCGGCGGCCGGAACCTCTTTCGATTCAAATTCAATCGACAATCGCCAATCAAAGGCCGGATAAAGACGCACGCCCTGTCAGTCAAGCCGGCTCGACTATAGTCTTCTGACAACGCTTTTACAATTCCGAGAAACCTTGATGACAATCAGTTACATCCAGGAAACTACAATCTTCACCTGGAGGGGAGCGACATAGGATGCTCAACCTTGGGCTGGGGTTGGGTTTGCCGCCTTGGCGCGCCCTTTCCATGATGGGCGTATACTGTGAGGATCAAGGCGGCGGTTTCGGACCGGCTCCGTCATGCCGCGAAACAGTGAGATTGTCCATGCAAAAGATTTTGCTCATTGAAGATGACAAGAGAATTCACAAGATGCTCAAGCTGTCGTTTGAGCAAGAGCGGTACTCCCTGGAGGTGGCTGTGGACGGACCTTCGGGACTTGACGCTTTTCGGCGCCTTAAACCTGCGGTTGTGATCCTGGACCTCATGCTCCCCAAGGTGTCTGGTCGCGACGTGATTCGCGAGATCAAGAAGGAGGCGCCCTCGCAGCCGGTGATTATCCTCAGCGCAGTTTCCGAGGAGATCGACAAGGTCCTCCTCCTGGAACTCGGCGCCGACGACTATGTGACCAAACCCTTCAGCCCCAAAGAACTGCTGGCGCGCGTCCGGGCGGTGACGCGCAGAGCCGAAAGAGGTCCTCTAACGGAGGGTTACAGCTTCGGCGATATCACGGTGGACTTCGCCAAGATGGAGGTGCTACGGGGGGGCAAGCCGGTGACCCTGACGCCCCATGAGTTCAAGACGCTCAAGTATTTTGCCGAGAACCCGGAGCGCGTACTCTCGCGTGAGGAACTTCTCAACCAGGTGTGGGGTTACGAGTGCTACCCCTCCACGCGCACGGTGGACAATCACATTCTGAAGCTGCGGCAGAAATTGGAGAAGGACCCCGTCAACCCGTCGTATTTCCGCACCATTCATGGCGCTGGATACAAGTTCGTACCCTTCGTGAAGGCTCAGGATGGCAACTAGGCGGGACATCTCGGTCCCTTCCCTTGGCCGGACGGGCGAGCCACGGTCGCGCTCGGCGACCAAGCCGGTCGGCGTCCCTCGGTGGTACTCGGGGATCAGTCGCCGGGGTCGGCTGCGAACGAAGTTTCTGCTTTCCCTGGTTGTCGTCTCAGCGTTACTGACCTGCTCCACCCTGCTGGTGGTCCGGCAACGGGTTCAGTTGCAGGTGCGCGAAGAAATCCGCGAGGCGCTGCAGAATTCGTTGGTCACTTTCCGTCACTTTCAGCGGCAGCGCGAAACCACCTTGGAAGGGTCGGCGGCGTTGCTCGCCAATCTTCCCCTCCTCGAAGCCCTGATGACCTCGGGGGACGCGGCCACCATTCAGGATGGCTCGACGCAACTGTGGCAGAGGGTGGGTGGCGACCTGTTTGTGCTGGCCGACCGCAGCGGGAAGCTGATGGCGCTCCACGCCGTCGCTGCGGGTTTCGCTCCGGCGCAGGCGCAGGAGATGCTGCAGCGATCCCTTCAGAACGGCGAACTGCACGATTGGTGGTTCGGCGGCGGGCATTTGTTTCAGGTATTCATGCAACCCATTTATTTCGGCGAGCCCGCCAACCACGCGCAACTCGGCGTGCTGGTACTGGGATCCGAGATCAATAGCCTGGTAGCCGAGGATGTACGCCGCGTTGCCTCGAGCCAAGTGGCGTTTCGTTGTGGCAGAGTGGTGGTGGTGAGCACACTCGCTCCCGCCCAGAGGGAAGAGTTCAAGGAACAGACGCTGCCTCAGCCTGCCGCCGGCGCCCCGCCGCTGGAGATTGACCTGGGGCAGGAACGATTTCTCGCCACTTCCATGGACCTTCCGCCCAGTAGCTCGCTCAGCGTAAGTCTGGTGGTCCTAAAGTCCTACGATCAAGCCACCATTTTTCTTCGCAGCCTCAACCGATGGCTCGTCGGCCTCGGGCTCACCGCCATCCTGGCGGGTGGCATCCTGGTGTTTCTGATTTCGGATACGTTCACTCGCCCGCTCGCCAACCTGGTGGGCGGCGTGCACGCTTTGGAGAGAGGTGACTTCGATTATCCGCTTGAGGTGCGCGGTAACGACGAAGTATCGGAGTTGACGCGGTCGTTTGACCGGATGCGGCAAACCGTCAGGGACGCCCAGCAGGAGTTGCTCCAGGCGGAGAGATTCGCCACTATCGGGCGCATGGCCAGCACGGTCTCTCACGATCTGCGCCACTCGTTGACCGCCATCCTCGCTTACGCCGAGTTCCTCGCGGAAGGGAATCTGCCGGAGGGCCGGCGAGCCGAATTCTACCAGGAGATCCGCCAGGCCGTGAACCAGATGACGGGCCAACTGCGCGAGTTGCTCGAATTCTCCCAAGCCAAAGTCGTCCATCGGCCGGTGCTCACGAACATCGCGGAGGTCATCGAGCGCGCGGTTCGCACCGTCAAGGCGCGTTCCGAGTTCAGCGGAATCGAAGTGCGGACCTCGTTCGACGGCGGCAGCGAAGGCTGGTTCGACCCCGGCGGCCTGGAGCGCGTGTTTCACAACCTGCTGCTCAACGCATGCGAAGCGGCACCTCCGGAATTGGGCCGGGTCGAGGTCACTACCTGGGGGACCACCAAAGGGATGGCCATCCAGATCTCCGATAATGGCGGCGGTATCCCGGACGAGATTCGGGACCGGCTGTTCCAGCCTTTTGTGACTGCCGGCAAGGACAACGGCATTGGGCTCGGGCTAGCGGTGGTGCAGAAGATCGTCCATGAGCACGGGGGACAAATCAACGTGGAGCGCACCGGAAGAGATGGGACCGTCCTTCGCATCTGGCTGCCCACCGCCCCCGGTGTCAGCGTCGCCAGTCCGGAGCCGTTCCACAACTCGCCCGGCGATGCTCGTTGAGCGGGGCGCGGCTGCGCCGTTCCGGCCGCCGCCAATGACTGAGTCACGGGTGGCCGCAAAGTGGGTCTTACCAGTCTCTACTCCAGGTTCGCTGCTACCAACAACCAGCCGCTCTCCCAAGAGACAATTTGTTGACAGAACTATTGCCCCGCGCTGACAAAGGACTCCTATCTCCCATGCCATGCTTTTATCGTCCAAGTGCCGCGAGAGGTGAAAGGCACTTGGCGGAAAGGGATGGTAAACAGCTTATGGTAGGACGACTCTTGGTTCGATTGACAATCATCGTGGTTCTTGGTTTGGCGCTTGCGTCAACGGCCTTGGCCCAGTACGGCGGGGGAGGCAGTAGCTCAACGGGGGGTAGCGGTGGGTACTCAGCTCCTCAGGGTGGCTACAGTTCGGCGACCGGCATCGGAATCGGCGTCGGCGTGGCAGCAGGCGCCACCGTTGCCTTTCTGGTTTTGCACAACCGCCATCGGGTGGTTGGCTGCGTCGAACCGTCGGCGGACGGCAACAAACTGCTGAACGAAAAGGACAAGAACACCTACGCCCTGGTGGCCTCTAACGAAGTCGTGCTGGCGCCTGGTCAGCGGGTAGCGCTGCAAGGCAAAGTAGCCAAGGACGCCTCCGGAAAACTGACCTTCCAGGCACAGAAACTCGTGAAGGATTATGGCTCCTGCAAACAATGAATGTCGCTGTCGGGGCGGGCTTGGTGCCCGCCCTGGCCCGTCGTCCCTTGCCGGACGAAGTGGCTAGCCTGCGTTCTCCTGTTCGGGCACGCGGCAGAGCTACCCGCAGGGCTCGTTAATTAGCCCGAATGGCGGCAGTACCTCTGGCGGTCGCGGCGGTATCCTCAACGCCGTATACCTTTTCTTCTGTTCATCCGTCATCGTTCGTCCGTCCTTTCCCTCGTCCCTCGTCACTGCCTTGGGTCCGGAATCTGGCCACAATCTTGGCCAGGTCAACAGGCTCGCTGGGATTGAGAATGAGGCCGCCGGGCTGAGGACCGAGGATTTCGCGCCCGCGGACAAAGATGACGCGGTAAAGCTCGGCAAAAGTGAAGGGCTGGGCGGCGGCGCCCTGGCCGCCCACAACTTCCGAGCCCCGTCGGACGCCGTCCATCAGGCGACCGGCGTGAAGCAGGTGGTAAGGATTGCGAGTCATCTCGCCGCCGTGCTCGGTGGCTGCCACCAGTTGCATGGCCACCGTCTCGGGCGCGAGTCCCACCATCAGGTTGGGAGCAGCAAGCTGGTGCCAGAATTCCGTCTCCACGAGCGGCAGGGGACGGCGTTTGTTCCGTTCGATGTGCTGGCCCAAGGCTTCGAAGGCGAGGTAGTGAGTGCCGACATGGGTGGTATTGAAGTCGTCGTCGTGGGGCGCGAACACCACGTCGGGTTTTTCGCGGTCGAAAATCTCACTCAGGATTCTGACCTTTTCTTCCCACTCGTCGGGTTCGTTGTCGCGGGTCCTTTTGTTGACCCGGTCGAAGCCTAGGGGGGCGTCAGCGGTCCCGGCCTGCGGGACGACCAGATCGAATCCGAGGGCGCGGCAGGCGGATTCCAGCTCGCGGCGTCGGCGCTCCTTCTGACTAGCGTCACTTCCCAGGGTAACGGCGACATTGGTGACGCGGGCCCCGGCTTCCAGCTTGAGGCGGAGTGCCAAGCCCCCGCACAGGCATTCGTCGTCCGGATGGGGCGCGCAGTAAATTACTTTCGCGGGCCGCCGGGGTCGACCCTTGCCTTGCGGCGGTACCAGCGGGTCCGGCGAGGGCCCCAGGGGGATCGACTGACCGGCATTGACCGACTCGGTGACGGCAGTGAGATACCTAAGCCAGGCTAAATAGCGGTCGTTCCAGGGGGAAGAGGCGTTATCGGTCACGGTGGTCTCCATCGGTTTGAAGGGTAAAGGTTAAAGGGTAAAGGGTAAAGGATAAAGGCTAAGGATGCAAGTTATCGACGCTTCACAGGTCGGGACGCTCTACTTTACCCTTTACCCTTTGTCCCGCTTGATTATACTCCCTGCCGGGCGTATAAAGGATGTCACACCTTGCGCTTTTGGAGGTCATGATGCTGCGTTCGGCTGTTCTCTCCCTCGCTGTTCTAGTTTTCAGCCTCTCACCCGCCCGCGCCCAGGAGGCTGGCGCACCGGACACTGCGGCGCAGGACACCGGATGGAAGCAACTCTTTAACGGCAAGGACCTCACCGGCTGGGAGCACGTGGGGCCGGGCGGGTTCACACTCGAAGACGGGCTGCTGAAGCCTCATGGCGGCATGGGCCTCTTGTGGTACACGAGCGAGAAGTTCGGCAATGCCCAGATTCGCGTTGTTTTCAAGGCCGTGCAGAACGACTCGAACTCGGGCGTCTTCATCCGCATTCCCGAGAAACCCACCGAACCGTGGATGCCGGTGAACAAAGGATATGAAGTCCAGATCGACAACGGCGAGGACGATTACCATTGCACCGGCGTGCTGTATTCGCTGGTGAAGGCGCTGGCACGCCCGCAGAAGCCGCCCGGCGAGTGGAACACGATGGTGATCACGCTCGATGGTCCGCATACCATCGTGGAGCTGAACGGGGTCAAGGTGACGGATTACACCGAAGGAGATCCGGTCCCACCCAAGAAAGAACAGTGGGAACCGGACCGCGGGCTGCGCCCCAACGAAGGCTACATGGGCTTGCAGAACCACAGCGATCGTGATGTGGTGTATTTCAAAGAGGTGGCGGTGAGAACATTGAGTCATTGAAGAGTCGCGGCTGGCCGCTTTTTTCAATAGCTCAATCACCCAATAACCCAATCACTCAATTCTTCAACGAGGCCCACATGTCCCCTTCCATCCATCGGCGACAATTCCTGGCTACAGCCGCCGCAGCACTCGCGTTGCCCACGGGCGCGGGTGCGAATGACACCGCTGCGGCCGAGAGCCTGGCCGCGGAGCCGCGGCTCTTCGCCGGTTGCTGCGCTTACTCTTACCGCCAGTACCTTCAGAAGGGCAAGATGACGATGGAGGAGATGATCCTCAAAGGGGTGGAGTTGGGCATCCTTGGCGTCGACCTGACGGCGTACTGGCTGAAATCCGCCGATCCGGAGTATCTTGTCGGCTTGCGCCATCTGGGCTTCGAGAACAGGGTGGTATTCTCCGGCACCGCGATCGGCGCCAGCATGGTGCAAGCTGATGCGGGCAAGCGCGCCGGGGTCCTGGACGAGATCAAGAAATGGGTCGACGCCACGGACCGGCTCGGCGCCTCGCACATTCGCGTCTTCGCCGGCAAGCTGCCGCCGGGTGCGACAACCGAGCAGGGCATTCAGTGGACTGTGGAGATCATGAAAGCGGCCACCGATTACTCGGGCAAGAAGGGTATCGCGCTCGGCATCGAGGACCATGCCGGCCTCACGCAGAACGCCGATACGCTGCTGGAAATTCTCCGTCGCGTCAATTCGCCCTACGCCGGCGTCAACCTCGACATCACGCATTTCATCCCTACGCCGGCTCAGGACGGCTACGCACAGATCGAGGCCTGCATTCCTCATGCCACCATGACCCACATCCGCGATCACTTCGACGATGGCACTCCCATCGACCTCGACCGCGTGTGGCAGTTGTTCGCCGGGCACGGCTACAAGGGCTTTATGTCGCTCGAATACGAGGGCCGCGAGGACGCCATGACCGCAGTGCCCAAGCAAGTCGCGCAAATCAAAAGTCTGTGCGCCAAGTACTCAACAGCGTGAAGAAAGGGTGAAGGGTGAAGTGTAAAGGGTGAAGGAACAATTCCGAAGATAGCGGTGGTTGATGGAATCGGCGGCAGAAATTTGATCATCATCGTCGGTTCACGTGAGGTCCCTTCTTACTATTCACCATTCACCCTTTACCCTTTACCCTTTACCCTTCGAAAGCCATGCGGGCAAGGACCTTCTGCACGCCGGCCTGGAAAATCTCCGGCGCCGGAAGCAAGCTCACCACCAGATGGCCCTCGGACACGAAATCGTAAAAGTGCCCGGGGTGGACCATCACACCGTCGCGCGTCAGCAGTTCCACCGCCCAGTCTTCGTCGGTCCTGCTGGAGGGAACGCGCAGGATGGCATACCAGCCTCCCTCGCTCGGCAGGCGCATGACGGACAGCTCTGCCGCGAGGCGCCGATCGAGCCAGGCGAGGTTCTGGCGCAGGCGGGCGAGGATCTGCGGCTGGACTTGCCTTCGCAGTACGAGCAGGCTGGGAAGCGCGTGTTGCAGCGGCGCGCTCACGGAGAGGTAAGTGTCGGCGATCACTTCCAGGCGGGCAAGCGCCGCCGCGAGGTCGTCCGGCGGGCCGTTCGCCACCAGCCACGCGAGCTTCATCTGCGGCAGGGCGGAAATCTTGGAGAGCCCGCTCAGCGTGAAGGTGAGGGCACGCGACACGCCCACGTGGCTGGCCGCGGGAGAGACCTTCTCGTCGAACGCGTAGTCAGCGAACACCTCGTCCGTGATCAATGCCAGTTGATGCCGGCCGCACAGGGTGAGGAGGAAATCGAGCTCCGCCGGCCGGACGAACGATCCGGTGGGGTTGTTGGGATGAACGGCGAGAATCGCACGCACGCGCCGCGAGGACTCACTAAGGGACTTCTCGATCGCCTCGAGGTCGATTTGCCAGCCCCGATCATCGGCCAGTGGATAGCTGCGTGGTGGATCATCGATCGGCAAGACGAGCGGGTAGTGAACCAGCTCGACGTCGTTCAAGCGCGTGAGGAAGTCGAAAAGCGGATAGCTGGGACGTGGCGCCAGGATGGCGTCGCCGGGATCGGCGAGCAGACGGAAGACGTAGGAGTATGCCTCGCTGGTGCTGGTGGTGAGGAATATCTGTTGCGGATCCACCCGGGCGCCACGTTCGGCATAATAGCCCGCCACGGCGGCCCGCGCCGCCAGCAGCCCGCGGGGCTCCGGCTCGTACACCAGCGAGCGCGGCGAGCGCAGCGCGTCCAGAATGGCCTCCTGATCAAAATCGAAGCCGCATCGCGTGGGGTTCGATTCCGTCAGGTCGAGAATGGAAAGCCCTTGCCGGCGACGCTCGTCGAGATGGATCGCGAGCCGATTCGGGCTAAGTGTCCAGTTGGTGCGAGAAGAAAACACGAAGCTCCTCAATCCACAGACTACACAGAAAAAGCTGAAGAAGACAGGAGTCAGAATGAAGACGAAGCAAGCAGACGACGGCCAGCGGCACGACGCTTGGTGGCTTCTGCCTTCTGTCTTCTGTCTCCTGTCTTCTGTCTTCTTGAAACGCGCTTGACAGCGGCCGAATCATTGCATATCGTTTCCTCAGCCGTCAGGAGTCGGACACGCACAAATTCGAGCGGAGCAAAGGAGCAGCCCAATGATGACGAAGTCGCAAGTGGTAACGCATTTGGCCGAAAAGGCGGGAATTCACAAGAAGGTCGCGGCAAGTTTCGTGGAAGAGCTCGTCGCCCTGGCGACCAAGGAGTGCAAGACCGGAGGGCAGTTTGTCATTCCCGGCCTCGGCAAGGCCGTGAAGGCCCAGCGCAAGGCTCGTACTGGTCGCAATCCGCAGACCGGTGCGACGATTCAGATTCCCGCCAAGACCGTCGTGAAGTTTCGTCTGGCGAAAGCGTTCAAGGACGCTGTGGTCCCGCCCAAGAAGAAGAAGTAGCGGACGAAGGGGCTGGATGGCGGGTTTGGCTGGTCCCCTTCGCGAACCTGTCATTCGGTTGGTCGGCTGCGCGCAATCCAATTAATGCAAGTCACCAGCGCCCGCCACGGCGGCGACTCCGAGGCGAGAGGGGAGTGCTATCTCCAATTCGCCCGCCACACCCAAGAAGGATTTCACCACAGAGGCCTCAGAGGCCGCGGAGAGCAGACGCAGATAAAAACGGTGGGTCAACAGACTAATCTAATAGAACCGCAATCCCTCCCGCTAATTGCGAAGGGGCTTCCACCACAGCATCGGTCCACCCCTTCGGGGTGGTTACGCGAACCAGAAACTCCGCGACTTTCTGGAGAGAGACACAGAGGCACAGAGAAGAACGAGAGGCGTCTGGAAACAAACGACATCTCATCTGATCTTCTCGCTCTTTCTCTATGTCTCTGCGCCTCTGTGTTTAATTCTTTCACCCCTTCGTAAGCGAAGGTAACTTCCCTGTGGTCTCTTTGCGCTCTGTGGTAAGCCTTTTGTTCGTGGCTTCCTGTCAGCGCGTGTAGCGGATGGGTTCGGGGCCTTCTTCGAGCATCTTGCGGTCCCAGATCATGCCCTCGCGAGTGTACTGGGCGATCTCGAAGTCCTGGGTCAGTTCCAGGGCGTCCACCGGGCACGCGTCCTCGCAGAGCCCGCAGAACATGCAGCGCGACAGGTCGTAAGTGAAGTGCGTCAGCTTTTTCTTGCGGTCTTCGGTGCGCTCCCAACCCACCACGATCAGGTTCTCGGGGCAGGCCAGCGAGCACAGGTTGCAGGCAATGCACAGCGTCTCGCCCGACTCCGGATTGTTGTTGAGCCGGGGCGCGCCGCGATAGCGCTCCGCCACCGCTGGCCGCTCGCGAGGATACTGCTCGGTGTAAGTGGCGCTGGGACGCTGATAGGAAAAGGTCAGCCTCAACCCCTTGATCAGGTCGATCAGAAAGATTCGCCTTAGAAGTTCCCTCATGCCCATAATGAATCATAGACTAGCACAAGCGGAGGGCGAAAGACATAAGTCGTCTGGGCCGTTCGGTCCTAACCTGCTTTCCCCGGCATACGGGTGTCAACATTGCGCAGTCCACTTTCGGCCAGTAGAGAAGATGTTCCCAGGGTGATGACTCAAAGATGAGCCACTATCTTAAAAAGAATTGTCTTGACAATGACCCAATTCTAATCTAATCTAACCGCGTCCCGAAAAAGTCGACGCTCGACCTGCCAGGTTAGTCGAGTGACCTTGGATTCCGAAGTGGAAATCCTGGCTAATACTTCGGCCAACCAACGGAAAGGAGTGTTCGATATGTCCAGCGCAGGTGTTATGCCAAGCGGTTTCACCTTTGATAAACAGGCCTTCCTGAAAAGGATTCCCTATACCCTGACCCCCACGAACTTGGAGGGCGCCCACGCCAGCCCAGCGCCAGCCGCTGATTTCGACCCCAACAAAGCCAGCGCCGCCGACCTGATCAAGAACGGTCTGCTTTGGCGTCGGCCCGCCGCAACCGATGACCCGGTTCTCATGGCGGCGTGGCAAAAGGTCTTCTCACGCCAATGGCTGGCTAAAGATCGGATCGTTCCCCAGTCCGTGCCGCAAATCGGGAAGACGCACCTCCTGAAGAAGCCGATGAGACAAGTGAGCGACGCGAACTTTGTCAATACAGCCTGGTCGGGAGCCGGCATCCGCGGCGGGTCCTGGACCGGAATCATCGGATACTGGTACATCCCCACCGTCAGTAAGCCGTCCCAGCCGCAGGGTCTTGAAGGCGGCTGGAACTCGTCCTCCTGGGTCGGGCTCGACGGGTTCGACATCGGCATCGTGTCGGATGACGTGCTCCAGGCCGGCGTCCAGCAAGTCGTCAATGCCAGCGGGCAAGCTTCCTATGTTGCCTGGTATGAGTGGTTTGCACCCCAGCAGCCCAACTCGCCTGGATACATCTGGCAGACCAACATTACCAATTTTAAGATCAGCCCCGGCCAGCAGGTCTACTGCTCCGTGCAGTACGTCAACAAGAACACTGCTGGCTACATCTATTTCGCCAATGAGGCAACCGGCCAACATTTCTCGATCACGCTGGCACCTCCGCCCGGCGCAACGTTCAAGGGGAACACGATCGAGTGGATCATGGAAGCCCCGGATGGCGGCGAGCCGGAATCCTCGCTCCCGAAATTCACCCCGGTGACGTTCACCTCGGCCATCGCTTGCGCCGCGTCCGGTAGTTTGGGTAATCCCCAGAACGGGGACACGTGTAACATTGAGACCGTCGGTGGTACGATTCTGACCAAGGTGACGGTCGGGTCCAACACTGTCGCGATTGACTACGTCTAGTCTTGCTTTTGGGGCGGCGCGCGGCAAGGGCCGCCAGTATTAGCAGTTCTGAGCACGAATCCCTGAGGGCCGGGTAACAGGCTTTTGCTCGGCCCATAAGGGGCAAATCAAGACCAGGCTCGTTGCCGCATGAATACGTTTCCAGATCGCGGAATCGCACCGTAAAGAGACCGCGAGTCGTGCGACCCTACCGCGAACGAACCCGCAAGGATCAAGGAAGTATTTCCAGCGAGATAATCCACTTTCCACTTCGGACAGTCGTTTCACCTTGCCCTTTGACCGAGGCGCGGAATGCGGTCAAGTCGGGAAGGCGCACATGCTTTCGCTTCGGCTGAACCAACCTTCCCACCTCAACTCCCCGGCGTAAAACGATGATTTCGTCGCCTGCTTGGACTTTGTCCAGCAGACGCCGGAAATGCTGCCGTGCTTCTCGAACACCAACGCTGCGCGTGCCCATGGGCTGAAGTTCCGTGTACACATTAAAGTGTACGGACGACCAGCCTGACGGCGCAAGAAAGAAAGGGTAGAGTGGGTATGCGACACAAAGCTGAGAAACGTAGTGCGCGTCCCGCCCGCTGTGTCGCGGGCATCCTGCCCGCGGAGGCCGGTCCGCAATCTTCAGTTCGCACCTACTTGCCTCTCAAGCGCCTGGACCATCCTTCGCGCGGGAGCGGGACGCTCCCGCCACAGCGGGCGAGACGCCCGCGCTACTCAAGCGCCCCTCGCTTGGGGGAGATCTCACTTTTGTGTCGCACACCCCGACCAAAGAGAGAGATTGACGTAGCTACAGGTTGTAACTACACTAGATCCATGCGCTATGAATGGGATGAAGCCAAACGGCAATCCAACATTCAGAAGCACGGAATCGACTTCATTGGGATCGAAAGGGCCTTTGCAGGTGATACGGTCACGATCCTGGACGACCGCGCGATTACGGTGAGACCCGGTTCGTGACCTTGGGTCTGCTCAAAGACGGTCTAGTGGTCATCGCGCATACTGAAAGCGATGAAGTCATCCGAATTATTTCGGTTCGAAAGGCTTCGGCGCTCGCCAAGAGTGACCCAGTAATGCTCGGTTGAAGTGACCCCCATTGAGGACAGCATTTTTGGAACAGGATTTAGAGTGGGAGAGAAA
>Ga0209039_10002063_pt1 | contig 17646 bp, 12 predicted proteins | sample BogFormECP12_OM1_FD_188238 | JGI IMG/M metagenome (GOLD analysis project Ga0209039, IMG submission 188238) | Bog forest soil microbial communities from Calvert Island, British Columbia, Canada - ECP12_OM1 (SPAdes) (version 2) | ecosystem: Environmental > Aquatic > Freshwater > Wetlands > Bog ... | reverse complement strand
GGCTTTGGCAATCATCTGAGCACCCAGACAGATACCGAGCACCGGCAGGTCCGCTTCAACAGCTCCCTTTAGAAAACCAGTCTCCTCTTTGAGGAATGGATATTGATCTTCTTCGTAGACGTTCATGGGACCGCCCATGGAAACCACTGCGTCGAACCCGCTGAATTCAGAGGGAAGGCGATCCCCTGCGTACAGGCGAACTGTAAGAGCTTCTGCCCCTACGGATTCCAAATAAGTTCCGAGAGACCCGGGTCCCTCAGATTCAACATGCATGATCACAATTATTTTCATTTGGCTCATTCCTTGATAGCACAGCTAATGTAACGATTGGTGATGGGCAAACGCCTGTCCTTGCCGAATGCCTTGGGAGTAATCTTGATCCCGGGAGGGGCCTGACGGCGCTTATACTCGTTCCGATCCACCATGCGGACGACCTCTCTGACAACACTCTGATCAAAGTCCTCGATTTCGGCAGGCGCCTTGTCCTCCTCTACATAAGCACGGAGGATGGGATCGAGAATTGCGTAGGGCGGAAGCGAGTCTTCATCCTTCTGGTCTGGCCGAAGCTCCGCGGAGGGCGCTCGATTTATAATGCTGCGAGGTATGATGTCTCTCCCCGCTTTTTCATTGATATAGTTGCTCAGCTCGTACACGTCGGTCTTTGTGACATCTTTCAGCACGGCGAATCCGCCGGCCATGTCACCATAGAGTGTACAGTAGCCGACCGCCGTTTCACTCTTGTTACCGGTAGTCAGTACCAGCCAACAGAACCTGTTTGACAGGGCCATGAGAATATTACCTCTGATGCGGGCCTGAATATTTTCGGTCTCAACTCCCGGCCGGCCTTTGTCGAAAGGCCCCTCCAAAGCCGTCAGATATGCCTGAAATATCTCATTGATGGGAACGGTAATCAGCTCCACCTTGAGATTTTCAGCCAACAGCTCCGCGTCCGAAAAGGTCCCACCGGACGTGAATTGCGAGGGCATCGTGACTCCTACCACATGCTCCTCACCCAGCGCGGCCACAGCGATGGCAGCAGTCAGAGCGGAGTCTACACCACCGCTTAGCCCTATGACGACTTTGTCGAAACTGTTTTTGTGCACATAGTCCTTCGTTCCAAGAACAAGGGCCTCATAAATCTCTTCGATCCTGTCAAGCTGGGGAACCAGGGACGGAGGCTTATACTGCCGGACCGGCGAGCTTTGCCCTTGCGGGACCGTCACCAACGGCTCCGCCAGATTCCAGACTCCGCGTTCCTTGGCTATTCCATCGAGCTTAATATCCGTAACCAAGAGGTCTTCCTCGAAACGTCGGGCGATAGCTATAAGTTCACCCCTGGAATCCACCACCATGCTGCCGCCGTCGAAGACCAGTTCGTCCTGACCCCCTACCAGGTTATTGTAAAACACCGTTGTCTCGGTGGTGGTTGCAAAGCGAGCTACGATGTCCCTGCGGACATCCAGCTTGCCAACGAAGAAAGGAGAACCGGATATGTTCAGTACAATGTCGGCTTCGTTCTTCATAGCGCACATCTCTGTCACGGAGCCGGGAATCCAGATATCCTCGCAGATGGTGACGGCAATCCTGCTCCCGCGCATTTCAAAGACGAAGCAACCCAGACCGGGGAAAAAGTATCGCTTCTCATCAAAAACGCCATAATTAGGGAGTTCTATCTTGTGGTAGACTCCAAGGAGGTCCGAATTACCGAGCAGAGCTGCCGCATTGTGAACCTTCCCGTCTTGGGCATGCGCAAAACCTACAAGAACGGCGATTCCACGGCAATGTGCCTTTAGCTGTTGCAATGCCTCCCAATTGTTGTCTAGAAACCGCCTTCTGATGAGCAGATCTTCAGGCGGATAGCCACAGATCGCCAGTTCGGGGAAAGTCACAAGATCTGCTCCCGCGCTCTCGGCTCGCCCGATCCACTGAACGATCTCGTCCAGGTTACCCCGGAAGTCACCTACTGTGGTGTTTATCTGAGCCTGTGCTATCCGTAATAGGTTCATCCCACATTACTCCGTAAGAAATCCTTTCATTAATCTTAGACCATTATCCATTTATGAGAGGTTTTTTGAAGTGGCTTTTGGGAGGAACCGTATCAAAAAGAAAGCCGGTTTCACGGATACCAATGTGCAATTATGGAGGCAGCAACGCTGAGAAGCGCCTGGGGCTGTAAATCAGCCGTAACCCCGCTGGCGCGGGGTCACGGCTTAGGATGCAAGCTCGCATAAGGCTTAGATATCAAAGTAAAGAGCGAACTCATAAGGGTGCGGTCTCATACGGATTGGGTTGAGTTCCGCGTCGGTCTTGTACTCGATCCACATATCGATCGCGTCCTGAGTGAAGACGTCACCCTTGAGCAAGAACTCGTGATCGGCTTCGAGAGCCTTCAGTGCCTCGCCCAAGCTGCCGGGGGTGGACGGGACATTCTTCAACTCTTCCGGAGAAAGGGCGTAAATGTCCTTATCCAGAGGCTCACCAGGATCCATCTTGTTCTCGATGCCGTCGAGAGCGGCCATCAATATGGCGCTGAAGGCCAAGTAGCCGTTGCAGGACGGATCAGGGGTTCGGTACTCGATGCGTTTGGTCTTGGGGTTCGCGCTGTACATTGGTATGCGGCAGCACGCGGACCGGTTTCTCGATGAATAGGCCAAGTTCACCGGCGCTTCAAAACCGGGGACGAGTCTCTTGTAAGAATTTGTGGTGGGATTGCAAATCCCGCAGAGTGCGGGGGCATGCTTTAGTATTCCGCCGATGGCCCACAGGGCCTCCTGTGACAGGCCCGCATATTTGTCGCCCGCAAACATCGGTTGTCCGCCCTTCCAGATGCTTATGTGCGAGTGCATACCCGAACCGTTGTCTTCAAACAGAGGCTTGGGCATAAAGGTTACGGTCTTGCAATGGCGCTTGGCCACGTTCTTGAGAACGTATTTGAACCACATGAGTTGGTCGCCCATCTTTACCAACGGTGCGAACTTCATGTCGATTTCGCCCTGCCCGGCTGTCGCGACCTCATGGTGCTGGGCTTCTATGGTTATGCCCAGGCATTCCAGAATCAGCACCATCTCAGTCCGGATATCCTGCAGGGAGTCAGAAGGAGAGACCGGGAAATAGCCTTCCTTATGTCGAGGCTTGTATCCAAGGTTGGGATTCTCCTCTCGGCCGGTGTTCCACCAACCTTCGACTGAGTCAACTTCGTGAAAGCCGTGGTTGGAACCATAGCTGTAACGCACATCATCAAAAATGAAGAATTCCGCCTCCGGTCCAAAATAGGCCGTGTCGCCGATCTTTGTGTACTTCAGGTAAGCTTCGGCTTTGTGCGCGATGTTGCGCGGGTCTCTGCTGTACCGCTCCTTCGTAACCGGATCCACTATATCGCAGATCAGCGAAAGCGTCGGATGCTGCATGAATGGATCCATCACGGCGGTTTTGGGGTCTGGAATCACCAGCATGTCGGAAGCGTGAATAGGCTGCCAGCCGCGTATGGATGATCCGTCAAACCCAAATCCGTCCTCGAAGGAATCCTCCTCGAGCTCATGAAGCGGCACACTAAAATGCTGCCACATGCCTGGAAAATCCATGAACTTGAGGTCCACCATTACGGCCTTGTTCTCTTTGGCGAACTCGATTACCTGCTTTGGCTCCATGCCTTACTCCTTTTGCATTTACGTTTTAGTACTGGCCCCCGAATATAGGGACCCGTGTCGAACTCGCGAAAATTGCTGAGAGCATGTCCCACTTGCTGCCGCAAGCGGGGCATGTCCCCCTCACGCTGGTTGTCTAAGCCGTCAGAGCGCGTCCTCATCCCGTTCTCCGGTCCTGATGCGCACAACGGTCTCGATCGGTATCACAAAGATTTTTCCGTCGCCGATACTGCCCGTGCGGGCAGCCGCGACCACTTTTTCGATCACCTGATCCACAAGTTCCGTCCTCACGACCATCTCGATCTTGATTTTGGGTAGAAAATCCACCAGGTACTCTGCGCCCCGATAGATCTCTTTGTGGCCCTTCTGGCGTCCGAAACCTTTGACCTCAGTAACGGTCATTCCCTGAACCCCCAGGGAACTTACCGCCTCCTTCACATCGTCCAATTTGAAGGGCTTGATAATAACCTCTATTTTTTTCATCCGTGCCCCCTGTTCGATTTCCAGCAGAACCTGGAAACTAACCGATCATAGCTTTTCAGAAGTTGTATCCGACTTCACCGTGAGCCGACGTGTCTACTCCGGCTTCTTCTTCCTCTCGCGTGACTCTCAGTCCCATAATAGCCTTGATGACGAAGAGTATAACCAGGGTAACTATAAAGCAATAGGCCGCTGTAGCAAGGACTCCAATTGCCTGAGCGCCCAGCAGCGAAGCGTTGCCATAAAATAACCCGTCGGCGCCGGATTCGTTGATGAGTTTTGAAGCAAAGAGCCCGGTAGCAAGGGTGCCCCAGATTCCGCCGACCCCGTGAATACCCACCACGTCCAGCGAATCATCGTATCCGAGACGCTCTTTGGAGAGCACAGCCAGATAGCAGATGACCCCTGCCACGGCCCCGATTATTAGAGCAGCCCAAGGCGCGACAAATCCTGAAGCAGGTGTTATAGAACCCAGGCCCGCAACAGCTCCCGACGCTAGTCCCAACGTTGTGGGCCTGCCCTTCAGAATCCACTCTGCGAAAACCCATGTGAGCGAGCCCATTGCCGCAGCCATGTGCGTCGCGAGGAATGCATTACCTGCCACAGCATCCGCAGCAAGTCGGCTTCCCGCATTGAACCCGAACCAGCCGAACCAGAGCAGTCCCACACCCAAAAGGGTGAGAGTCAGGTTGTGCGGAATGAATGCCCTGGTACCGTACCCCTTACGTTTGCCCACGACCAACGCAGCTACAAGTGAGGCAACTCCGCAATTGAGATGCACCACCAGCCCACCAGCAAAATCGAGGCAGCCCAGCTTACTGAGCCACCCATCACCCCAGACCCAGTGACAAATCGGAGCATAAACCAACGTAATCCAGAATACCATGAAAACGATGAACGAACTGAACTTCATCCTTTCCGCGAATGCTCCGGAAATCAGCGCGGGGGTGATTATAACGAACATTCCCTGAAACGTAAGAAAGACGTTGTGAGGGATCGTCAATCCTTCCTTGACCGCGGCCCCCACGCCACAGCCCATGAAGTATTTCAGACCGCCTATAAAGCCGCCAATGTCCGGCCCGAAGCAGAGGCTGTACCCGTACACAAGCCAGATGACCGATGCCAAGCCCATAAGGAAGAAGCTGTGCATCATGGTTGAAAGAACGTTCTTGGAGTGTGTCAACCCTCCGTAGAAGATGGCAAGACCCGGCGTCATAACGAGCACCAGTGCCGAGCATGCCATAACAAAAGCCGTATCAGCACCATTCATTTCCATCACTCCTCGAGAAAGCTGTGTGTGCTGGGACCCGTGCGCTGAGCCGGGCCGGTTTGTGACTCGTGGGTGCATTCGGAAACGTTAAGGCACCTGAACGCACCTTCACAATCCCGGCAGTCACAGCAATCCGCGTGCCACAACTGACAGCTAGGAGTAATATGAATGTAGTATGCTGATATGACGCTGCTATTCACGCAACGCCAGGGCTGGACACCTATTACTGTGCCCAAAAAACACTACAATCACGTACGTTTTTGTAACTAAAAGTTACTTTTGCGTAGGAACCCGCTAGGGCCGTCCCGTTGATCAGGAACACCAGACATTGGTTCCGAACGCGTCATGTGGCCATCACCTCCTCTTCCTAAACGGCCCCTATGCTTTGTTGGCCCGTTTCTTTCCGCCGGGGATTGCGGAACGGGCGGGCGTGCCGTTGAAAGGCACGCCCGTCGTAAGTTCACGGTCTCAGTTTAGAAGGAACCGTTCCAGGTACAGCGCTCACACTCGGCCCCATCACTATACGGCATCTGCATCCTTCTCGCCTGTCCTTATCCGTACTACCGTCTCAACAGACGTCATGAAAATCTTCCCGTCCCCGATGGTACCGGTTCGGGCAGCGGAGATAACCTTTTCGATTACCTGATCCGCCAGTTCTGAAACAACCACCATTTCAATCTTGATCTTGGGCAGAAAATCCACCAGATATTCGGCCCCGCGGTAAATCTCCTTGTGACCTTTCTGTCTCCCAAACCCCTTCACTTCGGTCACGGTCATTCCTTGGACACCGACTGAGCTCAGTGCCTCTTTCACGTCATCCAGCTTGAAGGGTTTTATGATTACCTCGATTTTTTTCATTCTCATCCCCTTTTGGAGCATCCCGCGATTCTGACCGGATTGCACGGTCCGTCAAAGGCCGTGTTCCGCAGAAATCCCGGGAGCGACATAGGTGTCACAGACTGTATCCGGTCTCTCCGTGGGCCGATAGGTCCACACCGACTACCTCTTCCTCCTCAGTGACGCGCAATCCCACAATGGCTTTAACTATGTACAGGATTACTAGAGTCACAACGAAGGAGTATATGACTGTAGCCAGCACAGCCACTATCTGGGTCCAGAGCTGCCCGGGATTCCCGAAAAACAGGCCGTCGGCCGCAGCGGAATTTATGGCCTTGGAAGCAAACAGTCCTGTGGCAATGGCGCCCCACGCCCCGCCTACACCGTGAACACCGACAACGTCCAGAGAGTCGTCATAACCAAGCCCAGCTTTGGCAAGTACTGCGAGATAGCACACGACACCGGCTACTGCCCCGAGAATGACTGAGGACACCGGCCCCACATAACCAGAAGCAGGAGTAATCGCTACAAGGCCGGCAACTGCACCGGACGCGAGGCCCAAAGTTGTCGGTTTCCCTCTGATTATCCATTCCGCGAACACCCAAGACAGGGCCGCTGCAGCCGTAGCCATGTGGGTCACCACAAATGCCATGGAAGCGCCTGCGTCGGCCTTAAGAGCACTGCCTGCGTTGAAGCCGAACCAGCCAACCCACAGAAGCCCTGCGCCTAAAAGCGTAAGGGTCAGGTTGTGTGGTATCATGGCAGCCGTGCCGTAACCCTTTCGTTTCCCTATGACCAGAGCGCATGCCAAGGCCGCTACACCTGCATTGATGTGAACGACCGTCCCACCCGCGAAATCCAAGGCGCCCATTTTGGATAGCCACCCGTCTGGACCCCAGACCCAGTGGGCAACGGGGCAATACACGAACGTCATCCACAGAAACATGAAGATGATAAACGCGCTGAACCTCATTCTTTCCGCGAACGCGCCAGAGATGAGGGCCGGCGTTATAACGGCAAACATGCACTGGAAGATCATGAAGCTCGTTCCCGGAATGGTCTGTTCCGGCCACACTTCCGCGCCAACGCCATCGAGAGCGAAGTGCTTCAGGTTTCCGATCAAGCCCCAAAAGGCGTCAGGACCAAAAGCCAAGGTGAACCCGTAAAATAACCAGATGATGGATGCAAGCGCCATCAGGAAGAAGCTGTGCATCATAGTTGAAAGGACGTTTTTTTGCCGGGTCATACCACCATAAAACATGGCGAGACCCGGCGTCATCAATAGGACCAATGCCGACGAAGCCAAAACCCACGCGTTGTCCGCAGCATTCATTTTTGAAACCCCTCCGCGGATGCGTCTACTCGGGCCCGTAGCCTGCCGGCTGTCGGCTCGTGACCAGTCAGAGCACCCTATCCGGTTTAAGAGTCGTATGCGCCGATCCTCAAAGGACGGCGCAGATTTGTCGTCTCTTTTGCAATCCGGATGCCAGAACGAGCGAGAGCCATCTTCAATGAACCTAACTTACTGAATAGACACCATCTTTTGTTCGCGCGGAAGCGAGCACATTTTCATGGTCATAAAGTAACTAATCGTACGTAAAGGTATCTTTAGCGATAGTGTGTTACCCGAGTGTAAGAAGCCGCTTCGTATCCATCCCGAACCTTTGTGCCAGTAACCCCATGATTATTACTGATATTCCCAACGATAGCTCTGTCTTGGTCCGGTTGTGACTCCCATGTGCATTCGGAAGCGTTGCGGCCTTTGCAATGAACCGTCACCATCCCTCCAGTTACAGCAATCCGAGTGTCGCCACTGACAGCGACGAGCAACGCGCATCTAGTGTGGCGATATAACCCTACTATTCCCGCAGCAACAGAGGCTGACACCTGTTACCGTTACTGTTGCCAGGACTTACTACAGTGCCGTACGATTCTGAAATTAAAAGGTACTTCCTGGTAGGAATCGTCTCAGGCTGTCCCGTCGATCAGAGGCATCCGAGATTGGTTCCGCACGCCTCTTTTGGTTCACCTCCTCCTGACCCGTTGAGCGTTCCCTGTTTATCCTCTCCTTACCGTCGTTATTGCGGCAGGGCGTGTGTCTGATCAAAAACACGCCCCGCCGGATCTCATTCTCGATCTTGACCACCAGTTCGGGGAGAACCTCACACTAGCTCTACCACCCTACAGGGCATCGGCATCCCTCTCGCCTGTTCTTATCCGCATCACTGTCTCAACAGGCGTTACAAAGATCTTGCCGTCGCCAATGGTGCCGGTTAGGGCCGCTGAGATAACCTTTTCGATTACCTGATCCACAATTTCCGCAGCAACCACTGTCTCAATCTTGATCTTGGGCAGAAAATCCACCACGTATTCGGCTCCGCGGTAAATTTCTTTGTGCCCTTTTTGACGACCGAATCCTTTTACTTCAGTTACGGTCATCCCCTGCACGCCTATCGAACTCAGTGCCTCTTTGACATCGTCCAGTTTGAAAGGCTTTATGATAGCTTCAACTTTTTTCATCCTTATCCTCCTTTTGGAGTATCCGGTGATTCATTCGGGATTGTGCAGCCCCACAAAAAGGCCGTGGCGCTCAACAAATCCCGAGCGATATGCATGTTACAGCGTGTATCCTGTGGAAGCTTCGAACTGGATACGGAGGCCCGGATAGCTCTTGAAACTTGAAATCACTTCCACTTTGCCCTTGGCGATGCGCGTAAGCACAATGCTTCGTTCTATGGGACATGCGTGTCATGGGCGGAGTAGGCAGGAATGCCGAACTCCGGCACGTCGAGGCCTTCCATCTCCACCTCTTTGGAGACGCGTAGCGGGACGATACGATTCACGATTTTGAAGACCACGTAAGTAAAGCCGAATGCGTAAAGCGCAATGAGCGTGGCTCCGCCGAGCTGCGTAAAGAACTGTGTCACGTCCCCATGAAGCAGGCCGGTGACACCCTGGCCGGCGGTCCCCAGGTAGGTCGTCGCGCCGACGCCGTTCCAACCCGAGCCGTAGGTGCCATCGGCGAAGATGCCGAGAGAAACGGCGCCCCACCAGCCACAATATCCATGGACTGAGATGGCACCGCACGGGTCGTCGACCTTGATCGTCCGCTCGTTAAAGAGAACCCCCAGGCAAACAACGATGCCGGCAATGATGCCGATGATAACGGCGGAGTTTGGGCTAACAAACGCACAAGGCGCAGTAATGGCAACGAGACCCGCGAGCATGCCGTTGCACGCCATCGAGATGTCCGGTTTGCCAAAAACGAAGTACCAGAAGATCAACGCTGTCGCCGAAGCCGCGACAGCAGCGAGATTCGTATTCACGGCAATCACCGAGATGCGCAGGTCCGACGCACCAAGAGTAGAGCCGGGGTTAAAACCCATCCAGCCGAACAGCAGAATAAAGGTGCCGATCACGACAAAGGCAATATTGTGCGCAGGAAAGGGCCGTGGCTTGCCGTCCGCACCGTACTTGCCGAGGCGCGGGCCGAGGATGATAGCGAGCGCCATAGCGCAGAAACCACCCACGGCGTGGACTATGGTTGAGCCCGCGAAATCCACGTACCCGTGAGCCAACCCTAAAGTGGCGCCCAACTGCGAGAGCCATCCGCCGCCCCAAACCCAGCAACCGGACATTGGGTATAGAATGGCACCCACAAAGAGCTCGCAGAGGACGAACGCCCAGAAAGTGATCCGCTCACAGATGGCGCCGACGATAATATAGCCGGCCGTCTCCATGAACACCACTTGGAAGAGGGTGAGGCAATTACTTCCAACGTCGTAGGCAGGGCCGCTCAGGAAAAATCCATTTCCGCCCAAGAACCCCCATTGACCGCTTCCAATGAGGAATTGGTTTAGGGTCGGCGTTCCGCCGAGATTTGTCGGAGCCGCATTCACTGCGACTGCGCCGAACTCGAAGGCGTAGCCGCACACATAGTATGCTAAGAAGGCGAAGACGTACGCTGCGAAGTTAAGCATCATGAGATGGCCGGCGTTCTTCCTGCGCACCAACCCGCAGGTAAGGAGGGCGAAGCCTGCTTGCATGAAGAGTACCAGGTACCCAGTAACGAGAGTCCAGTTGAAGTTGGTCGCAATTCGGACGTGCCCGACTGTGTCGGCCAGCTTGACCGCGAGGGGTTCTTTGGCCGCCAGGGCCTGGTACTCTTCGAACTCCTTCAGCTTTTTCGCATATTCAGGGTCGGCCTTATCGGTCGGCTCGGTAATGACAAAAGAATTACCGGCCGCATCGATGGCATTCGACTTGTCGCCTGTTGCAATTCCCGCGGGGTCGGGCTTCGGCTCCGGAGCTTGAGTCGCCGCCGCTGGCGGGGCTCCTGCTGGAGGGGTAGCTTCCTCAGCAAGAACCGGACCTATCATCAGCATCCAGGCGATGAGTATTGAAACGGACAGAAGTACGTGCACAGTTCTTCCTTTAGCCATTCTCTGCTTCTCCTCTCGTCAAAGTTAAACGCTTCTCAAGCCGGGAAAATCTCTCACCTTCGGCTCGAAATTACAGTTTTAGGACACCGTCTAACACCTGCATCAGAGTGTCAGAAAGCTTCTTGACCGGTATCTCCCGGTGGAACACCCATGACCTCTTCCCTACGGGTAACTAAAGATCTTGCCGCCACCAATCTTTCCTGTGAAAGGCCCGTTTGGGATCGCTTTCATCACGTTGTTTACCTGCTCATCCTTGACCACTACAACGAAACCCGGAGTCATAAGCAGCACCGGTGCCGCCGCTACCAGGACCCAGGCGTTGTCCGAGTCATTCATTTTCCAAACCCCACCGTGGCCACATCTATCCGGGCCCGCAGCCTGCCGGCTCTCAGGTTGTGACCAGCCAGCTCACCCTATCCACTGAAGCAGTCGTATGCGTTGGCTTCTAAAGGTGGGCGAAAATTGATCGTCTGTTTTGCAATCTGGATGCCAGAACAGGCAGGAGCCGTCTCCAGTGGCCTTAACTTACTGAATGGACGGCAGGTTTTGTCCCCAGGGGGAAGGAATACATTTTGGTGTTCATTACTAATTCATCATACGTCGAGGTATCTTTGGCAACAGCATGTTACGCTCGGGTACGAAATCGTCTCGCATCAATCCCGAACCTTTGTACCCGTAACCCCATGATTCTTTCCGAGATTCCCAACGCCCGAGCGGCCTTGGCCCTATTTCCCCGTGATGCCTTAAGCGCGTCGACAAGCAAATCCCGCTCTACCCGCTCCAGCGTGCCTTCCAGAGTGCCGGTGTGTGCGGTTCCACTGGCCTCGGCCGTCTGAAGCGTCGGCGGTAGGTGGTGTCCGTGGATAACTTGGTCCGAAGTCAGTAGTACAGCACGCTCCAAACAGTTTTCTAACTCACGGACATTACCGGGCCAGTGATAGCTCATAAGCATGTCGATCGCAGGGGTGGAAATGCGCCGGACCATCTTGCTGTTTGCCTTGCTGTATTTCTCTACAAAGAAGTCAGCCAGGAGAGGAATGTCCGTCTTGCGTTCACGCAAGGGAGGAATGTGGATGGGGAAGACATCGAGCCGGTAGTAGAGATCTTGCCTAAATCTCCCTTCGGCAATCAATTGCTCCAGGTTGCGATTGGTTGCGGTTATTACTCGGACATTGGTCTTGATTGTCGCGGTGCCGCCCACGCGCTCGAATTCCCTTTCCTGCAAGACCCTGAGAAGCTTGATCTGGGTCGTTGGAGAAAGGTCTCCTATTTCATCGAGAAAAATGGTGCCCCCGTTGGCCAGTTCGAAACGCCCTTTACGCGTCGCTATGGCCCCTGTGAAAGCCCCTTTTTCATGCCCGAAAAGCTCGCTTTCGACGACGCTCTCCGGCAAAGCCCCGCAATTAACCTTGATAAAGGGCTTTACGGCTCTAAGACTGTTGAAGTGGATCGCGTGAGCCACAAGCTCTTTTCCTGTGCCGCTCTCGCCTCTTATGAGGACGGTGGTGTCGCTCTTCGAAACCTGCGCAATCAAGTCGTAAACGGTCTGCAAGACCTTCGAGTTACCGATGATATTGGATGGGCGAAAGCGCTCCTCAAGCTGGGACTGAAGCCTTAGGTTCTCTTCTAGCAAACGATGCCGCTCCTCTTGAGCTGAGCGCCTCAGTCGGACAGCCTGTGCAATCATGGAGGCTATGATCGACAAGAGGCGGACATCCTCTTCGAAGGACACCCCTTCCTCGAACAGGCGATCCGCGCTAAGGGCCCCTATGACTTCGTTACCCAACTTGATAGGGACGCAGATAAAGGAGACGTCCTCTTTGCGCAAGCCCTTTCTGGCGCCTGTGCGGTCGAGGAACAGCGGTTCATCGGAAATGTGAGGTACCACTGCCGGCCGGCCGGTTTTCACTACCTTGCCTGTCACTCCCTCACCCGCCCTGTACCTTCCTCGTTCCATCTGGCTCCCAGACAGGCCGTGGGCCGCCTCAATGAATATTTCCCCGGTGTCACGGTTCAGGAGGGTCAGGGTCCCGCGCATCATCCCCATGTTGTGGGCTATGGATTCGAGCACGGGTCCCACCACATCCCTCAAATCCATGCTGCGATCCAGGCTTTGGCTGATTTCGAAGAGGAGTAAGAGTTCTTGAATCTCTCTCTTTATTCTCGGTTCTCTGCTGCGTGGCGCCATTGTTTCCCCACAATCCCAACGCATGGTATGCTGTTCAAGGAAATCTTACGAAAATGTAGGACGCTCGAACGCAATTGTCAAAGGTTGTTTAGCGTCGATCCGCGAGAAGTTGGACGGATTGTTCTGGACCTGACTTAAATCAAGGCGCTCTGAGGAAATAAGAGCTATAATCTCTCCAAGGGATTGGAGCAACAGGCTCTGGAATCAAGCGGAAAAACAAAGTTCAGACGCGTGCAATACCGCGGCGAAGGAACGGAGATGACGAATCGTGATACGGCTATTTACAAAGACCGCTTTGAGAATGCTTTTCGGGTGGCCAAAAAAATAACGTCCTGCCTAAATATCGGGGATATCTTGGAGATTATTCGAGACGAGGTAAAGATTACCATCCCACATGCCGAACAGGCGTGCCTGATCCTGGTCGACCCGGACGCTCCGGCCTACACGCGTCCGCTTCACTGCGCGGTAAAGAAAGAACAGGTCAATTGTCATCTGTGCAAGCGCGGGAAAGACATAGTCCAAAAGGCCTTGGAACAACCTACAGCATTTCAGTGCGTGTCGGATAGAGCTGTTCCGGTTCCTGTATTTGGTGAAGACGTCGGCAAAGGAATATGTGAGATAGCTTTCCCCATCTTCGACGGGAATGAGCCGTTAGCAGTGCTGAACGTGGTGACTCAGGAAGGACAAGCCCTTAGCGGCAAGGACATGATCTTGCTGGACGATCTTATGGAACTGGCGACAAACACCATCATTAATGCAAAGAAATATTCCCACATGCTTAAGGAGAAACTTACTCTGGAACGAATCATGGGTCACATCAGGACCTTTGTGCCGGAGACGGTCCAGCGCATCGTGGAAAAAAATCCGGATGCCCCTGAATTGGATAAGCAGGAAGTGGACGTCTCCATTCTCTTTCTCGACGTGGCAGATTATACGCGCATCAGCGAATCGCTGACCCAGGACAAAGTTAACTTCATCATCGAGAAATACTTTTCTTGCTTCTTGGACGTAATATATTCTCACGGGGGGGATGTCAACGAGACGGCCGGAGACGGGCTCATGGCTATTTTTAAGGGCAATGGGAAAGAAAACGCGCTGAATGCCGCGGCCGCGGCACTGGAGATACGGCGGCGGACCGGTGAGATTAACAAAGAGCTGGAAGGGCTCTTTCACCCCTTGAGCGTGAACATGGGTATTAATTCGGGAACTGCCTCAGTTGGAATGAGCAGATTCAAAGGAGCGTCAGGCACCAGAACCACATTTACTGCTTCCGGACCTGTGACGAACCTGGCCTCGCGGATTGCTTCAGCGGCCGTTGAGGGGGACATACTCGTGGGGCCCGAAACCGCAAGCCGCATTCAAGACAAGACGACACTCTTTGAACGCGGCCTTATGACGTTCAAGAATGTTCAACAAAAGGTACACGTCTTCGGGCTCGTTCCCTCGTCTTAAGAAACCGCGAAATAGTGAAAGCCCAATTCTATCCATCCATGCTATTGCATGGAAAGGACGAGCGTCGGAACCAGGGCAGATTCTTATCACGGGGGCCAGGGGTAACATGATCCCCGGCAAGCCGCAAATACGAGGGGAAGTGGGGACAACTCGGCGTCCTCTCATGGACGGTCAAGTAGTCCCCGGTCTACTCAAGGCTGGGCGTGTCATCGACATTTTGTCTCTCCGCCCGAACTTGGCGTTGGCTGGCTTTCCGCGCGGTTAGCAAACCTCCACACCCTGATCAGTACATTTGATATTGGGTGTCGCTCGGGAAGGTGTAGCACGTGTATTGATAACCGTTCCAAACACAGGTTGTGGATGGGCTGGTGTTATACTCCAAGGGGTAGCTGCCCCAGTACCCGTACCCGGGATATCCCCCCAAGAAGAAGCCCCCACGGAAACCGCGATGGCCGGAGCCGTGTCCCTTCATCACCAGCATAAACGGCCCGGGTGCCCCATTCCCAATTACCGAGTCTCCAATTGAAGTAGATGCGAGAAAGGGCGACGCCCCCGAAGTCGATTGCGCGGAAGTGGGTCCGACACCTAGTACTACAATCGCCAGTGCTGCCAAACCTAGTGACAGCATAATCGTTGTGTATCTCATTGTTCCTCCTCCCTGCCGGCCACGAAGGGCCTTGCTCAAGGGGCAGTGGAAAGAGAGTTTTCTTCTCTCTACATATTAGACAGCCTCACTCATCGCTTCGTTAAGGCGAAAGTGTTTCCTTTTTCCACTCCTTGGTCATAGGATGTCTACTGTACATAGCCCTGTCAAACAGACAGGATGTTTCTTTGCCGAAGTTGCAGACACTGCGATAAACACCTGAGGGATAAATATGGATCTGCATCAGGATTTGGAGGAAAGGATCAGAGAGGTAGGACGTGAAATTTATTCATTAATCGGTGGGCAGGTCCCGTCTTTGTTCGACCAGAAGAGGTGGAAGGGAAGAGTCATGGAGTGGACCATGAGGGACGAAGCCTTCAAGGTCCAACTCTTCAGGTTTGTGGACGTTCTACCTTCCCTGAAATCCGATGAGCTTGTGATCAGATTGCTCAACGAATACTTCTCAGACCTGGAAAAGACGCCGCTCATGTGGCGGCAGGGGCTGGGGTGGATACCGGGGCAAGGCATTCTGTCCCACGCGGCTGCAAAGGTCACCAGGCGAAGTGTAGAAGCGCTTGCCGCACAATTTATCGCAGGCTGGGGCCCGAAAAATGCGCTAACCTCTCTGGAAAAACTCAATGGAGAAGGTATTGCATTCAGCCTGGACCTTTTGGGCGAGGAAGTGCTCAGTGACGCGGAGGCAAGTGAATATGCAACAAGATATCTGGATCTTTTAACTTTTCTCAGCCCCAAGCTGAGCGGCTGGAAAGGACCTGCCATCCTCCGTAACGATGATCGGGGCCCTATCCCGCTGCTGGATGTATCCTTCAAAGTCTCTTCCTTTTACTCCCAACTCGATCCGTTGGACTGGGAAGGTTCAATTGAAAATACGAAACGAGGCGTGGCGCCGGTAATTAAGATGGCACAAGAGGCGGGAGCGTCGATAACCCTCGATATGGAGAGCTATTATCTCAAGGACCTCTCGATTGCCATTTTCGAGGCTATTCTTGCGGACCACTCGGGTCTCTCCTTCGCGGGCATAGCCCTGCAAGGGTATCTCAGAGAAACGAAACAAGACCTCCTGGGGATAACAGAGTGGGCCAAAAAGAATGACAGAAGAGTAACTGTTCGCCTCGTCAAAGGCGCTTACTGGGACTATGAAATGGTCGTAAATCGGCAAAAAGGATGGCCCGCCCCGGTTTTTCTGGAAAAGGGGGACACTGATCTCAACTACGAAGAACTCACCAGAATACTGCTTGAGAATACCAGGTATGTTCGTCCCGCCATTGCCACCCACAATGTCAGGAGCATAAGTCACGCAATCGCTGTAGCCGATGCCTTGAACCTTCCGAAAGATGCCTTTGAGTTCCAGATGATCTACGGAATGGCCGAACCAGTGCGGAACGCTTTGCGGAAAATGGGCTATCGGGTGAGAGTATACACACCTCTGGGGGAACTCATCCCCGGCATGGCGTATCTGATCAGGAGGTTGCTCGAAAACACATCCAACGAGTCGTTTCTCACAAAATCATTTCTCGAACAGCAGTCGTTTGAAGAGTTGATCAAAGCCCCGCAAGCTGGTGCCCAGGAAATTGACGGCGGAGACGAGGCAGACGCTTTTATGAACGAACCGCCTCTCGATTTTTCAAAGGCTCACAACAGGGAGAAGATGAGAGAAGCACTGGAGACTGTGAGGAGAGGCTTCGACAAAACGTACCCGCTTCTGATAGGTGGCGAGGAAGTTCGGACCGACGCAAGCATAGAATCGCGGAACCCGGCGCGGCCGAGCGAAATTGTGGGAAGAGTCGCGATCTGCGATGGCAAATATGCGGAAAATGCGGTTGCAGTGGCCCGGAAGGCCTGGAACACATGGTCGAGAACTCCTCCTGAAGAAAGGGCCGGATATCTATTCCGAGCCGCTGAAGAAATGAGAAACCGACGGTTCGAACTGGCGGCTCTCGAAGTATACGAGGTCGGGAAAACCTGGAAGGATGCCGACGGCGACGTGGCCGAGGCAATCGACTATCTTGAGTACTACGGCCGCGAGATGATCCGGCTCGGAAAACCTATTGTTCTTGGGGATTACCCCGGCGAGCAAAACGAGTACTTCTATGAGCCCAAGGGAGTGGGCGTGGTTATAGCACCCTGGAATTTTCCGCTCGCGATACCCACAGGTATGGTATCCGCGGGCATTGTCACGGGAAACTGCGTGATATTCAAACCTTCAGGCCTGTCGCCTATCTGTGGCTGGATGCTCGTGGAGGTCTTCAGAGCGGCGGGATTTCCCTCAGGGGTCTTGCAGTTCGTTCCCGGGCTGGGAGATGAGGTCGGGGAATACCTGGTGTCTCATCCCGGCATAGATTTTATCGCATTTACCGGCTCGAAGGATGTGGGCCTGGGAATAGTGAAACACGCGGGCGAGACGGCTCCGGGCCAAAAGAACGTGAAGAGCGTGATAGCTGAGATGGGGGGAAAAAATGCCGTCATCGTCGACGAAACCGCTGATCTGGACGAGGCCGTGAAAGGGGTCTTGGAGTCTGCGCTCGGGTTCCAGGGACAGAAGTGTTCAGCCTGCTCCAGGGTGATTGTGGTCGGTGACGCGTTCCATGAATTCTCCAGCAGGCTTAGAGATGCGATGGAGAGCATAAGAATAGGTCCTCCCGAGGATCCTCAGAATTACATGGGACCGC
>Ga0209039_10002062_pt1 | contig 17654 bp, 18 predicted proteins | sample BogFormECP12_OM1_FD_188238 | JGI IMG/M metagenome (GOLD analysis project Ga0209039, IMG submission 188238) | Bog forest soil microbial communities from Calvert Island, British Columbia, Canada - ECP12_OM1 (SPAdes) (version 2) | ecosystem: Environmental > Aquatic > Freshwater > Wetlands > Bog ... | reverse complement strand
TAAAACCGCCAACGGCCAACGCGAAATTCGATGTTGAATCGGAGAATTTGGGGCTTGTCCAGAGAGATTATATCATGCTCGATGGCTCCGATTCAAGTGATGATACAGGCCAGATAAAGGTATATCAATGGATTATCACGGATGAATCGAATGACCTTAGGAACAATATAACTATCTCTACAAGTGGAAGTAAAATACGTTTCAGCCCCCCTTCAAACGGACCATTTGAAGTTATGTTAACTGTGAAAGACGACCAGAACGATTCTAATGCCATGGTAGGTTCGACTGGTGAGTTGTTTATTCCATCCGATCCTAATTTTTCCCCGCCGATATCTTTAAATTCGCTATACTATACGAACAACACGACAATAGTAGCGACGCTTAAAGATGCATCCGGTAATGGCTGCCCCGGCGAGGCGATCATTTTCCAGCCCGGGACGAACATTCAAGTTAGCCCGACGATGGCACTGACGGACGCTAATGGCACTGCAAAAGTAAACGTATCATTTGCAGGCGCTACTACGGGCACAGTATCTATTAGCTATGAGAAGCTGACGGATAATATTGCGGTCTCGACCACAGGCATACAACCAAACGCCAATTTTATAGGATCCCCGCTTTTGGGATTTACTCCGTTGGCAGTACAATTCGCCGATATAAGCACTCCTCCGGGAAGTATTACCTCATGGCAATGGAACTTTGGCGACGGCACGCCTAATAGCACGTCATCGAGCCCGAGCCATATATACGTAGCGCCCGGGGTTTATAATGTCATATTAACGGTGACAAATGCAGACGGATTAAGCAGCACTGTAGAAAAAGATTCATATATAACCGCCAATTTGGGGACTATGGTAGCTGATTTTTCGAGTAATATTACAATAATCGGACCCGCTGCTTCGCTAGATGTCAAGTTTAATGATATCTCTACCGGCAATATTAATAGCTGGCAATGGAACTTTGGCGATGGTTTGCCTAATAGTACGCTAAAGAATCCGATCCACACATTCCCATTCAACGATGGTTCAACCGATAAAAGCTATACTGTTACGTTGACGGTTTCGAATTCCAGCGGACTGATGAATACCAAGCAAGTACCATTGTATTTAACAGCCAATGCACACGTACCGATCGCCTGCTTCACCAGTACAATCATTAATTCTACGGCTCATATTGTCCAATTTAACGATACTTCGCTCCTGGGTTTGGCCCCTATCACCTATAATTGGGAATTTGGCGATGGAAATACAAGTACATTGCAAAACCCACAATTTACATATTGGACAAGTGGAATATATATGGTAAACCTAACGGTTACTAATGGTAATGGACCAAGTAATGTTTATAGTAAAACCATTAACTTACCATAAGATTTATTAATAATTCTTATTTTTTTATTTTAGAGATAAATTAATTGTTACCCAGAAAACGTTTCGAGAGTGGTAAGCGCTCGGCCCAGAACAGCGGATATAAAATGGTATATGCGACGCTTGCCCCGACCGTCAAGGCCAGGTTGCCAAAGACCATGCCGACGAATAATTGCGCGATCCAGTCGCTTTGCCTCATTTTGATCCGACGTACACATCCAGCTCTTCGGTCTGGTCTTTCTGCAAAATGTTTATGGCCTCCTCGAGGATAGCCCGTAGCTCGGTGGCCTGTCTTAACGCTTCACCAATGGTATCTTTTTGTATCTTCTTATCATAGAGTACCGGGGCTTCCATCGCCATCTTATTCAGGAGCTCGATGCGCTGCGCCTTATCGCTTAAGGCCTTGATGATCGCATCCAGGTGCTCACGTTCTTTTTGTACAAGCATAGGAACTAATCTATTGATCCTCGTATCAGGGATACATAACGGCTACCCCCGGATACTATTGTCACATATTTAGATTATATGCCATAGCTTTTAATAACGGCTGTTCCATGGTAAAATAGGTACTAAGGCACTAAGTGGCAATTTGCCAGCCTCCTCTTCGGTAATCCCGAACAATCGTACAAGGATTGACAGGCGATCATCATAATTTAGGACCCAAGCACAAATAAACTTCAGACAATGTGTCTTAGTATCATACTATTTTTTGATATCAGCGCTTTGTTAATTTCTTTTACAACGATAATAGCTTATATTAAAAACCCGAAAAGCAAAATTATCAAATCCAGTATCGCCGGTGCAAGAACTCTTTATTATATTGACTAATATAGAGTTTACATGCCAAAGGGCTTTCTATCCAGTGGTATAATCATCATTTGCTGTCATAATAAAAAAAGCAGTCTAAGTCTCAACACGAAGACTCCGGGTAAGAATAGGCAGATTCACCATGAGGGATATTCGCCTGGGCGGCCCCATAAATACCGCTTCCCAAGATTCCGAGGCTAAATGAATGCCGCTCAAAATATCGAGCCTACTACCCGGCGTCTAGTGGCTTTTTCAATTAATTTTCGACTGTAGCCGGATATTTTCCACAGCTTTCACGATGGCGGATGTCTCTAAAAAGTCATCAAATGTATCCATCTTTATTTGTTCATATCTCCTGAGTAAAGGCTCCAGGGCGGAGATATCCCCGATGTAGCCCAGTGAGGTTGCCGCCCCGATCCGGATATTGATATCATCGCAGGCTATGGCCTCTAAAAGCGGCAGCACCGCCGGCTGCCCTATGCTGGCAAATATCCGGTACATATGCGACCAGGCGATGACGCTCTCCCGGTGGAATGCGAATATTAAAGGTATGATCGCCGGCTCGCCGATCTTTATTAAGGCTTGCTCTGCATGGTCCCCCGGGCCGTCGTCGTCCAGTAAGTTTATTAAAGGCTCGATCACGCGTTCGTCATTAAGCAGGACCAGGGCATCGATGACCTCGGTAATAGCCCGGATATTTTTAACCCGGTCATCCAGCAAGAATAGCAGCAGAGAGACCAATGGCTCGACTGCTCTCCAATCGCCAATCATGCTGAGCGCTTTTATCGCGCCCATCATTGTGAGTTCATCATTACCGCCGAGCGCTTCTGTCAAAGGTATAACCGCGGGTAACCCGATCTTTACAAGAGATTCGATTGCAGTATGATTAATACTAAAATCGCCCAAGGACATTACCAAGGGCTCGATCGCCCGCATATCCCCGGACTCGCCTAAAGCGATGGCGGCTTCCCTCCGGACCCATACGTTCCTATGGCCTAATGCTTTTATTAGGCCGTTAATGTCTTTTTCAGTTTTTAGATTAACAATATCCGGTTCTTTGGAGCTAAAAAATCCCATTCTATACACTTATGGTTTTATCAGGAATTGGCGACCACTTAATGTTTTTGTATATAAACTATATTATTTCCTAGATATATCCATTACAGCACTGGAAACTATGGTCCGACCGTTTTGTATATAGGTTTATTTTATATTTGCCCTCGCTAACATCCTTTAATTACTACCATGTATGTATAGAGTGATCTTATCCGATAAAAAGAAACGAAGAACAGCGATCTTGCTCGTCCTGATACTGCTGGATATCATCTCATATGGCCTCTTTGATACATTAACCGCGGCTCAGGCGGATAATACGAAAATGCAAGAGATCACAGGCGGCGGACTAATTTCAAAGATCGGATGGTTTTTCAGCCTGGATAACATCCTATCCATACAAAAATATAGTATCGGCGACGTTCTCAATTCTTTACAAAGCGTTTACACTGATAATAGTTTGATATTGAATAAGGTCTTTATTTTCGCCATATCGGGGATCATTCTTATCCTCATATTAAAATTCGCGCCCGAACTCCTGGCCATATGCTATGGTTATTTATCGGGCATAGCAATCGTAGGGTTTTACAATGGCTTGTTAAACCTGGGCTTTAACGGTATTTTAATAAATACCATGCCGCCGGGCTTCGATGCTAAAATAATCCCGGAAGCCATTATGACCATATGCGTGGTGACAGGAGGCGCCATCGCTTTCTCCAGGGTCGTCTCATATCTTATTGCTGAGGTGGTGGCTCTAAAACTTTTTGATAGGGATATGGGATTGAATACAAGTTTAACCATTGCAGGGCAGAGCCTGGTCCCGGTAAAGGAAACGGTAAGAATAAAGAAGGAAGACCTGCCGGAATATGAGGAAAAGATCCGGGTGCTATCGAAAATTGAACGGGGGAACGACCTCCGGGACATCGGGGCCATGTATGAAAAGGTGAACGAGCTGGCGACGCACTATAACGTAGACCAGTATTACATTCTATATGACGTTTATAAAGTTAAGAATGGAAAGCCAATATATGAGGAGCCGCTGGAAAAATAGAAGCTATCTATTTATTTTATAGAGAGCGATTTTATCTAAAGCCCATGGTAAGTTATGCATGTGGCGATTATTCCCGGGCGGCTTTCAATCGTTATTCTGATCTTGCTGTTAATACTTCTCCTCATGCCATTATGTATCGCCGAAGGACCGACGGTGAAATGGGCGTACCAGTTTAACTCGCGTATAAGCTCATCGCCGGTCTTATCAAACGGCTTGATCTACCTCGGGTCCTGGGATGGAAGAATGTACGTGATCAATACCTTTTTTGGAGATCCGGAGTGGAATTTCCGCGCATATTCAGCCGTATTTTCAACACCGCTATATCATGATGATACGATTTATTTCGGAGATGACGAGGGATATTTTCATGCGGTGGATGTGATCAAGGATACTGAAAAATGGAACTTCAAGGCGGGAGTTAATGCCGACACTTCGCCTCTATTTTATAATGGTAGGATCATATTCGGCTCGAATGACAGTCAGGTCTTCGCGCTGGATATTAAAAACGGTACGCAGATATGGAATTGTACTATAGGGAATAATATTAACATTTGGCTAACGGCAAATAATGATACCATATATGCGTCCGCATCGGACGGTAATATCACCGCCATCGACGCTTATTATGGAGGCATTCTATGGTGCCAGCACATTGGCGAGAGAGCTTACGCGCCTATAGCTTACAGTGGAAATATCTATGCCGGCACTTCTGATGGCGATATTGTAGCACTGGATCAATATACCGGCAACCAGGTATGGAAGTACAGGACTGACGGTGAAGTAAGATCTCAACCGGCCGCATATAACGGGATAATATACGCGGGATCCGACGACGGCAACCTATACGCCCTAAACGCCACGAGCGGCGAACTAATATGGAAATATGGGACCGGCGGCCCGGTCCGAGGAACGGCAATAATGAATAAAAACATTATTTACATAGGCTCAGGTAATATGAGCTTAAGCGCATTAGACGCTCGCACGGGCTTACCATACTGGGCTTTCTCCACCGATTCCCCGGTATATTCAACGCCGGTGATCGATAACGATACAATATACTTTTGTTCCTATGGCAGCGACAAGAGTAACAGCAAGCTATATTCGCTGGAGCTGCCCCAAAAACTAGTCGTCCCGTCACCCACCACCGCCCCTATATCTACGGAGATGCCGGTTAATACGGCAATGGCGGTACCAGTACCTTCGCCATCGGCAAAGCCAGCGCCGGCATGGTTACCGCTGCCAGAACTCGTCGTCATCTCGATAATAGGCGTGAACGTGAGGGCCTTAATTAAGAAAAAATAAAGGTTTAAGCCGAGTTTTTAAGATCTTTTATATCAGGGATATCAGGGCTGGCCTGCGCGTTATCCAGTTCATCATCCGCACGGGAATCTATTAATTGCTTGAGAAGGTGTTGCTGAATATAAGGTAAACAATTGCACATAGTCATAATTCTCGCAGTCCCCAATAAAAATATTATATCCATAAACTATAGTTGCCTATGGAACCTGATCGCTATATGTAGAAAAGATTATTGAATTACTAAAAAGCAGTATAGATCATGACAGGTAAGATTGACGATCTATCACCCATAGAGTGTGCCGAATCAACAGTTTTGCATTTATGCTGCGAAATTTGCGGAAACGGATTCGTTTCTCCCATGTATCATATGTCATGCCTTTGCCCCATATGTGCGGAGGAATATTTTGAAATATGTCCGGATTGCGGCTACCTGAAGTCCATGGAGCTTCAATCATACCCAAAATGTAGTATGTGCATACGCAGAAGTAGTAAATTACATGGCCCCATATAAGAAATTAAATAGGGCCCAGGTTCTCGCTAAAGTGTTAAGCCCTGGATTTATCGCTAAACACACTATTTGAACTGTGGTTATATGTGCCGGTAATATCGCTATCGGCAACATCGATATACCAGATGTTACTGCTCCCGCAGTCATCGCATATGTCCGTTGTCGGGCTATTGATGAATTGGCCGCTATTATACACGATACGTCGGCTTTTTTTAGCGCCGAAATGGCCGCAGTGCTCGCAGATATATCGATGATCGTATTCTATGACATGCTCCAGGTTATAGGGTCCGCCAAAGAGCCGCCTCCCTTGCCTGAGAAGACAAACATCATTCGGGGCACGGCCTTTTAGCCCCAGGGAATGTATCGCTTCCTGAGCTTTTAAAACACGTTCCGTTAAGCAATGCCGGCATATGGGTCCATCATGGAGTTCCAGCATTTCCCTGCGATGGCCCTCGGTCCCACAGGAAATACACCGACAGTTACCGGAGAATTCCCTGAGTTTTTCCGTAAGGTTCTCGAGCACTACTTAACCTCATTATATATATTCTCAATAGGCATATATAAACTATGTGGGCGCTTGATAAATAATAGATAGATGGGCAACTAAAGATTTTCAATGAATATCTTCGATTTTGTCTTTTTTACTTTTATTAGCCCATATCGTTGAGATGCCATAGACTTCCAGTAGGTCCGCAAAGGCAAGACCGATAAATGACACGGGCATGCCAAAGATACGAACCGGAGGCCATCCCTGTGCTGCAAGGATATTATTCGCAACGGCCACGACGCCCATGAGAATAAGCGCAATGGCGAGTATGTTACAACATTGCACCATTCTGTCATAACGGCTCAGCCCCAGGAGAACTGTGACGCATATAAAACCGACTAAAGATTTAGCGATAATAACTGCCATGGGACCCGTGCCAAAGAACTTGATCACCGGCGAGAGCTCACTGTCAAGGGCGTTGACGCCATGCATCCCGAATACCTGGACACAATAAAGAGTCGTTGCAATGTCTAGAAATATATAAAAAAGGACGGCCAGCGATACTAATCCAAAAAATGACCTACGTGAGTCCAGAAATTTATTTAATGCGTCCAGCATGATGTTTCTACCCCTCTAACCCTCAATAAAAATAGCGCTTTTTAGGAGATTAATAATATATGATAAAAATCACTAACAAACAGTATTGTTTTCGGTTTTTTGTTAAGCCATTTTAATCTATTTTAATGCTAAACTTGAAAAAGTGCGGCACTAAGGCACCTTTTGAAAGTTATATCGCTTGCTGGATCATTATGGCTAATGTATAGTCCATCATCCCCTGATGGCCCGGTGAACAACCATTTTTCGGGGGATACAGGATAATCACCTGGTGCCTTAGTACCTATGTGCATATGATATATAGCTGTACAAAAAATTTTAGCATATAAACTAAATATAAATCTATAGCCTACAATATTTTGAAAAACCAATATTTTTCAGCCATTTTGGCTAATATCAATTAAAAATGGGAAGTTCATTCTAATGGCGTATCCCTCACCGTTAATGGCAAGAGACGGCCATTAGTTTGGTTGGTTGTTCCACTGGCCTTTTATCCTAAGCTGATAAATATCTTTTCATTAAATAATATAGTCCATTATGTAGTCATATATAGTCTATATAAGTAAATTTAATGTTCGCAATATATGTGATTAACCATTAAGGGCATTATAAGCTTGATCAAAGTTCTCCTGAATCCGAGACTCACCTCATGATCAAATTCGTGCCACCACATAAATGCCCTGATGCAGGCATGCCGCAAGAGCTGTCGGATCTATTACGGCATGTCCTGCTTCAACATTTTATTGTTACACAATCTGAAGAGAATATGATATATGCGTAATACTATATAGACACGTCGTTAAAAATGAATGAAAACTATATAGTTTATATATGATACATATATCATAGGCAATGTCTATAGAAACGATAAACACGTCGAGGCAGGATAAATATGGAAACTCGTAAAGTCCAGATCACCGGAGGCACAACGCTAATCGTATCCCTACCGAAATCATGGGTCAATAAGGTAAATCTCAATGCGGGCGATGAGGTAGCCCTTAAGCCTCTGTCCGACGGATCGCTCTCGATACGGACAAGAAATACGCCTGATGTGCATCACGCAAAAGTTATTTTGATAGAAGGTAAAGACGGGGATAACCTGGTCAGGGAGATCATCGCAGCTTATATAGCGGGCTTTACCTCGATCGAGCTGAAGGCGAATAAGATACTTTCTAAGCAGAGGGACACTGTACGCAAAACAGTGAATATGCTTATAGGCCCTGAAATAACCGAAGAAACGCTTGAGAAGATCGTGCTCCAGGATATTTTGAACCCTGCCGAGCTTTCGGTAAAAAAGAGCATACGCCGGATGTTCATGATCACACGGTCCATGCAGGAGAATGCCGTAAGGGCGCTGATCGAAAAGGACTTCGACCTGGCAAAAGACGTCACGGACCGGGACAACGAAGTCGATAAGCTATTTCTTCTTGTTTCCAAGCAGTTCCGGATGGTCATGCGGGATATCTCGATCGCTGACAAGTTCGACATGAGCATGGAAGAGCACCTTGACATGCGCCTGGCTGCCTACCCCATAGAGAGGATCGGCGACCATGCCACGAAGATCTGTAACTCCGTCATACAGATAGGCGATAAAGAGGTCCCCAGGGATATATTAAAATCCATTGAGGAAGTTAACGCGCTTTCTATAAAGATCGTCGAGGATTCCATCGATGCCCTGTTCAAAAAGAACATAGACCTGGCGAACACCACGTTCACGAAACGCAATGAGGCAAGTAAGAAGCTATTCAAGATCGAGGAATCGGTCATACAGCTAAGCTCGGATGTATCGCTGCCGCTGGGAATTATACTGGACAGTATAGACAGGACATGCGATTATGGCTGTAACATTGCGGAGATCGCAATTAATTCTGCCGTTTCAGAAAGCCAAAATTGATCCTAAAGTATATTAATATATAGTACTATATAAATTACATTAAAAACATATATATGCCGTGCCGATAATGAGCTATCCGGTGAAAACATTGAAAAACAGCTTAATGAATAAAAATACGCCGGTAAAGCTGCTCCAGAATGGCATATGCATGGACTGTATCTTCTGGTATCAGTGCCGGCAGGGCAAAGTAGACTGCCCGGTAAAGCAAAAGTAAAATATATGAAAAGGGCATAAAGGCCCTGGACTATTTTTAAAATATATTAAAATATCTTTATAGATATATCTCCCATGTTTTTTATGGAAATATACTATTAATATGAGTCATGACTCATTTTTTATATAGTCTATATATAGCTCTATATGATATAGAGATTATATTTAACATCTTTTGCCTGAACTTAGCGGATAAGGTGAACAATCTAATGTATAGTAAGAAGTTAGTGGTTATTTTACTGACCATCGCTATTATAGGCGTTAGTGCGCTCGTTTTCGGGTGCACCAGCACCAGCCCCGCACCGACGGCAACGCCGACAGGCACAGCGCCTACGGCCACTCCGGTCGCGAACCAGTCTTCGGCGTCGATCATAATCGGCGGCTCTACGACAGTACAGCCCCTGAGTGAATTACTCGCCAAGGCATACATGAGCAATACGACCAGCAACATTAAGATCACCGTCCAGGGCGGCGGTTCCGGAGCAGGCGAGACGGGAGTTGGCAGCGGAACTCTCGACATCGGCTCGGCATCCGAGATGGTACCGGCCAGCGTACTTGCGAAGTACCCGAATATAAAGACGTTTACGATCGGCGGCTCAGGCGTATGCGTGATCACCGGTACTAACGTTAACCCTCCGGCAAACGGATACACCGTCAATGACCTGAAATTATCCTATGTTTCGGGCCAGCCCGTGGCGAACTTAAGCAGCAGCGGCGTTAAGGAGCTATATACGCGTGCAGAGAGTTCCGGAACAGCGGATTCGTTCGGCACATACCTCTTCGGCAGCGCCAACAAGTCCTTTATCTACGCGAACGCTTCAAACAACCTGAAGACCGCGCAGGGCAATGATGGTATTCTAGCCGCTATCCAGGGCGACCCGAACGGATTGGCATATGTGGACTTCGGATTCACTGAGAACGCGAACAATATCAAGATACCCGCAGTGCAGGACGCCGCCGGCACGGTTTACCTGGTAAGCTCGAACAATATCAAGGGCGGCCTAAAGGATTACTTCGCAAATCAGACGTCCTCGGCATCGTACCCGATAAAGATGGTCCGGCCCCTGAATTACCTGACGAATGGAAATCCGACCCCGGTCATTCAAGACTACATTAATTTCGCCATGAGCCCGAACAGTGAATGGGCCTACAAGCAAGTCGGATACCTGAGCATGCAGGATATCAATTCGTAAAGGATCGATATCTGAACATATGGGACCGGCACGGCCGATCCCATAAATTTTTATTAAAAACGTAGGGAGAACCGTCAGAATGATTGAGGAAATACGTACGGCCGTTCAAAATGAATTTTCTGGTTCAAAATCTTCTAAAAGAACAGCCTTCCTTAAAAAACTGGATGTGCCCGGAATCGTATTTCTCCTGTGTGGCATCATTACTATCCTTATCATTGTATTTTTAATTGCGTTCATATTCTATACGGCCCTTCCGACATTTCAGAATGAGGGCCTGGGGTTTATCACGGGCATAAATTGGGACTATAGCCAGCATGAGTACGGTGCACTGGCGCTCATCGCCGGCACCATCGTATTAACGGTGACCACTATCGCCATCGCATGCCCGTTAAGCGTATTGACCGCTATTTTTCTGGCCGAATATTCGCCACCGGCGCTCACTAAGGTCCTGAGGCCGATGATCGAGCTACTTGTAGGTATCCCTTCGGTCGTATACGGTATATTCGGCTTATTCGTACTGGAAAAAACCTTCAGGTATAACATAAATCCGTCCATTAGCTCAGTGCTGGGATTTATACCGATATTCCGGAACCTGCAGCCGTCCACGGGAACCGGCATTCTCCTGGCGTCCACGGTACTTTCTATCATGATCCTGCCGACCATCACGTCGCTGTCGGTGGAAGCTCTTAACTCGGTCCCGAGGGAGTATAAGGAAGCGTCGATCTCCCTGGGCGCCACGAAGTGGGAGACGATAAAAAAGGTAGTAGTACCAGTGGCATCTTCCGGAATGATCACGGCCGTTGTCCTGGGTATCATGCGTGCCATGGGAGAGACCATGGCGGTGGTCATGCTCCTGGGCGGACAGATGCATATTCCCGGCTCGTTCCTCGATACGGCATACGCCATGACCTCTAAAATATTGAACGACATTGGCTATTACGTGGCGGACGACGAGGCCAGAAGCGCTTTATTCGCCATCGCCGCAGTCTTGATCGCTTTCGAGGTCATTACCGTAGGGGCCGCCAGGTACATTGGAGGGAGAAAAAAATGGAATTAAAGAAAAAAAGGTTCCTCGAAGAAAAAACCTTCATTGTCATCACGGGCCTGGCTGCAGCAATAACGTCGTTATTGTTGATCCTCATCGTCGGAAAGATCGCGCTGGAATCTTTACCGGCGTTAAATCTATATTTCCTGACAACGGCCGAGGTCGATACGCCGGGCTTCGGCCAGGCGATAGGAAATTCGATCGTCGGGACCATTTATTTATCTTTACTGTCGGTCATCTTTGCCATGCCCATTTCCATAGGCACCGCAATATTCCTTAAAAAATATGCCAGGGAAAGCGTGCTCACGAGGACAGTCCGGTTCCTGATCGACGTCCTGGCCGGCATGCCATCTATTGTTTTGGGCGTATTCGGCATGCTCTTCATCGTTATTTACCTGAAGCCGCTGACCGGTGGCTTTTCCTTAATATCGGGCGCTCTCGCCATGGCTATATTGATCCTGCCGGTGATCGAGAAGGCAGCCGAAGAGGCCATCGGGACGGTGCCCAAAGAGCTCGAAGAGGGAAGCATCGCCCTTGGCGGGACTAAGTGGACCACCATAAGGAAGATAACTATACCATATGCGCTCTCGGGCATTATGACGGGTATCGTGCTCGGCATCGGGCGCTCCGCAGAGGAATCCGCCATCGTCGTGCTCACGGCGGGATATTCACAATTTTACCCCGTACTTGAAACTTTGCAAAACCCGAAGATGCCATTCGGCGTTCAGCTCGGCCCATTCCAGGAGCCCGTTGGGGCTCTGTCGATATCGGTCTACCACATGTTCCAGTTCCCGAATATCGTCCCGAGGGCGAACGGCTTCGCCGCCGCACTTGTGCTGATCGTCATCGTCATGGTAATAAATTTATTAGCACGCCTGATCCTATGGAGGTGGAAGATTGGCCAGTAATATCGATAACCAGAACATGACCGACGGCGGTTTAAAGCTCGACAGCACGGCCGCCAAGGGAAATATCTTTAAAGTCGACGAACTTAACCTGTACTACGGTAATAAACAAGCGCTAAAGAACATTAAGATCAATATTCCCGAGCGCACTATCACCGCGATCATCGGGCCCTCAGGCTGCGGCAAGTCCACGTTCCTAAAATGTTTGGACCGCATGAACGACCTCATACCCACGGTAAAAGTGACGGGTAATGTCTCCTTTAGGGGAAAGAACATTTATGATAAAGATGTAGATGTCGTGGAATTGAGAAAAAACGTAGGAATGGTATTCCAAAAGCCAAACCCGTTCCCTATGTCTGTCTTTGATAACGTGGCATATGGACCGCGCATCCATGGCATAAAGGATAAAGCCAGGCTGAAGGAGATCGTCGAAAAAAGCCTTAAGAATTCAGCCCTCTGGGACGAGCTAAAGGACCGGCAGCATGAATCGGCCATGAGCCTGTCCGGAGGACAGCAGCAGCGCCTGTGCATCGCCCGCTGCCTGGCCGTGGAGCCCGAAGTGATCCTGATGGACGAACCCTGTTCGGCCCTTGACCCCATAGCGACGTCGAAGATTGAAGACCTGATGCGGAAATTAAAAGAGAAATATACGATCGTCATCGTCACCCATAACATGCAGCAGGCGGCCCGCGTATCGGAGTATACCGCGTACTTCTTGATGGGCGAGCTGATCGAGTACGGGGAAACAAAAAAGATCTTCGAGAATCCCATTGATAAAAAAACGGAAGATTATATTACCGGCAGGTTCGGCTGAGGTACAGGAATATGTCGAGAGAGTATTACATACAACAAATAAAAGAGCTCGAGGAAGGCCTTGTCACTATGGGCGACGAGTGCATGAAGCTTATATCGCTTTCCCTCAAGTCGCTCGTTAATAAGGATAAGGTACTGGCCGAAACCGTGCTCGATGGCAGTAAAAGGATCGATGCCGAAGGTATCCGTCTGGAGAGTAAATGCATCGAATTGCTGGCGCTCCAGCAGCCCATGGCCTCGGACTTGAGATTTATTATTACGACATTGCGCATGCTCACTGACTTCGAGCGCCTTTCCCGGTATGCGTGGGACATCAGCAAGATAACGCTGAGGATCGAGACGGAGCCACTGCTGCCCCAGGTCAACGACATCATGGACCTGTGTAAGCTCGTGAATGGAATGATCAAGGACAGCCTTAAGTCGTTCGTGACCAACGACGTGGAGATGGCAAAAGACATGGGCACGAGGGACGATGCCGTGGACGCGAAGTATGACCAGATCCGGCGCTCGCTCATCGACGAAATGGTGCGCCATCCCTCGTCCATCGACATGGCCTCGCATTTAACGTTCGTCGCCATGTACCTGGAACGCACTGCCGACCATGCGTGTGTTATTGCCTCGTGGACGGTATACCGTGTTACCGGTGAGAGATTGCGGATTAAGTAGCGTGATTCTCTTTTTTAATATTTTTTAGTCTTTTTGTAGGCCTTTTAACGTCTAAAAAATCCATACATATAAAGTATTTATTAAAGTAACTCTCTGTCAGGAAAGGAGAAAAAATGAAGATAGGGCTCATTTCTGACATTCACTCTAATGCGATAGCGCTCGAGGCCGTTTTAAAAAATATGGGCGACGTTGACGCCATCGTATGTGCGGGCGACGTGGTAGGATATAACCCGTACCCGAACGAGACGATCGAGCTTTTAAAAAAATATAACGTAAAATGCGTGATGGGCGATCACGATAAGGCGGTCATCTCCGGGGATATCGAATGGTTCAACCATATGACCGCGGATACGCTAAAGTGGACCATCAAGCACCTGACCCGTGAAAATTTAGATTATCTTAAGCATTTGCCCGATCACATCGACGTTGACGGCATGACCATTTACCATGGCCACCCCGGGAATATCAAGGACTTCGCCTTCGAGTATGAGCCCGAAAAGCTGTGCGGCATATTTGAAGCCGTCGATCATCACCAGGTATTCACATTCGGCCATACCCATATCCCGCTCTTGAAGGAATGTGGGGACAAAACTGTGCTAAATCCCGGTAGTGTAGGACAGCCCAGGGACGGCAATAACCAGGCCAGCTACGCCATCTGGGACACTGAAAAGCATACTTTTGACATCAAGCGTATCGACTACGATTATAAAAAAGTCCAGGCCAAAATACATGAAGTAGGGCTCCCCGACCTCATGGCCGAAAGACTCAACTACGGCAAATAGCGAGGCACCAGGGCCCGCTGGAAGCGGGCTTCGCAAAGGCAGCTCTAAGCCATTGCATTTCTGGATATTACTTGGAGTATCTTTTAAGTTGTGCGCGGCCATAACACACCAAAATCGCAGAATATCAATCCATATATCGGGCAAAATGTATCATCAAAAAGCGGGAGAGCCAAAAATAATAATTCGTGTGGCTTAGAGCCGCCTTTGAGTGTCCAGCCGAAGGCTGGCCCTGGTAACGACGAAAAGCTTATACCCGCCCAGGTATAACTTTAGTGAGTTACTTTCAACGCTTCATTTTGAAAATAAGGCAGGTCGTTTTATGAGGGATATCGAGCCGATCAGGGCTGAGCTGGAAAAGTTCATACAAGAGATCGAAAAAGAGCATTATGATAATTCTGCTGGATTGAAGGAAGAGCTGAACACGTCAGCGATCTATAGCAAGTATAATGGTATTTTTACGGATGAGACGCTGGTCGAAGAAGTGAGGGACCGCCGGGTATACCAGCGGGGCCCCGACCGGAATCGCATGAATTACCTGTATTCTTTGCTGCTGTCGAGCTATATCGCCAGGACAGTCACTGACGTGACGGATAAGGTCAGCACCATGGAGACGCAGGCCGAGATCGAGGTCGATGGTAAGAAAATACCCTACCGCTTCTCGGCCGTGACCATCGCCAACGAGCCCGACCATAACAAGCGAGAGATCATCGATCGAGCTCGGGACCCGGTCTTTGATGAGATAAACCCCATGCGGCTCGAGGTCTTGAATAAGGAGCATGGGCTGGCGAAAACCATCGGGTACGATAATTACGTGGACATGTGCGAGGACGCCTCTGGCATCGACCTGTATGCGCTGCGCAAGCAGATGCAGAACGTCCTGAACCGCACGGAGCGCCTTTATACTCGTTATTTCAAGCTGGCCTGCAGTAATATTTTAAAACTGAACCCGTCGGACGTGCGCAAACACGACATGGGATTCGTATTCCGGGCAAAGGATTTCGACCGCCTCTTCGGGCAGGAGAACATGATGAACGCCCTGAACGCTACATTGGACGGCATGGGCCTTTCACTTTCAGATAATCCTCACATTCATTTGGACATGGAGGTCCGTGAAAAGAAGAGCCCTCGCGCCTTCTGCAGCCCCATCCACGTGCCCGACGAGATCATGCTCTGCATTATGCCGAAAGGCGGGCTCGACGATTACCGTGCTCTCTTCCATGAAATGGGCCATTCCCAGCATTTCGGGAACGTCGATCCTCAAACCCCGTTCGAGTTCAAGTACCTGGGCGATAATTCAGTCACTGAGGCCTTCGCTTTCCTATTCGAGAACTTGATCTCGAATAAGGACTGGCTCATGGGGACGATGGCGATGAGCGATACGGACGCGACGAACGTCGTCCAGTTCATGTCGTTCCAGACACTGTACATGATCCGGAGGTATGCGGCGAAGCTGGTCTATGAGATCGAGCTTCATAAGGGCGCGGAGAACCCGGAAAATCTTTACACCACGATACTGGAGAATGCGCTTAAGTTCAAGCACCCGGAGAATAACTATCTCAGCGATGTGGATTCGGGATTTTATGCAGCGAACTATATCCGTGCCTGGATGTTCGAGGTGCAGCTGAGGACTGTGCTGGATGACCGGTTCGGGGAATTGTGGTGGAAGGAAAGGGAATGCGGCAAGTTCCTGAAAGAGATGTGGAGCTCCGGGCAGAAGTATATGGCGGACCAGCATGCCAAAGGCCTGGGCTACTACGGCATCGACGAGTACCCGCTGGTCAAGGAGCTGGAGAAAAAGCTGAGGTATTAGATGGTCGATATCGTGGGTAAATTGCATGAATCTTTGAAAGATATCATGGATATTCATGCGGGCCAGAAAGCGCTTATTATCCACGATGACCATACCAATGAGGTCAGCCGGACGACGAAAAAAGCTCTTGAGCTGGAGGGCGTCCGGGTATTTACCTATAAGGTCCCCGAGAATAGGCGACCTCTGAAGGACACGCCCGTGGAGCTTACGGAGCTTATCGCCAGGATCAAGCCCGACCTTTTCTTTAATCAGTTAGAAAGTTTTGCGGAAGAGACGCCGTTCCGGATCGCGCTGCACCATGAGGAATCCATGTATGGGGCTAAAGTCGGGCATTCGCCCGGTATCGACATGGGCATGATCGAGTTCCCGATGACCGCCGATTTCAAGGAAATGAAAAAGAAGGTCGAAGCGCTCAAGGCGAAGTTTAAAGGCGTAAAAAGCTTACGGCTGACCACTGCCGCCGGTACGGACCTTACCTTTAGCATTGATGGTAGGGACTTCGACGATGATATCACGATTAACCCTGGCCATATGGGTAACCTGCCGGCCGGCGAGATGTGGTGTGCTCCGGTGGAGCAAAGCATGAATGGCGTTATTATCTGCGATGGGAGTATCGGGGATCTGGGGCCGGTAAAAGAGCCGCTGACCATTCGAGTAAAAGACGGCTACATAACGGACCTGGAATCTAAAGATAAAGAACTTGTTAAACGTGTAAAAGATCTGATCAGCGTGGATAAAGAAGCCAGCCTCGCGGGCGAGTTCGGCATCGGGCTGAATGAGAAAGCCAGGCTGACGGGGAACTTGCTGGAAGATGAAAAGGCCGGCAGGACGCTGCACATCGCCTTCGGGCAGAATACCGATATGCCGGGCGGGCAGAATAATAGCAAGACACATCGCGATTTCTTATTTAAAGTGCCGAGCATCATCACTGATAAGGGTACAGTGCTCATGAAAGATGGCGAGTTCCAGGGATTAGAATAAAACCAGTTGACCGATTCAATTTATATATCAATATATCTTTGAAAAAAATTGGGCTTGGTGTGTAAATGTTTGTTCTTTTATCCTGTGACACGTGGATGGAGTCAGTTTTTGAACCACAGAGCCACGGAGACACGGAGGACGCACAGAGACTTTTTTTAAATGTGA
>Ga0209039_10002061_pt1 | contig 17654 bp, 18 predicted proteins | sample BogFormECP12_OM1_FD_188238 | JGI IMG/M metagenome (GOLD analysis project Ga0209039, IMG submission 188238) | Bog forest soil microbial communities from Calvert Island, British Columbia, Canada - ECP12_OM1 (SPAdes) (version 2) | ecosystem: Environmental > Aquatic > Freshwater > Wetlands > Bog ... | reverse complement strand
ATCGGACGGGTACTTGTGCGCGCCCGTCACGATCTCGCGGCCGGCGACCTTGGGCACCGAGGTGCCCGCCACCTTCCATTCCGTCGCCGGCGTGAGGGGCACATTCGAGGAGATGGTCTTGATGAGCTTCTGTCCCTCGGTGAGTTCGCCGAAACCGGCGGTGTGGCCGCCGGAGGTCGCCTTGCCGTTGGCCATCGAAATGGAGGAGCGATCGACGTTCCACTTCTGCGCCGCCAGGTCCAGCAGCATCTCGCGCGCGGTGGCCGCCGCGCGGCGGATCTGCGGCCACATGTTGGGCGTGGTCCCGCTGCCCGCGGTGCCCCCGTCGAAGGGGGTAAGGGCGGTGTCGCCCATGATGAACCGGACCGAGGCCACGGGGACGCGCAGTTCCTCGGCCACGGCGGCGGTGAGCGAGGTTCGCGAGTTCTGCCCCACATCCACCTTGCCCGTGTATGCCGTGACCACGCCATCCTCGCCAATGTGCAGCCACGCGCCGACATCCTGGGGCATTTGCCCGCCCCTCCCGCCGCGCCCGGCTTGCTGCGCGCCGGCATCCTCCGCCAGCAGCACGGCAATGCCTCCGCTCAAAGCCGCGAAGAAATCGCGCCGCCTCATGCCCGGCCTCCTTTCCCGGCCGCCGCGTGAATCGCGCGGATGATTCTCGGATACGTCCCGCACCGGCAGATGTGCCCGTTCATGCCGCTGACGATCTCCGCGTCGCTGGGGTTCGGCTTGCTCCGCAACAGCGCCACCGCCCCCAGAATCATTCCCGAGGTGCAATAGCCGCACTGCATGGCATCGGCCTCCAGAAAGGCCTCCTGCACCGGGTGCAGCTTGCCTTCCGGCGCCAGCCCTTCGATGGTGACAATGCGTTTGCCCGCCACTGCTCCCACGGTGGTGATGCACGACCGCGCCGGCTGCCCGTCGATCAGCACGGTGCAGGCCGCGCACTGCCCTTCGCCGCAGCCATACTTCGTGCCGGTGAGATCGAGATCTTCTCTCAGGACGCTGAGAAGGGTGCGGCTGGCGTCCGCATCGATCCGCCGCCGCGTTCCGTTGACATCCAGTTCCCTGATGTTGGCCATGCTCCTATTGTGGCGCAAGCGGCGGAAAGTTGCGGCCTCATCATCCCAGCGCACGAAGAAAATCGCTGGGCTGAACAATGCCAATATTCCTGAAGGTCTTCAGCTTTCGGAGATGGCGATCGCCAGATACGACGAGGTCGGCCCTGCCGGCTAGGGCGCACTCCAAAATCCGGTCATCCGTGGGGTCCTCCGCGATCACTTGTAAACTGACCTTGGGGCTGATGATCTCGGCGATTCCGGCCACGAGTTTCAGGTGCGCCACGATGTCCGTTGCTTGCCATTGCAGATCTTCCCGGAGAACGCCTGCGATTTCACGCAGGATGGCGGGCGATACCAGCAAGATGAAGCTGCGGTTGACAGCCTTTCGCCAAATCCGAAAAGGCGGGCCTTGGTAGTGCGTAAAGGCCGAGAAGTAGACGTTGGTATCCAGCACCACTCTAAGCTTGTTTGCGGGCGCGGTAGTCATGGACGATGCGGTCTATGTCCTGTGGCTTAATCCCGAGCTTCTTGGCCTGACGGGTCCCGGAGCGAGACAGGCGGTTGCTCTCCTTGAGCGTGTCCTCGATGCTCATGGGATTCCTTTCCTGCTCGGATTTGGCTTCCTCGATTATGCCCATGATCCATCGGTTCTCGTCGCGGTCCCGCTGGTCGCGGTAGCGCCGGTAGACGCGCACCATTTCCCGGAACAGCTCGCTCTTGGTCCGGCGCTCCTGCTTGGCGAGTGTTTCAACTTCCTTGACAATGATCGGCGGGACGGAGAAGCCCACGATTTTGGTTGTCCTGCTCATGTTCATGAACCTATGAATGGATAATCTTAGTTAAACTTATTATAACTGACCTTCTGAATCTGTCAACCCCGCGCCGCCGGTCTGGCCGCACGCCCTGGCGCTGCCTTGCACTCCCACTAAAATACCGGCATGATTGTCCATAGTGAGGTGCGGCGATTTTAAATGATGAAACGGATCGTAGGAATCGGAATCTTCCTGGCCACGCTTTCGTGGGCGCAGTCCCCGGCGTTGAGCGGCATCGCGCATGTTGCCTTCCGCGTTGCAGACGTTGCCGTCGCGCGCGCGTTTTACCAGAAGCTGGGCTTCGAGCAGGCCTTCGAAATGACCCGTGACGGCCAGACCACCGAAGCCTTCATCAAACTCAACGATCTCCAGTTCATCGAGCTCTACCCGCGTAATGCGCAGCCCAGCGGCCTGATGCACGTCTGCTATCTATCCACCGACCTGGAACCCTTGAATGCCGAGTACACCAAGCGCGAGCTGAAACCAACGCCCGTGCGCAAAGCCGGCGCCGGCAATATGCTGATGGTGGTTCGCGGTCCGGAAAACCAGACCCTCGAATACACCCAGTACATGCCCGGCTCGATGCATTTCGAGGACCATGGCAAGCACCTCGGGGAAAACCGCATCTCGCAACATCTGCTGGGCGCCACCCTCGCCGTGAAGGACCTTCCCGCCGCGCGCGCGTTCTATGTTGACAAACTCGCGTTCGTGCCCCGCGAAGAGGGCCCCGGCGGAATCACCCTGCGTCTCCCCGGAGGCTCCGGCGAAGAAGTGAAACTCGAACCGGCGGCGGACGACAGCAAACCCGGCCTGTTTTTCGAGGTCGCCGACATCCAGCGCGCCGCCACCGATTTGAAGAGCCGCGGCCTCACGGTGAAAACCACTCCCACAGGGGTCTCGGTCACCGATCCGGATGGCGCCATCATCGTCTTCGCCCGCGCCAGCGCCCGTTAGCTTTACACTAAATCATGAACCGTTTTACGCGTCGCGGATTCCTGGGTACGGCGGCGCTCGGGCAGATTCTCCGGCCGGCCACTCGCAAACCCAATGTCCTGTTCCTGATGTCCGACGACATGCGCGTCGACCTCGGCTGCTATGGCAGCCGCTTTCATGCCCATACCCCCAACCTCGATGCCTTGGCCCACGCCGGGGTTCGGTTCGACCGCAACCATTGCCAGTTCCCGCTGTGCAACCCGTCGCGATCGTCGCTGCTGACCGGCCGCCACCCCACCACCACCGGCGTGCTCGGTAACCGCACGGCTTTCCGCGACGCTCATCCCGACTGGGTCAGCCTGCCGCAACTGTTCAAGGAAAACGGGTACGCCTCGCTGCGCACCGGCAAAATATTCCACGGCGGAATCGACGACCCCAAGGCTTGGACGGAAGGCGGCGGCGCGGCCGAAGGAAATGGCGGCGCCGGCGGCGAGACCATGGCGATTCCGCCGCAGGAGGTCCCGCCCAAGCCGCCCGATGTGCTTCCACCGCTGCCACAGGATGTCGCCCAGGCGCGCAATTCGGACCGTATCGTGGTTCTCGACGGGAACGGCGAAGGCAACCCGGACTATCACGTTGCCGATCGCGCCATCGAGTACCTGCGCCGATACAAGGACCAGCCCTTTTTCATCGGCTGCGGATTTTCCAAGCCGCACAGTCCCCCCGCTGCCCCGAAGTGGTGCTTCGATTACTACGACCCGGATCGCATCCAGCTCTCCCCCGACTTTGCCGCCTGGCCCACCGTGCCGCCGGGGTTCCCGAAAGCCGCCATCCGAATGCTCAACGCCGACCTGTTCATCCGGCGCGGCGCCAGCGTCTATGAGGCCAAACAAGTGATCCGCGCCTACCTGGCGTCCATCTCGTGGGCCGATTGGAACGTGGGGCGCGTGATCGCCGAGTTGGACCGGCTCGGCCTGCGCCACAACACGATCATTGTTTTCGTGACGGATCACGGCTATCAACTGGGGGAGAAGGGCAAGTGGTCCAAGGCCGGGTCTCTGTTCGACATGGGCACCCGCGTGCCGCTCATCGTGGCCGCCCCCGGCGCCAAAGGCAATGGGCGGCCCTCGATGCGCATCGTCCAGTCGTTGGACATCTATTCCACCCTGGCGGAGTTGTGCGGCCTGCCGCTCGCCGCCGGCAACGAGGGCCGCAGCCTGGCGCCTCTGCTCCACGATCCGCGCGCGCGGTGGGACCACCCCGCCTACAGCGTGTGGAGCGAAGACGGCCAAACCCTGTACGGCGTCATGGTTCGCAATGAGAAGTGGCGCTACGCCGAGTACGGCCCCAACGGAGAGAAGGGCGCGATGCTCTTCGATCCGCAAGCCGACCCGTTCGAGATGAAGAACCTGGCCGACGACCCGGCCTATGCCCGCGTACGCGCGGAGCTCTCGCCGCTGGCCAGAAAGTACGCCGCCAATCTCGGCAAGACGCAAGTGTAACCTCGGTAGCGCCGGCGGTCTTTGCCGCCGGTGGGGTTGTCCGATTGGAACGAACACCGGCGACAAGATCGCCGGCGCTACACGTCGAAATCGCGCCCTGTGTTACTTTCAAGAATCGAGGTCGCCACCATGTCGAAAAAATCAGAACACACCCAGCCCGTACCCGTAATCGGCGAGGGCGCCACGCTCGGCGTCATCGGCGCCGGCGTGATGGGCCAGACCCTGCTGCGCGGACTGCTCTCCGGTAAGCTCGTCGCCCACGACCGCGTGTGGGCCGGCGATAAGAACCCCGCCACCTGCGAGGCCGCCTCCCAGGCCCTCGGCATCGCCGTCGAATCCGACTTCCATACCCGCGTTTCCGGCGCCGATCTGATTCTGCTGTGCGTCAAACCCAACGACGCTCCCGTGGTGCTGGCCACCCTGCGCAACGCCGGGCTGCGGCGCGAAACGCTGCTCATTTCCATCCTCGCCGGCGTCGGCACAGACCGGCTGGAGTCTCTGCTCGGCACCGAGAATCCCTTGATCCGCGCCATGCCCAACACCCCCGCCGTGGTCGGCGAGGGCATGACCGTCATCTGCCCCGGACGCTACGCCAGCAAGACCGACATGCATCGCGCGCAGGAAATCTTCGAGGCCGTGGGCCGTTGCCTGCCGGTCGACGAGGTTCACTTCAATGCCATCACCGCCCTCAGCGGCAGCGGGCCGGGCTACAACTTTCTCATCATGGAAGCTCTGGCCGATGCCGGGGTGCGCGTCGGCCTGCCGCGGCAGCTTGCCCTGACGCTGGTGGCCCAGACCGCGCTCGGCGCCGCGCGCATGGTGCTCTCCACCGGCCGCCATCCGGCCTCCCTGCGCGACGACGTCACCACCCCCGCCGGCTGCACCATCGGCGGCCTGCTCATGCTGGAAGACGGGCGCATCCGCTCGGTGTTGGCGCGCGCTGTGGAAGAAGCCACCAGGATCTCCGCGCACCTCGGCGTCGGTCCCACCAAGGTTTCCGAAAGCGGCGGCGGCCAACGCTCCGGAAACTAGGGACGCCCATGCCTGACGCTGCGGACCTCATCCGCATTGAAGACCGTTGGGGCGCGCACAACTATCGCCCCCTGGACGTGGTGGTGGAACGCGCCGCCGGCGTGTGGGTCTACGCCATCGACGGGCGCCGCTACCTCGATTGCCTGAGCGCCTACTCGGCCCTCAACCAGGGCCACTGCCATCCGCGCATCGTGCAGGCCCTGCTTGACCAGGCGGCGCGCGTCACCCTCACTTCGCGCGCCTTTCGCAACGACCAGCTTCCCCCTTTCTGCGAAACCCTCGCGCGCCTCTGCGGCATGCAGATGGTGCTGCCCATGAACACCGGCGCCGAGGCCGTGGAGACCGCCATCAAGGCCGTGCGCCGCTGGGGCTACAGCGTGAAGCGCATCCCCCGCGACCAGGCCGAAATCATCGTCTGCGAGAATAATTTCCACGGCCGCACCACCACTATCACCGGCTTCTCCAGCGAGCCGCTCTACCGCGATGGTTTCAGTCCCTTCACACCGGGCTTCGTCACCGTGCCGTTCGGCGACATCGACGCACTCGAAGCCGCCATTACGCCGCGCACCTGCGCGTTCCTCGTCGAGCCCATCCAGTGCGAGGCCGGCATCCTCATTCCGCCCGACGGCTATCTGCGCCAGGCCGCCGCCCTGTGCGCGCGCGAGCGCGTGCTGCTGGTGGCCGACGAAATTCAGACCGGCCTCGGCCGCACCGGCATGATGTTCGCCTGCCAGTACGAGGATGTTCAGCCGGATGTTTACATTCTCGGCAAGGCGCTCTCCGGCGGCGTCTATCCCGTATCCGCCGTGGTTTCCTCGAGCGAGGTTCTGGGTGTGTTCCGCCCCGGCAGCCACGGCAGCACCTATGGCGGCAATCCGCTGGCCTGCGCCGTGGCCCGCGCCGCCTTGCGGGTCCTCGAGGAAGAGCGCCTGGCCGACCGCTCCGCCGAGCTGGGCGCCTGGCTGCTCCATGAACTGCGCAGGCTGCGCCATCCCCACATCAAGGCCATCCGTGGACGCGGGCTGCTGATTGGCATCGAGCTGCTGGCGCCCGCGCGTTCCTACTGCGAACGGCTGAAGGAGTTGGGCCTGCTGTGCAAGGAGACCCACGATTTCGTGATTCGCCTCGCCCCTCCGCTCATCATCTCCGAAGAGGACCTGGCGTGGGCCGTCGGCCAGGTGCGCAAAGCGTTCGAGGGTTAGTTAAGGGCTCCGGACCGCGAGGCCCGACGCTGCGCTTGTCCGGAGCCCGAGACAGAGAGAAGGAAATCTCTTCTGGCTGTCACTATGTTGGACGCGAGGGAAAGGTCTCCGGTTATAGCCAGTATTGCCACTGGCCGGTGGTCAGTACGTATACCGACAAGAGGCCGTTGGTAACCGCGTGCGCCAGCATACAATCCGCCAGGTTCCGGGTGTGAACGATCCACCAGTTATAGACGATTCCGGCCGCCAGGCCGACTTCCCAATAGGGCCCATGCTCGGAGGCAAACAGCACCGCTACAATCCAGAACGCGCCGCGCGCGTACGTTCCCAGCGGCACCTTCAAAAAGTCCTTGTCGATCAGCCAGCGCATCAGCCAGCCGCGCCAGAACAACTCCTCGAGAACCGGCACCAGCGCCACCGAGGCGCCGACCCGCAACATTATGAATACGACATTTTGTCTTAGCCAGGGACCGATCGTGCTGGCAGGCGAGCCGGTCATGGAGTTGTCAAACAGCCAGTGATGCCGGTACCCCCACAGGACGTCCGGGCCAATCCAAATCAGGAAAACGGCGATCCCGATCCCCATGCTGGCCAGTGGGAAGGCGGGGCGCAAGGGTAAGACGTCTCGCGAGACCAAACCGATGGTAAGCGAGACCGCCAGAAACTGGGCGGGATAATACCAATGCGCCGCCGGGTGGAACGCGGCTTTGATCGCCAGGAAGCCGACAAATACCAGGAATGGCGCGATATACGCGAGTGTGGCGCGGTCGATAGCAGGCTTATTCCGCCCCGCCACCTTACTCCGCGTCTCCGCGTCTCCGCGTCGAAACTTGCGCCCTCACCACCGGGATCAGGCTATTGCGCCCCTCCACCTCAGGCACCGTACGCGCCGCCAACTCCCGGTTCAACGACGCGATGAACTCCTGAATCTGGGCCTGCATCTCGCCCATCCTTTCGCGCATGTTGAGAATGATCTCGACGCCCGCCAGGTTCACCCCCAGGTCGCGCGTCAGGTGGAGAATCACTTCCAACCGCTCCAGGTCGCTATCTGTATACAGCCGCGTGTTGCCTTCGCTGCGGGAAGGTTTTAAAAGCCCCTCCCTTTCATACAGCCGCAGCGTCTGCGGATGGATCTCGTATTTTTCGGCCACCGCGGAGATCATGTAAGCCGCTTTGGATCTGGCTTTGGCCATCTCAGACCTCGGCCCACATGCCGGCCCGCGGATCCTCGGGATGCAGCTTGGCCAGCTTGCGCAGCAGCTCGCGCGTGTCCTCGTCGCGCGGATCGGGCGCCTGGATGGCCACCTCCACAATCTGGTCGCCGCGCTGATTGGTGCGCGAATTCAGGACGCCTTTCTCGCGCAAGCGGAAGCGCTGGCCGTTGCCGGTTCCCTGCGGAATCTTGAGCAGCGTGCGGCCATCGATGGTGGGCACCTCGATTTTGGCCCCCAGCGCCGCTTCCCACACGGCGATGGGAACCTGGATTTCAATGTCGTCGCCCTCGCGGTGGAAGAAAGCGTGCTCCTCCACCTTGGTGGTGATGTACAGGTCCCCCGGAGGTGCGCCCATGGTTCCCGCGTTGCCCTTGCCCGGCACCCTCAGGCGGGAGCCGTTGCGCGCGCCCGGAGGGATGCGCGTCTCCACCGTCTCGGTGCGCGTCACGCGGCCCTCGCCGCCACATTCCGGGCAGGCGTTTCGCAATTTCCCCGAGCCTCCGCAGCGCGGGCAGGTCAGGTTGAACTTCATGGCCCCGGCCATCTGCGCCACGTGGCCCGTCCCCTGACATTGCGCGCAGACGGTTTCGCCGGATATCCCCGAACCCGACCCGTGGCACGTGCCGCACATGTCGTAGCGCGTGATGTTCAAGCGCACCTGCGTGCCCTTGATGGCCTGCCAAAAATCGATGTCCATCACGTATTCCAGGTCGCCGCCCTTTTCCGGTTCCGGTTGCGCCTGGTGGGCCGCGCCGCGGCCCCCGAAAAACTGCGAGAAGACGTCCCGGAATCCCCCGCCGCCGGCGTCCGTGCGCCGGCCCGCGCCGCCCCCCGCCCCGGAGAAGGCATCGGAAAAATCGAAGCCGCTGAAATCCATGCCCGGCTGCGGGCCGCGGCTTCCCGGACCGCCCGCACCGGCGCCCGCGAAACCGCTCTCCGAATAGAAGCCAAACTGGTCGTACATCTCGCGCTTTTTGGGATCGCTCAGCACGTCGTAGGCTTCCTGCACGTTCTTGAAACGCTCTTCCGCGGATTTGTCCCCGGGATTCAAATCCGGGTGGTGCTTGCGCGCCAGTTTCCGGTAAGCTTTGCGGATGTCGTCCGTCGAGGCTTTTCGCGGAACACCCAGCGTTTCGTAATATTCGTGCTTGGGAGCGGCCATAGAGCTATCAGCTATCAGCTATCAGCTATCGGCTAAACCAACGGTGGCCGGTTTTAGCTGATCGCTGATCGCTGAAAGCTGTTTACTTCTTTTTATCGTCTACGTCGACAAATTCGGCGTCCACCACGTCGTCTTTGCCCTTCTTGCCGTCGCCGCCGGGCTGCTCGGGCGGCGCCTGCTGCGCGCCGGGTTGCCCCGCGTTCTTGTACATCGCCTCGGCCAGCTTGTGGCTGGCGGTGGTCAGCCGGTCGGTCGCCGAATTGATGCGCGCCGGGTCGTTGTCGGCCATGGCTTTCTTGGTCTCTTCCAGCGCCGCTTCGATCTCCTTGGCCTCCGCCTCGCCCACCTTGCTGCGATGCTCCTTCAGCGTCTTTTCCACGTTGTACACCATGGCGTCGGCGCGGTTGCGGGCTTCGATGGTGTCGCGCTGCTTGCGGTCTTCGGCCGCGTGCGCCTCGGCGTCCTTGGCCATCTTCTCCACCTCGTCCTTGGCCAGGCCCGAAGACGACGTGATGGTGATCTTCTGCTCGTTGTTGGTGGCGCGGTCTTTGGCGGTCACGTTCAGAATGCCGTTGGCGTCGATATCGAACGTCACTTCCACCTGCGGAATGCCGCGCGGCGCCGGCGGAATGTTGCCGAGTTGGAACACGCCCAGCAAACGGTTGTCCCGCGCCATGGCGCGCTCGCCCTGGTAGACCTTGATCTCCACCGACGGCTGGTTGTCCGAAGCCGTCGAGAAAACTTCGCTCTTGCGCGTCGGAATGGTGGTGTTGCGCTCGATCAGCTTGGTAAACACGCCGCCCAGGGTCTCGATTCCCAGCGAAAGCGGGGTCACGTCCAGGAGCAGCACGTCCTTCACTTCGCCGCCCAGCACGCCGCCCTGCACGGCCGCCCCGATGGCCACCACTTCGTCCGGGTTCACCCCCTGGTGGGGGTCCTTGTTGAACAACTCGCGCACCAGCGCCTGTATGCGCGGCATACGCGTCTGTCCGCCCACCAGCACCACTTCGTCGATCTGCGAGGGCGTCACGTTGGCGTCCGTCATGGCCTGTTTGCAGGGGCCCATGGAACGCTGCAGAATGTCTTCCACCATCTGCTCGAAGCGCGCCCGCGTCAGCTTCATTTGCAGGTGCTTGGGGCCCGAAGCGTCGGCCGTCACAAACGGCAGGTTGATCTCGCTTTCGAGCAAAGTCGAAAGCTCCATCTTGGCCTTCTCGGCGGCTTCCTTGAGGCGCTGCAGCGCCATCTGGTCGCGCGACAGGTCGATCCCGTTCTCCTTCTTGAACTCGCTCACGATCCAGTCGATGACGCGCTGGTCGATGTTATCGCCGCCCAGGTGCGTGTCGCCGTTGGTGGACTTCACCTCCACCACGCCCTCGCCCACTTCCAGAATCGAGATGTCGAACGTGCCGCCGCCAAAGTCGTATACCGCGATGGTCTCGTTCTTCTTCTTGTCCAGGCCATACGCCAGCGCCGCCGCCGTCGGCTCGTTGATGATGCGCATCACCTCCAGCCCCGCGATCTTGCCCGCGTCCTTGGTGGCCTGCCGCTGGGCGTCATTGAAGTACGCCGGCACCGTAATCACCGCCTGCGTCACCTTTTCGCCCAGGTAGGATTCCGCCGCCTCCTTCAACTTGGTGAGGATCATGGCCGAGATCTCGGGCGGTGAATACTTCTTGCCGCCGATGTCGACGCGCGCGTCGCCGTTGTCCCCCCGCGTCACCTTGTAGGGCACCATCTTCATCTCTTCGCTGACTTCGTCGGAGCGGCGCCCCATGAACCGCTTGATCGAAAAAACTGTGTTCTCGGGGTTGGTGATGGACTGCCGCTTGGCCACCTGCCCCACCAGCCGCTCGCCACTCTTGGTGAATGCCACCACCGAGGGAGTCGTCCGGGCCCCTTCCTGATTTGCAATCACCGTCGGCTGCCCGGCTTCCATGACCGCGACGCACGAGTTGGTCGTACCCAGGTCGATTCCAATGATCTTTCCCATAGTGATAATAATCCTCCAGACCGCCCCGAACGGGGCGGCGATTTAGTACAAGACCATTATCAATCTTTAGTGCGGTATTGTCAAGTTCCTATGAGGCTCTTTTTATATATGCCTCCATGTGGTTCAAATCCTCAGTCTTACGCGCAAGTTCGTGCTTCATCAGATCCCGCATGGAAAGAAACGCCACCACGCGCGAGCCGCGCATCACCGGAAGGTGCCGGCAATTGTGCGCGTGCATGGCCTCCATGGCCTCTTCCAGGCTGGCCGATTCATCGATAGTGGCGATCTCGGTGCTCATGACGTCCTTGACTGGCGTCACCTCGGGATCGAGCTTTTCGAGCACCACCCGCTTCATGAGGTCGCGCTCGCTGAATACGCCCCGCAGTTGTTCCCCCTCGAGGACCAGGATGGCGCCCACATGGATCTCCGCCATGCGCCGCACCACGCCAGCCACCGTGTCGTTCTCCTCCACATGGAAGAGCTCGCGATTCTGCAATATGTCTCGAACTCCAGGCATATATTTCCCCCTTCCCCTCAGTTCATAATGATACATGGTTGAGGGCTTGCGTTTCGAGTGCCAGTCCGGATGCACCGAATGTTGCCGCCAGAAGGGCTTCGTCTACCTGGCCGAAGCCGACCTGCCCCGCGCCGCCGCTTTTCTGAAGATGACCGCCGCTGCTTTTGAGCGCCGGTACGTCTACCGCACGCGGCACCGTATGCGCCTGCGAATGGCGCGCCATTCCCTGTGCCCATTCCTGCGCCCCGATGGCTGCTCGATTCATCCCGCGAAGCCCACCCAATGCCGTCTCTTCCCATTCTGGCCGGAGTTGCTGGAGAGCCGCCGCGAATGGAACCGGACCGCCCGCTGGTGCCCCGGCATCGGCCAAGGCCCCCTGATCCGGATGGAAACCGCCCGCGCCCAGGCCGAGGAGATGCGCGCCGCCTACCCGGCGCTGTATTAGACGCAGCCAGTCGGGGTTGCCCACGGGCTATAATCGAACTATATGAGAATTTGGGCGCCACTGGCGGCCGCGGGCGTGCTCGCCATCGCCGTATGGGCCGCCGGGCAGGATCCCGTTCGGCCGGCTGGCCAGGTCCTCCAGAGCGACGAGCCAACCCGCATTCAGGTCGACGTCAACCGCGTCAACCTGCTGTTCACGGTCACCGATAAGAAGGGCCGCTTCATCACCGACCTGAATAAAGACGATTTTGAAGTCGTCGATAGCAAACGCCGGCAAACCATCTCGGATTTCGCAGCGGAGTCCGACCTGCCGTTGCGCCTGGGGATTCTGATCGACACCAGCAACAGCATCCGGGAGCGCTTCAAGTTCGAGCAGGAGGCCGCCAGCCAGTTCATCGATAGCGTCATGCGCTCCAACCTCGACAAGGCCCTGGTGGTGAGCTTCGACACTTCGACCGATCTGGTGGCCGATCTGATGACCGACACCGACAAGCTGACGGCCGCCATCCGCGACCTGCATCCCGGCGGCGGGACCTCGCTCTACGACGCCATCTACTTCGCCTGCCGCGACAAGCTCTCGCAGGACCAGCCGAGACACAAGTTCCGCCGCGCCATCGTCATCGTCAGCGACGGCGACGATAACCAGAGCCGCTACACCCGCGACCAGGCGCTCGAGATGGCGCAGAAGGCCGACGTGGTGATATACGCCATTTCGACCAACATCACGCGCGTGGAAAGCGACGGCGACAAGGTTCTCAGGTACTTCGCCCAGGAAACCGGCGGGCGGCCTTTCTTCCCGTTCAAGGTTGAGGACCTGGACCAGTCGTTCGAAAACATCGCCAACGAGCTGCGTCATCAGTACAACATCTCCTACCGGCCCGAGCCGCTGAAGACCGACGGTCTTTTCCACGTAATCGATGTGCGGGTGAGGGAACGCAAGAATATCCTGGTGAATGTCCGGCGGGGCTACTACGCTCCCAAGATGTAGCGCGGTAATCCGCCACGGCGGGCCAGGCGACCTGGCCCAGGTGGCCGCCATCCAGGCCGCCAGCTCCGACGCAGCCCAGTGGGACGTTTCCGACTATCTCCAGTACGACTTCCGCGTTTCAGTCTGCGGAATTCGGGTGGCGGGCTTCCTGGTGTCGCGCGCGCTCGTGGAGGGTGAAACCGAGGTACTCAACCTGGCGGTGGCCCCGGAATTCCGCCGCCAGGGAGTGGCGCGCAAGCTGGTGGAGTCGCTGCTGGCCGAGGCTCCCGGAGTTGTGTACCTGGAGGTCCGGGAATCTAATTGGGCCGCCCGCAAGTTCTACAATCGCATGGGATTTCGAGAATTTAGCTCGCGCTCCGAGTACTATCAGGCACCCACCGAAGCGGCTATTGTCATGAAGTTTCATTCATGTTAAGGTGACGTTAGGACGGTGATGCCGTTCTTTCACAACGCGACGAGATTACCCACCGAGCCTTGTTTGGGAACCAACCGACTCGGCGCGGCGACCTCTTGGGAGGAATTGCCCAATATGGAACGGAACGCACAGGAAGAGTTGAAGGCGCACCTGATGGTAACAAACGAGGAGTTTCGCCGGCTTGCCAGCCAGCACTCGGAGTTTGCCCAGAAGCTGGATGCCCTGGAATCGCTTCCCCATCTGACTTATGAAGAAGAGTTGGAGGAGACGCGGTTAAAGAAGCTGAAACTTCGGTTGAAAGATCAGATGGAAGCGATCGTGAGCCAGTATCGGTCTCAGCAGGTCGCTTAGCGTCAGGTGCGCGCAGTAGCGGTGATTTCATTCGGCCCGGTCGGCCTCGGCTGACCGGGCCTTTGGTTTTTATGGAGCCAATTCGTATTCCCATCACGGACGTTTTCGATCTGCACAGCATTCCGCCGCGCGATGTGAAGGCGGTGGTGGAAGAATACCTTCACGAGGCGCACCGGCTGGGGTTCAAGGCGCTGCGGATCATCCACGGACGCGGCATAGGGGTACAGCGCGAGATGGTGCGTTCGGTCCTGGCGCGGGCGGATTTCGTGGCCGATTTCCGGGACGCCCCGGGCGAAGCCGGAGGTTGGGGCGCCACCATCGTCACGCTGCGGTAGAAATCGCCTGGCGATCCTATTCCTGGATAAGGAACAGGGATGCCACCGAAGGCAGAACCAGCCGCACCGTGGTAATGGGCTGGCCGTTGGTCTCCCCTTGCGTGAACTCGGCCTGCTCCTGCGCTCCCGTGTGAGGATTCCAGATTCTCAGCGTCTTGTGGCCTCGCAAAACAACCTTGGTGTCGATGGGCTTGAGTGACGAATTGGCGAAAAAGTAAATGTCGCGGCCGTCCTTCACCTTGTGGATGTAGGTCAGGGCGCCGTCATAGTCCGGGCCCTTTTTGAGCATTCCCATAGGCTCCTGAATGTCCACATCGCGGAGCGGGAGGGCCAACTTGAGAGCAAAGTCGATCAGCCAGGGGTGGGGAGTCGGCAGGAAGATGGCTTTCCCGCCCGTCTTGTTCTGCTTGATGTAATACCAGAAGACGTAGAAGTTCAGGCGATCCTGCGCGCGCCGGACGTCGGCCTTCAGGGGAGCATCCTGGGAGACGCCGAAGACGTCGGCGATGGCCTGCCGCACTTCCCGATCCTTGCCGAACTCCGCGGACTTGGTGGGGAGTTGGGTGGTGGCAATTACGGTTCCGCCCTGGTCGTAGAACTCCTTGATCTTGGCTGCGGCGGCGGCGGAGATAGTGTCTCCGGCGGGGACCATCAGCACGCTGTATTCCTCGCGGTTCTCACGGTTGTTCAGAATCAGCTTGTGGTTGTCAATGGTGCAGCGGGTCGCCAGAACTTCCGGGTGAAGGTAAGTGTAATCGACGCGCAGCCCGCGGAAGAGCGCCTCGCCCACATCCTGGTAGTCGGCTCCGACGTTCGCGAAGCCGCCCTCGCGGGCGTAAGCGGTCTCCATGATTTGCGGAGGCTCGCTGCCGGCGCCCAGCGGGAATGTCTGCCCGCCAACCTGGTGGTAGGCGGCCTGGAGCGCGGTGATGGGGTAGAGCACCGCGACATCCGCCACGTGCCTGCCATGCTCCAGCAGGTAGCTCAGGCGGCCGACGTAGTCGTTCAACTCAGCGCGCTTGGGCTGCATGGTGCGGGCCGGAATCTGGAAATTGATCCCCATGGCAAACTGGTCCATGGCCACGGAATAAGCGATCTTCTCGTTCAGTACGCGATACGCGGCGTAGGTCTCGGCGCGGCAAATCGGGTGGTCGTAGTTGAAGGCCGCCGAAGTCACGATTTTGTGGGAGACGTTGGAGCGTCCCCACCACCAGATGTCGTCCACCGTGGGGAGGCTCTGATATTCGAACACTTTCAACAGGTCGCCGTTGAGCGGGGTCGGATTGAGAGGCTCCTCCTGGTCGAGATGTCCTCCGAACTGAAGGTGATGGGCGGCGCACCAGTCGTTGAGCTTCTTGATGAAGTTCTGGTGAAACAGCTCGCCGCGGAACCCGAACAGCGCCACACGCGCGGCGGCCGTTTGCGGCCCGATGTCGTACCACAGCGCGGGGTAATACTTCATCGGAGAATAACCGTACTTCTTCTGGAAAGCGGCGTTGAAACCCGGGGTCCACATGCGATCGGCATGGTGCATGGAAGGCTCGTCGTAGAAAGTCTGGGTGATGAGGTTGCCGAAGTAGCTTCCCAGGTTGGCCTGGTACTTCTCGTAGGTCATGGAGATGAAGGTATTCATGGCGGTCTCGTCCAGATAGTCGACCACGCGCGCCCTGCCTTCCGTCAGAAAGAAGGCCATCACCTTCCAGTTGCCCTTGGGAACCTGGCACACCAGACGGCCCGCCGAGCCGCCAGCGCTGACGTCCACCAGTTCGAACGTGTCGCGGTTCATCATCACGGCGCCGATGTAGATGCCCGTAGGAATCGCCAGTTCCGCCTGGGCCGGCCCGGTGACGTCCTTCTCTGTCATATCCAGGCTCTTGGCGGCGTACTGCGGGTACTTCGCGCGGAGCTGGCCGCCTACGGTGCCGGTGGGAAACGCGTAGTCGTCGTACAGAACCACCTCGAGCCCCTGCTTCCTGGCCTCTTCGAGCGCGATTTTGTAGAACCGGAAGTAATCGTCGCCGAGGAAGGCGACGCCCTGGTTGTTCTGTCCGCCGCCGGCCTCGATAAAGAACCCGCCGTAGTTCAGCTTGGCCATCTCCTGAATGCCGGAGACGATGCTGGCTTCATTCAGGTTGGACAGGTTGAAGTTCCACATGGCGTGGCCGCGGTACATGGCCGGAGGGGCCTTGAAGATGGCGGGGTCGAATGGGTTGCTTTGCGCCAGGAGCGCTGCCGCCGGCAAGAGGAACATCGCCAGCCGCCGTATGGCACCGATGGACTGCTGTAACATTGGATTTGCCTTTCTTGCGTTTATCGTAGATCTTTTTTCAGCATGGGTGATGTCATGAGCTATTCGCGCTTTTTCCGGGTGGCCGCCTTGCTTGGCGCGGCCCTTTCCGCCGCTTCGCAAACGAAGCCGCTTTCCTCTTTCGACGCCCAGGTGAAACCACTGCTGGCGCGAATGACGCTGGCGGAAAAAATCGGGCAGATGACCCAACCCGATCAGGAATCCATCAAGGATCCGACGGATATCGAAAACTATTTCGTCGGCTCAATTCTCAGCGGCGGCTCCTCCGACCCCAAGGAGGGCAACAGTCTGCAGGCGTGGACCGATCTCTACGACCGGCTGCAGCGGCACACCGCCAACACGCGGCTCAAGATTCCGATCCTGTACGGCATCGACGCGGTGCACGGGCACAACAACATCCTCGGCGCGGTGATCTTCCCGCACAATATCGGGATGGGATGCACACGCAACGCCGCGCTGGTGGAGAAAATGGAGCGCGTCACCGCCGAGGAAGTCCGCGCCACCGGCATCCAGTGGGCGTTTGCGCCGTGCGTCACGGCGCCGCAGGATGAGCGTTGGGGCCGCACTTACGAAGGTTTCTCCGAAGACCCGCAACTGGTGCGGGAGATGGCGGGGGCGGCGGTGCGCGGCTTTCAGGGCACGGACCTGGCCAACCCGCTTTCCATCCTGGCCTGCGTCAAACACTTCGTGGGCGACGGCGGCACCGCGTACGGCTCCGCGCACGGGGGCAGGGGCCTGGATCAAGGCGATACGCGCGTCGACGAAGCCACCCTGCGCCGCATTCACCTGCCAGGCTACATTGCGGCGGTTCAAGCCGGCGTGGGGTCCATCATGCCCTCCTACAGCAGTTGGAACGGCGTGAAGGTCTCGGGCAACAAGCACCTGCTCACGGAGATTCTGAAGCAGGAACTGGGCTTCCAGGGATTCCTGATCTCCGACTACAACGCCATCGACCAGGTGGATCGGGACTATAAGAAAGCCATCGGAATCTCGATCAACGCCGGCATGGATATGGCCATGGTGCCGAGCAGGTACAAGGAGTACATCGCCAACCTGACGCAACTGGTGAACGAGGGCGTGGTGCCGATGTCGCGCATCGACGACGCAGTGACGCGCATTCTGCGCGTGAAGTTCGCCATGGGCCTGATGGACCGGAACCGGTCGCAATTGGCCGACCGCCGGCTGCACAAGACGTTCGGTTCGGCCGAGCATCGCCAGGTGGCTCGCGACGCCGTGCGCCAGTCGCTGGTGCTGCTGAAGAACCAGAACAAGGTTCTGCCGTTAAAGAAGACCGCGGCGCGCATCCACGTGGGCGGCAAGAGCGCGGACGATTTAGGCAACCAATGCGGCGGCTGGACCATCGACTGGCAGGGCAAGAGCGG
>Ga0209039_10002060_pt1 | contig 17665 bp, 9 predicted proteins | sample BogFormECP12_OM1_FD_188238 | JGI IMG/M metagenome (GOLD analysis project Ga0209039, IMG submission 188238) | Bog forest soil microbial communities from Calvert Island, British Columbia, Canada - ECP12_OM1 (SPAdes) (version 2) | ecosystem: Environmental > Aquatic > Freshwater > Wetlands > Bog ... | reverse complement strand
GTAATAGATCACGTGCGTCCCGTTTGCATAACTCCCCAGGTTGAATGGTCCCGCGTAGATCGTCCATGTCCCCGAATCGATCTTGTATCCTATCTTGGCCACGCCACTTTCCTTGGTCCCTCCATCGACCGCGCTCAACGTGAACGCCGTCGTTCCGATCACGAAATTCGGTGCATATGCTGGCACGTGACTCGCGGTCGTCGTCGGCACATTCTTGTCCAGCTTCACGGTTATCGTTTTCGTCATCTCCACGTTCCCGACGTTGTCAGTCGAATTGTACGAGATCACGTGCGTCCCGTTTACATAACTCCCCAGGTTGAATGCCGCTGCATATGTCGTCCACGTCCCCGAGTCCACCTTGTAAGCGGATTTAGCAACTCTACTCTCGCCCGGGCCGCCATCCACTGCCGATAACGTGAACATGGTGCTAGCGTTCACGAAATTCGGTGCAAAGGCCAGCACGTAGCTCATCATCGTCGTTGGCGGATTCTTGTCCAGCTTCACGGTGATCGTTTTCGTCGTCTCCACGTTCCCCACCTTGTCTGTTGAATTGTAATAAATCACGTGCGTCCCGTTCGCATAACTCCCCAAGGTGAATGCCACCGAATACATCGTCCATGCACCCGCATCTACCTTGTAACCCGTCTTGGAAACACCGCTCTCCCCTGTGCCGGCATCCACCGCCGCTAACGTGAATGAGGTCGTGGCATTGATATAATTCGGTGCATACGCTGGCGTGTAACTCAAGGTCGTTACCGGCGCGTTCTTGTCCAATCGTACCATGATCGAATTCGTTGCTTCAATGTTCCCGACGTTGTCCGTCGAATTGTAATAGATCACGTGCGTCCCGTTTGCATAGCCTCCCAAGTTGAACGATCCTGAATACTGAATCCATGCTCCCGAATCGACCTTGTAACACGTCATGGCAACACCACTCTCGCCCGTGCCACCATCCATTGCAGATAACGTGAATGATGTCGTGGCATTGATATAATTCGGTCCATGTGCAGGCACGTAATTCAAGCTTGTTACTGGCGGATTGTTGTCTAACCTCACCACGATCCATGATGTCGCCTCGACATTTCCCGCGTTGTCCGTGGAATTGAAATAAATCACGTGCGTCCCGTTCGTAAATCCCGCGAGCGTGAACGACATCGTGTATTGCGTCCATAAACCGAGATCAACTCGATAGCTGGTTTCCGCGATGCCGCTCTCATCAAGGCCTCCAACCACTGCCGTAAGAGTGAAAGTTGTTCCCGCATTCACGAAATTCGGAGTATACGCCGCCGTGTAGTTGATGGTTGTAACCGGCATTTCGAGATCCACGATTATCGAGTTCATCGCCTCGACATTTCCCACGTTATCCGTTGAATTGTAATAGATCACGTGCGTCCCGTTTGCATAGCCTCCCAAGTTGAACGATCTTGAATATTGAATCCATATCCCCGAATCGATCTTGTAACACGTTACGGCAACACCACTCTCGCCCGTGCCACCATCCATTGCAGAAAATGTTAATGAGGTCGTGGCATTGATATAATTCGGTGCATATGCTGGCGTGTAACTCTCGGTCGTCACCGGCGCGTTCTTGTCTAGTTTCACGGTTATCCATTTCATCGATTCCACGTTTCCGACGTTATCCGTGGCGTTGTAATAGATCACGTGCGTCCCGTTTGCATACTTCCCTAGGTTAAATGACCCCGTGTAGGTCGTCCATAGCCCCGAGTCCACCTTGTAACCTATCTTGGCAACCCCGCTCTCCTTGGTCCCTCCATCGACCGCGCTCAACATGAACATCGTGCTGGCATTCACAAAATTCGGCGCGTATGCTGGCGTGTAACTCGCGGTCGTCGCCGGTGCATTCTTGTCCAGTTTCACGGTTATCGATTTCGTCATCTCGACGTTCCCCGCGTTGTCAGTGGAATTGAAATAGATCACATGCGTCCCGTTCGCATAACTTCCAAGGTTGAACGGGCTGACATACAATGTCCAGGTTCCCGCATCGATCTTGTAACTTGAACTAACTACACCACTCGGAGCGGCACCGGCGTCCGTTGCCGATAACGTGAACACGGTCGTGCCATTAACAAAATTCGGCGCCCAGGCTGGCGTATAACTCGCCGTCGTTGTTGGTGCCGTGGAATCGACACGTATGATGGATGCAATGCTCTGGGTTCCCATGTAATTTGCCATGTCCGCAGCACGGAACCGGATCGTGTTTAACGTGCTCGAATCCTGGAAAAACGGCACCGCATTCACCTTGGCATATACCCATCCTGTCGTGCCGTTTGGTGCGAGGACCGTGCAAGCCGCATCCGTGTACACGCCGCTCACTGCTGCCCAGTTCACGGGCGACGAGGAACCGTTCGTGGAACATGCGTACTGGACCGTCGATATAGAAACGCCGCTCGAGTTAGCAAAAAATTTGCATATCACGATGGGAGTTTGCGAATTGACCCAGCCAGAAGGTGAATAGATCGAGAATGAACTGGGTACGCTCAGCACGATTACGATTACCGTGTCTTGCACCGAGCAGCCCATTCCATCCGTCCCGACGATCGTGTAGTTGAAGGTGCCAACAGAAAGTCCATCGACGCTAATTGAGAACGGCATACCAGATGTCCATGACCCGCTCGCAACGGACGTGCCGTTACGGCATATGCCGTAATTTCTCGTGCCCGTGGTGGCACCGGTGATGATCCACGAGATCGAGTGTCCTGTCATACTATATTCATACGAAACGTCAACGGGATGCGTGATGGTCGGAACTACGTTGATGTTTGCGATGCTCGTTAAAGGCATCACGCCGTTTGGTGGCAAAAGGCGCGTGCGAAGCCATTTTATTCCAAGACTCTCGCTTGATGCGGTGGAACTCCCCAGATAAATTTCAACATGAGAACTTCCAAAAGGTATTGCTGAATCTGCTGTGGAAAGGATCGTCGTGTAATTACTCTGGCCAATTTGATTCGCGCCATTCCAAATAAATGTCTCTATCGCGGGTGAAGTAAACGAGCTTGAAATCGAATTTAATACACTACTAGTTGTACTTAAAATTCTATAACCCCAGCCGCCTGAAATCCAGTCATAAATATAACCATTTGTATTTGGCAATTGAAACATGATATCCCACTCTGAAATGGCAGGTAGGGACGCACTTGCGATGTACATTTCAGCAATGTTCCACGTGCTCGTCGCAACACTCCAAATGTTTATGTCCGTATTAAAACCGGGATTATTGCCCATGAGATTCAGTCCATTATTGACCGTGTATGACCAATGCGTGCTATCCGTCGAATTTTCATGAAAATTAGGCGATAAACTCGTTCCGGCAAAATTCGTATAAAGCGATTGAAAGACGTTATTAGCATTGTCATACTGCCCGTACGTGCCGGTGTACCAAGGATACGCCCCTGTGTTGTTGTTATTCAACACATTGACCGACTTGGCGTAGATGACTTCATATATCGTCAGTGCACCCACACCTGCAGGAATGATGTTGGATCCGAGACTGATCCAATATACCGTGCTCGTGCTTCCGCTCGAAGCGCCGCTTTCAAGCCACGAATTCAGGATATTTCCTTTCCCGCCTTGCCAATTGATATTATCAAGATTGGATGCATAGACGGCGGAATTAGCACTCGGGTTGATGGTCACTTTTTGCTGGAAATTTGCTGTCGTGGGAGAACTTTGGTTGTTTGTCAAGGTGATCGGAATGTAATATAGCGGCGAATAGCTACTCACGTTAGTAAAAAACAGAGTAGTTGGCGGTATCGTCCCATTATTTAATGAGAAATCTTTTACAGTGTGATCTCCTGCTCCATAATAAGGGGACGCAAGTGTGCCAATTTGATACCTAGAAATGCGAGAACTTATAGAATAAAACGGGTAATTTCCAAGTGTTTCATTATTCAACACGACTGAAAATCGATTCTGTACACAATCAAAAAAGATTGTCAAGTCATACCACGTATTCGGGTTTAATTGACGCAAGGGCGTGCCACTATTCACCCTTAAATATTGACTTTGATAGATGCAAACGCGGAAGGAACCTGAATTTCCCCAGCTCCAACTAGACGTGGTTTCATTGCCAAAAGTAAAAAATAAACCTGTCGACGTGTCGTTCATGATAAATTTCGCGGAGAATTTCCCGCGTGTATAATTACTTTGCCCATCCCACCACATTGCGACATTACCCGTAGGATTAGCATCAATGAGACGAATATCGTCCTTTCCTATGATTCTCAATTCGCAATTTGGGTACAACAAGGGGTTGTAATAATAAGTATTTGTAAAAAATTGTGTCATGTCTTGATTGGGGATGATTTCAGTGAGCTTCGAATTCTGGTACCATTGTGCATTACCATTGTTTATGTATGTATCAGATGAAATGGTGTTGGCTGCGCAATTATAGATATGCAAGCCAAAATTGTTGTTCTTGATTTGATTATTGATAATGGTGGACCCGTTTGAATATTCTAACTTAATTCCCTCGCTGTTATTCATGACAAGATTTGAATCTATGGTAGTTGAAAGAGCTGTATACAGGGAGATACCAATCTCCGTGTTGAAAACCGCAGTGTTATTCTTGATGACATTATTATACACGTTGTACTCCGTCCTGATTCCCCTATTTATGTTGTGGGATGCAAAGTTGGATGTTATATTTATGAGGTTCGAAGAATAATCAACGCGAATACCATCCCCGTGATTATTTGAACAATTGTTATTCATGATGGTAATGTGTTGACAAGTGGTGATGCGAAAGCCGTCGCCATCATTCAATGACGTGTTATTGATTAATTGGATGTTACTGCAAGAACTCAAGTCAATACCGGCATAGGCAGGACAGGCCGGATTCGAGTTAATCAATCGACAGTTTCGGATAATTAGATATTGTGCAGTATTTTGAATTAAAATCGGTGAACCGGAACCTCCCGCATCGATTTGATAATTTTGAATAATGTACGGGTTTGCTTGGGTACCTGCTCCATTTTTATCAGGGAAGCTAGTTAGCTGCGAATCTCCATTGATTGATATCTCGGCATGTGAAGTTAAGGAATTCTTAGCGCCAGCTCCAACGTATATTTTTTGATCCACGGGCGTAATGGGTGCAATATTGGCAACCATAAACAAAATCGTCATGGCGGCCACGACTGCGATGGCCCATGCCATCCTAGTCCTACACGTTTCGTGATGTTTCGTGAATGTTTCCCCAATTTTTTTGAAAAGATTACTTGCACAAACCGTGATTGTTCGGCAGTTCTTCGAATTTCGAGCTTTCGAAATTTTATCTTGAAGTATTTTAGTTATTACTTGCTCGTTTCATGCCGAACCACGCTTCCAAGACCCTTGTTGGCTTGATCGGCACGTGTTTTTTCCAAGACAACCAAATTTATGACTATCAATGGTGCATGACTACAATGATATATGCTATGCTATTTAGCATGCATGAACATTCAGTTTTTGAAACGTGGATTTAAATAAATTCTTGAGATCATAAGTTACGATCTTTTTTTGAATTTCGCAGTCTATCTCTTGAATAAACAAAGACGTGATGCCATGGAAAAAAAAGTTAGGGTGCACAACAAGTTGTTTTTACCCGTATCATCAGCTGGACGCTCCCGCGAGCATCACTCGTGAAAATCAAGCGATGAATGCGGGTCACGTCATGTCCATTCATTTAAATGGAGTACATCAAATAATCTCTTCGATTCAGGTGGCATCCGGTTTATTTTCTTGATCGGTTTTTTCGATCCAGAAGTATCGATCACGGAAATCGTGATATTGGATAAGGCTTCCACCATTGCAGGAATGCCCATTTCAACATCGTCATGTGCCACTTCACGATGGAGCAAAGCGAGTAACAAGTATCCAAGGACGCAAGAAAACACGTGACCACGAATTGTCTCGTCAAGCCGGTGGTAAATCGGTTTCACGCCGACATATTTGAAGTTTTTCAAGTACTTGAACGCATTTTCGATCGTATACTGCTGCCGAAACAACCACGCCACCTCTGCAGCGGTCTTTCCCTGGACATTCGTGATCAAGTAACTCTTTCCCAATCCATCGAGATGCTGTTCCAGCTTTGGATGATTCACCGAAACGGATAATGCCAAGGCTCCACGCTCGCCCGTGATGGAATACTCGATCCATTCAAGATGAGCCTTGGTCTTGACCATGTTTTTCACTTTTGCTTCGACGATTTCTCGGTCCTGCCATTTGTTCTTGTTTAGTCGCGTCTCGAAATAGTCATTGATGGTCGTCACTTTCTTTTCCAACTTTGCTAGCAAGTTGCCAGATAGCCATTTGCATCGATTCGGATCGTGAACGATGATGAGTCTGCGAATGGTACCGTGATACTCGTGTTCACGTTCTAGTACCCCGATTGTTTTTTCATTTGGCAGGGTTACCGTGGTGAAATCATTGGCTGTTAACGAATCAAACTCCTTCACCGTGCTAGGGCGAATGGACGCGATGAACTGCATCTTCGATGCATCGATGAGCTCGAAGCCCTCTTCGGAGATATTTCCCTTGTCAAATATCAGTATCACGCGCGCCGGGTCGATTTTCAAGCTTTTCAAGCGCGCTTCAATGCGCGGAAAATTGTCCTTGAACACGATCGAGTCCTGCTCGTTCCCCGGGTACACGTCGTATAGCAAGGGAATGCCACCATCGCTCGTGCACACGAGCGACAAGCCGACCAAGTTCAAGGTCGCACGATTTTCCTTCGAGTGCCCGTGGTGGGGTAAATCCACGTCGTCGCCGGGATTAATGAACGTGAAGAAATTCGTCGGATCAAACATCAGCGTGTCCATGGTTATCTTGAATTCATGGATCAATTTTTCATGAAGTTTCTGTTCGATGGCCGCGATGGCATCCTCGGTCACGTACTCGAAATGGTTCGAATAAGCCATGGAATCGAGATACGTGGTGATCTCTGGAAAGTACTTGCCGAGATACGTCCATTCAAACCAGTTCTTGATTTGTGCTTTCGTGGTTGGGTGAATGCAACGATTCAATGCGGCGAGCACGATATATTCGCCAACGGACCAACCCTGCTCGCGTTTCTTGACGACCGAGTCGATGATTGCTATCAAGTCAAGACGTTTCACGATCTGCATCAAGGCCACGGGAAGGCCGAAATCAAGGCTCGTGATCTCGAACTCGCCGGACAAGGGAATCATGTCACGCGGGTTCACCTTGTCTTCCCGGCCAAGATACCACTGCCACGCACGCTGCGACTTTCCATCGATGCGTTCTCTTTTTTCCAGGTATAAATAGACGTGTCCTTTCACGACTTTTCTGACGAGGTGTACCATGAATGGATATTGGCGCACACGATTATATGAATGTTTCGTGGATGGATAACGGGGTTTAGGTATAATGCATTTGAGTTAGGGAACACGGCATTTTTATTGATGATTGAACCCGTGGATTGAACGTGCTTCATGATAAGCCAGGACTGAGAGGCAGGAACGTTTTGTCGCCTTGGAACATTGCGGGCTAAAATACCCGAGCTCCAGCCGCTTCGGCGTAAAATTGAAATTTCTCGAAAAAGTAGCAAGTTATGATCTCAAGAAATTCTGTTTTTAACAGCGAGAAAATTCGACATAACCGATTTTTTCGGAAAAAACCTTGTCCAGATGTAAGGAAAGCAAACCTTCTTTCATGTGAAAAAGACTTTGTCAGATTCATCCTTTTAAGTCCTTTTCCAGATCAAGTTATTGGTGGTCTCGGGAATTTTCAATCTTTTCCGCTAATTCTAAAAAAATTATCGAAAAAACCTCGAAATTCCCGTCGACTCTCAACCAACCAACGCGACGTGAAATCTGATGTCGGAATCGAGGAACGTGGCGATATGTAGCCACGACAACGCGACGATCATCGAAGCATTCCTCGTCCACCGGAAACTGGTGGATGGCATACGTGACATAACGGCTGAAAAGTCGAACCGGACCGCCGTCAAGAAGTTCGGCGAGTCCTTGAACGGGCGATCCTTGAACGAGGCAACGGATGACGATTATCTCTGGTATCTCTCGACGAAGCGATCGCATCCCAACTGCTTCAACACCCAGCTCACGGTCCTATCAAAATTTCGCGATTTTCTCGAGTTGCCGCGCCTCGCGGTGAAACGCATGAAAGCATCCGAGCATAAACGGATCGATGTCGAGAAAGAACGTGCCATGGCGGATGCAATTCTCGACGAGGCGCAAGGCGACAGCGATAGGGTCGTCATCATCCTGATGTCCTATAGCGGGCTGTGCATCGAGGACGTGTGCAACGTGAAGCGGCGGAATTTCACGATCCACGAGTCGTGGGTGCAGCTCGACTACACGCGCTTGAAAACCGGCGTCAAGGCATCGGTCACCTTCATCGAGAAGGCGGGCATCATCACCCGGTACTTGTGCAAGCACGATTTTCCCCAGGAATCGCGACAGTTGCTGGGGTCGCCTTTTTGCATCATCGTGTCCATGTCGACGGGCACGATTTACCACGCGACGCCGAACTTGTCCTTAAACCAGCCGCATTGCTATGCTTCCGGGATCACATAAAGTTGTGTTAACTTTTTTGAATTCCTAGCATTCAATTCCTTGACTTATTAACGTGTTTTTCGAGAACTGCTTTTTCGTGCTCTATCGTCGATGCATCAGCACCTATCTCGATGTTCATTTCACGAGCAGCCTCGATGACACGGTTCACGGGCACACGAGAACGCTCCGCTGCTTGTTCTATCGATAGTTCTCCATCATGCACCAGCTCGATGTTCTTACGAAGCATAGCATGGTGGTATCCATCGAGAATAAACTTGCGAATCAAGGCACTTCTATCAAGGTTCATCTCGCTAGCCAATTTTTCTATGTTTTTTAACACTTCTTCGTCCAAACGAGTGCTAATGGTACTCAATTTATTCATCCCTTTTTTTGTTTGTTACTATTCGAATAAACCGTCGTAATTCGGAAATACGCGTGATGTCGAGCTTGTGAATTTTATCAAGAGCCAGGATTTCATCATCAAATTCATCCTCCGTCATCTTCTCCAGTAATACCGCTTCAACTAAGAGGGAATCCAAGCCAAGCACATCCAAATTCAATCGTATTGCTTCTTTTTTCGCTTTCTTATCTTCAGTGACGCAAACAGCATCTTCCCCGTTTTCCTTTTGGGTCTTTGTTTCCGCCAGCGTTTCCCCTTCTCCTTTTCCCAAACTTGACAGCAAAATGCCGCGGGGAATAATGTTCTCTATCAAGCCTTGGTCGATGAATTCTTTTATCTTTTCCGCGGATTCAGGTTTATTTCCTTGTTTTATAACTTCATCATTAACCGCTGATGTTATATAAAGCGTTCCAAATGTATCATGAAGTAATGGAAGCAAATGCAATTTTTGACTCAAGATGAGAGAGCACGCGTCAAATTTTAGTTTCACAGTAAACTTTATCGAAGTTCAAACATTTAAGTATTTGTTTTTTGTAAATGTTTACGTTATATTATATTCATTCATACATCCTCCTATTTATCTTCTTTTAAATCGAAAATATCAACCGGTTAGTATGCGTGTTTAAACATTTTCTTTCGATCATTCAATAAAGCATGTTTCTTTACAATTCACAAAAAATCGAGTTAAAAAATCATTTCCTGATGCTTTAATACACGATCTTGGGGATCCAAAATAGAAGGTTATCGTCGTGGCCAGCATATCGCAACCGGTGACATCAGGAATTGTCTTGCACGCGGTCTGGGAAGGACCAGGTGGCAGATTCCTCGCGTGGGGGGAATCGCCAGAAAAATACATCGACCAGAATCGCCTCCATCAAGCTCGGCGCGCAAACCGGGGCCAAGGAAAAAGATCGATACAGCAATACATCGGTGCTGGGCCTTTACACCCATTTGCACTCAGTGATGAGAATTTTTCGGTAATACTTTCGCCATTGTTGAAAGTTATCCCGGATTTAGCAGTAGAAATTGTCGAAACCATCATCCCATTGCCAACGATTGCTTCGAATCCTTGTCCTTCGCCAGAGTTATTACGGCGTGTTACCCTTGACTCTTTCTCTACCTCGGAAGTAAATGGCGGTAATGTCACATCACGGGCAAAGAACAAAACACAATTTTCGCCGTGGAAAGTGCCCGCGATGTCATTCACCCCGTCTTCATTACTTGAAATGCTGTTGCTTTCCCCAGATATATTGCCTGCTTCTTGCTATTTCAGCAGGCTTTGGATGTTTTGGATGGAGGTGGCAAAGATAGGACTCGAGATCATATTGCAGCACGATTTTTTGCCGTCCGTCGGAAATTCCGGAGATCATCAAGAAATATATCATCCATCGTGGATTGCCACGTTTCGGCGCGAGCAACAAGAACGCGTGGCCACCTTGGCACGTGATATGCCTCCTGCTTGCTTTGCAACGTTTCATGGCGATCAGGTCTCGATTTCCCATCCCGAAACTACCATCGTACAATTCGTGAATCTTGTCCTGGATGGATTCGTGAAAGCCGCGATGCAAGAGAACACCCTCGAAACCATCTACCATAAGAAAAGAGGGCGAAAAAATCTCGAGGATGACGCAGTACGAGGTTTTTTAGAAGGACTGGTTAATAATGGTAATGGCGCCCTGGATCTCGAGTCGCGTGTTCGTCCAATCATGGAACCGCTCGTTGCCTGGCTCGGTCATGACCAGGAGCAAGATAGCCAGGTGCCATTTCGCACTTGCTTCAAGCTCGATCCACCGGGTGATGATGCATCCAATGATTCGTCGTGGACGCTCGGATATTACTTGCAAGCCACCGATGATCCATCATTGCTCGTTCCTGCTGAATCGGTATGGAAAGAACGATCAAGCGTCTTGAAATATCTAAAGCACCGCTTCGAGAACCCGCAAGAACGGTTACTCGTGGATCTCGGTAGAGCTGCCAAGATTTTTCCTGAGATTGATAAAACTCTGAAGGAAACCCGTCCTTCCGAGCTTGTTATGACAAGCGCCATGGCATATAATTTTTTGTTGCAATATTCGTTGTTGTTGGAGCAAGCTGGCTTCGGTATCATCGTCCCAGCGTGGTCCAAGCAACCTGCGAGCAAATTGGGTGTCGTCGTGTCTCTTCACCAGAAATCATCATCGTCCACGAACACGGGAATTCTTGGCTTGTCAACCATTGTTGCATTTGATTGGCAAATTTCGATGGGCGATGAGGTGATTTCGCCTGAAGAATTCGAGCACATTGCCAGCTTGAAAATACCTCTTGTGCGCGCGCGAGGTAAATGGGTAATGCTCAAGCCTGAAGATGTCGAAAAAATCGTTTCCATGTTAAAAAGCAGCGATGAACACGAAGTGCAAGAGTTAACACTCGCTACCGCTTTGCAAGCAAGCGCCACGGGTTCGTTACCCGGATTCGATGTCCCGATCATGTCAGTATCGGGCGATCACGCCTTGAAGGAATTTCTCAGCCATCTGTCGGGTACAAAAACATTAACCCCTGTTCCGCAACCCTCTAATTTTTCTGGAACGCTTCGACCATATCAAGAGCGCGGGTTGTCGTGGCTCGCGTTCATGAAATCGAGCAGTCTCGGCTCGTGCCTCGCTGATGACATGGGTCTCGGAAAAACCATCCAGGTTATCGCGATACTCCTTCACATGAAAAATGCTCGGGGAGGTTGCTTGGAGGAAAGCAATGAGCCAAGCAAAAATGGAAAGAAACAAGGTAAAAAAATCAAGCATGATATCCAGAGGAATGAAGCATCGGAAACGCGTGCTTCCCTTTTGATTTGCCCTATGTCGATCATGGATAATTGGAAAAAGGAAATCAATCGATTCGCGCCATCCATGATCGTGTTCTTGCATCATGGCAAAGACCGGCTTGATGCTACTTCCATCGAGGAAAGGGCACTCTCCTCCGACGTGATAATCACGACTTACGCGCTCGCTGCTCGTGACAAGGAATTACTTTACATGATTAATTGGAACACGATCATCATAGATGAAGCACAAAATATCAAGAACCAATCCACGAAACAAACGCAAGCCATCAAGAGTTTCAAGGCGAACTGGAAAATCGCTCTTACTGGCACGCCCGTCGAGAATCGCCTCGCGGATTTATGGTCGATAATGGATTTCTTGAATCCTGATTTTCTCGGCTCTTTCAACGCGTTTCATAAATCCTTTGCAATCCCCATCGAAAGATACCACGATCCGACGATGACGAGTGCGTTGAAACGACTCGTGCAACCATTCGTGTTACGTCGGCTCAAGACTGATAAAAGCATCATCAAGGATCTTCCCGAAAAAGTCGAAATGAAGGATTATTGCAATTTAACAACGGAGCAAGCGTCATTATACGAGGCTGTAGTCAAGGAAATGATCGAGAAAATAGACAATGCAGACGGGATCCAAAGAAAAGGATTGATTCTTTCCACGATGATGAAATTGAAACAAATATGCAATCATCCTGCTCAATTTTTGCACGATGGTAGTCGTGTTGAAGCCCGGTCCGGAAAATTAACGAGACTTGAAGAGCTAGTCCATGAGATCGTGGTAAACAAGGAAAAAGCACTCATTTTCACTCAATTTACCGAGATGGGGGAATTATTGAAGGATCATTTGCGTTCGAAATTAGGGATAAACTTGTTGTATTTGCACGGGGGATCCACGAAGAAACAAAGGGAAGCAATGGTGGAATCCTTTCAAAATGATTCAAGCTTTCCGGTTTTCATCTTGTCGTTGAAAGCCGGGGGAGTCGGGTTAAATCTAACCGCGGCAACCAACGTCGTTCATTTCGACAGGTGGTGGAATCCAGCCGTGGAAAATCAAGCATCTGACCGCATTTACCGCATTGGGCAGGTGAAGAACGTGCAAATTCATAAATTCATTTGTTCCGGCACGCTGGAGGAGCGCATCGATGACATGATCGAGTCGAAAAAACAGCTTGCCCAGAACATTATTGGCACCGGAGAATATTGGATAACCGAGCTAACAACCGCGCAGATAAAGGAATTGGTTGCGTTGAAACGAGATATTTTCATCGGAGGGGAATGAAAATGGCACGACGACGCTATTACGAGTCATATTACTGGTCATACACGCCATCGAGACCACGCAAGGTCGAGAACGGCATCCAGCTCAAGGCCACGAGAGGCGCGATCGGGAAACAGTGGTGGTCGAAAAAATGGATCGAATCGCTCGAGCGCTTCACGATCGCCACCCGGTTAACCCGCGGCAGGAGCTATGCACGGGGCGGCCAAGTAGTATCCGTTGACACGAGCAGCGGGGAAGTTCACGCGAAGGTGCAAGGTTCTCAACCACGGCCATACAACGTTACCATCCAGCTCGCCAAATTTGACGACCAGCAATGGAATGCCGTTCTTGCCTTGATGGCGCAGCAAGCACGTTTTTCAGCAAAGCTATTGTGTGGCGAGATGCCTCCTGACATCGAGGATCTTTTTTCCCAAGCTAGCCTCTCCCTTTTTCCATCCAGTAAAAAAGATTTGGCCACGGATTGCTCTTGTCCAGACGTGGCAAATCCTTGCAAACACGTCGCCGCTGTTCATTACCTCCTCGCGGAACGGTTTGATGAGGATCCTTTCTTGATCTTAGAGCTTCGGGGTCAATCGAAGCAGCAAATCATCGAGGCATTGAGATCAAGGCGAACGAGCATCGAAACCGAGTGTAACCCCGAACCACTGCATCAAGATGATTTGCCTCATATGGAGGAAAATGCACCCGTTGAGGTACAGGTTGAAAATTTTTGGGGGATTGGAGAACCACGATGGGACATGGCAATCAACGTTCAATCACCCCCTGTTGAATGCGCTGCGCTCAAGCTTCTCGGACCGAGCCAATTTACCTTGCAAGGCGAGAAACTCGAGGCGATCCTGGAACAGGTTTACAAGGCTGCGAGCCAAGTGGCTCGAAAAAAGCTCGTGGAAATCACGATAGACGGACATGAAGATCATTTGAATTCGAATGATCATGATGCCAATGAAATGGCATCATTTTCATGATGCCAATGAAATGGTGCAAGATGCAATGGCGAAAAAACCTTACCATGGAAGTGCAGCTGAGTTACTTCCGAATTTCAAGATTACTGGTAACGAAATCGAGATCGAACCAGCACCATATCGAATCACGGACAAACGCGAGATCGATGCGATACTTGATGATGCCGAGGACGGGGAATACGATCTCGCGTACGATATGGTAACTGCCCTGCTCCGCAAGTACCCTTTCGATTTTAACTTGATCAACGCGTATCTTTTAGCGCTCCATGAGATCAATGGCGCAGACGATGCTTTGACGTTTTTTGAAGGAAAACTGCAGCGATTCATGAGATATCTCTCGGAAAAACTGAAAAAGATTACGGGAGTAGGCTTGATCAGCAATTATACTTTACCGTTCAACATCGGCGGCAACAAAGCTTTCTTGCAATCGATCCAGGATAGTGGGCAGTTTTTCATCGAGGAAGGAAGGGATGCCGAAGCCGTTGATCGATTCAAGCAATTGCTCGAGTTGGACCCGGGAACCAATAGCAATGACGCGCGATCAACAATCTTGCACCTGGCCATCAAGCTAGACCGACTCGATGACGTGCCGAAGATTTCATCCATAAACATGCCAAGTTCAATTACAAGTGAAATGACGGATTTGGAGCTCGATGAGCTTGCATCGATCACGAAAATGAAATTTGGCTGGGGTCTGTATTTCTTTCTGCGCGGCGACCAAGTTTCCGCTCGACGATGGTTCGAGGCTGGTATCCACCAAAATGCAAACGTGGTGAAATTCATGTTTCAAGGTATGCAACCGGTTGACGAGGACACGGTCAATTATGAACTGGCTACAGGTTTTTATCCACCTGGCGGAGAGAGCGAGGCAATCGATTATCTCGACACGTGGTATGACCTGTGGCACCAGAATCCAGATGTACTAGGATTTCTCCGAGAAATTTCACTGGATCTGAAAACTCACGAGGAGCTGGTGTTCCACTTGCGAATTTCAATGAAGGATGTTGTACCAACCATATCGCGATTGATTGCCATCAACTCCACGAACACCTTTCAAGAGCTCTACCACGTGATCTGCAAGTCACTCGATTGGTCTGGATCTAGAAAACATGAATTCGTTGTCTTGGCAAAGTCACCTGCGATCGAGGGGTTCCAACCTACAGACAAACTCAAGGATCTCCTATCAGATGAACGTATTACCATCGGCATGAAAGAGGAAGCAGAGAATGGAAATGCCGCCTACGATGAAAATGATGATCTTGAATACACGAGGGAAAGCATTGAAGACGATGAAAATGAAGAAAGTGAAGGAGATAGCGATGAAATGGAGGATGACAATGATGATCTTGCGTATGATGTGCTCGAACCAGATTATCACGAAGATGAAATAACCTTGTACGAAATGTTCACGAAAGGTGATGCCCGCGCTTCCTTTACTTACGATTTCGATGCTTATTGGGATTTCGACATCATCGTGGAACACACATTACCAATGGGTCCAAATCTCCGCGAAGCAGCGGTGCTCGAATCTCAAGGGATGGATCCAGATGAAAATGCTGGAGGACCTCTAAGATTTATGAGTAAACTGCTGCATGGCGAGATTGGTACCTTCACGAGCGATGAATTAAAAGATATCGAACGACAGTATAAAGAATTGCTCGATGCAGAGCTTCAGGAAATGCGAGAAACACGAGATCAAATAGAACATTATTCGGATGAAATTATTAATCGACAACGAGAGCAAATTGCCCGGGGAAATGGCAAAAGGAAAGGTGACGAAGCGGATAGGGAAGATAAAGGTGATGATGTTTGACTATTAAGCCTTCATCTTGCGCAAACCACTAAAAAACAAGAGCGCGACAAGTTGTTGAAACCCATTTCCCAAATATACCATTCTCAAGATGGCGGATTATGACAAAAATAGGACAAAATGCCCCATGCCCATGCGGGAGCGGCAAGAAATACAAGAAATGTTGTTTCCGCAGGGATGAATTGGTCAGGAAACAAACCAATGATGCAAATTCATTATTAGCCAATAATAAGCCAGTATTGATGGACCTGGATAAAATTGTTAACCGGAGCGAGGACGATACACTTGATTTTACATTAGATGGCCAGTTGATGAAATTCACATTCTCTTTGCAATCACGAGACGAAAAATACCTCGTTGATCTTTACGAGACTTACCGGAAATCAACGGTCTTCGTGGAATGGAACAGCAAGGCCTATTTTTTTATCCGGAAACGGATGGCTGAGATCCTTGTTGCGCTTACCATGAATTTAAGAAGTTCTGTGTACCTTGATAAGGCATTCACCGCTTTAAATAACCTGTTAAAAGGTCGCCAGATTCAAAAGATCCCGCTCGGAAAAACCTATGTTAACGCTTGCATCGTGGCTGTTCATTTGCCATTTTTCGAAGATGAAATTGATATCGATCTGGTCTCTAATTCGTTTGACATTGCCGTTCAAGGATACGAACCTTGTCGTTTTCCGAAGAATTATGCGATATTAAATGCATGGGCAGGAATTCTTCATGCGTGGTGCGGGTTGGGAGCTAATTCCCGCTCTGCATCGAAACGCCAAGCTCTTGATGGCCTGGCTTGCATCGAACTTTCCCAACAATGCCCTCGTTTTGAGAATGATCCTCGTGATTTCGATTTAATGGCAGGCTCCATCGATGTGGCACGCGATACCCTCGATTACGTGAAAAACAACCCGATTGATGATTTTACCTCGTGGAACGACATGAAAAACAAGCGGAAAGTTCACAAAAGTGCCAGGAATATCGTAAAAGATGAAACCAAGAAATGGGGCATTTCACCACCATTGGATAAATGGTTAAAATAGTCCTTTGTTAATGGAGGAAAATATACCGCGAGTTCATTGAAAGAAAGAGCCTCGTGATGAAGTAAGACTTTAGCAAGGAAAAACCATCAAGATTCCAGTTATAAATCACTGTATAGCCTCGTAAGTGTCTTCTGTCCTGGCCATTCCCTAATATCACGGCTAATCATCTCTCGACGAAAGCAACATTCATTAGAAATTCTTCATTCCTATCCCGTTTTATGCACCTATATCGAAAAACACGCCTCCCTCAAAAGCAATCGAGGATGCCATCGATAACCGGATCCAATTCCTTACAGCCAGTAACTCGCCTCGAATATATCTACTTCGTAGATATATTTTTAATTAAGTAAAAGATAAGGTTTGTTGAGTGGAACTATGTCCAATCACACCGATGCTAAAAATTGGTTTCAAATGGCCCTAGCAGATGTCCCGCGTATTGAACGTAGTTTTAATGCAAGTGACTTTGCAGACGTGGCTTATCGGATTCAATTTTGCAGTGAAAAAATCATCAAGGGCATATCGTTGATGTATGGCGTTCAATTTAAGAAATTTCACGAAGTAAGTACTATTTTACACGACGAGATCCTCTCAAATCCTGCCATTGATACAAATGAAAGCCAGATATTGGAGGAAATTGTGAATCAAGGGATTTCAATCAAAACACTCTCCACTTCCCCGAGATATGGCAACGTGATTGCATGACAATTCACCCTCCTTGAAGATTTATTCGATGCTCAAAGTATCAATGAATATACGATCCACTTAATTGATGAAATTAGCGCATTAATTACCTTGCTTGAACAAAAGAATTCGCCGGAATTACAAGACATTAAG
>Ga0209039_10002059_pt1 | contig 17668 bp, 14 predicted proteins | sample BogFormECP12_OM1_FD_188238 | JGI IMG/M metagenome (GOLD analysis project Ga0209039, IMG submission 188238) | Bog forest soil microbial communities from Calvert Island, British Columbia, Canada - ECP12_OM1 (SPAdes) (version 2) | ecosystem: Environmental > Aquatic > Freshwater > Wetlands > Bog ... | reverse complement strand
CTGCGCCGGGCGCGGGTGCGGCGAGCGGGCCGCCCGGCGGCGGCATGATACAAAGCGGCCTGAAAGTGTTTTTCATCTTGCGCCGGCGAGAGCAATCGCCGAAAATACCGGCAGAGGAGCGCATTGGAAATGGAGACACTGACTAGAAGGCGGCTTCTGGAAGGAAGCGCCATCGGCATGGCCGCCGGCGGATGGGGCGCGTCCTGTCTTGGTGCGCAGGATTGGGCGCGCCAGGCGGTGGACCGCTCGCCGCGGCGGCACGAGTGGGTAACGCTGAAACACGAGGGCAGAAGCCTCGAATCGTTCGTCGCGTATCCGCAGGGGCAGGCCAAGTCGCCCGCCATCGTCGTCATCCACGAGATCTTCGGAATGACCGACTGGGTGGAGAGCGTCAGCGACGAGTTTGCGGCGGCGGGCTATCTGGCGGTCGCTCCCGACCTGCTGTCCGGCATGGGGCCGAAGGGCGGAGGCACCAGGGATTTTCCCGCGAGCGAAGTCGGCCCGGCCATCCAAAAGCTGCCGCCCGACCAGATCACCGCGGATCTCAACGCGGCGGTCGACTATTGCATGAAGCTGCCCGCCTGCAACGGAAAGGTCTGCGTGGTGGGCTTCTCGTGGGGTGGCGGACAGACGTTCCGCTTCGCCACCAACCGCCGGGATCTGGCCGCCGCGTTCGTGTTCTACGGCGCCGGCCCGGCGGCGGAGGCCATGGCCAACATCCAGGCGCCGGTTTACGGGTTCTACGCGGGAAACGATGCGCGCGTCAACGGCACCCTCCCGGCCACCCAGGATCAGATGAAAGCGGCAGGCAAGTTCTTCGAGCCGGTGACTTACGAAGGCGCGGCCCACGGGTTCATGCGGGCGGGAGCGCAACCGGATGCCACCGAAGCCAACCAGAAGGCGCGCGCCGAGGCATGGGTGAAGCTCAAGGCGCTCCGCGACAAAGCCAGGTAAGCGAGCCGTAGAGCGTCAATCCCGACTGGCTGTTACTCCGCCAAGGGACGCCCCTGGGCATCGCGGTTGATGCTGCCGGTGAGAATCAGGATGCCTTCGACCAGGCCCCATATCCAGCCGGCCAGCCATCCCACACCGCAGGTGATGATGCCGCCGACCACCGTCACCAGAATCTGAATGACCCCGATAGTGTTGTAGCCCAGGTAGAAACGGTGAATTCCAAAGCACCCCACAAAGATGCCGAGCAACCCGGCCACCAGCTTGGACTTCAGCGGGCCCGGGACAGCGCCGGGGTACCCGCCTGGAGCCGCGGCCGGAGCAGCGCCCGGAACCGCGCCCGGCGCGCCATACAGCGCCACGCCGCACTTGATGCACACCGCGGCGGCCGGATCGGCCTGCGCGCCGCAGTTGTAACAGAACTTGTTGCCGACTCCCGCTCCCGCGCCACAGCCCGTGCAGAAGGCAGCCTGGTCGCCTATTTGGACTCCACAATTACGACAGAACATTCAGGGATCCTCCGTCCGCGTCACTGAACCCGCCTGGATTTGTTTCCAGTGCCACAGATATCAAGGTATACAACGATTCCCTGCCGGAAACAACCGGAATCGGAGGCCGCTTACTTGCCGGGCCGGCCGAGAACCGCCAGTGGAAGAATGGCGCCCGCGATCGCGCCGGCGATCAGCGCCACGTTGCCGGCGCCCAGGAACGCTGCCACCAGGCCGGCCAGCGAACCGATTCCGGCTCCCACCGCCGCCAGCATGATTCGCTTGCCCATGGGCGGTCACTTACCGTGTGGTTCGATGATGAAGACCTTGTCCTTGGGATGAACCAGCTTCAATCGTTCGCGAATCTCCAGTTCCTGCTCCGCCGGATTGGCGCTGAGACGGTTGAGGTGCTCCCGCTTGCGCTCGATCTCCTTGGCCAACCTGGCATTGTGCGTTTCCAGTTCCTGAATCTCGCGCTGCTTGTCGAGGAACGCGCTGATGCCCCGCGGACCGAGCAACGTAATTACCGCATAACCGGCCACCAGCAGGACCGCGATCGAGTACGCCAAGCGTGCAAGAGGTGCTTTCATGGAACCAGGGGCCTGGAAGATAATGGTACCATTGCTTCCCGTTTTCAGGTCCGGAAATTGTGAAGATGACCGATAAGATTGTTGTTCTGAGTACTTGTGCCACCGCGGACGAGGCCGAAAAGCTGGCCCGGCTTCTGCTCGACACCCACTTGGCCGCGTGTGTCAGCGTGATCCCCGCGGTGCGCAGCTTCTATCATTGGAAGGGGGCCACCGAGTCTGCCGGCGAGTGCCTGCTGCTGATCAAGACCTCGCGTAAACTGTTTGCGGATTTGTGCGAGACATTGCGGAAAGCTCACTCCTACGAGCTTCCCGAAACCCTCGCGCTCCCCATCGTCGAAGGGTCCGCGGTTTATCTCGACTGGATGGAACAGCACCTTCGCTAGGAGCCGGAGAACCGACAGTGTACGATTCAACACAGCCGGCGGTTCGGGATGCCCTCACCAAAGGTCTGGCGCTGATTTTCGATATGGATGGCGTGCTGGTGAATTCCAATCCCGTTCATCGCCAGGCGTGGGTGCGTTTCAATTTGCGCTATGGTGTTCAAACCAATAGTGCAATGCTCCAACGCATGTATGGGAAGCGCAATGATGAAATTATCCGCGATTTCTTCGGCGAAGGGCTTAGCCCGGAAGAAGTAGCGTTCCGCGGAGCCGCAAAAGAAGAACTGTATCGCCAGATGATCGATGGCCGGATTGAGGAAATGCTGGTGCCCGGACTGCGCCCGTTTCTTGATCGCCATGCCCATACACCTTTGGCGGTGGCTAGTAATGCGGAACCGGAAAACGTGCGTTTTGTTATAGATAGCGCTAGGCTGGGGAGTTATTTCCGAGTCGTGGTGGATGGCCACCAGGTGAGCCGTCCGAAGCCCGACCCGGAGATCTATTTGCGCGCCGCGGAACTCCTGGGAATTGCCCCGCCAAACTGCCTGGTCTTCGAAGACTCGCATTCCGGGGTCGCGGCCGGCTTGGCCGCCGGAATGAGGGTAATCGGTATCCGTACCACCTATGATAACTTGCCCGGTGCAAGCGTTTGCGTGGATAATTTTAGAAGCGGAGAATTAGATACATGGCTGGCAGCCCAAACCAGGGCGGTCTGAAGAGTGGGCTTATGCCAGGGCTCTTCCTGGCTCTAGGCGCCATCCCTTCGCTCACCTGGGCCAGCCAATCCGGCACCATGCAGGCCGCCACGGTTCCGGCGGCCATCCAGGGCACCGTGACATCGTCTTTGGCGTTCGGCGCGCTGTTCGCCGGGATCTCGCTGGCGGTGTTCTTCATTTGGAGGCGCGAGCGCCGTTTGCGCACCCAGCGCGTCCGGTTGCGCAAGAATCACATGCTGTGCGAGGAGATCCTGGGGGCTTCTTCGCCGGCCGAGGTCCTGTCCCGCCTGACCGAAGCTCTGCCTGAGGTCCTGGGCGTGACGCGCGTCAACCTGTACGTTTACAATCGGGCCACCAAGACTCTCGACAGCCTCACTGACGATTCCGCACCGCCCATTTCCCTCTCCGCTCCGCCCGCCGGACCGCAGACCGGCGCGGTGGCCTGCTTCCATTACCGCACGGTGCTGGCTATTCCGGATCTCGGCCGCAGCCCGTTCCCGCTCAGTGGCGGCTCCGGGCCCGCGCCAAAATCGCTGCTCTTCGTCCCCATGCTCACGCAGGGAGAGGTAACCGGCATCCTCGAGCTCGACCAGGACGACCGCGCCCGCACATTCGACGCCGACGAGCAGACGCTGGCGCAGCACCTGGGCAATCAGGTGGGCGTCGCGCTGCGGCTGCTGGATCAGCGGAGCGTGCAGGAACAACTATTCCGCACCGAGAAACTGGCCGCCGTGGGCCGCCTGATTACGGGCGTCGTCAACGAACTGCAAACCCCGCTGAACTCCATCTCCGAACTGGCGGCGCGGGCCGTCGAGCGGTCGTATCTGGGCCCGGTGGAGCACGATGTGGCCGCCATCGCCTCCGAGGCGCGGAAGGCCGCCGCCATGGTGGCCCGCCTGGTATCCTTTGCCGCCGCCGAGCAGGGGGAGGCGCGCCCCGTGGCCATCTCCACGCTGCTTCACAATCTCATCGAATTCCGGGAAGGCGATTGGAAGGCCTCGGGAATTCGCGTCCGCAACCTGACCACGCGCGAGCCTCTTTACGTGCAGGGCTTGCAGGGACAGTTGGAGCAGATCTTCCTCAATCTTCTGGTGCATGCCGAACAGTCGCTGGTCTCGGCTCCGCAAAAACTCATTAGTCTCCGCACCAGCGTGCTGGGAAAACGGCTGCTGGTGGAGATTTCGTTCTCGGCCCCTCCGGAAGTGCGCAAAGTGGAGGAGACCGCCGCGGTTCTGGGCGTTACCCGCAGCGTCATCGCGGGTCATGGCGGCGAAGTGCGCCTGATCGAGAAGCCCGGCGCGGAACCGCGCTTCGAAGTGGAATTGCCGGTATCCACGCGGGAGCGGCCGAGCGTGGCTGCGCCCCTTCCGGCCGCGGCCGCGGCGGATTCGTCGCGCCGCTGGACCGCCCTGGTGATCGAGACCGAGGAAACGCCCCAGCGGCAGCTCATCGCGCTTTTGTCCGCGCGCGGGTACCGCGTGGTCCCGGTCGGCAGCGCCGACACCGCTTTGGAACTGGCGCACCGTGTCCGCTTCGACGCGGCGTTCTGTTCGGTTCGCGCACCCGGTCTGAACTGGGTGGAACTCTCCGAGAGGATGCAGTCCCACGTGGGCGGTTTCGTGCTCTTGTCCGACGGTTTCGACGCCGAGCTGGCGACGGATTTCGAGGGCGGCTCCCGCTTCGTTCTGCCCAAGCCGGTGCAGGAAGCCGAACTGGAACGCGTGCTGCGAACCATCGAAGCCTCGCTGACCGCGAAGGTCATCCCCTTCAAGAGCGGCACGCATAATTAGAGTGCCGTTCCCGCGCGAGGCTGTCCACGGGCGCATCTCTCCCACCCACCCACGCTATTTGCAAATGTGCATTTATAATGCATAATTGCGAGTAGGACCCTGTCGGTGCGCCGCCGCTACATTCCGCGTGGTTTGGAGCCAGTCCTCCGAAAGGCCGCCGCCCAGTTTCCCGCAGTGGTCCTGACGGGACCGCGCCAGTCGGGCAAGACCACGTTGCTTAAGCATGTCTGCGGCGGGAGTTCCGGCTATGTCTCGCTGGAGCCGCCCGACGTGCGCGCGGCGGCGGAGGCCGACCCGCGCGGCTTTCTCGACATGCACCCGGCACCCGTCGTCTTTGACGAAATCCAGTACGCGCCGCTACTGTTGCCGTACATCAAAGAGAGCATCGATGAGCGCCGCGCCGCCCACGGCCAGTACTTTCTGACCGGCTCGCAGAATCTGCTGCTCACAAAGCAGGTCACGGAATCGCTGGCCGGCCGCGCGGCGAAGCTGCGGCTGTTGCCCGTTTCCCAACGCGAGGAGTTAGGGAGGCCGCTCGATCCGCTGCCTTGGGAATCGCCGAAGAAGCGCCCCGGCGTCAACCACCTTGCGCCGGCGGATCTCTGGAAGAGCTTCCTGCGCGGCGGATACCCGGAACTTGTCGCCGAACCCGATCACGACACCTCGCTGTGGCATTCCAGCTATGTTCAGACCTACCTGGAGCGCGACGTCCGCTCGCTCCGCCAGGTCGGGGACCTGATGTCGTTCCAGAGTTTCCTGCGTGCACTCGCCGCCCGCGCTGGCCAACTGCTCAATCTCACGGACGTTGCGCGCGACCTCGGGGTGGCGGTGAACACGGCCAAGGCGTGGCTCTCCGTGCTCGAAGCCACTTTCCAGGTCATGGTGCTGCGGCCGTACCATGCCAACGTCGGCAAACGCCTGGTCAAGACGCCGAAGGTGTACTTCACGGACACCGGCATGCTTTGCTACCTGGCTGGTTTGAAAGATCCGGATCACGCGGCGGCCGGCCCGCTGGGCGGGGCGATCTTCGAAACCGCGGTTCTTCTGGAAATCGTGAAAGCGTTCGTCAACCGGGGCGAAGAGCCGCGGATCTACTTCTGGCGCACGTCGGCTGGAGTGGAAGTCGATCTGGTTGTCGAAACCGGGGGCCAGTTGATCCCGATTGAAGGCAAGCTTTCCGCGACGCCGCGCCCGGCAATGGCAAGCGGGATTCGGGCCTTCCAGGAAGACCTCGGCGAGCAGGCGGGACCCGGTTTTGTCATCCACCCGGGAGACGTCCGGCTGCCCCTGGCGCCGAGAGTCCTCGCGTTGCCATTCAGCGAGCTGTGACGCCTCCGCTAATCGCCAGCCGCCGTGGCCAGCGTGCGGTACGGCTTGCCCACCTCTTGCGCGTCCACCACGGCCACCGCCGCCACGTGGACGATTTCGTTGACCTCCGAGCCGCGTTGCAGCACGTGCACCGGCTTGGATAAGCCGGTCAGCAGCGGCCCGATCAACTCCGCGCCGCCGATGCCGTGCAGCAGCTTGTAAGCGATATTGCCGGCCTCCAGGTTGGGGAAGATCAGCACGTTGGCGCCGCCGTGCAGCCTGCTGAAGGGGTACGTCTCGTTGAGGATCTGCGGCGTCACCGCGGTGTCGGCCTGCATTTCGCCGTCGATGATGAGCCCAGGGGCGCGCTGGCGCACCAGTTCCACCGCGCGGCGCACCTTGTCCGAGAGGGGATGGCGCGTCGATCCGAAATTGGAGAAGGATAGCATGGCGACACGCGGCTCCTGGTCGAAGCGGCGCGCCTTTTCGGCGGCCTGGATGGCGATCTCGGCCAGGTCCTCGGCCGTGGGCTCGATGTTGACGGTGGCGTCGGCCAGGAAGTAGATGTCGCCCTTGGCCGTGATCAGCACGTACACGCCCGCCACCAGGCGCAACTCCGGCCGCACGTCGATCACCTGCAGCGCCGGGCGGATGGTGTCCGGATAGTGGGTGGTCAGGCCGCCGATCAGCGCGTCGGCATCGCCCAGCCGCACCATCATGCTGGCGAAGGTGGTGTTGTGGAGAATCAGTTGCTGGGCTTCGGTCCTGGTGACGCCCTTGCGCTGGCGAAGGCCGAAGAACTCCTCGGCATACAGGTCGCGGTGCGGCGAGGTGGCCGGATCGACGATCTGGACGCCGTTGAGGTGCAGCCGCAGCTCGGAGGCGCGCTCGCGAATCACGTCCTCGCGGCCCAGCAGGATGGGGTAGGCGATCTTCTCGTCCAGCAGGATCTGGCAGGCGCGCAGGATCTTGCTTTCCTCGCCCTCCGTGAACACCACCCGTTTGGGCCGCTTGCAGGCCTTGTTGATCATGCCGCGGGTGACTTCGTACGCCTTGCCCAGGCGCCGCTCCAGTTCCTCGCGATACTTCCGCAGGTCGACCGGCTGCTGGGCCACGCCGGATTCCATGGCGGCCTGCGCCACCGCCGAGGCTTCCCAGATGAGCACGCGCGGATCGAACGGCTTGGGGATGATGTACTCGCGGCCGAATTCCAGGTGCTCCACGCCGTAGGCCCGCAACACCGAGTCGGGAACGTCTTCCTTGGCGAGCGCGGCCAGGGCGCGGGTGGCGGCGCGTTTCATCTGATCGTTGATGGTGGTGGCGCGCACGTCCAGGGCGCCGCGGAAAATAAAGGGGAAGCCGAGCACGTTGTTCACCTGGTTGGGGTAATCCGAACGGCCGGTGGCGACAATGGCATCCGGCCGGGCGGCCAGGGCGTCGTCGTAGGAGATTTCGGGATCGGGGTTGGCGAGGGCGAAGATGATGGGATCGGGAGCCATGCCGCGAATCATGTCGGGGCTGACGCTTCCGCCGCTGGACAGGCCGAAGAACACGTCCGCGCCCACCAGCGCTTCGCTCAGCGTGCGGGCTTCGGTGCGGCTGGCGAAACGGGCCTTGTAGGGGTTCATCCCCACTGTGCGGCCTTCGTAGATCACGCCCTTGGTGTCGCACATGACGATATTCTCTTTGCGAACGCCCAGGTTGACGTAGTGCGCCGCGCAGGAAATCGCGCTGGCGCCCGCCCCGTTGAAGACCACCCGCACATCCTCGATCTTCTTCTTCACGATCTCCAGAGCGTTCACCAGACCGGCGCCGGAGATGATGGCGGTGCCGTGCTGATCGTCGTGGAAGACCGGAATCTTCATGGTCTTCTTGAGCTCTTCCTCGATGTAGAAGCACTCCGGAGCCTTGATATCTTCCAGGTTGATGCCGCCGAAGGTGGGCTCCAGCAACTGGCAGGTGCGGATGATCTCGTCGGGCTTCTCGGTGGCCAACTCGATATCGAAGACGTCGATATCGGCGAAGCGCTTGAACAGCACTCCTTTGCCTTCCATCACCGGCTTCCCGGCGATGGCGCCGATGTTGCCCAGCCCGAGCACCGCCGTTCCATTGCTCACCACTCCTACCAGGTTCCCTTTGGCCGTGTACTTATAGGCCAGGGCGGGGTCGCGTTCGATCTCCAGACACGGGACGGCCACGCCGGGAGTGTACGCCAGGCTGAGATCCCTCTGGGTTCGACAGGGCTTGGTGGCGACAACCGAGATTTTTCCCGCGGGGGATGAGGAATGGTATTCCAGAGCGTCTTCCGGCCGGATCTTCATGAGAATGAGACCTTTCGAGACAATTATACGCGCAGATCCGATTTCAGGGCCGAATATTCCATCGGGCGCGGCGGCATGAGCCGCTTTACAATAGCCATTTAGCCGTGCCGCAGCCGAACCGGGAAAAGCCATCGAAGTTTTACCACTCGCTGTATTTCCGGGTGATCCTGGGAATCCTTGCGGGGCTGGCGCTGGGGATCTTGTGGCCCGCCGCCGGCCAGAGCATGAAGCCCCTGGGCGACGGCTTCATCAAGCTGATCCGCATGATGATCGCGCCGCTCATCTTCTTCACCGTGATCGTGGGAATCGCCGGCATCGGCGACATGAAGAAGCTGGGGCGGGTGGGCATCAAGGCATTGGTCTACTTCGAGGCGGTGACTACGCTGGCCCTCGGCATCGGCCTGGCGGTGGTGACCCTGGTCGAGCCGGGGCGGGGCTTCAACGCCAACCCGGCCACGCTGGACGCCGGCGCCATCCGCGACTACGCCAGCCAGGGCCAGCAACTGCACGCCGTCGACTTCCTGCTGAACATCATCCCCGATACCGTAGTGAGCGCGTTCGCCAAGGGGGAGATTCTGCAGGTGCTGCTGCTCGCCGTCCTGTTCGGACTGGCGCTGGCCTCCCTGCCGGCCGGCGCGTCCATCGTGGCGGCCTGCGACAAGATCTCCCACGTTCTGTTCCGCGTGATCGCCGGCATCATGCAGGCCGCGCCGGTGGGCGCGTTCGGCGCCATCGCCTTCACCATCGGGAAGTACGGCGTTGGGACCCTGAAGCAGCTCGCCCAGGTTTTGCTGTGCGTGTATCTGACTTCGGGGGCCTTCGTCTTCATCGTGTTGGGCTTGATTCTGCGGGCCCACGGCATCAGCCTGTGGAAGTTCCTCAAGTACATCCAGGAAGAGCTGGTGATCGCCCTCAGCACTTCGTCTTCGGAGACCGTGCTGCCCCGCATGTTGCAGAAGATGGAAGACCTGGGATGTTCGAAAGCGGTGGTCGGGCTGGTGATTCCGTCGGGCTATTCCTTCAACCTGGATGGGACGTCCATCTATCTCACCATCGCCGCGCTCTTTGTGGCTCAGGCTACCAACACGCACCTCACCGCCGGGCAGGAGGTGGAACTGCTGCTGGTGCTGATTCTCAGCTCGAAAGGCGCAGCCGCCGTGACCGGGGGCGGCTTCATCACGCTGGCAGCCACGCTGACCGCGCTGCACACCATTCCCGTCGCGGGGTTGACCCTGCTGCTGGGCATTGACCGGTTCATGTCCGAAATGCGGACATTGACGAACCTCATCGGCAACGGAGTCGCCACCATCGTGGTGGCGCAATGGGAAGGTGAATTCGATCGCGAAAAGGCGGCGCGTGTGCTGCAGGGGAAACACCCGGCGGAGGCTGTCGAAGCGGCCGGGCGATTGGGGGACTAACAGGAAATGCCCGTCTGGAACCAAAGCTATACGCCGGTGGCAGGAAGCCTGGGCCTGTCGGCGCTGGTAGCGGCCTTGCCGGTGGTGGTCCTGTTGGGCCTGCTGGCCTTGGGACGCGTCCGCGCTCACTGGGCGGCGCTCTCGGGCCTGGCCGCCGCGCTTCTGGTGGCCATGCTGGTTTTCCGCATGCCGGCGCGGCTGGCGGGCCTCGCGGCTCTCGATGGCGCGGCCTACGGCCTCCTGCCCATCGGCTGGATCGTCCTCGGCGCCATCTTCGTGTACGACGTCACGGTGGCATCCGGCAAGTTCGAAGTGGTGCAGCACACGGTGGCGGGGCTGTCCGCCGACCGGCGCATCCAGGGGCTGCTGATCGCCTTCAGTTTCGGGGCGTTCATCGAAAGCGCGGCCGGCTTCGGGACGCCCGTGGCGATCTCCGGCGCCATGCTGATCGCCCTCGGCTTCCGGCCGCTGCAAGCCGCCGGGTTGGCCCTGATCGGCAACACCGCGCCGGTGGCATTCGGCGCGCTGGGCACCCCCATCGTGGCGCTGGCCAGCGTCACCGGCCTGCCGGTGGAAACCCTCAGCGCCATGGTGGGACGCCAGTTGACCCTGTTCGGAGTGCTCATCCCGTTCTGGCTGATCTGGGCCATGGCCGGGCGGAAGAAGATGATGGAAGTGTGGCCCGCCTGCCTGACGGTGGGCGTCAGTTTCGCCGCCGCCCAGCTCCTGGTGAGCAATCTTCACGGCCCCTGGGTGGTGGGCATCGCCGCGGGGGCTGCCTCCATGCTGTCGCTGGTGGTGCTGCTGCGGTTCTGGCAACCCCGCGCCACCTGGAGTTTCGAGCACGAAGAGCCGGGGCGCGTGGCCGCCACCGCGGCCGCTTCGCCGCAACACACCCCGCGAGCCGCCCTGCTGGCGTGGATGCCCTGGATCCTGCTCTCCATCCTGGTGTTCGCCTGGGGACTGCCTCCGGTGAAGGACTTCCTCAACGGCGGCGCCAAGGGTCATTACAACGTCCTGCACGGCGCCACGCTCTTCGAGTACCACATCCCGGCGCTGGACAAAGCGGTGGTGCGGACCGCTCCCGTGGTGGCCAGGGCCACACCCGAGCCGGCGGTCTTCGTCTTCAACCCGCTCTCGACCACCGGCACCAGCCTGCTCCTGGCGGGCATTCTGAGCGGTCTGCTGCTGGGCTTTTCGCCGGCCGCTCTGCTGCGCATCTGGTGGGGCACCCTGCGGCGGGTTCGCGTCTCGCTCCTGACCATCGCCGCCATGCTGGCCCTCGGGTTCACCGCCCGCTACGCCGGCTTGGACGCCACCATGGGCCTGGCGTTCGCCGGCACGGGTTTCTTGTTTCCCTTCTTCTCTCCCTTGCTGGGATGGCTGGGCGTGGCCCTGACCGGCAGCGATACTTCCTCCAACGTGATGTTCGGGGGCTTGCAGCAGGTGACCGCGCGCCAGTTGGGCTTTTCCCCGGTGCTGGCGGCGGCCTCCAACAGCGCCGGCGGCGTGATGGGGAAGATGATCGACGCGCAGAGCATCGTGGTGGCCGGAGTGGCCACCGGGCAGCAGGGCGGGGAGGGAACCATCCTGCGCTACGTGTTCTGGCACAGCCTGGCGCTCGCCTGCCTGGTGGGCGTGGTGGTGTTTCTCCAGGCCACCGTGTTTGCCTGGACGATTCCGGCGCCCCGCTAACCGCCGTGGTGGTTACGCCGCGCGCCGCTTCCGCATCTCGCGCCGCATCGCCAGCCCCGCGGCGACCAGCATCGCGCCCACCGCCAGCGGCAGCGTTCCCGGTTCGGGCGCAACCGCCTGCATGAATTCCTGGCTTCCGTTGCTGCCGCCGTTGGGATCGGGCGTGTAGATCCGCACGTTCGGATACACCGCGCTGCTGAGCGCCGCGCCCTGCGTCTTCACCAGGTTCAGGGCCTCGGATTGCAACGCGAGTTGGTTGGCGTTCACCTGGACTCCACTCGGGTTGGCGCTGGCGCTGTAGGGATCGAAGATGTTCCACAAGGCATACTGATAATCCGTGATCGTATTCGCCGATGCCTTCGACCCGGTGGCTTCGACATACTCGTACAGTTCCCACACCAGCACCGCCGCCTCGTCGTAGTTCTGGACCTCGTTGCTCCCCGTGAAACGCACATTCGCCAGCGAGCCGCTGCCGCCCACGGAGGAGGCTTCATACAGCATGTTGCCCGACGGCACGGGGGTGTCGTGCGAGTAATCGTCGCAGATAATCCACTGGCCCGGAGTCCCGGCGATGGTGGCGATGGCAAAACCGTTGTAGGTTTCGTCGGAAGATCCATAGTTTCCGTTTTCGAGGGTAGACGGCAGCCCGGTCGCGGCAAGAACGATGTCGCTGGCATGGCAGGCCGCTACGGAAAGCAGTGCGAGGGTGGTTAGCTGTAGTCTCATATGATTGCCTAAGTACATGCTACGGAAGGAGTTCCAGGCAGCCTATCGACCACGCGTACTATCCGCGATGGGACTGGTGCTGGAGCCATGGAACTAGGGACGCCGGCCCGCCAGAGCGCGCTTGTCGCCTGCCGGGAGCATTGCTAGACTCTAGTGTTCACCGCCGCAACCAAGGAGACACTGAATGACCGCGCCTGGTTCGCCCTCGAGCGAAGCCGCCACGTACAGCCGGATTACCTGGCGCCTGATGCCCTACCTTTTCGCCTGCTACATTCTGGCGTACGTCAACCGGGTCAACGTGGGGTTCGCCAAAATCCAGATGCAGCAGGATCTGCGGATGTCCGACGCCGTGTACGGCCTGGGCGCGGGCATCTTCTTTATCGGCTATTTCTTCTTCGAAGTCCCCAGTAACATGGCGCTGCGGAAGGTGGGTGCGCGGCGCTTGCTGGGGCCCATCATGATTGTGTGGGGCCTGGTCTCGGCCGCCACCATGTTCGCCACCGGGGCCACCAGCTACTACATTCTCCGGTTCCTGCTGGGCGCCGTGGAATCGGGGTTCTTTCCGGGAGTGATTCTGTACCTCACGTTCTGGTATACCGAGAAGCACCGCGTGCGGATGGTGGCCATTTTCTCCAGCGCCATCCCGGTTTCGGGCGTGCTGGCGGGTCCGCTCTGCGGCTGGATTCTGAAGGACCTCAACGGCGTCGCCCACCTGGCCGGGTGGCAATGGCTGTTTCTGGTGACCGGCATTCCATCCTCGATCGCCGGCCTGGCTACGCTGTTCTACCTTACCGACAAACCGGAACAGGCCCACTGGCTGAGGCAGGACGAAAAGGAGCTGGTGCTCAAGCGCCTCCACGAGGAAAGCCAGACGAAGAAGGGTAAGGGAGGCCACAGCCTGATGGACGCGTTTCGCAGCCCCGCCGTCTGGTGGCTGGGCCTGGTGTATTTCGGAGTCATCGCGGGCAACTACGGCATCGGCTTCTGGCTGCCGCAGGTCATCAAGGAAACGCTGACGAAGGACCCCGTCGCCATCGGCTGGCTGTTCGTGATTCCCTCGGTGGTGACGGTGATCGGCATGTTCTTCGTGGGGCGGCATTCCGACTCCACGGGCGAGCGGCGCTGGCATTTCGCCCTATCGGCGATCGTGGCGGCGTGCGCCTTCGCGGCCAGCGCCATCCCGGGGATCCCGGGGACGGTGGGCTTTGCCGCGCTGACGCTGGCGAACACCGGCGTGCTGTGCGCCTTCGCGGTGTTCTGGTCGCTGCCCACCAAGATACTTTCGGGCGCGGCGGCGGCGGCGGGCATCGCGTGGATCAACTCCGTGGGCAACCTGGCCGGTTATGCCAGCCCGCACGCCGTGGGCGCCATCCGCGACAAGACGCACAGCATGACGCTGGCGCTGCTGGCGCTGGCGGCGGCGATGCTGATTTCCGCCGTGGTTTCGCTGTATGTGACGCGGCGCGACGGGCGGCGCGCGTGAGCGGCGTGTCACCTGGAGTGGTCCGCCAGCAGCGGCCTCGCGACTCAACTTCCCAGATCGGGTCCGGCCCGCCGGGCCGCAATCGGCGACATCGCCGGGATGGGCTGTGATCCGACAACCCAACCCGGTGGGCTTGGGCAATGTCGATGAGCCGCGGTGCCCCCGCGGGTGAAATCCTTCGTCCCCGACGGAGGCTCGCTAATCAACCACCGGCGATATCAATGACGCGGCGAACTGGTCATGTACACCAGACCAGGACCTGCTACAGGCGGGCCCGAACGGGGCCCTAGCGGGGCTCCAGGCTGAAGCCAGCCGCCCTTACCGGACAACCATGGTCACCCCGGCCTGGCTGCTCGCTCCGCCGAGGATCACCCGTACCGGCACGGCATCGCCCGCCGCCACCGCCGCATCCAGCCGGGCGTTCACCTGCAGCAGGCCCGGCATATTGTACGGCGCCGCGCCGCAATACTCGACGCGCGCCAGCAGCCCGCCGATTTCGGCCGAGCATGCGGCGGCCGGCTTCGGCAGGATGTCAACCGCCAGCCGGCCATCGACCCCCGGCGGCTCCGTCACACCCTCTCCGGTGCCCCACAGGACCACGACCTCGCCCGGATGCGCCGGCGCCTCGGCCGAGTTCAGCGTCCGCCCGTCCTGGTTCTGCATGGCCGCTTCCCCCGTCCCCTGCATGTTGATCGTGAACAACGCGGGCGCCGCCGGCGCCACTGCCACCTGGAACGGCTCCGATCGCACACCCTGGTACTCGACCTGGATGTTCACCACGGGCTTGAGCGCCGCCAGGTACGGAACCACCACCGAGCACTGCTGCTGGGAGACGTACACCAGCGGCGCGGCCGCGCCGTCGAACAGAACTCTCACTCCGCCCATCTCGCGGGCGACCATTCCGGCCGCGTCCGCTGCGATGTTGCGATCGAGCTGTGCCGGCCCGAGGTTCGTTCCCCAGATCAACACCATCTGCCCGGGCGCGATCGGGGTTTGGTAGGCGGCGGCGTCCGTCACTGCCGCCACCACCGGCGTGGGAGTTGCCGGCGCCGCCGGCACCACGAACAGCGTCATCGAATAGGCGGGGAAGGTGGCGGCGATCGACCCGTTCGATACGGCCGCGTCAGGCTGCCGTACGATGGCGTTGAGGTTCGCCCGGCTGTAGCGCCAGACCTGGGCTGCGCCGCCCCCGTTGAAGTTGTAGGTGTCCACCGTGCTCGAAAGATCTCCAGTGGTCTTGTTCAGCACCAGGACCGTCAGCGCCCCGTCGGAACGCTGAGCGGCGAAGATGCTGAGCTGGTCGGCATCGGCGGTGGCGGCGTTCACGCCGGTCTCCCCGAACGCGCCACCGATACTGTCGTAGTTGCGGTAGATGCGGAAGGCGAACGCGCCCGGATCGGTCGGGTGGAGCCCCGGCGCGGTCGTGGGGGAGAACACCTGGGGCATGGGGACCGCTCCGGGCGCCCACAGCGCCGCCAGGTCCACGCCTTCCCGCCCGAAGATTCCCAGCAGGTCGGCTTGCGCCAGCGCGCCGTTGATGTCGTCCAGCGCCCCCCAGTTATACTCGGTGAACGCGAGCTTGGTCCCGGGGTAGTTCGCGGCGATGATGGACTTCAGCCGCTGGATGTACTGCGGCGCCACCGGGGCGCCGTTCTGATCCACGTCGCGGATAAAGTAATCCCCGCTGACCACGTAATTCGAGTCCCAGTACTCCCGCGTCGAGCGCAGCCGCAGCGCCTGGGTCGCGCTGTCGCCGGCCGGCGCCATCGCGATATTGGCCGGGTAGACGTGCAGATCGACGTAGTCCAGCAGGCGCGTGCCATGCTGCTGCTCGTAATTCTGGAACTGCTGCAGGCACCACGGCAGCAGCGCGACGCCCCCGTGGGCGTTGCGGTCCACCTGGTTGGACCAGAAATCGCCGCGGCTCCAGCCCGCCACAATGTCCTTCTTCGAAAGCCAGATCGAGACAAAGTCCCCCACCGGCCCGGCCACCAGCGCCGTCGGATCAACCTGCTTGATTGCCTGGGCGTAGCGCATGCCCCGCTCGATCAGTTCGTCGTAGCTGTACGGGTCCGGATGGATGTCACGGTGGTCTCCGTCCCACCAGATCGGCTCATTGTCCAGGTTCCAGACGGCTACCCCGCCCTGGTTGGCCTTGCCGTAGCGCGAGACCAGGTAGCGGACCCACTCGGCCTGAAAACTCTCGCTGGAAGGTGCGTACGCGGTGTTGGGATCGTTGTGTATGTACACGGGGTACGGCGGGCCCTTGCCGTCCACCACGGCCGGGTCGCCGCAGGTCCGGTCGTAGACGATGCCGTCGCCACAGGCCATGGACGGGTCTGGGTCCACCTTGCACTGCGGCCCGTAAACCGCTACCGGATAGCTGCACAGCCGCTCGCGCGCCTTCGGCAGCCAGTCCAGCATCGGCACCGAGCTCAGGATCTTCCCGCCGGTGGCCCGCGCCTGGTCGGCGAACTGGTTGAAGTAGCCGCCCTCGGGCAGCTTCGAGGCATCCATGCTGAAGTCCGGCAGGATCTCCCAGAACCAGAACACGTCCACGTTGCTGACGTCGTACTGCCAATGATACTCGCTGGTGGTGCTGCCGCCCCAGCGTCGCACCGTCGCCCGCATCTCCGGCGCGGCCGCCACGTATGCTGCGTGGTTGGGATCGTCTGCCGCGCCGAGATCGAGGTAGAAGTTGATGCCATAGATGTCGGGGCTGATGGGGTGACGTCCGGCGCCCGCGTCCACCGACAACGCGGGTCCCGGCTGAGTCTGCGCTGCCGCCAACCCCGCCGCCAGGCCGGCGATCACCGCAAGGATCGTGCGCATGGCTCGCTACAGTATACATCCAGCCGGGCCGGGAACCGCCGCTTACTTGAGGATCGGGCAGCGGGGCGGCGGGGCCGCCGCCGGCTCCATCAGCCGCCATGCTCCAAGACGATACCCGCGACCGCAAGTCTGCGACTGGGAAGTTGGCCCAGACGGCCTCTGGGAGATTGACGCTGGTAGGTCCCGGTCACGTCAACCGACGGCAACCGCCCTTCCCGCTTGCCTGCTTTCGGCTCTTGCTACCCGAACAGCGGCGCCGGTCTGGTTCACACTATGTCGATCAGTTCAGTTGCCTGCTCTCCCCTGGGAGAGTCACTCAGCGACGCACCGAATGCCGAGTTTGCCGCCGCGATGGTATGGCTCGACCCGGCCACGGTACGACGCGCGCACCAGCCTGGAAGGACTGCCCCACGATCCGCCGCGCGGCTCTTTGTACTGGCCGCTCCCGGGCCCGGAGGGATCCACCGGCGCGTCCGGCGAATAGTTCCCGTACCAGTCCGCGAACCACTGCCAGGCGTTCCCCAGCATGTCGTGCAGCCCGAAAGAATTCGGCAACTTCTGTCCCACCCTACGAGACCGGCCTCCGCTGTTCTCTGCGTGCCAGGCAATCTCATCCAGATTGCCGTAGCGCGCACCCGTGGAACCGGCCGCGCCGCATATTCCCTCTGCGCTTCCGTCGGCAGCCGCCCTCCGATGGCCACGCAGTAAGCTTTCGCTTCGTTCCAATCCACGGTCTCAACGGGAAGATTGCCGCCCTTGTGGCTGCTCGGATCCTGTCCTGTCACGCGCTGGCAGGCCCGCTGGGTGACGGGCGTCTGCCCCAGCCAGAAACCTCTCGTGATGGTGACCTCGTGCGCCGGCCTCTCGTCGCCGCCGCACCCCGCGTCTCCAGGCGAGCAGCCCACCTCAAACTTCCCCGGCGGAATCCAAACGAACGTCAGCCCATCTTTCGGATTTGCCATCTTCGTAC
>Ga0209039_10002058_pt1 | contig 17669 bp, 11 predicted proteins | sample BogFormECP12_OM1_FD_188238 | JGI IMG/M metagenome (GOLD analysis project Ga0209039, IMG submission 188238) | Bog forest soil microbial communities from Calvert Island, British Columbia, Canada - ECP12_OM1 (SPAdes) (version 2) | ecosystem: Environmental > Aquatic > Freshwater > Wetlands > Bog ... | reverse complement strand
CATGCGCAACAGAGCCCGCAAGTCCGCCTCCGGCAAAAGATTCTGCACCGCAAGGTGCTGCGCCAGATGCTGTTGCAACTCCTGCAATTCCTTCATCGACAATTCGGCGGTGGTCACCTTGCGCGGGATCTGCGCGTAGAGATATCGTCCGACCACGCCGCTGGCAGAGACCGCAAACATGATCCAGAAGGCCATGCCGGCGATGCCCTTGAACTTCAAAGTCGAGTGAAACGCAATGATGAAAGGTGCGGTCAGCCCCATCAGCACGTGAATGTCGAGCCAGTGCCGTGTCTTTCCAATCGTGCCCAGCCAGGGCCAGTGCTTGCGAATCGGGTACAAAAAGATTCCCACGAACAGTGCCACGCCCACAAAGCCGAGGTAGAGACCGATTGGGCCACTCGGCCGCAGCATGTGATGCTTAGGCGAAAACGGGCGGTCGATCGCTGATAGCTTGTAGTAGTCGAAGCCGTAAACAAAGATGGCGAGGTTACTGGCAAAGGCAAGCAGGTAGAGAAATCGGAGGCGCAGTCGATGTCCCTTCTCAGCGTCCGGCACTGCCTTTACACGGTCGGCGATGCGGGTTGTGGCTGTGGCATTCGCGCTCATCTCTTGATGACCTGCTCCTCCGTACTTACTGAGAATTTCTTGTATGCCGTAAACTGATGCATGTTCCGCCAGTGCTGCTTGGGGGTCTCGACCTCCACGCGGGCCTGGGTGGGAAACCAATACACCTGCTTGGAGTCCGGGAATGGTACGGGGGCAAAATCGACCTCCGAACTCAGCGATTTCAGCCCTACGTCGGCCAGCGTATCTCGAATTCCCGCCTCGATCTTGGCGATGGACCCGGTTTGCGGATCGATCCATGCCGTCCCAGCGAGTTCCAGCGGATATTCCCGACCGCGTAGAGCCAGCGCAGCCGGCGATTTCATGCCCGGAACATGCTCAAAACTTATCCTCTCCAGCACCCGGCCGCCAACGACTTCCTCTCCGGACAGCGCGAACCTGAACGCTTCCGCGTAGTAGGGGTGAAAAACGAGGAACAGCGTTGCAAAGCCATTGCTCAGCAGCATGGAAGTATTCTTCCGGTCCCGCTTCGCCTGGCGCACGGGGATCCGCGATTCGGAGATGTTCAACTCGCCTCCGGCATTGGTCAAGATAACCAGGTAGTCGTACGTAGAGTCTTCCTTGAGTTCCACTTTGTCATCTTTCCCCAGCTTTTCTTGCCGCACTAGCTCTGTGCACTTCACGTCCGAGAATTCATCAAGAAACCCCGAGGTTTGATCGCCGGTGCGGGCGAGGAGATCGTTCAGCTTTCGCGCTTCTGGTGACGCCGACGTTGTGCCGGCGAAACAAAGCGCGGCCACAAGGACCGCTGGAAGAACAAAGGCGGTGGCCCCGCGTCGGCATGGCCTCACAACTTGTGTCTCGGATTTCATTCGCCTTTCCTCTTCGAATCGAAGCGGTAGCCGATGGAGAACATGACCTGGTCGTAGCTCATATCTCCACGGTTGGTGGTGAAATTCCCCTGCAGGTAATAGTGCGGACCCAGCGTGGTCTCGATCGTGCTGGTGATAAACCGGCCGCGAGTGTTCATCGTCAGTGTGGAAGCAAAGTTCTGCTGTCCCATCAAGACTTCGAGTCGCAGCCGGTCGCTCATTTGCCGCGAAAGTGAGAATGCTTTATAAGATCCGTTGCCGAACGAGCTGTTGAACCGGGCGTAGTGAACATCGGCGCGCAGTTTCACCCACGGCACGCGCCCGAACGTGATGCCGTACATTTCGTTGAGCGAAGTCTTGGCGTCGCCGGTTCCGCTGCTCCGGCCCAAGTTTGTCGACACCCAAACCTGATTCCACACCTCTACCCGCCCGCCGGCGCTGAATCCCTGGAACAGGTATTTGTCGAGCAGTCCTGTGCCGACCAGGTTGGGATTAAACGTCGGAATATCGCGAAAATAGTTGTAGTTGAAGTCCAACTCGACACGTGGATGCGGGTTCACGCGCAGCGTGAAAAAGTTGCGCCCCAGCCCAGGACCCGGGGAACGTGTAGCCGAATTGCCCGCGGGACTGTCCACTTGTGCTGATTCGTAGATGGCGATGTCGCGCTTGTAGGACACCGAGTCCTCAAAGAAGACGAATGGCCGGTCGAGCGCCCAGTTCACCATGCTTACCCCTGCGCCGGTCGTGGCACTGTAGCGGAAACCGTTGTACTCCCCGCCCTCGAAGTTGATGAAGCTGCCGCCAATGACGCGGTTCGGGCTATAGTCCCAGGATGACGGATCAGGCGTGGATCCTCCGAAAATCCCCAGCGTTGTGCCCTTGGAGAGTCTCTTGCCAAAATAGCCCCCGTCGATGGTGTCGAGGCTCGGCGCCCAGGGAAGATAGAGGCGGCCAAATCCCGCGACCAGCGTCGAGTTGGGATTGTCGTACGTCATGTTCAGGTGGTACGTGCGATTGATCAGGTTCTGCAGCGTCTGCTGGCTGGCCGCCGATGCCTTGGTCAGCTCTCCACGCCAGTAACCACTCAAGTTCCAATAAGTCCCGCCGATTCTGGTAATGTCGCCGCGAAAGACCATGCCGACGTCTGAACTGGTGACGTTGCTGGTGCCATGGCTGATGGTTTCGATGTTGTCGAACCCGATGCGGCCGCGTGCCCGGTTCACCGAGGGCAGAGGAGGGCGCGGCACTTCCTGGCGCACTTCTTCATCCAGCGTGTCGCCCTCCGTAAACGAGATCACCGCCGGGTACTGGCGTGTCGCGCTCAGCGCTCGCTGCTGCACCAGCACTTCGACGTCGCCGCTCGAAAGGTAGGCGAGGTCGCCGACCTTTACTGGCCGTTTGGGTGAATGAATTTCGGTGACTGCCGAGGTTTCGGCGACCGCGCTAACCTCCAGTTCTGCAACCACGCGCGGATCGGCGGCATTGACGCTGTCGCCCTGGTTCGCCGGCAGGTTCGTTTCTTCCACCTCCAACTTCATGCCATTGGTCAGACCCTGGGCGTGTCCGCCCTCGAGATAGGCCACGCCTTCGGCGACGTATTTCACCTTGAAGACCGTGCGCAGGCTAGGATCGTCGCTACGCGCGATCAGGGTGGCTGTCTCGGCGGGCACGGCGGGCGCCGCTGCCGGCGCGATACCTCTGGAAACCGGCGGCGTAACTTCCGCACTCTTGACACTCGCGGGTGCAGCAGGGGGCGCGGCCGGAGCCAAGGAGTCGGTGGGCTGAAACATTATTACCTTAGAAGCCGAGGTCGCGCTCGCGTCCGGCTTCGCAGCGCTCGCAATCTGGACCTGCTTGAAAGAAACCTGCCCCGCCGAGCCGTCTGGAGCAACGGCTGCCGACGGGCTCTGCGGGGCAGCGGCCATGGGCCGTTCAGGAGGAAGCGGGCTTGCAGAAGAACTGGAAGGTGGCTCGAAAGCTGGTCCCGTTGCAGTTGCCGGTGGAGCAGGCGGGAGATCGTTTGTGGAATTGTCTTCTGCAATCGGCGCGGCTTTCTCGCGATGTCTGCGGAAAACTCCGATCAAGTTGCCCGACGTGGCCGCCACCGGCGCACCGTGAGAAGCGGCCCGCATTGTTTCTGTTGGGCGCACGGTAACAATGACGCGGTTCCCTTCCGTCTTCACGGTGTAAGGATGAGCCTGATCAAGGTCGAGAACAACTCGGGTAATAAGAGGACTGGTACTGAGTCGGCCGGTTCGCACCCGGCGCACTCCATTCGCATGGACTGGAACATTCCTGATGTCGTCGTTGCTGGTAGTGTTAGGAAGATCGAGCACAATCCGGTCAGGATGGACCGCCGTCGCAGCCGACGGTTTGACGGGAGCACTCAGCGTGATTTCGATCCGCAAATTGCCCTCTTCTCGTGCCGTGATCACACTTAGCACCCTCGCCCTACTCGTGCTGTCCTGTGCCGCCGCACAAGACAACAAAAGCGCCAACGTCCCTAGATGTTTTTGAACCACCGTCATACTTTGCGAGCACTCGATGGCGCTCCACCTGCCGCCCTGAACTTTGGCGCTTCCGCCTGCTGTTCTTGACTTAGCAACTTTCGGACCGAACCCCTGTCCGTTTCGCCGCCAGCCTATCCACCGCCCTGGCCGCTCTGGTGACACTGGTAACAGTTGATGCTGTTGTAGACATACCCCGGCACGTTGTCGTGCTGGAAATTGTTCGCGTTATTACCGCCATGGCATCCCGTGCACTGGAAGATGGCGTAATTGTTCGAGTTGATGTGGCAGGTAGAGCAAACTCCGCCCGCATTGCCGTGGTTAATCGGGAACTGCGTGTACTGCGTATGGTTGAACGTGGCGCCGGTCCATGCCGTCGTGTTGTGACAGTTTTGGCAGGTGGTCGGGAAGAATTGCGGCTGCGCAGCATGGCCCGGGTTCGTCGTGTTGTTGTAGTCAGTCTGATGGCAGCCAATGCAGACGGTGGGCAAGGTCGTGTAATTGTTGTTGACGTGGCAATCCGAGCATTGCCGCGGTGGGACCGTGTGCGAGCCTGTGAGGGGGAAGGCTGTGTTGTTGTGGTTGAAGGTGGAGTCTGTCCAGACCGTCGTGTCGTGACATAGCTCACACGTGGTCGGAAAGCCGGCGGCCGCGTGGGCGGGATTGGTCGTGCCGGTGTAGTCCTTCTGGTGGCATGAGTAGCACAATGTGCTGTTCAGAGAGTAGTTGTTGTTCACGTGGCAGTCGGTGCACTGCCGCGGCGGCACGGTGTGAGATCCGGTTAGCGGAAAGCCGGTGCTGTTGTGGTTGAAAGTAGCATTGAGCCATGTCGATGTGTTGTGGCAGGAGTCGCAAGTTTGCGGGAAGCTCGAGACAACGTGACTGGGATTGGTTGTCCCCTGATAGTCCTTTAAGTGGCAGGTGACGCAGGCGGCGCTGGTCAGGTTGTAATTGTTCCCGATATGGCAATCGGTGCATTGCCGCGGCGGAACGGTATGCATGCCGGTCAGCGGGAATCCGGTGCTGTTGTGATTGAACGTCGCATTCAGCCAGGAGGTCGTGTTGTGGCACTGATCACAGCCTTGCGGAAAGTTCGACGTGACGTGATTGGGATTCGTGGTTCCCTGGTAATCCTTCAAGTGGCAGCTGACGCAGGCCGTGGTGGTGAGGTTGTAGTTGTTGTTGACGTGGCAATCGGTGCACTGCCGCGGTGGAACTGTGTGCATGCCGGTCAGGGGGAAAGCTGTGAGGGAGTGATTAAATGAAGCATTCGACCACGAGGTCGTGTTGTGGCATTGGTTACAAGTTTCGGAGAACTTGGCTGTCACGTGGTTTGGATTTGAAGTCGCCTGGTAGTCCTTTAGGTGGCAACTTACGCAGGCGGTGCTGGTGAGGTTGTAGTTGTTATTGAGGTGGCAGTCGGTGCACTGCCGCGGTGGCACGGCATGACCACCAGACAACGGAAATCCGACTGAAGCGTGATCGAACTTTGCGTTCAGCCAGTTATCGGTGCCATGGCAGTCGTTGCAGGCCGTGGAGAAGGCGGCGGTGACGTGATTCGGATTGTTCGTTGCCTGAAAATCCGCCGCGTGACAGGAGTAACAGTTAGTGGACATTGTCTGAAACTGGCTATTGGCGGCGCCCTTGTGGCAGGAGTCGCAGTCGACGGCTGCATGCGCGCCAGTGAGCGGGAAGCGATTGTTATGCTGTTGTACCTGCTGGATCGAAACCGTCCATCCCCGTACCGTGTGACACTGCTCACAATTCGCTCCGAGTTGCCGCCTGTGAATATCGGCGTGGCAATCCTGGCAACGCTGGCCCACATTCGTGAACACCGGCTTGACGTGACATTGGACGCAAGTCACGGACTGGTGCATGCCGCGCAAGGCGTACCGCGTCTGATTGTGATTGAACTCTGGAACAGCGCGGATCGGACGCCAAGCGTTTGCCGTGTGACAGTTCTGACAAGGGGTATTCAGATTCCCGTGTGGACTGTGCGTGCCCCCGTAGGCCTGCGACTGCGGCTTTCCGGGATTTCCGGAAAGCGCCAGCAACACTACAGCTACCAGATTGAGCACGCCCCCTGACGCCAACATGACTCGCCCCTTGCTCGGTCCCGTCCAGCACTAGAAAGCCAGAGACGAGAATGAAATTTAGACGAGTGATGCAATTCGCAGTCCATACAGAGTAGCGGCTCCGATGATCGCCCGAAAGTTACACAAGTCCGTATTTCGAGCGCTGCGTGGCCAGTTGGTCTCGCTTCCATCGGGCCACTATTACTACGAGGCGAATGTAAGTTCTTCGCGTTGCCCAAACTTTTTTCCTGAAGGAGCAGGGCGTTCAGAAATCTGTACGACGTACAGAAACCCAGCATCGTGATACTTGTGTGACGCAGGTTGACGGTGAGATATACCGGCCACGTGACCTTGTGAGTAGACCCAGAGGTTTTGCAACTTTCCGATTCCTGCAGGGCAAGTGCGGGAACCCCTGCCCGTCCGCATGACGACTAGCGCTGTTTCGAACCGGGTACCGGGTTCGTGGGGCCGTGACATGCCGCACATTCTTTCGGTGTGGGTTTATAGAAGAGCACGGTTTTTTCGGCGACAGGCTTCGTCAGCTTGTGACAATCGCCGCAACGCACATTCTGGTGCGCCCCGCGAAGAGGGAATTCGGTTCGCTGTTCATGGTCAAAGAGCGAGGGTTTCCACTTCATGGTGGTATGGCAGTCAACGCAGTGCGTAACCTGACCCTTGGCAAACTGTTTTCCGTGGACGTCGGCGTGGCAGTCTTCGCACTGCGTCGGCGCCGTCCTGAAATCCACGTCGATGAGCTTGGTTTCTAGGTTGGGCGGCTTGTGGCAATCGGCGCAGCCTGTCGCCCGGTGCGCCCCAACGAGCGGGAAAGTGGTTTTCGAGTGATCGAAGCGGGCTAGGTCCTTCCACGACTTCGTCGAGTGGCACGCCTCGCATCCCGCGATGGTCCTGTCCGCTCGAATTTGCTGCATGCGTTCCTTGAACTGTCCTTTATGGGGATCCGCATGGCAACTCGTACAGTCCAGATCCTTCCAGTGATAAATCACGGTCGGCTTGGGCTGGAATGCCGATTCCTTGTGGCAGTCCGAACAGGGCACGGCGATATGCCCGCCCGTCAGCACGAAACGAGTTTGTTTGTGCTTGACCAGAGTGAAAGTGGAGGGCCTGTATCCCTCGAGATTGTGACAGCGGTCGCAGGCGTTGAAGTACGGCGCTGCGGCAAACTGATTGGCATGCTTGTCGGCGTGACAATCGGTGCAGCGCTCGAACTTAATCTTGAATAAGGTGTCCTTTCCTTTGGGGATGTGACATTGAATGCATTCCAGACGCGCGTGTCCGCCCTGCAGAGGATAGTCGGTGGAGGCGTGTTCTTTCAGCGTAAACGTTGAAGGCTTCCAGCCTTTCGCGGTGTGGCAGGAGGCGCACTCTCCGCCGTCGGGGCGATTCGCGAATTGCCCATTGTGCGGATCGGGCTTGTGGCAGTCCATGCATTTCTGGAACGCAAGCGGCTTTTTGAAGTCTCCGTTGGCATGGCACTGGGCACAATCCACAGTGACGTGCTTGCCTTCCAGTGGGAACTTGGTCTTGGAGTGGTCGAAGCGTTCATTGACGGCCTGAAGCGAGATCTTCTTCCAGCCGCTCGTGTTGTGGCAGGATTGGCAGCCTTGCGAGAAGCTGCCATGATGAGGGTCTTTGTGACAATCGGCGCACTGGTTGAACGGAATGCCCACGTATTGCGGCTTGCCGTCCGGCCCGTTGGTGTGGCACTTGGCGCACTGTACCTGGGCATGCAGGCCAGTCAGGGGATAGCGGGTCTTCGAGTGGTCAAACTGGGATTGACCGGACTGGCCGACATTGATCGCCTTCCAGTCCACAAAATTGTGGCACTGCAAACAGTTCGGTCCGAGGCGGCCTTTGTGCTGATCTTCGTGGCAGGCAATACAACCCGTCGTCAGACCAAGATAGGTTCGGCTCGGGTCTTTAATTTTGATCGACTCGCGCTCCTGGGGAGCGATGCGGGAAGGGTTATGGCATTTGATACATGCTACGCCAGCATGCTTTCCATCGAGCAGGTATCCCGTTTCCTTGTGATCGAACGTTTTGATGTCCCATTTGACCAGCGGGAAATCTTCGCCATTGTGTTCCGAGTGACAGCGCGCGCACTCCTGGCTGGAACCGGGCGGAATGTTGTAGGTTGCATGCAGTCCCTTGCGGCCGTTGAGCCGCACAGCGATTTCGGTGTGGCAATCCAGGCACTTGAGCGCAGCCTGTCCACCGAACTTGTGGCAACTGGCGCAGTTGGTTGGTCCGTCGAGTGAGTGATGTGGACTCGACAATGGCCCAGGAGAGATCTGTGCAACCGCCGCGGCAAGAAACACTGCCAACAAAAGAGCGCACCAGATTGCGCCGGCTGCACAAGCCCGCGTCCAAAGTGATGCTTTGCAATGCCATCCCACCACCCCAGCGTCCGGCCTGCGTCGGTCTTGAAGTCCCAAGCCCTTCTTACCTGGCACCTACGTCCTCGCTGACGAAGTTACACGTTGCGCGCCACAAATTACTTCCGAGCAATCTAATGCCCAGCACCGCAACACGCTAGTCACTAAAGGTGCACATAACCACTGCTGCCAGGACAGCTCTGTGCACAATCCTACCTTGCTTCTACCCTCTAGTCCTCCCCGTTTAATGTCCATGATCTCTAACTGTGGGGCGCTCAGGTTCTCACCGGGGTGCAGCCTCGAAGAGTTGACGACGAGTGATCGCTGAAGCAGTTGCATCGCGGGCTTTCTGACAGGCAACGCGTGCATTGAGTCCGTCCGGAGAGAGTGATCCACACAAAGCAGAAACATGATTGAGTTCGTCATCTTTAGCCCTCCTAAAAGGTCTTTACCTGCGGCACAACATTCGATCACGACATCCAGCCCCGCCCCAGGGCGTCTTCACGCGGCAGAATTCTAGCAAGTTGGAAAAAGGCAAACGCCACCGCATTTTCCGTGGTGGCGCTGGCCTCGGAAGTGGAGAAAAAAGAGAGCGCGTGTTTAGGGCTTGTAGAGTTCGGCGCTATCCAGTTCGTTGACCGCGTCGCTGCCGCCAGCGTTGACTACATTGCCGTTGTGGAGCACGGTGGACGTGTGGCCGGCGCGGGCGTTGCTCATGTTGCCGGTCGCGCTCCATTTGCCAGTCGCTGGGTCGTAGAGTTCGGTGCTGGCCAGCGGTGTGGCCCCGTTTACAGTTTGGTTATTTCCACCCGAGACGAGCACTTTGCCGTTGGAGAGCAGCACGGCGGTGTGTTCCACCCTAGTGGCCGTCATGTTTCCGGTCGCTGTGAACTTCCCGGTGGTAGGGTCATACAACTCGGCGTTGTTAATGCTCACTCCCGAGTTGTTCTCTCCGCCCGCAAACAGAATCTTCCCTGTGGCCAGGGTGATCGAGGCGTAGTCGCCGCGCGGCTGCACCATCTTGGCACCCAACGTCCAGGTTTTCGCGGTAGGATCGTAGATTTCCGAGCTGTTGAGAGCGTCGAAGGCAGCAGTCGAGCCACCGGCCACAAGCACCTTGCCGCTGGCCAACGTCGTGGCCATCATGGCATAGCGGGCTGCGCGCAGGGCAGCAGCCGCTCTCCAGGTGCCGGCACTCGGGTTATAAATCTCGGTTTTGTTGGTCACCGAAGTACAGCCATTCACGTCGAATGCCGTGCATCCGCCTGCCACGAGCACCTGACCGTTGGGCAGCAGCGCAACCCCAAAATCGGAGCGCGCCTGAACCATCGAACCGGTAGCGGTGAAAGTTCCAGTGTTGGGATTATAGAGTTCCGCACCGTTGGTGGTGGAGCTCAAGCAATCGTTAACGCAACCACCCACTACCAGGACCGATCCGTTGGGAAGCAGTATGGCGCGAGCATGGCTGCGCGCCACGCTCATGCTTCCCGTGGAAGCCCAGGTTCCGGCCGCAGGATTGTAGAGTTCGGCTGAGGTGAGAGCGACGCCGTTGTTGGTTCCTCCGGCGGCCAGAAGTTTTCCGTTGGCGAGGATTGTGGCGGTGTGACCGTCGCGGGCCGAGATCATGGTCCCCGTCGACGACCAGGCACCGCCGGCCGCGAAGCTGAGCGTGCTAGCAGTGAGGGCGAGCGCAACAACGTACACGATTCTTGCGGACGCCAATGAGAGAGAGCTTTTCATGTGAATTTCTCCTGGGGGTTCGAGTTGAGCGCCCGATCAAGGCTGACTCACGCCCCAGGTAAAAGCACATGCAATGCCATACGCAACACGCAGGTAAGTCCGTTGTTTTTCGCGATGCTGCGGGACAGCTGGGTCATTGGGACCCACCCACTATGTCCGCGGACCCCGGCTTCTGAGGGGTCATCAGAGAGTCAGCTTGCAGATCGCCTGAGGAAGCGGTTGCGGGCAAGATCACGCGCACACGGATCCCGCTCTTATCACTGGAAGCTTCGATGATTCCGCGATGCTCCTCGACGATACGCTTCACAAACGTAAGCCCCAATCCCCACCCCGGCTTGGACTCGCCCGCCGACCGGGAACGGTAGAAAGGTTCGAAAAGATGAGCCAGATCCTCCGGTGGAATGGGTGTGCCAGGATTGCAGACTTCGAAGATCACGTTCGCCTCTGTTCCGGTCACCCGCAGATTGACTTCGCTTCCCGCTGGACTGTACTTCACCGCGTTGTTCAACAGATTAAGGATTACGCCACTCAGCATCGGAGCGTCGCCCTCGAGCGAAGGTAACTCTGATTCCACATGGACTTGAATGCGAATCTCTGCTGCCTCAGCAATCGGCGACATCACTCGCTGAAGCTGCGCAATCATCTGCGGAATAAGGATCGGCTCCCGTCGCAGAGAGCGTGCTCCGGCGTCGAAGCGCAACACGTCGAGGTAAGTGTTGATCAGTGAAACCAGGCGCTGGGACTCGCGGAAAATAGTCGCTGCTGCATCGTGCGAGCCGGTCGCCTTCGGATATCGCAGCAGGAATTCGGCGAAGCCCTGGATCGAGACCAGGGGCGTGCGTAGTTCATGGGTCACAAAGCGCAGAGCTTCAGCTCGCGCCTGATCTCGTTCCACTCTGGAGGTCAGATCGGTGACAACGACCATCCAGTGCGCAGCCTCGTTGTTCGAAGAAAGGCGTGTGCATCGTATTTGCCAAAAACCTCCTCCCAGGTACACTTCGCTTTCCGGCGGGAGTCCCTCGCCGCTCAGCCGTTCTTGAACATTTGCCCAGTTCGGATGGCCTAGGAGACGGCCAAATTCAACGAGGTCTAATTCGTCATTCCATCCTTGCTTGCTGCAAAAAGCCTTCCAGAACGGGTTGCGAAACAGAGTCTTGCCATCGGCTGCAAAGACCGCTAGACCCTCCTGCATGGATTCCAGCAGATGTTGGCGGAAGGCATAAAGCGAGCCGAGTTCGGACTGCAGTTGATTGATCAAGTCGACGCGCCATTGCAGATCGTGGGTGGTTTCCGTTGCTGTCTCCGCGGGACGCAAGCTGGCAAGCTCCATCGGCGCTTGCCCGGCTTGAAGCGTCTGCCGCAGTTGCCGGAGCCCGCGAGTCAGCCCGCGGTTTACGACCACCAGATTCTCCAATTGCGCCAGCGGTACCGCCAAAAGCCCGACGCAGAGAACCGGGCCAAATGCGATGAGGCGATGAACGTGCGCAAAGAGCCAATAGCCCACCCCGTAACTCACGATGAGAAGGGTCGTTTGAAGCAGCACCCCATCCCATCCCGGCCAGCGCAGAACCAGCCAAGTGGAAACTAGAGAGAAGCCCACAATGAAGAGGATTTGTGGAAACGCTCTTACGTGGCGCAGACTCTCGCCTCTCAACAGCCCGTCCACGAGGTTGGCGTGAACTTCCACTCCCGGCATCGGCATTTGGCCGCTCACCGGGGTTGGCAACCGATCGCTAAGCTCAGTGGCACCGAAGCCAATGAGCACGGCCTTCCTCCACAGCGCGGGCTCTTGCTTTCCGTCCAATAACTCGGCAGCGGAAACCACAACGAACGGTGGAATCCGTTGACCTGCTAGGTACTGCTCACGAAAATTGATCGTCAGAAACTCCGGCGAGTAGGATTCCCAGCCGGCCCCTTCCGCGCGGTGCATGTTGCCATCTACCCAAACACGATCTTCACCCAGCCATAGTCCACTAGAATTTTGATTCACCGCCACGTGCTTGGCGACGCGTGAAACCTCCAAAGCAAGAGCCCAACGCGGACCTTCCGCACTTAATTCCCGCACCGGCACGCTGCGGCAGATGCCGTCCGCGTCTTCCACCGCCTGCACGTGTCCGACTCCGGCGCTGTTGGCTAGAAACAGGGGCAACGGATCTGCCCACAGCCGTTGCGGCGAACCGCCGAGCTTCGTTGCCAAGACGACGTTGCCCGCTTCTCGAAGAGCCTTTTCGAGATCGTTGTCGTCCGTCGCATCTTCCGCTTCGGAAAGCAGTATGTCGAGACCGATTGCACCGGGGTGTTGCGCGGCGGTGGCACGAAGCAGTCGTGCAAGCAGCGACCTCGGCCACGGCCATCTCCCATAACGGCTCAGGCTGAGATCGTCGATTAGAACCAGTGCGACAGATCTGGAGGTGGGGAGAGGTCTGCGAAGACGGAAGTAAATGTCGCCGAGTCGCCGGCTGAGTTCTTCGACCGGGTACGTCATGCTGAGCCCAGCCACCAAACTCAAAAGCAAGAGATTCAGAACGAGCCAGGATGTGAGCCGGTTTCGAGATTGCCCGCCTTCAGACTGTGCTCTCATTTTTCTGGAGCGTCCAGATCAATTCCCAGCCGCCGCGCTTTCTTGTAAAGCGTCTTGCGTTCAATGCCAAGGCTTCTTGCAGCGAGCGAGCGGTTGCCTTGGGCTTCACGCAAGGCGCGCACGATCTGCTGCCGTTCCGCTCCTTTGAGGGTCGTGGCTGTTTCCTCTACCTTCGCGCTGCTTAGCGCTCCCGCGCCACTCGCTCGCTCAACGTCCTCCGCAGAAATTTCTCCAGTGGTGGACAAAATGGCAGCTCGCTCGATCAGGTTCTCCAACTCGCGCACGTTTCCAGGCCAAGACATGCGCGTCAGCAACCCGGTCGCTTCTTCGTTGAGGGTGACCTGGCGCGCGTTGCGTTCATTGAAGGCCGACAAGAAGTGGCGAACCAGCAGCGGAATATCTTCCTGTCGCTCTTCCAGGGCGGGCAAGTGGATCGTCATCACGCTGAGACGGTAATACAAATCCTCGCGAAACTGTTTGGCACGGATGCGCTCGCCAATGTCCGCATTCGTGGCGGCGAGAATTCGAACATCCACGGGCACGTAGGTATTCGAGCCTAGCCTTCGTATCTGCCTTTCCTGGAGAACTCGGAGCAGTTTGACCTGGAATCCGGGCGTGGTTTCCGAGATCTCGTCCAGGAAAATTGTCCCGCCATTCGAGCTCTCAAACAGGCCACGGCGGGCGCTGTCGGCACCGGTGAATGCTCCCTTTTCATGGCCGAAGAGTTCGCTCTCCAGCACGCTCTCCGCCAGCGCTCCGCAGTTGATGGCGGTCATCGGCTTACTGGCGCGCTTGCTGTGAGCATGAATGGCGCGCGCCACGCGTTCCTTTCCCGAACCGCTGGGACCGACGATCAAAACCGTGGCGTCGGTCGGCGCCACCCGCGCGATGGAACGGTACACCTCCAGCATCTTCGGGCTGCGGCCTATGATTGCCGTGCCAGCGAAGCCCTCGGGCTCAGGTTCCCCGGCAACGGCGTGGCCGTTACGGCTTTGGCGGCGTTTTTCAAGGCGGCGAACAAGCCCCAGCAGATCATCAATGCGCAGTGGCTTCCCCAGATACTCGACCGCACCATCTTTCACCGATTGGGCCATCGTCTCCACGCTAGCGTGGGCCGTCATCATCACGCAATCGCAGTCCGGTTGTATGGTCTTAATACGCTTTAGGAATTCGACTCCATTTACCTCTCCGAGGTAGATGTCGACCAGCGCCAACTGAACCTCGGTACGGTACAAAACGTCCTCGGCTTCTTGCGTGTTGCGTGCGACATCGCAAGCGTATCCTTCGGCGTCTAGCACCGAACAGAGCCACTGGCGTGTGGCCTTATCGTCGTCAACGATCAGGATTTTTGTGGTCATTACTCTTCACGAAGAGATGTCATTAGCACGTCGCACACCAAAGACCGCGTTGAGCTAAAAGTGGTATGTGAATGCGAATCGCCCTGCGTCGGCGCGAAACGCACCTGTCTCCTGCACTAGATGATATTTCGAGTAGTCCAGATCCAACGTCCAGTTTCCCAGCAGGAGCTCATTGCGGGCGTGAATCTCCCAAGCGGCGCGAAAATCGCTACCCGCCGACGGTGATTCAAGCCCGCTGCGCACGAGGAACTCTCCTCGATACCTCCTCCCAGGACGAAAGCGAACACTAGCCATTGCCAAATGACTCTGATAACTGTTTGGACTGAAGTAGCCGTGGGCAAATTCCTGGGCGAAACTGTAGTGCTGATAGCGATAGCCCGCTACAAGAGCCAGGCGCGGCGCTCCCCACTCCCGGACTACTTCCGCGCTCTGGCGGTTGCCAATATTCCCGTCGGAGTAGTGCTGCCGCGACCCGTGCAGGTTGATCTGCCAACGCGCCGGCGTCCAGATCGAGAAAACCTCCCAACCCTGCGCCGTAAGTCTGTGCTCCGAAGCCTCCGCGTCTGGGATGATAGGAACGCGCGAAAAGGCCGCCCCCAGCACTAAATGCCGCATCGGTTGGAAGGCCAGAGACGTGTCGTAAATCGCGTGCACATCTGCGTTGTCAAACCGTACCGCGCCTCCTCCGGCAGAAAACAAAAGTGACTCGCGAAGCCTCCACCGAAGCTCCTCATTGAAAGTCTCGACCGCCTCAAAAGAATCGTCAAAGCCATGTTGAAACTGCTGCTCGAACAGCAAGCGATTCGTCAGGTCGGGCCTTATGCCGAAATCGAGGCGCTGCAATGACCGCCAGGAATGATTCTTGGAGGAGTCGTTGACATAGTCGGCGTCCATTTCCATCAGATTCCGCGCAGCCACCAGTTCACGTTCCTCGCCGCCCAGGCGTCCGCTCTCAATTCTGTCCTTGTACTCCTGCAAGCGCAGGCTGTTGGGGTGAAATGTCAGGGCTCTGTCTACAACATCACGTGCTTCCGACGATCGTTGTTGATGCAACAGATTGCTCGCCAGTCCTATCGCTGCCGTTTCATCCGCCTCGTTCGCCTTCAGTAGTTCCTTGTAGATCTCGTCGGAACGTCCATACTGGTGGCCGTACCCGAGAGCCCGCGCCAACTCCAATTTGGCCAGCCGATTGTCAGGCTCAGTCCTGAGAATCTCGCGAAAGAGCCGGATGGCTCGGCCGTCTGCCCCACTATAGAGGTAAGCGCGCCCGAGTTCCAAGCGAAGCCGATTGTCCTCGGGGTGATCTCTGAGTTCGTTCCGCAGGACGTGAACTGCTTGTCCGTAATGGCGCTCCAGCATCGCTTGTTGTCCGGCGGCCAGAACCCGCTGGATGGAATCCTCGTCGGTGGCGAACGCACGCATGCCGTCTGCCGCAAAGCAGATCGCCGCTAAGATCACCAAAGTCAAAAGCCGCAGAACTCGCCCCATGTTTCAGACCCGCTCTGGTGGTTCCATTCTAGCTTGCTGCCGAGAAATGTGGCTTGGTCCAGCGTGGCAGCGCACAAACGAGTTAGGAATGCTGGGCGACCCAGGCTGTCGGAATAAGGTCTGGGAGGAGCTGGATCGGAAGATCGGCAAGCCCGGGAAGCACACCAGCCAAGTAGTCTCGCACTGGGAGTTTCAACCTGCGGCAGCTTTCCACGACTGAGAAAATCGCCGCAACCTTAGGTCCCGCCTGCATACTGCCGATGTGTATCCAGTTCTTCCGGCCTAGAGCCACGGGACGCATTGAATTTTCGGCAAGATTATTGCTCAGCTCAAGTTCCGGATATTCCAGGAATCTTGTAAGTTTCCTCCACAGGGTGAGCGCGTAGTGGCAAGCCTTGCTGAGTGCGCTGGAAGGCAAAGCAATCGACTGCGCTGCATCGATTTTGCTACGAATGTCATCGAGAAGAGGCCTGGCTGTTTCCTGACGCCGGATATGGCGCGCCGCAGTAGTCAGCGTTTTGCGGCGAGCTTCTGCATCGACGGCAAACAGTTCGTCCATCTGCGCCACAATCGGGGTTGCAACCGGATCTCGCGGATTTAGCTGCACCACTTCGAAAAACTGTCTTCTAGCATGAGCCCAACAAGCGGCATGTACCATGCTCGGCTCACCGATTTGATCATACGCCGCGTATCCGTCAGTTTGCAAAATGCCTTCGAACTGTCCCAGGAACCGCTTCGGCCCATCGCGTCCGCGGCCTAGACGGAAGTCGAACACCACGCTTCCTCCGGGGCGACTGTATTGCCACAGATACGCTTGGTGGTTCTTACCTCGGCCCTCGCGTGTCTGCACATCGACTGGGGTTTCATCCGCCTGTATGTAACTCCCGCTGATCAATTCTCGCCTCATTGCCGCGACCATCGGGATCAGCAACTCGCCCACTTTCAGGATCCAGCCGTCCAGCGTTGCGCGGCTGATTTCCAAGCCGAGGTCCCTTTCCAGAATCATGCTCTGCCGATACAGGGGCGTGTGATCGCAATACTTGCTGATAACCGTGTCGATTACGATCCGGTCACCCGCCAGGCACTTCTCGATGATCCGTGGCGGCAGGGGCGCTGAGACGACGCCGAGATCCTCACACGACCGGCAAGCCCGCTTCTCTCGTTTCGTGACCAGCACGAAGTATTTCGCGGGCTCCACATCCAACTGGGAACTTTCCTCGTAGCCAATCACCACGGTTTCTTTTCCGCAGCGTTTGCATACGCGCTGATCTAATGCGCAAGGCAGAATCCGCTCCACGCGAGGAAGATTCGCCGGCAACTCCTGGCGACCCGGATGCTTGGCCGACTTCTTCGTCGAGCGATGCGCTGGCGCATGTTCACTCTCCGCCGGCTCGGTCATTTCACTGATGACCGGCTCAAGCTCGAACAATTGCATTTGCGCCTGCGAAAGTTTTTCTCCGCCTGCACCGTACTTCTCGATCCGCATCAGCCGCAGACGCTCTTCCAGCACCCGAATCCTCAGCTCTGCGTACTGTAGCTTGCTCTTCAGTTGTGCGATGAGTTCCAGATCGGCTGGTGCTGAAGGAATGGAAGCTAGACTCACAATGAGTTAATGATTTACCAGAGTCGATCGAAACGATCAAACAACCAAGCAACTCATGCGGCAGCGTGTCCCTCGGGGGAAGCCTTCCGGTACCACCGCTTGTGCTTGGTTTTGGCCAGATCAATCCCGCCTAGTAATAAAGGAGAGCTCTTCATGACTCAGGATGACCTTGCCCTGCGCGTCGCCGGACTGCGGCCAGGTGAAACGTCCCTTTTCCAATCTCTTGGCACAGACCCAGAGTCCGGTTCCGTCCCAGACGAGGACCTTCAGCCGATTGCGCTGGCCGTTGCAGAACAAGAACAGGTGCCCACTGAGAGGCTCACACGACAATCGATCCCGAACCAGACCATACAGCCCTTCGAACCCCTTGCGCATGTCGGTGACCCCGGCGGCCAGATAGATCCGTGTAGCTGGGCCCAGTCCAAACACGGCCTACGCCCGCTCCAGGATGCCCACCAGGCGTTCGAACGTACTCGTATCAAAATCAG
>Ga0209039_10002057_pt1 | contig 17669 bp, 14 predicted proteins | sample BogFormECP12_OM1_FD_188238 | JGI IMG/M metagenome (GOLD analysis project Ga0209039, IMG submission 188238) | Bog forest soil microbial communities from Calvert Island, British Columbia, Canada - ECP12_OM1 (SPAdes) (version 2) | ecosystem: Environmental > Aquatic > Freshwater > Wetlands > Bog ... | reverse complement strand
CCCGCCGCGCCGAGGGCGCGACGCCCTCGGGACAGCCGGCAAGATGCCGGCGCTACAATTCACCAGCCTGCGGTAAACATCTCGCGGTCACGGTACTAGTGCGCGGTTTCCACCACCAGCACGACGAACGAATCCGGCTCGATTTTTCTGTCCTGCCGAGTACCTGTCACATTCGCCGCTACGGTGAAAAGCTGATGCGTCTTCGTATCGAGCGTCATGGTGCGCGCAGACTTCTGCGTCGTCACCGTCTGCACCACGCTGAACTTGCCGCCACCATCTTCTTTGATTACCGTGATCGTGCCGTCTCCCGCCGAAGCAAATGCCAGGCCCCGATCGGCATCGAACTCGGTCGCATCGCAACCCTCTCCGATGGCGGGACTTGCCACCACTTTCCCGCTGTCCGCATCCACCACCGCCATTTTCTTATTGCCGCCGCAGCCGGCGAATAGACGGCGGTTTTTTCGGTCGATCGCCAACCCCGTTGGCTCTTCGCAATCCGCCAGCTTCCATCGCGACTTCACCGTCAGCTTCTGCGGATCGAACGCCACCAGTTCCGACGTGTCTTCAATATTCACGAACACCGTGCCCTTTTCGTCGGTCGCGGCAAATTCCGGCTTCCCGCCCAACTCGATCTTGCCTACCACCTCGCCTTTGGACGCATCCACGGCCGTCGTGTCATGGCTCTTTGCGTTAAACGTGAACACGCGCTTCGAAAACGGGTCATACAGAATCGCGTCGGGCACGCTGCCCACCTTGATCTTCTTCTCGACCGCCAGCGACTTCAGATCGAACACGCTGACCGTATCTTCGCGGCCGTTGCTAGTAAACCCGCGCCCGATTTCCGGATCCAGCGCCACTCCATGCACCCCCGCCGTCTCCGGAATCTCGCCCACCTGCTTGCCCGACTCGGTATCAATCACCATCACCCGCGTGGCCCGCGCAATGAACAAGCGATGCCCAGCGCTGTCCGCGGTCAGGTAGTCCCATCCGCCATCGCCGCCCAGCTTCCACGTCTTAACGACCTTGTAATCCGCGCCGGATGCCACCGCTGCCAGCGCTACCATGGTTGCCAGCAAGATCAAAGAAATTCGTGCCGCTGTTCGCATTTTCATGTCTATCACCTTATCGTAATTTAGAGAAAAAATCCCCCGCGGGGGCGCCGCAACCCACCACTCCCGGCAGGTGGGGTCTTGGCCTATTCCATGCGCTCTCCACAATTGTGCAAACAATTGCCCTACCCCCCCGCCAACCCCCGCCAGCCGCCATTTTACCCCGGCAAAGTTTGGTACCGGGCTTGCTCCTACTCTTCCCGGAGGAGCCAACATCCGCGGCGTTGTCCGCGGATGATCCCTCGCTTCCTCCACAGTCTGGAGACCTTGCGATGAAACGGGCCCTGTTCGTGCTCTGCCTGCTTTCCACCGCCGCGGCATTTGGCCAGTATTATGCCGGTGGCGCGTCCATCAGTAGTGAACCGCGTATCTACGAGTTTTCAGGTCATCCGGCACAGGCATCTTATGGGCCGATGTTGCAAGAACGGAGCGTCCTCGCCACATCGAGTTACTCCACCGCCCAGGGAGAAAGGCCGGCTTCGGATTTCCCGCAGCCCGAGGCCGTATCTCTTGGCGCCGCTGCCCGCGAACTCAGGAAGCAGCACGCCCAGTTGAAAAAATCCCGCGTCGTCTGGGTAAACCGGTAGAGGGTGGCGCGGACACTCCGGTCCGCGCAATCTCGAACTGCAATCTAAATCCAAAAAATGAAAAGCCCGCCGTTTTGCGCGCGGGCCTGGCGCGATTCGGAAAAACTTCGCGCCCCGCTTCCTTCGAAACATCGATTCCGCAACGGCCAAGCAGCCGGGACCCGGTCCAGCCTGCGTTTCTGCAGCCGTCGCCGAATCCGGCGTCGGTTGTTGCCCGGCCTCAGCCCGAGTAGCGTCCACCATCACCGTCGCGAAAATCGCCATGGTGATCGTCGCCAGCACGATCCGCTTCGTCGTCTTCATATAAACTCCGTCCCTCAGCTCCGACGGTCCTCCGATCCTCTCAAGAAAAGAAATGTTACCCTATGAGGAAATTCAAATGACCATCCTGGAATTCACCGGCGTCGTTTTGATCGTCTCCTTCGTCGCCGGACTTCTCGGATCGCTCACCGGCCTGGGTGGTGGTGTCGTTCTCGTGCCCCTGCTCACCATCTTCTTTCACGTGGATATCCGCTACGCCATCGGAGCCTCGCTCGTCTCCGTGATCGCGACCTCCTCCGGCGCCGCCGCCTCGTATGTGAAAGAAGGATTCTCCAATATTCGTATCGGCATGTTCTTGGAAATTGCCACCACGTTCGGCGCGTTGCTCGGAGCCTTCCTGGCCACCCGCATCCCGACCAGCGCCCTGGCGATCATCTTTGGCGCCGTTCTGCTCTACTCGGCGTATCTTTCCCGCACGCCGCGCCCGCCGGCCCAGCGCAACCTGCCGCCAGATCCGCTCGCCACCCGTCTGCGGATGAACGGCAGTTTCCCTGACCTGGAAGGGCCACGCAGCTACAACGTCCAGCACGTCCCCACCGGCTTTAGCCTCATGTTCGGCGCCGGCGCGCTCTCCGGATTACTCGGTATCGGCTCCGGAGCCGTCAAAGTACTCGCCATGGATCAGGCCATGCAGATCCCCTTCAAAGTTTCGACCACCACCAGCAACTTCATGATCGGGGTGACCGCCGCTGCCAGCGCCGGTGTCTACCTCAGCCGCGGATATGTCGATCCCGGCCTCTCCATGCCTGTGATGTTGGGAGTGCTGGCCGGATCCTTACTCGGCAGCCGCATCCTGGTCAAAGCCGAAACCAAATCGCTCCGCCTCGTCTTCAGCGTAGTGATTCTCGTTCTAGGCCTGCAAATGCTCTACAAAGGAATCTGGGGGAGCATTTGATGCCCGCCGCCCCAGCGCCCGCGCGCCAACCGCAGCCGTTCCGACCCCAGCCGTGGAGAGATCGGCGCATGGAAGTCATCCTCGGCAACCTGCTGCGCGCCGGAGTCCTTATCTCCGCGGCTGTCGTGCTCTGGGGAGCGTGTATCTACCTTTTCCGCCACGCGCACGAGCCCGCCGGTTACCGCGTCTTTCGCGGCGAGCCCTCCGAATACCGCACCATCCCCGGAGTCATGCAAAGCGTCATCAACGGCCGAGGTCGAGGCTTAATCCAACTGGGATTGCTCCTCTTAATCGCTACCCCCATCGCCCGTGTAGCCTTCTCCATCGTGGGTTTCGCCATCGAACGCGACCGCATGTACGTTGCCTTCACCCTGATCGTGCTCGCGATCCTGCTCTACAGCCTCCTCGGCTCCAGCATCGGCGTATAGGCCCGCTACATTCCCGTCCCACTACAACCACACGGTCATCCTGAGCGAAGCGAAGGACCTATGGATGTGACCCGCAGCTGCCCCACTTCTCGCGCTTTTTGTTCTTTGCGAATGAGCGGGAGGGCTTCCCATTCGCCAGAGGTCGGATTACAGAAGTAACACCCTGCGTGCCAGCGCGAGCACGGTTTCGCTGTAAAATCGCTGCAGGCTCTTCCGTTCGGAGACGTTATGAAACGAATTGTTGCTTTCATGCTGCTGGTCGCCTTGAGTGTTGCCGGCTCGATACCCGCTCAAGCTCAACGCATCAGTCCGGAAGAAAATGCGCGCCAGTCCGGCAAGGCGGCCAAGCGGCAGCAAAAGATGTTGAACAAGGCAAACAAGAAACAGCGGAAAGCAATGAAGAAATACGTGAAGGCGCAACGGAAGGCGACCAAGAAGGCGAACCGACGCACTCGATAGCCCGTCTCGTTCTACCAACAGAAAAAACAAATTGCGCTATAGTCTCGCAGGGGAGACGTGGCTACCCGCCCGGGGGTATCGCTGGTCAAGGGAACGCGAACTTGATTGCTCTCGGCTGGAGCGGGGCCCTGGGGGCCAAGATGGGAATTCCGGTTGGCAGAGCCGCGGCACGCGGCACCTTTCTCAGGTGGTTGCGACGAATCGCTGCGTCCGGTGCAATCCTGTTAGTGCTTGCGCTCGGAGCGGCGCTGCTCAACAACAATGTCTCGATCCGGCGGCCTTCCCGAGCGGAGTTGGTTGGGAATCTAGATCGGACGCTCGCGCGCAGCACGGACTGGACGCTCGAGCAGTATCACCAAACTGCGACGGGAAACGTCTCCACGCCCGAAGGCCGCTCTCTTCTATCCAACTCCGCGACCGCCCACATGGTCGTGGACTGTGCCTCGCTTTCCAGTGAGCCGCGGATGAAGGCCCTTGGTTCCAGTTTCGTTGACGCCTGGAAGGCGGAAGCGAATGTCATGGGCAAGATGGTCGAACCCGCCATGCCGGCGAATGCCCCGAGCGACCGGGAACTCCAGAGTCTCGAGGAGTACCAGCGCTGGATCCTGCATGGAGCCGCTCCGAACGACGTTCCCCTGTCGCCCAAGGAAACGGAAGACATGTTCTCTCCGGACAAGTATCGAACGGGAAAAGCGACGCACCAACTGTTCGCCCTGTACTTCTACCGAAAATCCAAAGGCTCCACGCCTGAGATGGATCGCCTGATGCAAAAGATCGAGGAGCGAATCGCATGGGAAGCCGCTCTTGATTTCCGCGTGACGGATCTGTACCTGCAACGGCTCGCATTTCTGCTGGCAGTTGGCAGGCCCGATCTGATCCGGCCCCGATGGGTCGAAAGAGTCTTTGCTGCGCAGCAGATCGACGGGGGCTGGCTGGAAAGCTGGCACGGTTGGAATCGAACGCCTTACCGCTTCTCTTTTACCGATGGGCAGACGTCCGCTCACGCGACCGCGCAAGGAATGTGGATCTCTTACATGCTGAAGTATCGCTATCCGGAATGGATCGATCGGAACTACAAATGAGGCGAGCAAGAAGGCCGCCCGTACGATCTGACGATTCATCACAAAACCAGAGTGACCGCCCGCACATCCGCCTGATCCATAACGCGCTACGCTGATTCCACTCCCAGGACCACTCCCGGTCCCGTTCCCTCCAGAAAGAGACTCGCTATGCCTGCGTCAAGACGCGTGCTGGTTGTTGCGCTCGCTTGTCTGTCGAACTTCTGCCTGTCGAGCCTTGCAGCCGCGCAGCAATCGGATCAAGTCATCGCTGAGCGCGTTCTCGGTTCGCAGTGGAAACAGCTTTCGCGCCGGGCCGGGATGATCTTCGCCGGCACGGTGCTCGCCGCCGCGCCCCAGACTGTGACAACCCAGACTGCGGCAAGCGATCAAGCACTTCCGGGGACGGCTCCGGCGATCCAGTTGAGTTTTCGCGTGGACCGGGCGATTGCCGGGGTGAAGCGGGGGCAAGTTCTCACGATTCACGAGTGGGCGGGCGCGTGGTCCATGCATCGCCCGATGCGGAGCGGCCAGCACATTTTGATCTTCTTATATCCGCCGAGTCGCCTGGGCTTTACCAGTCCCGTGGGGGGCGCGCTGGGCCAGGTTGCTCTCGACCCGAGCGGCAAGAATGTGGCCGAGCAGAAGCCTGCCGCATCGCCTGGCCTGCAAAACGAACCGTCTCCGCGGCCACGTGTGCCCGGCGCTACCCGGAGCGTCAGCGTTGTTCAACTGGAGCGGGCCATCCGCAGCGCCCGAGAGGAGTGAACATGCGCTGGCGAATCTTGACGGTTGCCGCTTTTTTGCTTTGCAGTGTTGTTGCCAGCCGCGCCGGAGGCCCGGCTTTTATCGCGGGCTCCGGCTACCTAGCCGGAGTCGAAGGCCAAGCGCTGCTCTGGGCGAATGGCTCCGTGCAGTACTTCACCGATCAGGGGGACTTGAGCCCGATCCTCCCCGGCGCCCAGGCCGATGCTTTTGTGGCCACCGCTTTCAGCACTTGGACCAGCATTTCCAGTGTTGCCCTCACCGCGTCGCAGGGCGGACATCTTGCCGAGGACGTGAACGGCAGCAATATCGCGGTCGCCGCCAACGGAACGATCACCGCCCCCGCGGACATTACCTCTTCAGCCACGAGCACTCCCGTGGGAATTGTTTATGACTACGACGGAACGGTCACCGATGCGCTGCTGGGCCAGGGCGCCGGAGGCTCGGCCGATTGCTTCACCAACGCCGTCTATGGCGGACCCGATAACTTCTCCACGGGCGGCAACATCGTGCACGCGTTCGTGGTCATCAACGGAGTCTGCGCGGCCACCAATGCGCAACTGCCCGACGTGCAATATCGGTTGGTGCGCGTGCTGGGGCGCACTGTCGGCTTGGGGTGGTCGCAGGCAAACGTGAACGTGTTGACGCACACCCCAGCTCCAACCAGCGCCGATTTTGCGGGATTCCCGGTGATGCACTTTACCGACCCGATTAACTGCGTGCCCATCAGCGTCTGCTATACCAACGCGGCCGTCCCCAAAATGGATGACATTACCGCGCTCGCGCGGCTTTATCCAGGCAGCGGGAACCCGCAACCGGCGGGCAGAGTTTACGGCAGCGTGTATTTCACCGATGCATCCGGGAATGCGGTGCAGTTCATGCAGGGTGTCAACGTGGTGGCCCGGCTGATGGTCTCGAACCAGGCCTCGCGGCAGTACGTTGTGACTTCCGTTTCTGGATTCGCGTTTTGCGGCAACGCGGGCAATATTATCGATGGATACGTGGACGGAAATGGTCTTCGCTATGACCGGTGGGGGTCCAATGATCCGTCGCTCGAAGGTTTTTTCGATCTGGGCCAACTGGTGATTCCGACCGGGCAGACCATCGCCCAGTACCAGCTAAGCGTGGAAGCGCTGGACGCGAACTGGTCGATGGGCGTCGAACCGTACTCCCCTGCACAGGTGACGCCCTCGGGCTCGTTTGCTCCGGTTGTGGTCACGGTGACGAGTGGGTCGAATGCGGAGCGGGACATCCTGATGTTGCAGGATGAAATCGCGCAGGCGCATCCCGGCAGCGGGTCGACTTACGCGAATCCGGCGGGGCTTCCACAGGGCGGCGGATGGGGGTCGTGGATCTCCGGTTACGGCAGCACCGACTGGTTCGAGTTCACAGCGCAGGCGAAGCGGACGGCCTCGGTCTCGGTGACTGCCCTCGATGAAACGGGGCAGCCGACCGAAACCAAACTCCTGCCCGTAATTGGGATTTGGCAATTGAGCGACCAGAGCGGAAATCCCGCGCCTGCGTCCACACCCTCGGCATTCAACACGACGACTTTTGGCATGACCCGCCTGGATGCGCAGTTCGGCGTGACAGATACGTTCCGAGTGGGGGTGGGCGACTTCCGTGGAGACGGTCGTCCAGACTACTTCTACCACGCGAGCCTGCTTTATTCGGATACGGTTACGCCGCCGCGCCTCAGTCTTGCTGGCGGCGTGACCACTCTGCATGGCAACGGGTTCAGTCCGGGACTGCAGGTGAGCGTTGCTGGCAACAACGGCAACACTCTTTCTGCGTCTGCGAGCCAGATCCAGGCGGCAATGCCTGCCGGCACGCAGGACGGGACTGCCACGATCCAGGTCGCGAATCCGGGGAGCGGCGCGTTTTCCCAAATGATCGGTGCGCTGACCTATGGCGCTCTGGCCACGGATCTTCTGCTTCTTCTGCAAGGCGCGGAACCGGCGACGCCGGTTGGGTCCCAAGCCGCCAATGCCATCCGCGTGCGCGCGGTTGCCGCCGATGGAGTTACGCCGGTGAGCGGGGCGACGATTGCCTGGAGCGCGACCAACGGCTTGCAGTTCTCGGCGTGCAGCGCAGCGTCATCGTGTTCGGTGCTGAGCGATGAAGCGGGAGAATCTTCCAGCTGGGTGACTCCCACCGCGACAGGACAGAGCACGATCACGATCGCTCTGGCGCCAGCGTCGTACTCGCCGCCGCAGTCGCAACAGGCGACCGTGGTGGCCAGTTCGTCCACGGTCAATCTGGCCGCGGTGACCCCGACGCGCTGGCTTGGGCAAGGCGCGACGATCGCAGTTCCGCTCACGGTCGAAGCGCTCAACCAAAGCGGCGCGCCGCAGGCGAATATCGCGGTCAATTTTGCAATCGTCAACGGCGCGGCTACGCTTTCGGCGGCGAGCGCGACCACCAACAGCTCGGGGTTCGCTACCGTCACCGCAAATCTAACGAATCTAAATGCCAGTGTGCAGGTGAGCGCTTGCACTGTTTTTCAGAACAATACGATCTGTAGCAGCCAGCCTTTCACTTTGTACTCGACTCCGTCTTCGTTGTGGACGCTGGAGACGGTGAGCGGATCGTCGCAGGTTGTGCCGGCCGGGCAGCCCTTTCAATCGCTGGTCATGCGCGTGACCGACGGCTCGCTGGCCGCGAATCCGGTGATGGGAGTGAACGTTACCTTCGCGACCACGTTGGCCCGGATCAGTACCGGGCAGGGAGGTCCGCCGGGGGGCGACTCATTAGTCGCGGACGACGGGCAACCCCCTCTTCTCGGATCGTCGCAGACGCAGGTCGTGAGCACTCAGGACGGCCTCGCTTCCATCGTGCCCTCCGCCGGAAGCGTGGGCCCGTGCGCTGTGTTCATCACCGTGAGTGCGGGTGCCTCGAGCGCGCAGCTTCAAATGGAGAGCGTGGCAGCGATCGTTACGGGGCAGCACAACAACAACCCTGCCAAGGCTCCGACTGCGCCGCCCGATCCGCATTTCGTTCCGCACTTTGGTTCGCAAACGTCCGCGCCACAAAGCGCGGCGGAGGCGCTGGTCGCGGTGCCGCAAGGCGTTCCGCTGGATGGCCCGGTCGCGAGCCAGAGCCCGTGTTCCGACATGCGTCAGGATTCTGCTTCGAGCACGGGCTCAAGCTTGGGCGCGAGTGGAAATCCGGGGGCTGGCGATGTGAGTTCTTGTGAGCCGGCCTCCTTGTTGCCGCATGTCGAAGCCGAAGCCCCTCGGCCTCCGGCTGAGCCGTCAACTAAGCCGCAGGCTGACTCGACGGAACGCGACAATGGTGGCGGGGCCGCACCGCAGCCTGCTGAGACTCCTCCGGCAAATCATGCTTCAGCGAACGATCCCTCAGCGAACGATCCCTCAGCGAACCATCCCCCGGCAGACAATCCTTCCGTTGGCCGTCCCGTTGAGAGCGGGCTGCTTGAGGACAAAAGAAGCTGCCGTTTTGCGCAAAGTGAAGACGGAATTCTGTTCGGGACGACGCTCGGACGTCTGCCGTAAGGAGCCGCCGCCGAACGGGGAACCCCCCCGGCGTAGACGGCGGGCTAAGGCAATTGGCCCGTCATGCCGATGACTTGATCGAGGCATCTTCGGCCTCGCGATCTTGGAATTGACCATGGCGCAAAAACGCCCTTCGGACGGGGAGAAAACCAGAAATGGCGCGACGCCGGGGAATGGCTCCGCCCGCACACCGCTGCGGCTGGGCAAAGACTACGTCTACGACCATGAGTTGCGCCGGCTGCAAATTGAGCTGGTCAAACTGCAGGAGTGGATCCGGCACAAGGGCCTGAAACTGGTGGCCGTCTTCGAAGGGCGGGATGCAGCGGGGAAAGGGGGCGCGATCAAGAGGATCACCGAGAGCCTGAATCCGCGCGTCTGCCGCGTGGTGGCCCTCGGCACCCCCACGGAGCGGGAAAGGACGCAGTGGTACTTCCAGCGGTATGTGGCGCATTTGCCGGCTGCCGGTGAAATGGTCCTGTTCGACCGCAGTTGGTACAACCGGGCTGGCGTTGAGCGCGTGATGAGTTTCTGCAGCAAGAGCGAGTATTTTGAATTCCTGCACAGCTGCCCGGAGTTCGAGCGGATGCTGGTGCGTTCGGGCATCATCCTGCTCAAGTATTGGTTCTCGGTGAGCGATGAAGAGCAGGAGCGCCGCTTTCAAGACCGGATGCAAGACGCCACCAAACGCTGGAAGCTGAGCCCCATGGACCTCGAATCCCGAAGACACTGGGTGGAGTACTCGCGCGCCAAGGACGAGATGTTCGCGCACACCGATATCAAACAGGCGCCCTGGTACGTGGTGAACGCAGACAACAAGAAATGTGCGCGGCTGAACGTGATTTGCCACCTGCTGTCGCAGATTCCTTACGAAGATCTGACGCCGGAACCGCTGAAGCTTCCGCCGCTCGATGCGGTCAAGTACATCCGGCCACCCATCCACCAGCAGAACTTCGTCCTGGAAGTGTACAAGTAGAATTCGAAGGGGCTCTGTAGAGACGAGGCTTGCCTCGTCTCAGCCGTGGCAAGCCTCGTCTCTACCCAGCCGCCAGGTACATCGAAGGGCGAAAGACTAACAACGAACAGCCAACGAATAACGACCAACGACCAACGACCAACGACGGACTACTTCTTCGTCCACTGATCCACCCAGCCGTTGACCGTCTTGTACCAAAGCTGCGAATTCTGCGGTTTCAGCACCCAGTGGCCTTCGTCGGGGAAGTAGAGCATCTTCGACGGCACGCCCATAGTTTGCAGCGTGGTAAAAAGCTGGAAGCCTTCGCTGACGTCGAGACGGTAGTCGAGCTGTCCGTGGATGACGAGCGTAGGCATCTTGAAATTCTTAGCCGCGTTGCGCGGAGACCATTTCTCGTACATCTCCGGGTTGGTGTAGGGCGTGCCCTTGAACTCCCAGTTATTGAACCAGAGTTCTTCGGTCGTGCCCCAGGCGGACTCGGCATTGAACATGCCGTCGTGCGAGACGATGCACTTGAAGCGGTCGGTGTGACCGAGCACCCAGTTGGCCATGTATCCGCCGTAGCTCGCGCCGAGCGCGCACTCGCGGTCTTTATCGATGAACGGATAAGTCTTCTCCGCGTAGTCGAGGCCCTTCATCAGGTCTTCAAACGGAGCGCCGCCCCAGTCGCCGTTGATGGCGTCAATGAACTTCTGCCCGTATCCTGGCGAGCCATGGAAATTGATCATGATGACGACGTACCCACCGGCTGCGAAAAGCTCGGCATTCCAGCGATAGCTCCAGAGGTCGCCCATCGGGACCTCCGGTCCCCCGTGGATGATGAACTTCACGGGATACTTCTTGGAGGCGTCGAAGTTCGGCGGCTTGACGAGAAAGCCTTCGACCTTGTCGCCCTTGGCGCCTTCGAACCAAAAAGATTCGAGCGGGGACATGGCGACTTGGGAGAGGACAGCATCGTTAAGGTGGGTGAGCTGTGTACTCTGGAGGAAGCCGTTCTGGTCTCTTTCTCCCATTGTCGCGCGGTAGATTTCGTTCGGAGCACGAAGAGACATTCGGCTGAAGAGCAGAAGCTTGCCGTCGGGTGAGATGACTAGGTCATCGTCATAATTGTTCGTCTCTCTCGCCAGATGATCGACATTCCCAATTTCCACACTGTGAATCATCGATGCTCCGTAGAACTCCGCACTGAAATAGATCTTTCTGGAATCTGGTGCCCAAGCAATCGTTGCAACCCAACCGTCGAAATTCGTCACATCTTTCCGCTCGCCGGTCTTTGTGTCCGTTTGGAAAACTCGCCCACGCTGATCCTTCAACACGTCCGTCTTCTCTCCCGTCTTGCGGTCGTACAGCATCAGCCGAAACCGGTCGCTCTCGTATCCCGGACGCTGCTGGGCGCGGTAGGCGATGTACTTGCCATCGGGTGAATAGAGCGGCGTCGAGTCGCTGGCGGGATTGTCGGCGGTGATGTTCTTGGCCTGCGGCGGGAGCGGGAACAAACGATTTCCGGAGATCACACCTCCGCCATTCACCGGGACAATCCAGAGATCGTTGTTGGTGGACGTGGCTTCAACCTTGTCGTGGTTCGAGGTGTAGCAAATCTCCTGCCCGTCAGGCGAGAAGGCGTAGTTGTCCTGCCCGCCAAGCGAGAACACGGGAGCGTCGTAGTCGCCCGGAGTGAGATCGCGGGCGGCGCCCGCTGGACAGCCGGGGGCGGCTGTCCCTCCGCAGGCATCTGCGGGAATTACGAAGATGTGCGAGCGCTTGCCCGCCTTGTAGGCATTCCAGTGGCGATAGAGGAGGCGGTCGAAGATCAGCGCCTTGACCTTGGAGTCTTCTATCTCTTTCACCCTTCTCGCGTTGCAGGCGACTTCGATGTCAGGCGCGCCGTCGCACTCGGGGTAGACATCCGAGGTGAACAGTATGTTCTTTCCATCCGGCGACCAAAGCTCGCCGCCAGCTTCGGTTGCAATCGAGGTCAGCTTGTGCAAGCCAGTGACTGCACCGGCAGCACCATCGAAATCGGCAATCCAGATCTGCGATCCGCCGTCTTTGTTCGAAATAAACGCAAAGCGCTTGCCATCCGGCGCCCAGCGCGGGCGGTCGCCGTCCTGATCGGCGATGAGAATGTGTTCGGATTGGGCGGGCGAGGCGCCCGCCCCCACACTTGTCGCCGCCAGCGGCACGATCCAGATGTGCGGCGTCTTTTTATTCGCGGCCAGGTCCACATCGACCGCACTGAAGAGCACCCACTTGCCGTCAGGAGAAGGCACAGGTTCGCCGACGCGTTTCAGCTTCATCATGTCTTCGAAAGTGAAGGGGTGCTTGGCTTGCGAGAATGCGGGAAGAGATAAGAGAAGAATGAGAAGAAAAGCAAGACGGCGCATGACGTGCCTCCGCGGAACAAGAGAGTGTAGCACTGAGGTCAGAGGTCAGATTGCAGAGGTAAAAGCGGAGGTCAGAGGTTAGAGGTCAGATTGCAGAGGTAAAAGCTCCGGGGCTTTGTTTCACCTCTGCAATCTGACCTCTGACCTCTGCAATCGCCTTATTTCACCTCTGCAATCTGACCTCTGACCTCTGCAATCGCCTCACCTCTGCAATCGCCTCACCTCTGCAATCGCCTTATCCCAGTTCCTCCAGCATGGCCGTCATCTCTGATTGGGCGTGCGCGTTGCCGGTGCGGCGTGCGCAGGAGATACCATCCACCAGCCATCGCTTGGCCTCATCGACTCGGCTCGCGTTGGCCAGAGTCTGAGCGGCCATGAAGTATGCGGGCGTGTAGTCCGGATTTTTCTCGATCAACGTTTTGAACTCCTGCAGCGCCTGGTCGGTTTGTCCGGCCTTCGAGTACTCCATAGCTAGACCGTAGCGCGCAAACGAATCCTCGGGATTCGCGGTCAGAATTTCCCTCAACATGGCAATACGGTCCATAGATCAGGTCTCAGGCGTCAGGTGTCAGGTCTCAGATCTCAGCGAGAAGCCAATGGCTAAAAGCCAAGAGCCAAAAGCTGCTTCCCATTCATATCACGCCAAGCGTTACAATGGCTGTTCTCCGAGAAACCGATTTGGCTTGCCCCTTTTTTGTGCCGCTGGAAATCGTGAACGACGGGTCCTGGCCGCATCCTTCGCGTCTGCCATTAGGAGCGGGATGGACTGGCGACTGCCACGCCTCCGGACAGAAACTAGCGGTATCCGACACTCACATACGGGAATTCTGCAACCTTGGTTATGCCACCGCCTGTCCGCATCTTCCCCGGCACCGTGACTGGGATGCGGTTCGGTTTTCGGTTGCCCGCGTGAGCCGGGAGCAGGTCACGATCTGTTTTGTTTGCGAGTTAGCGCACACTCCGGTCGAACATGGGGAAATGACCTTCGACTTGGCGAACGAGGTTTGGCTCAACGCGCATCCGGACCCGCGTGTGGTTACACTCGCGACCTGCTATCTCCATGCATATCGCGCCCGGCAAAGCGCTGTTCTCGTCTAACGACTTAGAAAGGCCGGTCTTGGAACTAATGATCGACAAGCGGACGGATCGACGACCCGACACTCTATGAATGACAAAGCGAAATTAACCCGCCCCCGGCCGGTGCGCGAATCGATCTCTGAAATGGCCGAGCTCGTTCTGCCCAACGACGCCAATCCGCTGAACGCGCTACTAGGCGGACGCCTTATGCACTGGATCGACCTGGCCGGCGCCATGGCCGCCCACCGCCACTCGCGCGCGTATGTGGTGACGGCTTCCATTGATCACATGGACTTTCTTGTGCCCGTTCGGGTCGGAGATTTTGTAATCCTGCGTTCGTCGGTCAATCGCGTCTTCCACACTTCGATGGAAGTGGGCGTGAAAGTGTGGGTGGAGAATTATCGCGCCGAACAGAGCCATCACGTCAGCTCCGCCTATCTGACGTTTGTTGCCGTCGATGCTGCGGGGAATAAAATGGCGGTGCCGCCCGTTGTCCCCGAGACGGAAGAGGAAAAGCGCCGCTATGATGGCGCCGCGCGGCGCCGGGAGATACGCAGTAAGGAATCGGCGCGCAGAAACGAGGTTCGGAGTTAGTTACTATTGCTTGCTAACTAACCGAGAACTTAATGCTGTATTGCTGCTAAGCTGGAGGGCTCAAAGCTGAGACCTGGCAACTGAGACCTGAGCCTTACTTATGGACAGCGCACTTCTTATTCACCGCCTTCACTTCGCCTTTACCGCGACGTTTCACTATCTCTTTCCGCAGCTCACCATGGGGCTCGCCCTGCTGATTGTCGTGCTCAAGACGATCGGCTTGCGGCGTAACGATCCCGTGTATCACGAGGCAGCCCGCTTCTGGGGAAGAATTTTTGGCATCAATTTCGTTCTCGGTGTTGTGACTGGTATTCCGATGGAATTCCAGTTCGGCACCAACTGGTCGCACTTTTCGCAATTCGCGGGCGGCGTGATCGGGCAGACACTCGCCATGGAAGGCATGTTTGCCTTCTTTCTCGAATCGGCGTTTCTCGGATTATTCCTCTACGGAGAGAAGCGGTTGAGCCCGAAAGCACACTGGCTGTCGGCCGTCGCAGTCTTTGTGGGTTCGTGGTTGTCGGGCTATTTCATCATCGCCACGGACGCTTTCATGCAGCATCCCGTGGGCTATTTCACGGTTCCAGACGGGAGCTTGCAGCTGGCGAGCTTCTGGGATTTCGTGCTGAATCCCTGGGCCGGGTGGCAATACGCGCACAACATGAGCGGAGCGGCGATCACCGGCGCGTTCATCATGACGTCGGTGGGCGCGTTCTATCTGCTCTCCGGCAAGTGGACGGCGCACGCCCGCATCTTCGTCAAGGCCGGCGTGATCGCCGGTTGCCTGTTCAGCGTTCTGCAGATTTTTCCGACCGGCGACAGTCAAGGCAAAATGGTCGCCGACCTGCAACCCGTGACTCTGGCGGCGATGGAGGGATTGTTCCAGAGCCAGCCCGGCGCACCGTTAGTCATTGTAGGTCAGCCTAACGAGCAGCAAGGCACGATCGATAACCCGATTGAAGTTCCGAAAATGTTGAGCATGCTGACTTACAAACGCTGGAATGCCAACGTCCGCGGACTCGACGCTTTCCCCAAACCAGACTGGCCGGGCAACATCCCATTGCTTTATTACAGCTACCACATCATGGTTGGCCTGGGGACATTCTTCGTCGCCGTCATGGCCGTGGCATTGTTCCTGCTGTGGCGCGGCAGACTCTTTAACGCCAGGTGGATGCTCTGGATCCTAATGCTCTCCGCGCCTTTTCCCTATATCGCGAATACCGCCGGCTGGATGACCGCCGAACTCGGTCGCCAGCCCTGGCTGGTCTATGGGCTGATGCGCACCGAAAACGGCTATTCCAAGCTCGTCTCGGCCGGTAACGGCATGTTTACTCTTTTGGGATTCATGGGGATTTACTTTGTGCTGGGCATTCTGGGCCTGTTCCTGATCCGGCGGGAAATTGAGAACGGCCCTGTGGCCGGACATGAATCCGTTTCTAATCTCCATCCGGCGACGGAGGCAAGGTAACGGAGGCAAGGTAAATATGGCGAGCCTTTGGTTCTGGATTGTCGCAGCGATGATCGCAACCTATGTCGTGCTCGACGGATTCGATCTTGGCGCGGGTGCGATTTATCTGATTGCGGCCAAAACCAACGAAGAACGACGACGGGTGCTGCGCGCCATCGGCCCGGTTTGGGATGGCAACGAAGTCTGGTTGCTGGCGGCTGGCGGTACACTCTACTTTGCATTTCCTCGACTCTACGCGTCGAGCTTCAGCGGGTTCTACCTTCCGCTGACCATTGTCCTGTGGCTGCTCATTCTGCGCGGCATCGGCATTGAATTCCGCGCTCACATCAAAAACCCAGTCTGGCAGGACTTCTTCGACGTGATCTTCAGCCTCTCCAGCGTTCTGCTGGCTGTGTTTTTCGGGGCAGCGCTGGGCAACGTGGTGCGCGGAGTTCCGCTGGATTCAACCGGCTATTTCTTTGAGCCGCTCTGGACCAACTTTAAGCTCGGCCCGCAGACGGGGATACTGGATTGGTACACGGTACTCACCGGCGTGCTGGCGTTAGTGACCCTGGCCGCGCACGGTTCTTATTACGTCGCCCTCAAAACCGACGAGGACCTCGGCCGCCGCGCCCGTGGTTTCGCGTTGCTGTGCTGGCCTCTGCAGTTTTTTCTGACCTGCAGTTGCATGGTTGCGACTTATTTCATCCGGCCCGAAATCATGGCGAACTACGGGAAGTACAAGATCGGAATACTGGTTCCGATCGTCGTTGCCGCCAGCCTGGCAATCATGCTCTGGGCCAATCCCAGGGGCAAAGAGAAACTCGCGTTCGTTGCCTCCAGCCTGTATATCACCGCTATGCTGGTGGGCGCGGCGTTTGCGCTCTACCCTGTCGTGCTGCCCGCCCGCAACCACCAATACGACCTCACCATCTACAACAGCGCCGCCGGCAGTCACGGTCTGAGCGTCGGCTTCGTTTGGTGGACGTTGGGCGCGGTGCTCGCGGTGGCCTATTTTGTGTTCGTCTACCGCATGTTTCGCGGCAAGGTGCAGCTCGGAGAAGGGCACTACTAGAGATTGTAGAGGTCAGAGGTAGCACCGAGGTCAGAGGTTAGAGGTCAGATTGCAGAAGTGAACGACTCCGACGCAAACGGCACTGTGAGTCCTAGAGCTCTTACCTCTGCAATCTGACCTCTGACCTCTGCAATCTGACTTCTGACCTCTGCAATCTATCGACATCGCGCTAGTGTCATCGCTAGCCCATTCCCCTCCCGTATAATCAAAGGATGAGCGCACATTCCCATCATCCCGGCCAGCAACAGCCCAGCCCGCAACCTTTACCTGGCGTCAACGCCATCATCGCCGTCGGTTCCGGCAAGGGCGGAGTCGGCAAGACCACGCTCTCGGTTAACCTGGCGATCGCCCTCACTAAGATGGGCTACAAAGTAGGATTGCTCGACGGCGACGTCTACGGTCCGAACGTTCCGCTCATGCTCGGCACCAACGAGCAACCCAAAGTGATGGCCGAAAACCAGATCGCGCCCATCAACTCGCATGGGCTCAAGGTCATTTCGGTCGGTTTCCTCAATCCTGGCGACAAGCCGCTGATTTGGCGCGGTCCCATGCTGCATTCGATCATCAAGCAGTTCCTGGGATCGGTGCAGTGGGGACAGCTTGACTATCTTGTGATCGACCTTCCTCCGGGAACCGGCGACGTTGCGCTCTCGCTGATTCAGACTGTGCCACTGACCGGCGCGATTGTGGTCTCTACGCCCTCCGACGTTGCGCTACAGGATGCGCGCAAGGCCATTGAGATGTTCCGCCAGATGAAAGTGGATATCGTCGGCATGGTAGAAAACATGAGCTACTTCGTCTGCCCGCACTGCCAGCACGAAATCGACATCTTCTCGCGCGGCGGCGCGGAAAAGACGGCGAAGCAGTTCGGCATCGCCTTCCTCGGAAGCGTCGAGCTCGATGCGGAGATTCGCAAATCGGGCGACAGCGGCACTCCGTCCGTGCTCCAGGGAGAGGACTCGCCTCATGCGAAGTCGCTGTTCGC
>Ga0209039_10002056_pt1 | contig 17682 bp, 9 predicted proteins | sample BogFormECP12_OM1_FD_188238 | JGI IMG/M metagenome (GOLD analysis project Ga0209039, IMG submission 188238) | Bog forest soil microbial communities from Calvert Island, British Columbia, Canada - ECP12_OM1 (SPAdes) (version 2) | ecosystem: Environmental > Aquatic > Freshwater > Wetlands > Bog ... | reverse complement strand
TTCGGTCTCTACCAGGCCATCTTCATGGCCGACGCCGGGGCCGCTTGGGACAACGCCAAGAAAATCGTGGAAGTGGAGATGAAGCAGAAGGGCACGCCGCTGCATGACGCCACCGTCATTTGCGACACCGTCGGCGATCCTTTCAAGGACACGTCCTCGGTGGCGCTTAATCCGGTGATCAAGTTCACCACGCTGTTCGGCTTGCTGGCCGTATCGCTGGCGGTGAAGCTCACTGCGGATCAGGGCGGGACGCTGGCGCACATCCTGGCGGCGGCATTCTTCCTCGTCTCGTTTACGTTTGTGTATCGCTCGTTCTACAGCATGCGCATCAAAGGATCGGCCGCAGAATAAGGCCATCCAATCCATACAGGCGCCCCATCCCAGTGGGGCGCCTGTTTTTTTTGGGAGTGCGGCGGCTTGCCGCCGCACTCCAAAGGTGGCCTGCGGGTGCTACAATTTGGGACGATTCACACTGAGGTGCAACTCATGCAAAAACTCTATTTCGCTTTGCTCAGCGGCGCGCTGTTGCTTGTTTCGGCCGCGCCAGCCTGGTCCCAGGTGGATATCAAATGGAAGATTCACGATCGCAATCGTCCGCTGCCGGCGGTGGTGGATCCGGGAACGGCAGGCACGCCAGACGTGCCCGGGCGCGCGCCTTCCGACGCCATCATTCTGTTCGATGGCAAGGACCTTTCCAAGTGGGCGCACCAGGATGGCAGCGCCGCCAAATGGAAAGTGGCAAACGGTTACGCGGAAGTCGTCGCAAAGACCGGTTATATCTACACGCGGCAGGCTTTCGGTGATTGCCAGTTGCACGTCGAATTTGCGGAGCCTTCACCGCCCAAGGGCGCGGACCAGGGACGCGGCAACAGCGGCGTCTTCCTGATGGGCCTGTACGAAATCCAGGTGCTGGATTCCTACGAGAACAAAACCTACGCCGATGGGCAGGCCGCTGCCGTCTATGGCCAGTATCCCCCGCTTGTGAATGCTTCGCGGCCGCCGGGCCAATGGCAGAGTTACGACATCGTGTTTCACGGGCCGCGTTTCGATGCGTCGGGGAAGTTGCTGCGGCCCGCGCGCGTCACCGTGTTTCACAACGGCGTCCTGGTGCAGGAAAACGTGGAAATCAGGGGCCGGACCGCCATCGGGGATGTCCCTACATACGAGCCTGGCCCGGATAAGGCGCCGCTAGCCCTGCAGGATCATGGCGATCCGGTACGTTTTCGCAACATTTGGATTCGCGAACTCTGAATATCGAGATTGTGACTTACTGGCAGTTCACGCTCGACACTCAGATTGCACCCCTGTCAGAAGATGGACAAAAAATCCTTAAAAGTTTTGCTTGACGGAGGCGCAGCAGTTGTTGTACAATGATGTACGTAGAGAACTGCATAGAGGCAGACAGCGGGAGATTGCTCTCCCGCTTTTTCATTTTAGGGGCAGCGATCCTCGCTTAGCGGTTTCCCAGCGCATAGCCAGAAGTTGCGTTGCGGTGGAGTCCTTTTTTTTTGCCCCGTGATCCGTGTCGTGTCCCTTGCGAGGCGCTCTACGCTGCGCCGCGTCCAACCCGCATTCCAAGACGGAAATCACCGACCTAAAGGTCGGCCACTACAAGGGCTGTCGTGCTAAAGCGCGGCCGAAGCAGAGAACCAATGTCAGGCAAGCAGCAGATCTTAGATTCGATAGGCGCCATTGCAAGGCAGCTTGGCCGCGCGCCATCGCACTCAGAATTCTTCTCGCGCGCAGGAATCTCGAGGTATGCGGTCGCGAAATTCTTTCCCAAATGGAATGACGCCGTCAGGGCAGCGGGGCTCAAGCCCCGGAAGCTAAGGCTAAAGCTGCAGGATAGTGAACTGCTGAGAGACTGGGGCGAAACGGTGCGCAGAAGGCGAGCGGTACCTTCGCGGCGCGCGTATCTGCTTGAGGGAAAATATGACCCTCGCACCATGGAAAAACGATTCGGCGGTTGGTCAACCGTGCCGCTTGCCTTTCGCAATTTTGCCAAAGGCAAGCGGGAATGGGCGGGAGTCGTGGCGCTTCTGCCTGTTTCCAAAGGAAAGGAGGAGGCCGCAGCGAATCAAGACTCGCGTTGCTCGACGACGGCAAACAAAACACAGCGCGCGCGGTTACACGATCGCCCCACCTATGGGGACCCCATGGACTTCCGCGGGCTGCGCCACGAGCCGGTCAACGAGCAGGGCGTGATATTCCTGTTTGGGATGCTAGCCAGGGAGCTGGGCTACATGGTCGAGGCTATGCAAACGGGGTTCCCCGATTGCGAGGCCAAGCGCCGGCTCGGTCCGGGACGTTGGAAGCGCGTGGACATCGAATTTGAATTTGAGAGCAGGAATTTCCGCGACCACGGCCACCCTGCAAATGGTTGCGATGCCATTGTCTGTTGGCGGCACAATTGGCCCGAGTGCCCGGAAGACCTTGAGGTGGTAGAGCTGTCAAGCGTGATTAAATCCTTGGCCAACGCAGAGGACTAAGACCTGACCAGGCCGGGGAATTTGTGGGGGTTATTGTCAAACCCAGGGAATACGCCGCTTAGGGCGCGCACGCCTAGATGTTTCGTCAAGATCTCTCCGACCACGGCGCGAAAATCCGTGGTCAACGCAAGATCGCGACCTTCATTAAGCTGGTGCTCTTCGAGCCCCGGCCATTTGCCGTACACGCGCCCGCCTTTGACGTCTCCGCCCATGACGAACATGCAATTGGCGTGGCCGTGGTCCGTGCCGCGATTGCCGTTTTCCTTCGCGGTGCGGCCGAATTCGCTCATCGTCACTACCACAATGTCACCCATGCGATTTCCCAAGTCCTGATGGAACGCGGCCAGCGATTGCCCGAGTTCTTTTAACAAGTTCGCTAATTGTCCTTGCGCGCCGCCTTCATTGACGTGGTTATCCCAGCCGCCGCAATCCACAAACAGCACTTCGACGCCGATATTGGCTTTGAGCATTACGGCGATCTGCTGCAGCTTCTGCCCAACCTGTCCCTTCGGATAATCGGCGCCGTTCTCCGGGGGAAATTTAGCGATATCAATCTTGCGGAGCAGGTCGATGGCTTCAAAGGTTTCCGCGCCGGTGCCGTGCAGAGCCTGGTCCACGGTTTGCGCATACATGGCCTCGAAGCCGCCTTGGGCGACATTGGCCATCGCGGGTGATTGGGCTTGCACCTTGAATTGTCGCAAATCCGGAATCGCCACGGCTCCCGTACTGCCCTGCAACATGCGCGGCAAATTGGGCCCCATGGCCACGGCGCGAAACGGCGAAGCGTTTTCTTCCGGGATCGTGCCGAGCGCGCGGTCCAGCCAGCCGTCTTCCGTGGCTTTGACGCCGGGAGTTCCGGATTCCATGAAATCCTGCGCATCAAAGTGCGAGCGCGTGGGATCGGGTGAACCGGCAGCATGAACAATGGCCAACTGGTTTTTCTGAAAGAGTGGCGCAAGCGGCGCAAGGCTCGGGTGCAGCCCAAAGAATCCGTCGAGGTCGATGGCTGCATCGTTTCCGCCGCGGCGGGGTTGGGGAATCGCGATGCTGGGGCGCATGCGGTAATAATTCGGCTCGCCGAAGGGGACCACAATGTTCAGGCCGTCGGCGGCTCCGCGTTGGAACAGCACAACGAGTTGCTTCTTCCCTGCCGCGGGCGTGGAGGCAATGGCGCGCTGCAGGAAGGCGGGGACGGTGCTAAGCCCGACGAGCGCGATTCCGCCCTGCTTCATGAAATAGCGCCGCGAGAATTTCGTGGGCCGCACGCCTTCGCAACAGTGATTGCTCATGTGAACTCCCTTGGAGTGCGGCGGCTTGCCGCCGCTTTTACGGTTTAAGCCGAACTGCCAAATGATCGTTTGGCAGGTGTGGCTTACAACGTAAAAGCGAGAGCAAGCTCTCGCACTCCAAGATTACCGCCGCTGAAATTCCGGGGCGCCTAACACCAGGCCCGTTACTACGCCCAAATCCACCTGCTTGACCGGGTCGTCGAGTTTCGCTTGCACAATTTGCGGACTGTCCAGTTGCTTCTGCAAGATATCCACGGTGCCGGCGGCGACTTGTCCGCCCAGAAAGACAGCCACGGCGCGATCGAGCGCGGCTTTGGCGTCGCCCGTTGCATCGCTGCCGAGCAGCGCCGTCACATCGCTACGCGAGCCGCGCACTTTGTTTCCCGCCAGCGCCAGGGAAAAATTCAGGCGGTTCAGCAGCGCGCCCGTGTTCACCCAAGTTTCCGACTTATCCGAATAGCCGGTGGGCGGCTGGCATTGATAAAGAGGCTCGCCGATGCGTCCGACCCAGCGCACCAGTGGCAGCGGCGTATCCACATCGGTGCCCAACGCGCGCACCGAGGAAACCACCAACTCAAAAGGTGTCTTCACCTTGGCGCGATAGGCTTCGCGCGACCAGAACTCCGGCGAATAGATCATCGCGCGCATCACCTCGCGGATGTCTCCGCCGGTTTTCTGAAACGTCTTGGCCATCCGTTGCACCAGCGACGGCGGAGGTGAATCCGAAACAAATCGCCGCGCCAGCTTGGTCGAAATGAATTTCGCGGTGTTGGGATTTTTCACCAGCAGATCGATCACCTGCTCGCCGTCCTTCATGCCGCCCGCATGAATCTTTTTGCCCAGCACATGTTTCGGGTCGGGATCGTGGACTTTCTCATCAAACTTGAAGCGCGGATTCTCGCGCGGCTTTTCAATGGTCCAGCCGGTGAAGCAGCGCGCCACTTCCGTGACGTCCTGCTGCGTGTACCCGGCGTCCACGCCCAGCGTGTGCAGTTCCATCAATTCGCGGCCGTAATTCTCGTTGAGCCCGCGCTCCTGCTTCTTCTTGTTCGCGGCCTGCCCCGGGGGCGGATTCGGACGTCCCATGCCGCCGTAAGGTCCGCGGCGCATCTGCTGGCGCATGGCGCGTGCGGCAGCCTGGCGCTCCGCGGCGCGCGGATCGGCGCTAAGAAAATTGTCCAGATAGAAGAGCATCGCGGGGCTCTGGGCTGTTTCCGTCACCAGGTCCTTGAACTTGCCAAGCGCGTGCGGCTGTATGACGTCGCGTTCGTACGAGGTGAGGTACCACTTATCTTCGCCCTTGCCCGCATACACGTTGAAGTGGTTGAACCAGAAATCGTCCATCACCTGCTGCAACTGGCGTTCGCTATAAATGGCGCGCGTCACTTTGGCCATGGACAACTCTTCCACGACGCGCTGCGGCCTCGTGCTGTCGTCGGCCAGCTCCCGCGGCACGGCATTGGGATCAACTCCCAGCAAATCTTTTCGGCCCGCACCCGGCGTGGCAGGATTCAGCTTCATGGGCGAAGGAGTATCCGCGGAAGCCATGTCCCTGGTTCCACCCGCGGCGGCTTCACCCTTCGCGGCGGAATCGTTCGCCGGCATGTCTTGCAGCATCGCGGTCACGCCGGCATCGGCTTCCTTCTGCACCGCTTGCGGCGTGGTGTCTTCCTTGGAGATGCTTGCCTGCTTGGCGGCCTGGTTCGCGGCTTGCTTTGGATTGGGATAATCGGCGATCAATTGGGCAGAGGACATCTGCAGCGTGGGATAGGTCCTCAGACGCGCTTCCATCGCGCTGTCATCCAGAGCTTTCGGGTTGAGTTGCAAGTCAATCCACTTCGCCAGCCCCATCTGCCTCACACGCGCGATGTCGCCGGGTCGCGGCCCGTAAGCCAGCCGGTTCAGCGCGTGGAGAATCGCTTCATCGGCGCTCAATTCGGTGATCGGGAGTCCCTTCAGAACGGGATCTTGTTTGGAATTCTTGTCTTTGGGGAGCGCGCCAGCCGCCAGGCCCGGCAGGTCAATGAGGAGCGTGAAGACGCAAGCCACGCTGAGCAGCAAGGCAAGGAGCGATCTGGGAGTAAGGGCGAAGGCAGGCGCGGTGCGGCGTTTTGGCTCAGGCGTAAGCCAGGCGGAGCGAGCGAAGATGGCCTGGCCCGAGGGCAGCATCATCTTCAGCTTAACCCGGCTGGTGGCGGAAAGTTGTCGCCCGCAAGTACCTGTGTTCCCTAAAATTAGCCCCGGGGGCTACTCGCTGAGGACGAAGTCCGCCTCGCGCGGTGGCGCCTGGTTGTGCAGCGCGTCAACCGCCTGCAGCACCAGGTGGTAATTGCCCGCCGGAAGATCCTTCAACTGCACCTTCAAGCCAAAGGGAACCACGGGATTGCCCTTCTGGACGTAATCCTGGACGGAGACGGCTCCGGAGAAGAACACCTCTTTGTTTGTGGACTTATCGAAGATGTGATAGCCCGCGCCCACCAGCGGCGGGTTGTCGCTTTTCAACAGCGGCTCGTACAACTCCGAGTACAACACCACGTTGTCGGTCTTCTTGAAGCGATAATCCGCCGCCGGATTCACCTGCATTCCCTTGATAACCAGTGGGGTGCGGTCCTCCAGCAGTGTGGCGTCCATTTCCGTCGGGATGTCCGTCACGCGTTGCAAGCTGTTGGAGAGTACCACTCCGCCCAGCGTGAAGTTCTTCCCGTCGTACGGATCGATTTGCAAGGGAGACTCAAATTTCCCAAAAGTATCGCCGCCGGAACTCAGCACCACCGTCAATTTATAATTTCCGGGGGCCGCGTCGAACTGGTTCATGTAGCGGTACGGCGCCTTGGTGAATTCCTTCCACTCGTCCTTTTCCAGATCGAGGTTCAAGACATCATTGAAGCGCGCTCCGGTGGAACCATCGGGTTTATAAGCGATCCCCAGCACATTGACGACCGCGTGGTATTTCCCTTTATCCTTATTGAAAACCACGGAATCGCCCGGTATCTGCATAACCAGATTCACGCGGGCAGTGTTTGGCGCAGTGTAAAAGTAGGGAGCCTGCATCGTGCCGTGAATGGCTCCGGGCTGCGCTCCCGCTGCCTGGGCCTCCATTTGCTTCTCAATGGGCTTGCCATCCAGAGGATCCACGGGCCGCGTGTTGCAGTATCCGCTGCGCGACCGCACTTCCAATCCGCCGCGGTTCAGCTTCACCTTCAGCGCGTGACAACTCCCTTCCGGCGTTGACTGCGGCACATAACCCAGCACGTAGAACTGGTTGCCTTCCTGCGCGATACGATCCAGCCCGCCGAGCAGGTCGTTGGTGTTGTAGATGGCGAAACCGCCAGTGCCTTGCGCCAGTGCCATGAGGATCTGTTGGTTGGTCGCAGCGCTTGCGGGCATGGGAGGCAAAATCGCCCGCGGCGCGTTCATCGGGTTGTTGTAGTAGTTCGAGTAGGAGGGATTCCCCGTGGTTCCCCCTCCGCTGCCACCTTTGCCACCGCCGCTTCCGGTGCCGCCGCCAGTACCACCTTTGCCACCGCCAGTCCCGCCACCCGTGCCACCACCCTTACCGCCTGTGCCGCCGCCGGTTCCTCCCCCGGTTCCTCCGCCTTTACCGCCACCGCCGGTTCCTCCGCCGCCAGTTCCCCCGCCACCGCCAGTTCCCCCGCCACCGCCAGTTCCCCCGCCACCACCGCCGCCGGGTCTTTGCGGTTCCATGGCTGCGGCCAAGGGGTAGCTGGCCAGCACGAGTCGCGGCCGTAGGCTTTGATTGCCGTCTCGCAACGCCGCCGCACGCGCACTTGGCACGCCCGAGGGCCGCTGCATTCGCGCGCTTCCGCCTGGCACCCCTGCCACCAATCCGCGAACATCGAGCGCATACACCGCCACGTTGGCTTTGTTGCAGGCATCAATTGTGGCAGTCAGCTCGGACATGCGCTCAGCGTCCTCCAACGGAAAACCCGCCGAGAACAGAACCAGCATTTTGCGGCCGGGGACGCCGCGCAAGTTCTTGGCCAGGCTGCGAATGGAAAGAAGCATGGTGCGCGCGCCAAAATCCGCTTCTGCGTTGCTCATGGACGGAATGCTCAATGTCTGGGGTAGCCCCATCGAACCAATCGCACCTGGCTGCGAATTGCTGGCCACATTGGATGAAACGTTTGAGGTGTGCACACCCGATACCGCCGCCTTCAGGAGTTCGGCGCTGGCCGTAAAATTCTGCTTCACCGTGAGGCTGCCGCCAAAATCCACGACGGCCATCATGCGGTCCGGCCCGGCGCTCTTTTCAATGAATTTGGCGGCCGCACTGCGCGCCTGGATCTGATCGGCGGAATCCATCGAAGAGTTGTCAAAGAACAGAATCATGTAATGCTGCTGGCCCTTGACCTGAACGGTGGGGTCCGAGCCAAAGGAGAAGCTGGAGATGGCCTGCTCCTTGTTGTCTTCGTAAACCTTGAACTCCTGCTGCGTCAGGTCCTTGATGTAGTTCCCTTTTTTGTCCGTCACCACCGCGTCCACCAGGACGATCCGCGACTCCGTGCGGATCACGGTGCCGGTCGCGATGGGCTGCTCACCGGCTGCCGCGGGTTTGGCGGTATCCGGCGCTTGAGCATGAACGCTCATGGGCCAATTCACCAGCGCCAGCAGCATCACCGCGAAAAGTAGTTTGCCATTCTTGATTCCAGGCATGATGTACATCTCCCCCTCCTTCAGGCCAGTCCCTCGAGTCAGTAGGGAATGACCACTGTACCGTTGCGCGCTGCCATCTGCGCGCCTTCCGAATCCCGCACCACCTGCCGCACCATGTACTTGCCGGGCTTCACGTCGAAGCTGGATTTCACGGTCAATCCGGAGCGGCTGAGCCTTTCATAGGTCGCATCGAGCAGGCGCATCTGGACGACCTTGGAGCCGCCGGTCACGTAGTTTCCGTTTTCGTCAAAGATGACCGTAGCCACCGTCAAATTGTCCAGATTACGTCCCTCCGCTTTGCGGAAGTGCAAGCCCTTGAGCTGCACGCGCGAAACCACGCTGAGGTGCGCCCCCGTATTGTCCGCCTTGAAGTATTGCGTCTGCAAACTCAGCGGGAGGTCATCAATTTCATCCTGGGAAAATACCGCATCCTGGATTTCCTGTTTTTCGATTTCCCGCGGATCGTTCAGTTTTTTCGGGGCATAGTAGCCACGGCGCGCCTGAATCACATACTTCTGCTTGCCCGCCAACTTCACCTTAATGCTGTGGTAGGTGCCGTCCATCTTCTGGTTCGGCGGCGAAAATCCCAATATATAGGAAACTTCCGGGACGCCGCCGGCAATTTTCAGGCCGCCTTCCAGATCGTTCGAGTTGTGGAAGAAAGTGCCGCCGGTTCCGTAGGCAAAATCCATCAGGACGTAAGCGTTTTCCGACTGCTCCGCAACCCGGTAGGAGCTTTTCAGTCCCGCGGTCGAGGCGGTATCCGAATTACGCTGCGAAATGTCTCCTGCAAGATCCGGCGTATAGAGCCCGCGCGCGTCCAGCGTGTTGATCACGATATTTGCGCGATTGGCACGTTCCACGATGCCATTGGCATCCTGCGTATCCGTCGAATTGAAGGAAATCAGAAATCCCGGCGACGCCAGGAGCAAGATGCGCTCGCCAGGTTTTCCCGACAAGAGATGTATCACGTCTTCCAATTCCCGGTAGGTATAATTGTTATTCGCATCGCCGGCATTCAGAGCCATCTGCACTGCAGCCTGGGCTGACGACTGCGCCGCCGAGAGCATATGCGGGTCGTTTCCATACATGCATTGCCACGTTTCGCTGACGACCACTGCAAGAGCCTGCGTATCGCTCTTGTTTTCGATTTGATCGGCCATGTAGTGGGAAACGTCGGGACAATCGCTAGTGTGACTGCCGGCCAAGTTGCGCGGCATGAGGCGCAACAGCGTGTTTTTCAGGGCTTCCTTGTCGCTGGTGAAATCATGGGTCATCTGCCCGGAGGTTGAAAAAATCCCCACGCGATCGACCGGGGTCATGCCGTCGATGAATTTCCCCGCCGCCACTCGCACGGTGACGGCATCTTCCATTTTCAAGTGGACATCATCGAATGTCATGGCCACAAAGCGTTCCGGAAGAACGACCGAGCCTGCGCCAGGAGTTTCGCCTTCGCCTGCCTGCGTTTTCGCCGCGGCGTCCGCGCGTTCCTGACGGGACTTGGCCGTCTCGATGCCGAAGGTGGAGATGGGCTGGAGTTTCCCGTTGTCAAAGAGCTGAAAATCGTCCTTGGTCAGGTTGGCGACGGGTTTGCGGTTGCTATCGCGCACAATCACATGCACCTGAACAAGGTTTACGCGCAGCTTGAAGGTGGTACCCGTATCCTGCATGGACACTTCCTGCTTGGGTTCAGCGGGCGGCTTGGGTGCTTGCGCTTCGGCGGGAATGCCTTGCGTTTTCTCTGGAGGCGCAGTGCTTTGGCCCGCCCCGGTCGTGGGCTCCTGGGCACGAAGAAGAACGGCAGATGCCGCCAGGAAAGCGAGGAGCATCAAGAGGCTAAAAGAGTGGCGACGGGCGGTGCGATAGGTCACTCTAAGGTTCATGGCTTCCCTGGCCTCATTTCGCGACCCCTGCATTGCGCCATGTCAGACCCTTCAGGTCGCCTTATTATTGAGGGCGGGACACCTTGACTATACGCTCACGTTGTTTCGTGTCCAAGAGCCAATTCGCCTGGTCTGGCGCGTTCTACCGCACAAGTTCAGGAAGCTTTACGGCGTGGCGCGGCGGAATCCTTCGATATTCCAGGTGTCCTGAGCTTCCACGTGGCGCAACACGTAAAGATCTCCGTTGGCGAGACGCACGCGGAAAAAGGTCTCTCCGGGTGAGTACCAGCGATCTTCCACTTCGGCCACCTCGAACGTTTGTTCACCAAGCCGCAGACGCACCGGCCGCTCGTCCGCGCGATACCCGGCGTAACACTCCACCTCGACGGGTTTCACGTCTCGCCCTTCTTCTGCGCTCGGCGACTCATTCTCCAACTCGCTCTTCCAACGGCTTGTTCCGCATTCCACGCGGCGCCCAGGAACACGATGACCGCGGAGATCTGCATCCAGATGAGCAAGCCGATCACGGCCGCCAATCCGCCATAAACCACGCTGTAGGGCACGCGCCGCACATAAACTCCGAATATCACGTTTACCAGCCACCAGAGCAGTGTGGCCAGCATGGCGCCGGGCAGCACGTGCCACAAGCGCTTCTCTTTCGGACGCGCCACCCAATAGATTACGGCTAGCGCCATCATCGCCAGGACCATGGCCGCAGCCGGGAAAAAAATCAACCACAAGCCATGGATGGGCACGGCTGAACCCAGTTGCAGTGTCAACCATTTCCGGAGCGGCCGGCCAAACACGCCGAGGATTCCCGCGGCGAGGATGGGGGCAATCGTAATCAATAGAAGCAGCAACCCGCGAAGTTGGCGGTGCAAGAAACCGATGCGCTCTTCGTCCCCGTAAATCAGGTGGATTCCGTCCATGAGCAGCTTCATTACCTGCGAACCGCCCAGCAACGTCCCCGCCCAGCCGAGCACGGCGAACTTCCATAAATCCGGCCCGCGGCGCTGCAGAAAGTCCGCCACGATTCCCTGAGTTCCGGGGGGCAAGAACTGCGTGAGATCGCGAATGGCATCGAGGAGAGCGGTCTTACTTCCAATCCAACTGGAAGCAAACGCCACGGCCAGCAAGAGTGTGGGGAAGAAGGCGAGAAAAAGGTTAAACGCAATGGCCTGGGAAATCACGCTGCACCGTGGGAACACCCTTCCAACAACGCGAAACATAAGATTCGTCAAGGTAAGCCTCGCTCCGTTCATCTTGCATTATATAGAGTTCCTGAAGCGGGATTACTGGTGGCCGGTGCGCGGAAGGAGAGTTCCCAATGCCTGTGAATGGCGCCGGCTGGGCGGGCGCAGTTGCCGAGAGTGAAAAAGCATGCCGAGAACAGAGAGGAGTGTGCATTCAGGACTACCAGTACTGACAATCTGCTCCTCTAATTGGGTCTACTTCCTCTTTTAACTTGACTGTCCCCCTGCCTTTGGTAATCTCTCTCGCATTTACCTGCGATCTTTATTTCGTCTCTGCTACGGGGAGAGCAGAGGATGTCCTGGTCCCGCGTCTCTTTTAAGGCCTCCCGATCAGTGCCTTTCAGGTGATTTATGCCTCTTGCCCAGCATCGCACAGACGACCGCGATTGTTCTTCTGCCGCTGTACCTTCTGGCGGCCAGCCACGTGGAGATTTTTTCGTTCTGCGTGCGCGTTTCCTTGACATGCCCCACACGACTGAATCGAGCCATATCCCCATCGAGCTTCGCATCACGGAAAGGACGTCGCTATGAACTTGCGCCTGCGTTTCATTGCACTTTCTCTCACCGCCTTCTTTGCCGTCCTCATACTGGTAACGCCGCAGGCCTCCGCAGGGCCGATCCTTTCCGGCACCTATAAGATCACGGAGAACACCGACCTCGGCGCGCAAGTACGAATCACCGTGCAACTCAATCTTGTAAACGGCGGGACCACCGGCCTGACGGTGACCAAGGTGGGCTTGCGCAGCCTTTCGGCTCCGGGCCAACGGGTAAGCGTGACTTCGACCGTCGTGGTGCATTCCCATTCCAGCGCGCAAGTTTCTCTGCAGTTCCTGATGGCCAAGCAGGACTTCGACCGCTGGTCCACCGGGCCGCACCAACAGTTCTTTGTGAGCCTAAGACCCAGCGGCGGCAAAACCACTCTGGTCAATATCCCGCTCTTGCGGATACAGGAATGAGGGGAATGGCTATGCTTAAGAGAATACTCATACTCGTTGCAATCCTGCTGGCTTATCTCCCTTCCGCTTCCGGACAAACGCTCGGCACCATCAACACCGTGGCCGGGGGCGGACCCAATAATCTTCCCGCCTTGCAGGCCGGGCTGGGGTATCCCACTGCCGTCGTCAAAGACCCTTCGGGAAACCTGTATGTAGCCACCGAAAACTATTCAAATGCCAGCGGCATGGTTTTCAAGATCGATGTCAGCGGAAATCTGACCATTTATGCCGGCAACGGAACCAACTTCTATAACTTCACCACTAACAATGGGGACGGCGGCCTGGCCGTCAACGCGAATCTTGGCTACGTCGCCGGTTTAGCGCTCGACTCTCAACTGAACCTGTATATCGCGGACGATAGTTTCAACACCATCCGCGAAGTGGCAAACTCCACCGGTATCATCACCACGGTTGCGGGCAACTCAACAGGCACTGTCTGCGCGACTCCTTCCGATCCCTTGGGCGATGGCTGCTCTGCGACATCCGCGCTTTTGAGTGCTCCTGCCCAGGTTTATGTAGACACCAACAAGAATATCTACATTGCGGATACGGGCGACAGCCGCATTCGTGAAGTCGTGTTCTCCACCGGTAAAATTCAGACGGTGGCGGGGGGCAACACGATTTGCACGACAGGAAGCCTGGACGCCCTGGGAGATGGGTGTGCGGCCACTTCTGCGACACTGGACGGCCCCGTTGGCGTTTACCTTGACTCCAACAACAATCTCTACATCGCGGACACGGTCAACAGTCGCATTCGCGTAGTGAACGGAGGCACCGGCATAATCCTGAGTATTGCCGGTACCGGGATCGCCGGGTTTAGCGGAGATGGAGCGGCCGCGAGCGCCGCGCAAATCTACTATCCAAGGGGTCTGTTCGTGGATGCGGCGGGAAACCTCTATTTCGCCGATTCAATCAATTCGCGGATTCGCGAAATCTTTGGACCGACTCCTCCTTCCGGCCAGACGGCTGGCAATATCGCGACCGTCGCCGGGGGCGGCGTTGGCTGCACGGGTCAGGCGGACACCTATGGCGACGGCTGTCTCGCGATCGACGCCTACCTCTTCAATCCCCTGGGCGTTTTTGTGGATACCTCCAACAATCTCTACATCCCGGATCAGTATACGTTCCTCGTCCGCGAAGTGGTTGCCTCTTCGGGCAAGATTCAAGCTGTGGCTGGCAATGGAACTCCCAGTTTTAGTGGTGACGGCCAGTTGGCCACCGACGCGGAGCTTAATCAGCCCTATGGCATAGCCGTAGACCCGGTCGGCGATATTTACGTTGCGGACTTCGCCAATTCACGTATTCGGAGAGTGGATGCCACCACACACATCATCCAGACGGTCGCGGGCGGCGGCCCAGTGTGTTCGGCCCCGCCGGCAACAGATAGCTATGGTGATGGGTGTCTCGCAACGCAGGCCTTGGTGTATCCGTTCACCGTTTTCGTTGACGGTTCGCATAACATCTATTTCACCGACTATTCTGCGTCACGCATCAGGAGGGTTGATGGCGTGACTGGGATCATTACTAGCGTTGCGGGCGGCGGCACAGGGAGCGGTCCGGACTGCCCGAATCCAACCGACGCATTTGGCGACAATTGTCCCGCCGCCGATGCCGTTCTCTTTGAACCCTGGGGCCTCTATGTGGATCCCAACGGCAATATCTTCTTCACGGACTATGGTGACTCGCTCGTGCGCGAGTACGTGGCCTCCACCGGCAAAGTGCAAGTGGTAGCGGGCACTGGAACAGCGGGCTACAACGGCGAGAATATTCCCGCCAATACGGCCCAGGTTAATTTGCCCATCGGGATCTATGGCGACGCTTCCGGCAATATTTACTTCTCTGATTTAGGCAATTCGCGCATCCGCGAAATCGTCGCTTCGACCGGCAAGATTGTGACCGTCGCGGGAACCGGAACATTCGGCTATAACGGCGACAACATCGCGGCCACCACGGCTGAAATTTCGGATCCATATGGGTTATACGTCGATCAGGCGGGAAACCTCTTTTTCTGCGACTACGGCAACCAGCGCGTGCGCGAAGTGGTGGCCTCTTCCGGCCTGATACAGACCGTCGCGGGCGACAGCAACTTTGGCTTTGGCGGGGACGGCGGTCCTGCCACGAGCGCATTGCTCTCCTTTTTTGCTGATGTCGGTGGCGATTATGCCGGGAATCTCTACGTTTCGGACACCTACAACAACCGTATTCGCGAAGTTTATGGCATTGTCCCCGCGAATAGCCTGGCCGTAACGACGCAGTCCTTGCCCGCTGGACAGGTTGGCGCTCCCTATTCGTTCGGAGTGCAAGCCGCCGGCGGCGCGCTCCCGTATAGCTGGACCCTTATTTCTGGCTCACTGCCTCCGGGCTTCTCGCCGCTCTCTTCGACGGGCGTGCTTTCCGGCACGGCAACCGTTGCCAACACCTATGTCTTCACCGTGCAAGTCACAGATAGCGGCGCACACACGGCCACGCAGGCCTTGAGCCTGACGATCAACCCTGCCACCACAGTGACGCTGGAGTCCATTGCGGTGACGCCTGTAGACCCAACTGTCCAGAAGGGCGCAATACAGCCGTTCATAGCGACTGGCACCTATAGCGATGGCAGTACACAGAACCTGACGAGCACGGTGACTTGGAGTTCCGGCACGGGCACGGTAGCGACCATCAACTCGAGCGGCGTGGCCACGGGAGTGGGCGCGGGTACTTCCACGATTGGCGCGACGTTGGGCAACGTCTTTGGTTCGACAACGCTCACGGTCACGGCTTCCCATGCTTACGCCTATATCGGCAGCGTAGTTTCCGCAAATTGCTGCCTGGACGTCCTGGATACCACGACGAACTCGGTTGTAGCCTCGATTCCGTTGACGGGTTTCGGCGAGCCATTTGGCATCACGCCGGACCAGAGCCGCTTGTACGTGGCGGATTACAACGACAATCTCGTAAACGTGGTGGACACATCCACAAACACGTTGTTGACGACCATTCCGGTTGGCCAGGGGCCCAATGCGGTGGCCATTACGCCCAATGGTTTGTATGGATATGTGGCCAATGCGATTGACACGACCATTTCTGTCTTCAGCGTTGCGACGAATACCCTGGTGGCCACCATACCGACCGGGATAGCAGCCGAGAACGTAGCCGTTACTCCCGACGGTAAATCGGTTTACATCGCCGGGATCGGAAACACCATGGCGGTGATTAGTACAAGCACGAATACGGTCACTTCCACTTTCACGTTGTCCGTGCCGTCTGGAGACTCGGGAGCTTGCTGCCTGTTCGGGCCGTTGCTTACGCCGAACGGGGCGTTTGGGTATGTGGCAGAGAACTTCTCTCCTACCACGCCCGGTTCCATGAGCGTGATCTCTATTCCCAGCAATACCACTGTGGCGAACTTCCCCTTGGGCATCCAGCCTTTTGACGCAGCCATCACTCCGGATGGCACGCGCGTCTACATCGTGAATGCGAATTCAAATAGTGTGTCGGTGATCAACACCGCAAGCAACACGGTAGTTGCGACCATACCGGTGGGAAATGCTCCGCAGTCCGTGGCGATCACGCCGGATGGCACGCTGGCGTACGTCGCGAATACTGCAGGCAGCACGCTTTCCATCATCCAGACTTCCACGAATACCGTCACCGCCACCATTCCCTTGACCACGCCCTTTGGCATTCTTATCCCCAGCCCACCGCTTCCTTCCCAGGTTCCGGTGCTTACGCTGACTCCGCCTAACCTGATTTTTAACCCGCAACCGCTCGGGATCACCAGCGCCGCGCAAACTATCAGCGTGAAGAATCCCGGAGCTGCGCCGGTTACGTTGACCAGCATTGGGCTGACGGGTCCAAACGCATCTTCGTTTTCTTTGACCAACGGTTGCCCGCCACCCTCGGCAACTTTGGGCGTGGGAGCCAGCTGTAACCTGCAAGTCTCCTTCACACCGTTGGTTGCCAATACTCTGACTGCACTGGTAACGGTCAGTGACACGAACAGCTCGGGAAGTTTCACGCAGAGTGCGCCGCTTAGCGGCATTGGTGCCTTCTCCTCGGCCTCGATCCAGCCGACTTCCCTGGCATTCGGTAATCAGACGGTGAGCTCGACCAGCGTGGAGCAGGCGGTGACGATCACCAGCAACGGCACGGTTCCGCTGGTCATTTTCAGCATCGGCGTCACGGGCACGAATTCCGGCGATTTCCTGGAGACGACGAATTGCCCCATCGGCGGCGCGGGACTCGCCCCCGGCAACTCGTGCGGCGTTTACGTGGCCTTCGCGCCGGCGGAGATCGGTGCACTCTCGGCCTCCGTGGTGATAACCGACAACCAGGGAAATGTCACGGGTTCGCAGCAAAGCGTCACCCTGACCGGCACGGGCACTGACGTTTCTCCGGCCGCCAAGACGACCTACAGAATTACGGGCAATCCGTTCACCTCGTTTACAGGCTCGGTTTCTTGCCCGCCGGACTGCTACTTTAGCGGCTACTTCACGGTGCCACAGCCGCTGGCTCCCAATCTCAGCAACGCCTCCATCAATCCTATCGACTGGGCCGCGTACGTTGGCACCACTGCGTTTACCCCGGGTAGCTCGACTTCCGGGAATTTTGCGAATATCAGCACGGACGCTTCCGGCCGAATCGTCTCCTGGTCGATCACGGTCACGAATGGCAATGCGACGCTTAGCACGGTGAATCTGCCGAGCGGAGCGTCCGATACGTTCACCGTGTTGTCACCGGCCGGCACAGCTTCCAACTCGAATGCCCCGGCCAGTTGGCCGATGGCCACGGTGATTCCGCTGACCTTCCAGCCTAGTACCACGCCGCAGTCCAGCGTGGCCACCACGAACTGCCCGTCGGGAACCGTGCCCTGCACCGATCCCAACGCGCATTCGTTCAAGATCACCATTCCGGCCGTCAGCACCGGATTCACGCTCACGGTAACTTCGGTCGAAGTGCCGCTCTCGCAAGCCAACGGCGACTGCCCAGCCGGCCAGACCGAAGCCACTAACTTCAACTGCCGCTTCGTCACCTATTTCAGTCTGGGCTCGGATGGCAAAGGCGGCACGCTGGTGCCCCAGTGCGTGCCCTACTCCAACGGCAACTGCGTGTTCTAC
>Ga0209039_10002055_pt1 | contig 17688 bp, 13 predicted proteins | sample BogFormECP12_OM1_FD_188238 | JGI IMG/M metagenome (GOLD analysis project Ga0209039, IMG submission 188238) | Bog forest soil microbial communities from Calvert Island, British Columbia, Canada - ECP12_OM1 (SPAdes) (version 2) | ecosystem: Environmental > Aquatic > Freshwater > Wetlands > Bog ... | reverse complement strand
CCGCTGATGATGGCGGGCGGCCTGCTGCTGCTGGCCGGGCTGATGATGTTCAGCACCGGGCTGATGGGCGAGATGATGATGCGCACCTACTTCGAGAGCCAGGACCGGAAGATCTACGCCGTGCGCGAAATCCTGACCCGCAAGCAGCGCGCCGCCGGCAATCCGCGGTAAGAGGCGCGGTTTGCAGCGGCCGGTGCACTGCCCGGCGGTCTTGCCGGCTCCGGTTCATGGCATGGGCTGAGGGAAAAGTCCCGGCAGTAGCCGGCTCCGAGAACTCCGCGTTATTGGAGGATCTGATGAAGGCCCTGGAAGCCAGGCAGCTCCCCACGCAGACCAAGCGAGCCGCGGAGCTTGCGTTCGATGCCGCCGTGCTGGGAGAAAACCAGAGCCGGGGCTCCCGTGGCGGATATTTCACGAATCCGCGGGGAGATTGGAAAACTGTCAAACTCTTTCTGCCCAAAGGGGGCGATGATGGCGAGGTGTTCCTCAATGTCAACCCCGTTTTGGGTAAGGCCGAGTTCTCCATCAAAGATTCCGGTTACGGGGACTACCTCTTGGGAGAATTGGCGAAGGTTCTGTGAATCCGATCGCGCTCGATCATCCGCCCAACGTCACGACACCGCCGTCCCCGTCCACCGTGATGTGCTGCCCGCTGAGGATGCGGTGCGTGGCCACGCCGGTCCCCAGCACGGCGGGCACGCCGTATTCACGCGCCACAATCGAGCTGTGACTGAGCGGGCCGCCCACGTCCGTAACGATGCCTGACGCCATCGCAAACAGCGGTGTCCATGCCGGCGTGGTGATCTTGGCCACCAGAATATCGCCTGCCTTCATCCGGCCGAACTCCTCGGGACCGTGGATCACACTGGCTGGGGCAGTCACCCTCCCTGGGCTGGCGCCCATTCCTCTGATGATGTTGCCTGCCGCCTGGCTGGTGCGCACGGGCATCCAGCGGCTGAGGTCAAGACCCAGGATGCGGGCGCCGCTCTCGACAGGCAGCGCGACCGGCGGCGTGACACCATGCTCCCGCTGCCAGGTCTCGCGCCGCTCCGCGATCGCGCGGCGATAATCCTCCAAGGGCCGACCGGCATCCAGCAGGCGCGCCCCCGCCTGGACCTCTTCCCACTTCAGCCAGAACACCTCGTCCGATTCCGCCATTGCGCCCGCGGCAACCATCCGGCGGCCGGCTTCGCGCAACATGCGGCGCAGCACCGGCCATCCCAGGCCGACGCCCGCCAGCGCATCCTCGCGCAGTGGCGCCCAATTTTGGGCCCAGCCGAGTGCGCGCTTGAACAACCGCCGGCGCAAGCCGCCCAGGCGCGCGGCGAGCGATCCGGCGGCCTGCTGCCGCGCCGCCGTAGCCGCCGCTTGCCGCTCGTACGGGTTGCGCCCTTGCCCCGCGACGAAGTATTTGAGCGTTTCGAGCAACGACGCCGGAGCCTCGGCGGGGACGCTCTTGGCGAAATCCAGGTCATAAACGGCGTGACCAAAACGATTCAGATATTCCCTGAAGCGCGTGGTGAATTCGCGCCAGATCTCCACGCAGGCCACGGGCGCCGATGGCGATTGGCATGCCGCCGCAATGTCCCTGCCGCTCGTCCGCGCAAGATATCCGGCAAGCTCATCCTCATTGCGCGTCCACACCGCGAGATCGTAGAGCGACTTCTCCGCGCGGATCGGCACGCTGTCGAAACCCAGCAGGAAGGTAAGCGCGGGCGGGTCGCTCTGGCGCTTGATCAGACGGTTGTACAGGCTCGTAAAAAAGCTCTCGCTCAGATTCGCAACCGCCAGGACGAGCTGAACGCTCACATAGTAGCTGGCCGCCGCCTCCACGATCTGGTGCGCGCCGGCGAGCAATTCCAGCGCCGGCGTCGCGGCCAGGTCGCGCCCGGCCCACTCGCCGGCCGCGTTCGCATAGCGCGGCTGCGCTTCATCGGCCCACCGCGTCCGCGCCGTGCGCAGCATCCTGACCATCCTGCGTCCTCGCGCCATCATTGCGAAAAGGAAGCTCGGGAATTGCCGCGCACTCAACGCCATTTCGTAATATGCATACCCATGGATCGTCAGGACCGCAAACGAGTCGCGCTGTAGCCCCGTCGCCTGCGCCACTAATTTCTGCGTCGCCTCGTCCCACAGCGGCAAGGCGAGGGTGGCGAACAAGGGTGAGAGCGGATCGGGCAGCAATTCGGCCACGCTGGTTCGGAAGTATCGCCCGCCCTCTCGCGGAATCTTCCATTCGAGCGCCGCGCGCGGTTCGGGCAGCGCCGTCACCGGCCGCGCCTGCACAATGAAGATCTGCCCGCCGCACATGGCCCATTCAATGTCCATCGGCTGCCCGTAGAGCCGCTCGATCTTCACTCCCAGGCGCGCCAGTTCCGCGGCTTGTGCCGGCTCCAGCGCCGCTCGCCGGCGTTTTCCGGCCGGGACGGGCTCTTCGCGCGTGCCCGACTCCAGCCGCACCGTCATCACTTCTTTGCTGGCGATTTCCTGCGATGCAATCGCGCCCGTCCGTTTGTCGATGACGATCGTGTCCGGCGTAACGCGGCCGCTGACGATCGCCTCGCCCAAGCCCCAGGCCGCGTTGATCATCAGCTCCTCGCGTGCGCCCGTCACCGGGTTCGCGGTGAAGACCACGCCCGCGGCTTCGGCCGCCACAAGCCGCTGCACCACGACGGCCATGCCAACGTCTTCCGGCCGGATCCCCTGCCGCTGGCGGTAGCCCATCGCGCGCCCCGTCCACAGCGACGCCCAGCACCGCTTGACCGCGCCAACCACGTCATCGCCGCCTCGCACGTTGAGGTAGGTCTCCAGTTGGCCCGCGAACGACATACCCGGCAGGTCTTCCGCCGTCGCCGACGAACGCACCGCCACGGGAACATCGGCGCCCAGTTCGCCGTACCGCCGCCTGATCGCCGCGGCGATGTCGCCGGGCATCGTGCCTTGTGCGAACAGCGATTGGATCTGCGCTGAAGCGCGGTCGAGCGTGGCGGGGTCGTTGAGTTGGGCCTGCTCCGAGGCGGACAGAATCCTGCCGCCGGGATCGTTCTCATCCACGAAGCGCCGATAGGCGCCGGTGGCGATGTGAAAGCCGTGCGGAACGGGCAGGCCGGCCGCCGCCATGCGCGCCAGTGACGCACCCTTGCCGCCGACCCGGTCGAGGGTCGCCTGGGGGCTATCCAGGTCGAGAATGATTGGACCGGCCTCGGGTGAAGTCATCTTCGGTTCCAATTCTCCCGCAGGCCGCTTCGGCGTACAACCGCCCGGCACGTCCCGGCGCGGCCGGCCGGGCCTACCAGCCTACCGCGGCATAAAGCGCGCCCTGCGTGACCGGACCGGGAATCCCGTCCCACTGCCGCTTGTCGTCGAACCAGGACTTCTGAAAGGCCAGGACCGCCTCCTTGGTTCGCGGGTCGTTCACTCCGTTGACGTGGCCCGTGTAGTAGCCCAGGTATTTGAGGCGGTACTGAACGCCGGTGAGCCAGTCGATGCGCGGCGCACGGGCCGCTTCCGGAGGCAGGGGCGACACACCCAGCCGCTTGCCGCTTTGGTCCGGAGCCGTGGGAACCGACTTGATCTCCTCCGGAATATCGGGCGGGACACTCGGCTCCTGCGGAGGGGGAAACGCCACCGGGTTCTGCGTTTTCACGTACCGCCAGACGGAGCGCAGCATGTCGAAAACCTTGTCCCCGGTTCCGCCCCCACCCAGCCATTTCATGCCCATGGCGACCGGCAGGCCGAAGCTCGAAGTGCCGTCGCCAAAAGTCAGCAGCCTTAGGTAACGGCCGCTGTACTCCAGGACCGGGTTCTCGGTAACCAGGGTCGCTTTGGCAAACCCCTCGCCCCATTGGGGCCTGGCTTTCATCATCTCGGCCAAGGAGCCAAACCCCTTGAATATACCGTCCCCTTTTTCGGCGTAGTCCAGGATGCGTATTCCGCCACCGGCATCCTTGACGACCGTCAGAGCGTGTCCGGCTTCCTTCGTCCCCATCATCCATTTGATTCCGAAGGTGACCGGACCATCGGCGCTCCTGGCGGCGCGAAGCACGTCATCGATGGATTTCAGGCCCTTGAGCTGCTTCCACGTGACCCCGAGTTTCGAGAGGGCGGCCTGCACTTTGGGTGTGGCAAGCAGCGCTTCGTGAAAGGTTCCCGCATTCTTGCCGGTGACCTCCACGATGTCTTCCACCACCCCGAATAGCTGAAGTTTGCGGCCTTTCAGAAACGACAGCAGGTTGTTCACGCTGACATACACGCACGGCCCGGCGGCGCCCTCGATGCGTTCCAATTTGGATGTCGCCAGAAGGCCCGCATAGCGCGCGCCCACTCCCAGACCTTCGGCGATCGGTCCGGCAACCGTGGCCAGCCGTGTGAGGTTCAAAAATATGCCCTTGGCGGTTCCCCAAGCCGAACTGAAGTCCAAATCGTTGCCCAGGCGCAAGACATCGATAATCCCACCGGCCAACGAACTCTGGGCGCGCTGTTGCGCCGTGGAGATCCGGTCGCTTGCCCAGGAAGCGAAGACCCACACCGGAGAAGCGTTGCCCAGGCGCTGCGACTGAATCAGCCATTCGTCGTGCTCCCGCCAGTGCTTGTCGTCCTGTTCGTCGAACCAGTCCGCCAGATCGGCCGCCGTGTACTTCCAATCGAAAACGCCCACAACCCACCTCCCCGGTTTCGATGCGATCTTTGGGTTCCGTCGTGGAAATCCAACCCAGTGTACATCCCGCCGCCGCGGAATTAAAGGCCTCAAAAGGCGAAAATGGCCGCCCCCGGTGCGGCCCTATTGTGGGCGTGTCCGGCGTTGGGTGGGGATCTGCATGGTGGCGAAGGTGGGGGTCGAACCCACACGCACAGTGAAGTGCGCCAGATTTTGAGTCTGGTGCGTCTGCCAGTTCCGCCACTTCGCCACGGCTGACGGTTTCATTTTAACACTACCTCCCGCCCTGCCCGCCCCGGCTATACTCAGAATTGAGCCATGAGCGCCGATTGGATATCGACCGAGGACCGGGTGCGCCGCAGCGCGCTTCACGCGGCCGCGGAACAACGCCACACCCAGCCGCGGCGGCTGACCCACGCCATCGAACGGTCGGCCGCCGCGCTCGCGCGCCAGCAGCACCCCGACGGTTACTGGTGCGGCGAACTCACGGCCGACTCCACCCTCGAATCCGACTACATCCTGCTGCAGCTCTGGCTGCACCCGGCTTCTCCCGATGCGCCTTCCTGGCAGCCCCCCTCGCGGGAGCGCATCGACAAGGCCTGCCGCTTCATCCTGGCGCGGCAATTGGCCGACGGGGGATGGAACATCTTCCCCGGCGGCGCCGCCGAAGTGAACGCCACCGTGCGCGCTTACACCGTGTTGAAGATCGCCGGCCACGACCTGGAATCCGCCCCCATGGCGCGCGCCCGCCAGCGCATTCTGGCGCTGGGCGGACTGCAGGCCTGCAACAGTTACACCAAGATCAACTTCTCGCTGTTCGGCCTGTATCCGCGCAAGTACGTTCCCTCGGTGCCGCCGGAGATGGTGCTGGTGCCCGGCGACCTGCTGTACGAAATGTCGTCCTGGACGCGCGCCATCATCCTTCCGCTGTCCATCGTGCAGGCCATCGGCAACACCCGGCCCACGCCCGGCAACCTCAAGGTGGATGAGCTCTTCGTCCCCGGGAAACGCCTCTCGCTGCCCAAGCGGGATGCCGCCGGCCTGCTGTTCAACCAGGTGGACCGCGCCGTCAAGGTGTGGGAGAAACGCGGCCTGCGGAATATCCGCGCCCGCGCCATCCGCGAAGCCGAACGCTGGATCATGGAGCGCACCCACTACTCCGACGGCCTGGGCGCCATCTACCCGTCCATGATGTACCTCATCATGGCTCTGGATTCCCTGAACTACGCCGCCGACCACCCCGACTTCGTGGACGCCGTCGCCAAGTTCGAGCGCCTGATCTCCGAGACGCCCACGCGGCTCCAGTTCCAGCCGTGTTTTTCCCCCGTCTGGGACACCGCCATTTGCATGTTCGCCATGGGCGAGGCCGGCGCGTCCCCCAAGCCCCTCGCCAGGGCGGCCGATTGGCTGCTCTCCCAGGAAGTGCGGCGCAAGGGCGACTGGTCCATCAAACGCCCCGACCTCGAACCCGGCGGCTGGGCCTTCGAATTCGCCAACGAGTGGTATCCCGATATCGACGACACCGCCATGGTGCTGATGGCCCTTCGGCACGCCCACGCCTCGTCGCCCGAGCGCCAGGCCAACGTCGAGCGCCGCGCCATCTCCTGGCTGCTCGGCATGCAATCGGAAGATGGAGGCTGGGCGGCTTTCGACGTGGACAACAACTGGCGGCTGCTGAACAAGGTTCCCTTCGCCGACCACAATGCCATGCTCGATCCCACCTGCCCGGACATCACCGGCCGCGTGCTGGAGGCCCTCGTCCGCTGCGGCCTGCCGCCCACGCACGAGGCCCTGGCGCGTGGCGTGCGCTTCCTGCTGCAATCCCAGGGACGCGACGGATCGTGGTTCGGCCGCTGGGGCGTCAACTATATTTATGGGACGTTTCTCGCTCTGCGCGGCGTCCGCGCCTGCGGCCTCCCGGCCAGCCACTCGGCCGTCGAGCGCGGCGCGGAGTTCCTGACCTCCGTGCAGAACCGCGACGGCGGCTGGGGCGAGAGTTGTCTCGGCTACGACCACAAGCGCTACGTTCACGCCGCATCCACCGCCAGCCAGACGGCCTGGGCGCTGCTGGGACTGGCCGCCGCCGGCAAGCGCGATCTGCCCGGAGCCCAGCGCGGGCTGGAGTACCTGTTGGCGACCCAGCGGCCCGACGGCGCCTGGCCCGAAACCGCGGCCACGGGAACCGGTTTCCCCGGCGTCTTCTACCTCACCTATCACATGTACCGCAACTATTTCCCGCTGCTGGCCCTGGCCACTTACGGGCGGTGAGCCATGACCCGCGCCACCGCGCTCTTGGCCGATCCCGTCTGCCGGGGACACCTGGCCGGGCATCGACACCCCGAGTGCCCCGAGCGCTTCGACGCCGTGCTGGACGGCCTTCGCCAGGCCGGCTTGCTCGACCGGCTGGTCCCCATCCAGCCGCGCGCCGCCACCATCGACGAACTGCTTCTGTGCCACACGCTCGGCTACGTGGACACGGCGCGGCGTCAGATCGCCTCCGGAGCGCGCTCCCTCAGCACCGGGGATACCGATATTTCCCCGGCATCCTGGGAAGCCGCCGTGCACGCCGCCGGGGGCGTGCTGAATGCCGTGGACGCGGTGGTCTCCGGAAGCGCGCGCAACGCGTTCTGCGCGGTTCGTCCGCCGGGCCATCATGCCGGCGTCGCCTTCGGAATGGGTTTCTGCGTGTTCAACAACGTGGCGCTCGGGGCGCGCTACGCGCAACGCAGGCACGGGTTGGAGCGGGTGTTGATCGTGGACTGGGACGTCCACCATGGCAACGGCACGCAGGACATCTTCTACTGCGACCCGAGCGTCTTCAAGTTCAGCACCCACCAGTGGCCGCTGTATCCCGGCGCCGGCCGCGCGGACGATACGGGCGACGGCGCGGGGCAAGGCTTCACCATGAATTTCCCTTTTCCGGCCGGCGCGGGACGCCGCGAAATCCTGGGCGCTGTCCGCGAGGCCCTGCTGCCCGCGGCCAGGGAGTACCGGCCCGAGCTGGTGCTGGTCTCCGCCGGATTCGATTCCCGCGCCGGAGATCCGCTGGGCCGCTTCACCCTCACCGACGAGGATTTCGCCGCCTTGACCGAAGCCGTGATGGAGATAGCCGCGCATTCCGCGGGCGGGCGCGTGGTCTCGGTGCTGGAGGGCGGATACAACCTGGCCGGCCTGGCATCGGCGGCCGCGGCGCACGTGGCGGCCCTCAGCCTTTGAGCTTCGGCTTGCGGCGCGCCGCTTCCACCTTCGCGTCGAATTCGCCCCCGGCCACGCGCACGTGGATGCGCGAACCGGCGGGCGCGTCGGCGGGCTGCTTGACGATCCCGGCGCCCGAGGACACGATGGCGTATCCCCGCTCCAGGATCAGCAGCGGGCTCAACTGCGACAGCTTCGCCGCCAGCCGGTCGAGCGCGCCGCGATGCCGCGCCAGGCGCAGGGCCAGGCTTTGCTGCAGCGTCATCCGGGCGGCTTCCAGGCGCCGCCGGCCGGCCGACAGCCGCGGCCGGACGTCGAACCGCCGCAGGCGCTCCTCCAGTCCCCGCCGCCTCCGTTGGCGCGCCCCGAGCGCCGCGCGCATGGCTTCGCGCAGGCGGTAGTCCATCTCGTCGATGCGCTGCAAGCCCCGGCCCACCCGGCGGTGCAGCAGCCCCAGCGCCCGTTCGATGCCTTGCCGGCGCAGGCGCCGGTCGAACATGGCCAACCGGTAGCGGATCGATTGCACGGCTTTGCCGCGGGCGTGCGAGACGCGCTCCAGCAGGTCCTCGCGCGCCGGCGCCACCAGCTCGGCGGCGGCCGAGGGCGTGGGCGCGCGCAGGTCCGCCACGAAATCCGCGATGGTGACGTCGCTCTCGTGGCCCACGGCCGAAACCACGGGGATACGGCAATCCGCGATGGCCCGCGCCACCGCCTCTTCGTTGAACGTCCAGAGGTCTTCGAGCGAGCCGCCGCCGCGCGCCACGATCGCCACTTCGGCCCAGCCCGAACGGCTGAAATAGTCGATGCCCCGGCAAACTTCCTCCACCGAGCCCTGGCCCTGCACCAGCGCGGGGAACACGCGGATCCACACGCCCGGCGAGCGGCGCGAGAGAATCTGCACCAGGTCGTGAATGACCGCGCCGCGCGGCGAGGTGACAATGCCGATGCGCTCCGGAAAACGTGGCAGCGGGCGTTTGCGCCCGGGCGCGAACAGCCCCTCGGCGGCCAGTTTCTTTTTGAGCTGCTCGAAGGCCAGTTGCAGCGCGCCCAGACCCTGGGGCTCCAGCATTTCCACCTGCAACTGGTACTCGCCGCGGGCTTCGTAGATGTCCACGCGGCCGCGCGCCAGCACCGCCAGCCCGTCGCGCGGCTTGAATTTCCAGAAACGGTGCGCCGAGCGGTAGGCCACGCACTTCACCTGCGCGTCCTTATCCTTGAGGGTGAAATAGTAGTGGCCGCTCGAGGCCAGCTTGAGGCCGGAGACTTCGCCCGCCACCCACACGTCTGGGAATTCGCGCTCGATCACCGCGCGCACGGCGGCGTTCAACTCGCTCACCGTGAACACGCGCCGTTCGGGCGCTAGGTCGAATTCCAGGCCGTACTGCTCCACCGGTCTATCTTACCGGATTGCGGATGGCGGCCGGCCCGGGCAGATTCGCAATTGAATTGTGGAACCACGCGTCCGGTTTTGATCTATCATAGTTGGAGCCATGGAAACGGCGTTTTCGCTTTTTCTGCTGCTGTTGGCGGCAGGGGCGATGTGCGGGATTATAGTCGTGCTCGTGCTGCTGGCGCGCAAGTCCATCGCGCCCCTGCCGGGCGGCTTCGGCGCCGTCGCCGAACCGGCGGGGCAGCGCTTCACGCGCCAGACCGTGGCCGTCGGCACGGTGAGATACCGCAACTCGGCCACCATCGTGGTGAGCGCGGCCGGCCTGTACATCAAGGCCTGGGGTCCTGTTCAGCCCTGGCTCATCCCCTGGGCCGCCATTCAATCCACCCGCGACGCGCGGCTCTACTGGCGCCCCGCCGTGGAGCTTTCTCTCGCTCTGCCCGGCACACCCACGGTGACCTTGCCGGCATCGCTATTCGAACCGATGCGGCCGTACCTGGCGGCGGCCAGCGAGATCGTGCACTCGACTGCCGGCTGAAGCGCCCGGCTCCCCATCGCTCCCTACGGGTTCCGTTCCCGAATCTCAGCGGTCGCCAGCATGTACCAGTAGTGCCATTGGCGGTCGCCGGTCCAGAAATCGCTCATCGGCGCCAGCAGCTTCAAGTCCTCCGCCGTCCCAACGTGGCCAAGCAGGAACAACGCCGTGGTCCGCAGGTTCTCATCGGGGATAGCCTTGCGAAGATACGGCAGCGACTCCGGGCCATTCAATCCGTACAGGATGTTCAGTGCGGCTTCCCGCGCCGGCGCCGGGCCCTTGCCGTCCAACAGGGCTCTCGCCGCCGAGGCTACCTCCGGTCCCCCGATCCGCACCAATGACTCCTGCGCCCTCCGCACTACCTCCGAACTTTGGTTCTGCAACTGCTGCACCAGCGCGCCAGCGGCGTGGCGCTCCTTGAGTTCGCCCAGCCTCATCGCGATCCAGGCGACAGCCTCGGCGGGCAACTTGCCGGGTGTGCGCAGAGCCTGCAAAAGAAAAGCCCCCTCGTCGCGCTGGAGCGCCACGCCCCACAGGGGGCGCAGATCGTCTCCCCAAATGGGCCTGGTCCGCTGGAACTCCGCCTCGCCGCCCAGCCAGGCCAGGGCCACCAGCGGCGCCGGCGGCTCGCCGGCGATCCGAAGATTCTTTTCCCTGGCTTCCGCCTCGGCCATCTCCACCAGGCGCGCCAGCGCCGCATCCCGGATCCCCGGACCCAGTTCCCGGATGGCCATCGCCGCTACGTATGGCGTATCCTGTCCGACGAACTCCTTGCGGCCGAGCAGACACAGCAGCACCGGCAGATTGCCGCGGTCTGGCAACCGGCGCAGGATTCGCGCCACATCGGCGATCTGCAGATAGTCTCCCTCGCGCGCCAACTGTACCAGCAGCGGCCACATCTTCGTGCGCAGGCCGTTCTTCCCGGCCGCGTCGAGTTGGTCGATCGCGTCGAGCGCCGCCCAGATCCGGCTCCACGGGGACTCGCTCTCGCGCGCAGCCACGGCCAGCAATGCCGGGATCGCCTCTTTGGTCTTTCCCTCTCGGAAGAGCCGGAACCCTCGTTGCACTTCGTTCTCGGGAGTGATGGGAGCGGGATGGCGCTCCAGGGACTCCCGCACGCCCGGCGCCGCCCGGAAATAAGTCAGTTGCCCCCGCGCCGCACCGGCAAGATCCGCGTCTTTCCCCTCCAACGCCTCCAACAACACCGGCACGCCGCGTGTGTCGCCGATGGTTCCGATCAGTTCGATGAGACGTAGCCGCCCCGCCTTGTCCAGGTGCGGATAGAGGCCGGTCAGGATCGGGTAGTTCCCCGGTTCCCTCATGTTGCGCAGATCGTCGAAGAGCTGCTCCCGGTATCGCGGATTGCCGTCGTCCAGGCGGGCCCCCAGCGCCTCGAGCCGCGCGCGCTCCGAACCCAGCGCATACAGTTTCACCAGTGCCCGCAGGTCGGCGAGGTCCGCCGGGGCCGTGTAGACTTCCAGCACCGGGAACTGGCTCGACTGCCATCCACTCGCCAGGAGAACCGCGATTCCCTTGCCATCGGGAACCGTTGGACAGCGCCTCGGGATCTCGAAAGTCGTTCGCGGCCTTCCGCTGTTATCCTTGAGATACTCCTGAACCGCAACTGTCGCGGTGGCGGCTGAGGCGCTCGCCGTCACGTCCACGATGGCAATGGTTTCAGCCATCTGAATATTGCGCCCCATCGTCCGCCGCATCATGTCGCAGGGCCATAGCGGCAGCCCCAGAGCCAGAACGCATGCCGCTAACCGCCTGGTCATAACCCTTATTAGACACCTTCGCCGGCGCGCTGGTGCCCAGGTTTGTGGGGGCCGTGCACGGGCAGCAGCCCTGCCGCGACTGGATGCTATGATTGGTCCACTGAACGGAATGCCCGCTCCTTCCCGAGCCTGGTAACCCCGAGGCCGTCTCTCCACACGCGCTTGTGCCGGGCACCACGAGGCGGCGGCGCGGGACGTTGCGGCAGGCTTCTATGTTGGATGTAAGCAAATGGGGACGACGATGAGGATCACCAGACGGGACGCCGTAGGAATTCTGGGAGGGGCCATCCCCGCCGCAACCCTGAAGCGGGCGTTGGGCGAACCCCAACTGCCACAGCCGGACATACAAATAGCGCCGGGACCTTTCAAACCGGTCCGCCAGTCGTTGATGGACTATCAGATCCCCGCCTGGTATCGCGATGCCAAGTTCGGTATCTGGGCGCACTGGGGGCCGCAGTCGGCTCCCGGGGTGGGCGATTGGTACGCCCGGCAGATGTACATTCAGGGTCACCACCAGTATAACTATCACGTCAAGACTTATGGCCACCCTTCGAAGTTCGGCTACAAAGACGTGATCCCCACCTGGAAGGCCGAGAACTTCGACCCCGGCTACCTGCTGGGCCTCTACCAGAAGGCTGGCGCCAGGTTCTTCGTCGCCATGGGTGTGCACCACGACAACTTCGACCTCTGGAACTCGAAGTATCAGCCCAGGTGGAATGCCGTCGCCACCGGGCCGAAGAAGAACATCGCCGGGATGTTCAGGGACGCGGCCTTGAAGCAGGGCCTGCGTTTTGGGGTCAGCCAGCACCTGCATGCCAGCTACGAATGGATGGCCACGTGCTTTGGGAGCGACAAAACCGGACCCTATGCAGGCGTGCCGTACGACGGGAATGATCCGCAGTATGCCGATCTGTACCACGAGAAGCATGAACCGGCGCCGCAGCCGGGGGACGTCAGCAGGGTGCCGGAGTCGTGGAAGCGCCAGTATTTCCTGCGCCTCCAGGACCTGGTGGACCAGTTGCAGCCGGACCTGATGTACCACGACGGCGTGATTCGCTTCGAGAATTACGGGTTGAGCCTGGTGGCGCACCTCTACAATCGGAGCGCCAACTGGCACGCCGGCAAGGTAGAGGCGGTCTATACCAGCAAGGGAGTGGAGGACTGCCAGGTGGGCACCTGCGTGCTCGACTACGAGCGGGGAATCGCCGAGGGCATCTGGCCGAACCCATTTCAGACGGATACCTGCATCGGAGGGTGGCATTACGATCGCGACGCCACCTACAAGACGCCCAAGCAGTGCATCGACATGCTGGTGAACGTCGTCAGCCGCAACGGCACGCTGCTGTTGAACTTTCCATTGAAAGGCGACGGCACGCTGGACCCCAAGGAAATGGCCATCCTCTCCGAGATTACGGCTTGGATGGCGGTGAATGGCGAAGGCATCCATGGCACTCGCCCGTGGAAGATCTGCGGGGAGGGTCCCAGCGTGGAGGGCGCCATCCGCGATACCAGCGTCTACAAGCCGCTTCCGCCCATCCCGGACACATCGCCGGGGGCGACCCGGACCGCTGGCGCGCGCGACAGCGGCAAGCCGTTCACGGCGCAGGATGTGCGATTCACGTCGAAAGGCAGGACGCTGTACGCCTTCGTGATGGGCTGGCCGGGGAAGGAAGCGGTGATCGCTTCTCTGGGCACTGCCGCCAAACCGGAGCCGGGCAAGATCCAGGGCGTGGAACTGCTGGGATTCGAAGCCACGTTGCCGTGGGCGCAAGAGGCAACCGGCCTGAGGGTGCAGATGCCCGCGGAGAAACTCAGCGATTACTCGATCGCCCTCAAGATCGCTCTCGCTTGAGGCCACGGCGTCGCGAAGCCCCGTCCGGGCAGCTCCGCTTGCTCCGCACCGAAAAATGCGCGCGAACGCCAGCGGGCGATGTCAGATCCCGCGCCCTGCGCTCACTTCTTCGCCGCCTTCTCCGCCACCGCGGCCGCGTCGCGCACGGCCTTGGCGATCCGCCGCGCTTGCGCCGCCGGCTCGCGGTAATAGAAGATCCCCATCAGGTGCCCGCGGCGGCGCGACGGCGACATCAGTTCCCAGCCCTGACGCGCGCGGGGGTCGGGAGCCAGGGCCATGCGGATGGCCGGCGGCAAATCCGTCTCCGCTTCCATCGTCGCCATCAACCGCTCGGCAATCTGCATGGCGCGGCGCTCGCGGGCTTCGGGGCTCTTCACTTCCTCGATCCAGTTGGCGATGTCGTGCCGCGTCGAATAGTTCAGACCGTAGTACCAGCGCAGCAGCGACGGCTCGCCGGACAGGATGCGCACTAACTCCGGCGGGATGGCGGCGGTGCGCTCTTCGAGGTCCGGTTCCAGGCGGAACTTCGCCGTCTCGCCCGCACGCGCCCTTCCGCCGGCCTGCATGCGCTTGTTGACCAGGAGGAAGTGCGCGCCGCCGCCCGCGGCGAACAGCGAGCCGCGGAACGGGAAGCCGTTGATCTCGCCCTTCACTTTCAACTGGCCGCGCGTTCCCCAGGCTTCCGGGACATCGAATGGAATCTGCACCACTGTCCAACCCAGGCGCGAGGCCATGCGCTCCAGCCTGGCTTGGAACGATTTCGAAACCGCTGCGGGCATGCGAGTTCTATTATCCGCCAGGAAACCGGCCGACGGTGGCTTGCGTAACGAAGAACTTTTTAGTACAAAGAACTTATGCGACGCTCATGGATGCCCTCCGAAATGCTGCACCCTCCCGTTCTGGATGACCGCCTTCCCGGAGGCCCGATTCAGCCGCGCCACGCGCTTCTGATCAACCCCTTCTATCCCAAGGACCCCAACGCCAGCTTCGGCAAGCACGTGCTCACGCCCACGCTGGCGCTCACCAGCTTCGCGGCCACCACGCCGGATCACTGGCGCGTCGAGTACTGGGATGAAAATCTGCTCCACGGCCGGTCGCCGTGGCAGCCCATGCCGGAAGTGGTGGGGATCACCGTCCACCTCACGTTTGCGCGGCGGGCGTTCGAACTGGCCGCCTGGTACCGGAAGCGCGGCTCCAAGGTCGTTCTCGGCGGCCTCCACGCGATGTCGTGCCCGGGGGAGTGCGCTCCGCACGCCGACGCCCTGGCGCTCGGTGACGGCGTGCAACTCTGGCCGCGCATCCTGGCCGACGTGGAGGCCGGCCGCCTTCAGCCGCGCTATGCCGCCACTTTCGAAAACCCCTACCGCGAGGACCCGCCCCCGCGCCGCTCGCTGCTGCCGCGCCGCAGCTTCCTCACCACCAGCAGCCTAATCGCCACGCGCGGCTGCCACAACCGCTGCGGCTTCTGCTACCTGGCCACCGATGGCCTGCGGATGCCCTACCGCATGCGCGATCCCGCGCAGATTGCCGCCGAGTTCGCGGCGGATAACCAGCCCTACGGCGTCTTCACCGACAACAACCTCGGCTCCAACCGCGAGTACCTGCGCGCCCTGTGCCGCGCGCTGCGGCCGCTCGAAAAGATCTGGAGCGCGGCCGTTTCCATCGACGTCACCGACGACCCCGCCACGATTCGCGAAATGGCGCTGGCGGGATGCACCGGCGTCTTCGTGGGTTTCGAATCGCTCACCGGCCAGAACCTCGCCGACTCGCGCAAGAAGACTCCTCTGCCCGCCGACTACGCGCGGCGCGTCCGCATTCTGCACGACCATGGCATCCAGGTGAACGGTTCCTTCGTGCTGGGATTCGATCACGACCGCCCCGACGTCTTCGCGCGCACCGCCGGCTGGGTGGAAGAAAACCGAATCGAGTGCTCCACGTTTCACATCCTCACCCCGTACCCCGCCACGCCGCTGTTCCGCCAAATGGAAGCCGCGGGCCGGCTGCTGCACCGCGACTGGAGCCTCTACGACACCTCGCACGCGGTCTTCCGCCCGCGGCACATGTCACCCCAGGAACTGGAGGAAGGCTATGCGTGGACCTACCGCAGACTGTTTTCGCGCGCTTCCATCTGGCGGCGCCGGCCGGAGGATTGGCGGGCCGTGGCGCCGTACCTGGCGATGTCGTATCTATATAAGCGCTCCAACCGGTTCTGGCACCTGCTCATCAAGCACGATCTGGTGCACGCCCTCTGGTGGCCGCTGGTGGAGCTCACCCGTCTGCGTCACCTGCGGTTTCGCGCCCGCCTGGCTGAGCGGGCATTGCCCGCCGCCGCGCCCGGCTGCGTGGTGACGGCCGGCGTGTAGGCCGCGGCCCGGCCGCACCTGATATTCTGGCCTCATGGACCAGGACCAACTGCGATTGTTGTTCGAGCAGGTGCGCGACGGCGCGGTGGATGTGGACGCGGCCATCGGACGCATGCGCCACATGCCGTTCGAAGATCTGGGATTCGCCAAGTTGGACCACCATCGCGCCCTGCGGCACGGCATGCCGGAGGTGGTTCTGGCCAAGGGGAAGACGCCCGAGCAGGTGGCCGAAATCGCCGCCCGGCTGCTGGAGAGGTCGAGCAACGTGCTCATCACCCGCGCCGACCGCGCTTGCGCCGACGTGGTGGCGGCCCGGCTGCCCGAGGCCGAGTACTTCCCGCTCTCCGGCGCCATCCGCTTCTGGCGCGACCGCACCATCGGCGGCAAGGGCCGCATCGCCGTGGTGTGCGCCGGCACCAGCGACATTCCCGTGGCCGAGGAAGCGCAAGTCACCGCCCAGACGATGGGAAACGAGGTGGACTCCATCCAGGACGTGGGCGTGGCCGGCATCCACCGCCTCATGCACTTTCGCGAACGCCTGGCGGAAGCGCGCGTGGCCGTGGTGTGCGCCGGAATGGAAGGCGCGCTGCCCAGCGTGGTGGGCGGCCTGGTCTCCTGCCCGGTGATCGCGGTTCCCACCAGCGTGGGCTACGGCGCCAGTTTCCACGGCCTGGCGGCGCTGCTGGGAATGCTCAATAGCTGCGCCAGCAACGTGACGGTGGTGAATATCGATAACGGCTTCGGCGCCGGCTACGTGGCCAGTTTGATCAACCGGCTGTAGCGCGCCGCGGCCGCCCCGCGCTATTGCAGGCCGGCTTCCGCCGGGGCGCAGCGGGGGCCTTCGCGGCCGGATGCGTCCATCGCGCTGACGGCGTACCGATACACCTTGCCGGCTTCCACCGCCTTGTCGGAATACGCCGGCGCCGCGCCCGCCTCGCCGATCTTCGCGAACGCCCCGTCCGCAATGGCGCGATACACCCGGTAACCGGCCGGCGCGGCGCCCTCCGGCGTGTCCCACGACAACTCAATCGAGGCCGCCCCCGAAACCGCCCGCAAACCGGCCGGGACGCCCGGCGGAGGCGCTTCCGGCGTGATGCTCCGGGCCTCCGGCAAGTCGCTCTGCGCTTCCCGCCCGCCGGCCAGCGGCACGAAGGTCTGCACCAGGTAGCTGTAGGGCTTGCCGAACTCCGCGGTCGAATCCACCCATTCGGTTTGCGCCACGTCGGGGGCCACCAACTTGTACTCCGTCTCCGTGCCGGCCATTCGCAGCACGTGGAAGTGGCCGCCCTTGGCCTGCCACGTCAGCCGCACGCCCTGGGCGGTGGATTCGGCGGCGATGCCGCGCGGCGCCTCCGGCGGCCCCACCACCGCAATTATGAACGGCGCGCACCACACCGAGGCCTTGCCGTTCGAGCCCACCGCGCGGGCGGTGATGCCCGCATTCGTCCCCGTCCACTCCGCCGCCGGAATCTCGTAACGGGCGGTTCCGCCGTTGACCGCGGCCGGGGTGAAGCGGCGCTCGCCGATGCGCAAATCCAGCGTCACCGGCGGCTTGAGCGGCTGCCCTTCGGTGGTCAGCGTGGGAACCGTGAACTGCGCGATGATCTTGTCCCCGCGCTGCACCGCGGCCAGGTTGGCGACCGGCGAAGGGACGTTGGCGTAGGGCGGCAGCGGCGAACCGATGTATCCGCAACCGGCGGTGAAACACAGGGCCGCCGCGAGGGCGGCGATCGACGGGCGTACCGGGCGTGGGTCCAAACGTCTAGTGTAATATGCCTTCGGGCGGGCTCCGGCCGCCAACCTGATAAACTCGTAGTTCCCGTGAAACTGTCGATCCTCATGCCGGTCTACAACGAACGCACCGTGGTGGAGCGCTGCGTCTCGTTGGTGCTGGCGGCGCCGCTGCCCGAGAACATGG
>Ga0209039_10002054_pt1 | contig 17689 bp, 16 predicted proteins | sample BogFormECP12_OM1_FD_188238 | JGI IMG/M metagenome (GOLD analysis project Ga0209039, IMG submission 188238) | Bog forest soil microbial communities from Calvert Island, British Columbia, Canada - ECP12_OM1 (SPAdes) (version 2) | ecosystem: Environmental > Aquatic > Freshwater > Wetlands > Bog ... | reverse complement strand
CTGCGTGGTGGGCAAGTACGCATTTATCGGCGGCGGGACGATTGTGACGCAGGACGTGCTGCCGTTTTCGCTGACCTCGTCGCGGCGGGAGAACAAGGCCTTCGGGATTAATAAGGTTGGGCTCCAGAGGCGCGGGTTCTCGACGGAGCGGTTGCAGGTGCTGCAGAAGGCCTTCCGGCTGCTGCTGGCGGCCAAGCTGAATACGTCGCAGGCTCTCGAAAAGATCAAGGAGCTGGAGGGCGAGGACGCAGCGCTGCTGGCGGCGTTCATTGAACGCAGCGAGCGCGGGGTGATTAAGTAGCCATGAAACTCGGCCTGATTGCCGGTAACGGGCGGTTTCCGTTTCTGCTACTGGATGCGGCGCGGGCGGAGGGGCTGGCTGTGGTGGTGGCGGCCATCCGCGAGGAGACCGACGCGGAGATTGACCGGCGCGCGGCCGCGGACAGCGGCATCAGCGTTCACTGGCTCTCACTGGGCGAGCTGTCGCGGCTGATTGAGACCTTTCACAAGGAGGGCGTCACGAAGGCCGTAATGGCCGGTCAGGTAAAGCACAAGCAGATTTTTTCGAGTATCCGGCCTGATTGGCGGCTGGCCAAGCTGCTGCTGAACCTGCCCGTCCGCTCGACGGACAGGCTGATCGGGGCGGTTGCCAAGGTGCTGGAGGATGAGGGCATTGAGCTGATGAGTTCCACGACGTTTCTGGAGCCGCTGCTGGCCGAGGAGGGCGTGCTGACGCAGCGCGCTCCGGATGAGGAAGAGCGCAGGAACATCGAGTACGGGCTGAGCGTGGCGCGGGCGGTGGCAGGATTCGATATTGGGCAGACGGTGGTGGTGGCGGCGCAGGCCTGCGTAGCGGTAGAGGCGATGGAGGGGACCGACGCGGCGATTGAGCGGGCGGGGCGGCTGATGGAATCGCTGGAAAAAGACGCTTCAACTTTGGAGCGGCGGCTGACGGTGGTCAAGGTGGCTAAGCCCAATCAGGACATGCGCTTCGATGTGCCGGTGATCGGCGTGGCGACTATTGAGGCCATGATTCGCGCCGGGGCGAGCTGCCTTTCGGTTGAGGCCGGACGCACGCTGCTTTTTGACCGTGAAAAGCTGCTGAAAAGGGCAGATGAGGCGGGGATTGCGATTGTGGCGACGGCGCGATGAACACTTGCACTGCGGCTGAATGTAGGCATCACGCTATCCCACCCTAGCCGCAACAACAAAAACGCGGCGAGGGTGGGGCACCCATGATTTTGCACTATCCGTGAAAAGACCCTAATTCCGATTGCGGAAAACTCTCTGCGTCCTGGCTGCCCCTACTCCCATCCAATCAAGTGGAGGTTTCCCCGTGAGAATTCCCCTTCTCTTTGTCCTTGCCGCGGCAGTTGTGGCCGCGGTTGCAACGGTCGCAGTCCGCGCGGCCGGAGATAATGACCAGGTTCTGCCCTCGGTTGGGCAGGTTGCGCCCACATTTACGCTCCCCTCGCAGGACGGCACCCAGATTTCGCTGGAGAGCTTTCGCGGCAAATGGGTGGTGCTCTACTTCTATCCCAAGGACATGACCTCGGGCTGCACCATCGAGGCGCACAACTTTCAGCGCGACCTGGCGCAATATGACGCCGCCAACGCGGTGATTCTGGGCGTGAGCGTGGATACGCCGGAGAGCCACCAGCAGTTTTGCACCAAGGAGGGGCTGACCTTCCGGCTGCTGGCTGACCCGGAGCACAAGGTGGTCGAGGCCTACGGCTCGCTGGGCCATTTTGCTACTTTCACCATTGCCAACCGCAACACCTTTCTCATTGACCCAACGGGCAAGATCGTCATGGTGTGGACCAAGGTCCAGGTACAACACCACTCCGAGGAAGTGCTGGCGGCGCTGGCTCAGGCAAAGTCCGGAAAGTAACCTGTCGCAACGAGGGACTCCGTCAATCCTCCACGATAAGAACGGCCCCCAGGGCGCCGTTAAACCCTTCAACCCGGCAATCACAAAGGAGCTTTCATGACCATCCCCGGCAATCCCAAGCAGGACTCTGCTGACGCGGCACGCGCGAAAGCCAATTCTGTCAAGCCTCCGCAAGGCCAGTTCATCAAGCCACAAGACCATTCTGTCAAGCCGCCACAAAGCCAGTTCATCAAGCCTCAAGACCAGTCCGTCAAGCCGCCTCAAGCAGGATAGGAAGGCGCTCAACCCCTGGAGACCACGCGGACCAGGGTCTTGGCCAAAGAGTCCAGACGCAAAAAGGCCCGGCTCGCGCCGGGCCTTTTTGCTTGCCTTGAATCTCAGGCTACCGCTGCTACCTGGTTGCCTACTTTGCAGCGGTTGTTACTTCTTCTTTTTCTTTGCAGCTGCCTTCTTCTTCTTGGCAGGCGCCTTCTTTGCTGCTTTCTTAACGGCCAACTTTTTACCTCGCTTTTTTGATTTTTTGGCGCTCTTCTTGCCGGCAACGGCCTTCCTGGCCCGCGCCTTTCCGCCTTTAGCGCCAGCTTTCTTCTTCCTTTTGGCGGACTTCTTTGCGGCCTTTTTGGCCACAGCTTTTTTCGCGGCTGCCTTCTTTTTTGCAGCCTTCTTTGCGGGAGCTTTCTTCGCGGCCTTTTTGGGGGCCGGCTTCGATGCTGGTTTTTCCACGGCCACAATCACAGACCCGACAGCTGCTGTCTCATCGTCATCCGAGGAGGTGAGCACGCTATAGGATTCAACCTCTTCATCCTCTTCAAAGTCATTGTGGTCGGACTCAAACGCGGGCGGCTTATAATTTGCTTCGCCGTCGCTCATTGCGTACATCTTTAACACGTCTTCCATCCCATTGCCTCCAGCGGCCTGCCGCTGCAAAATTTTCATCTCCATTTTCACACGGCGGAAAAACCCTGGTTCCGCCCGCGAAAGTATTCTAGCAATAGATTGCACGCAAAGACCATCAATTGACAAGCACGAAATGCAGTTTTCGGAAAATATTATTTTTCGGTACTTGCCTTGGAGGAAGACGCGGATTTCCTCGCGGGGGATTTTCCCGCGTTAGCGGCGCCGCTTTTCTTTGTGGCGGCGGATGCGGCGGGGTGATTCACGGGCGGCTTTTTTGCGGCAGGCGTAGTGTTTTTCCTGGGCGCGGCCTGGGGCGTGGAGGGCCTGGCCGTGCTTTTTGCCGGGGCGGATTGCATATGGGCGCCCGCCTGAGAGCCGGTGGCGCGGTGCGCGCGGGTAGCAGTGTTGTGGACAGTGGCGGGGTCGGCCACATAAAGCCGCTGGCCGGACTGCACCTTGGTGCCGGTTACCTTGTTCCAGCGGCGCAACTGGCTCAGCGAGACGCCAAATCGATCCGCGATGGTCACCAGCGAATCGCCCTTGCGCGCCGTGTAGATCCTGGTACGCACCGGCTCGGCTACCGGGGCCGCCGGCACCAGCAGCGCCTCAACGCCCTCAATGCCATCGCGCAGGCGGATATGATTGGCCTCGGCCAGGGCGGTTTCCGTTACGTGATAGCGGAGCGCCACCGAGGCCAGCGTATCGCCCTCGGCGACGTGATGGTAACGCCATGCATTGCGCTTGCCTTCGGGAATCAATGCGATGAGCTGCTGGAAGACCGCCGATGCGCCGCCGGGCAGATGCAGATCGAACGACATGTCGGGCGGCGTCGTCATGCGCAGCAGGCTGGGATTGAGCGCCGTCAGCTCATCCACCGGAACGCCCACAATATCCGACACCAGGCGCAGGCTTACCGGGTAGTTGATAGTGACCGTATCGGTTAACACGGGGGGATCAAGAGTGACATCGTCAAAGCCGTATTGCTGGGGATGGTTGGCGATGATGATGGCGGCCAGAATCTCCGGCACGTAATTTTTGGTTTCGCGGGGAAGTTCGCCGCGCTTGTAGAGCTCCCAATAGTCGGCGTAGCCGGTCTTCTCCACCTCTCGCTGGATATTGCCGGTGCCATGGTCGTAGGCGGCCATAGACAAATACCAGTCGCCCAGTTGGTCGTAGATGAACTTCATGTAGCGGGCGTAGGCGCGGGTGGATTTTTCCGGATCGAAGCGCTCGTCAACGTAGGCGTTGCGAACCAGCCCGTAGTTTCCGCGCGGCATGAACTGCCACATACCGCCGGCGTGGGAACGGCGATTGAGGGCTCGCGGCTGAAAGCCCGACTCGGCTACCGCCAGGTAGATAAGGTCCTGGGGCACGCCCTCCTCGGCCAAGATGCGCTGGATCATGGCCTTATAGCGGCCGGCGCGCTCGAAGGAGTGAAGCAGGGTGTTGTGGCCGCGCTGCGTACTGGAGAAAAAGCTGATGTAGGAGGCCACGTATTCGTTGACCACCAGCGGCAGGTCGGATTTGGTGGTAGCCAGATCGGCCCTGGCCCTGGCGACGATGTTGGGGTCCACCTCAAAGGTCACGTTCTCAGCTACGTCAGACGGAGTCTCCTCTTCTTTGGGGACAAAACCGTTGCCTTGCTTGAGCGCCTCCATCTCGAGGGCGTGGACGGAGTCGACGATGTGGTCGAACTCCTCCTGCAACTCGGGAGTGCTCTTGATGTCGAGGCCGCTCGAGAGCATCAGGTCGACGGCGCGATCGAACTGCTGCTTGGCCTCGCGCAAACGACCCTTGTGATATTCAGCCTCGCCGCGAGCGTAGGCATCCTCCACCTGCTGAATCAGCACGCGGAGCTGCTGTTGCTGACGGCTAGGCGCAGAGGGCGCGGGAGCAGCGGCTTGCGTGGGCGCAGCCGAGTTTGCGCCTAACGTGAGCGGTGGCGCAGTGGCTTGCGGCTGCGCGCCCGGTGAAGCGCTGTTGGAGGCAGTGGGGTTGCAGCCCGCCAGCGAGAGAGCCAGCACGACGCACCCGAAGTATCGATACCACATTCTGCCAAGGCGCATGAAGGATACTGTTGCCCGTCCACTGTAAGGCCGCGGAAGGCTCTATGCCGATGATAAGCTATGGCCTGGAGGCATGCGCGCCGCAAGGGCGCGAAAAGCCTCTTTTTCAAGCCAAATGGACGCTCGCTTCCTCAGAAATTTTGCGATTATCGCTCACATCGACCACGGCAAGTCGACGCTGAGCGACCGCCTGCTGGAGTTCACCGGCTCGGTGACGGGCCGGGATATGCAGGCGCAGATTCTGGACGACATGGAGCTGGAGCGGGAGCGCGGCATCACCATCAAAGCGCATGCGGTGCGCATGATGTACAAGGCGCATGACGGCAACACATACCAATTGAATCTGATCGATACGCCCGGACACGTGGACTTCAGTTACGAGGTTTCGCGCTCGCTGGCTTCGTGCGAGGGCGCGCTATTGGTGGTGGACGCCAGCCAGGGCGTGGAGGCGCAGACGCTGGCCAACGCATACCTGGCCATCAACCACGGGCTGGAGATTATTCCGGTCATCAACAAAATCGATCTGCCATCGGCGGACATCGTCCGCACCCAGGAGGACATTGAGAAAGCCGTGGGTCTGGACGCCACCGACGCCATCCCGGTAAGCGCCAAGACCGGGCAGGGCGTGGACGAGGTGCTGGAGGCCATCGTTCACCGGCTGCCGCCACCCACCGGCGACCCCGATGCGCCGCTGCAGGCGCTGATCTTCGATTCCTGGTTCGATTCCTATCGGGGCGTAATCGTGCTGGTGCGCGTGATGCAAGGCACGATGCGCAAGGGGCAACGCATCCGCCTGATGTCAAATGGGAAGGCGTTCGAAGTGGAGTCCATGGGCGTGCTGATGCCCAAGCCGGTGGAGATTGGAGAGCTGCTGGCCGGCGAGGTGGGCTTCTTTGCGGCCACCATCAAGACCGTCAGCGACACCAAGATCGGCGACACGGTTACGGATGACACGCGGCCCGCGGCGGCGCAGTTGCCGGGCTTTGAAGACATCAAGCCGATGGTCTTTGCCGGACTCTACACGGTGGACTCGCACGAGCACACGCTGCTGCGCGACGCGCTGGAGAAATTGCGGCTGAATGATTCGTCGTTCTTTTTTGAGCCGGAGAGCTCGGTGGCGCTGGGCTTTGGCTTCCGCTGCGGCTTTCTGGGCCTGCTGCACATGGAGATTATCCAGGAACGGCTGGAGCGCGAGTACGAGCTGGACCTGATTACCACCGCTCCCGGCGTGCGCTACCACATCACGCTGACCGACGGCAGCGTGATGGAGGTGGATAATCCCTCGCGCTGGCCCGAGCCGGGAAACATTGACGCGATCCGCGAGCCGGTGATCACGGCCAAGATCCTGACCAATGAAGAATATGTCGGCGGCATCTTCAAGCTGGTGGAAGAAAAACGCGGCAAGCAAGTGAACTTCGAGTACGTGACTCAGACTCGTGTTTTACTGACCTACGAGTTGCCGCTCAACGAGATTGTGCTGGATTTTTACGACCGGCTCAAGTCGATTTCGCGCGGCTATGCGTCGCTGGATTATCAACTGGCAGGGGAGTGGGAGTCGCCCATGGTCAAGCTGGACATCCTGGTCAGCGGCGAACCGGTGGATGCGCTCTCGGTGATCGTGCATCGCGACTTTGCCTACGAGCGGGGCCGGGCGCTGGTCTCAAAAATGCGCGAACTGATTCCCCGCCAGCAGTTCGAGGTGGCCATCCAGGCAGCCATCGGCGCCAAGATCATCTCCCGCGAGACGGTGAGTCCGCTGCGCAAAAATGTGCTGGCAAAGTGCTACGGCGGCGACATCACCCGCAAGCGCAAGTTGTTGGAAAAACAGAAGGAAGGCAAGAAAAGGATGAAGCGAATCGGCAAGGTGGACATCCCCCAGGAAGCCTTCCTGGCCATACTGCGGATTGGCGAAGATTCGCAGAAGTAGGCGTAATCTGCGATCTGATTCACGAATTATTAATCGACTTTTGTGGATAACCCCGGGAAGCCTGCCAATGTGCCCGTGCAGTATCCCACTGCACACGGAACAGGGCATTCTCCTGATAGTGATTGATAAATAAGGGGTTGTATCGTGTATCAGAAGAAAACAGTCTTTGGCAAGAGAAAAATTTTGAATTAGTTGACAGGATTCACAAAAGTAATCCACAGATATTTCCACAAGATAGCACCGGAAGCTGTGTAGAGGTGGGCATGCGGGAACAAGCGTGAAAAGAGGAAAACTATGCAGAACGGTAAGAGCCCCGCACGCGGGGCTCTTGCCGTTTGATTCTGGAGAGTGAAGGCTTTAGTTCGCTGGAGGCTTGGCGACCGGCTTGGCGACTGGCTTGGTGGCTGGCGCCGCCGCCGGCGGGGCCGGAGGAGGGGGCACGCCCGACTTCAGGTTGTAAGCTTCAATGATTTGCTTGGTGATGTCGGTGGAAGGGCTGGCCCAAAGAACCACGGGCGCCTGCTGCTGGCTTCCGGTCACGTCAAAGACCACCGTGTAGCCCTGCTGCTGCGAGTAGTTGGCCAGGACATCGTAGACCTTGGCGGCCAAACCGTTGTAGATCTCCTGCATCTCCGTCTGGAAGTCGTTTTGGGCGTCTTCGGCGGAGCGATCCAACTGCTTCTTTTTGTCGTCGAGAGCCTTGGCGCGAGCCTGCTGTTCGGTGGGGCTCAGCTTGTCGCCCTGCGCCTGGAGCTGCTTGGTCATATTGTCGATCTCTTCGGCGAGAGCCCTCAATTGCTGGCGCTTAGGTTCGTACTTCTTCTGCAGGTCGGAGAAGTTGCGCAGGCCCTCATTGGTTTGGGCAACGGCCGCCTGAAAGGCGATTACGGCAATCTTGACTGGGCCGGTAGGCGCGGCGGTGGCGGGATTTTGGGCAGAGGCGCTCAGGACAAAACCAGAGGCCAGCGTAACGATAATTGCAAGCAAGCGCTTCATGCGAGTGTAATGCTCCTTCGGAATTCCTGTTTGGCTGTCCGCGTTGAACGCGGAAGCAGATTGGCGCCTCCTGAGCAATCTGCCGTCCTATTCAGAACTCTGCGCTGAACGAAGCAGAGGCAGAAAGAGACGCGGACGAAGACGTCAGCAGGAACTAGATGGATTATAGGGGCCGGGGGTGGGAGCGTCAAACCAGCCAAGCGTGAAATTCCATGCAAAGGCATTAAAAATCTGCGAAAGACGCAGGCTAGAACCCGTATCCATCCTATAAAAGCTCACAGCTTGACCCATTACAGCAAAGGGGCCGCTCTTTTGGAGCGGCCCCGGAGATTGCCAGCTGAATGCTGTGTCTAGAAGGTGGTGGAGATGGTCAGGCGGTAGGTTTTGCGGGGCTCGAGGAAGGTATCCCGCGCGCCGTACCCCTGGAGAACTTCGGCATATGTGTAGTCACCGGCGCCGCCCTGGGGGAACATAGAACGCGTAATCAGCTCCGCCGAGCAGCTCTGATTCTTGCTACCAATACCAAGGTTGCAGTAAGGCTTCTCATAGAGCCGCAGCGGATTGTAGGAGTAGTAGAAGCGGAAGGGGGCGTTTATGACCGGCATGATGACGGAGAGCTCAACTCCTGTGGACATGCGCGGGACCAAGTTGGTGCCGGCGATGGGGTGAATATTGCGCTGGAAGCCGACCAGCGAGCCGGGAATGCCGCCCTGGCATGCGCCGTTATTCCACACCGGGCAACCATAGAGGGGTGCGATGAGCGAGTCAAAACCCTGCGGGCTCTGCTTCAACTGCCCCTTGTTGAGGGCCGTGTTGAGGCCAAAGTCATCAAAGAAAGAGAAGGTGACCGTGCCGGCGATGGGAATGCGGTACTCGAGATTGGAGGTAAAGCTGGTATCGCCGCCGATGGAGGCTATGCCGTAAACCGGAATCGGCACCTGGATACACTGGTTCAACTGCGGATTATTGGGATCGCGCGGCACACAAGTGCCGTCGGGATTGGTCAATTGCACATTGACGCGGGTGGGCACATAACCATAGGGGGTGGCGGCACGGACGTCAAAACCGCGCAAGTCGCCCTCGCCGCCGGCGTAGAAGCGGTTATTGGGCGGGGCCACGTCGCCTCCGTATCCCATCACATATCCCAACTGCGCGCGCATGCCGAGCACATTGCGTCCGGTGGGCGAGGGTATCAGGTAGTGCATGGGCATGAACTGCTTGTACGCCACTATGGGCGCTATATAACGCACGTTACCCCAGATGCCAGAGGTCTGGAGCACGGCGGTGTATTCCTTGCCATTGCGCGGGCGCATGGGGTTGTTGATGGTGTTGTACATGTAGCTGAGGGAGACGTAGCTGTTGACGATGCCTGCCAGCGCGTTGGAACCCTGAATGCCCGAGCGGAAGCTGATGGTCTGGAAATAGGTTTGTGAGGCGGTGCTGAAGGCGGTAATCGTAGACTTGCTCAGCGAGTAAGTAAAGCCGACGCGCTGGAAGGCATGGCGCTTGAGCGGATAGCTGACCGAGAAGTTGAGGCCGGTAGCGGCCTGGTTGTAGTTCTGGACCAACGACGACTGCGCCGCGGTAAGGTTAGCCGACTGGCCGGTGGTTGCCTGATAGTTCTTGACGGAGTTATAGTCCTGCTTGTTGTTGTAAATCTGGAAGCCGACATTGAGCGGTCGGTTGCGCACGTAGGGCTGCGTGAAGGCGAACATGAAGGTGCGGCTGACGTTGCCCAGATTGCCCTGCAGGCTGAGCGTTTCGCCGAGGCCGAGGAAGTTGTTGGTCTGGTAATTGATGCCCAAGAAGGCGCCGGAAAGGCCGCTCAAGCCGCCGTTCATGCCTATGGAGTTCTTGCCCTTCTCCTTAACCTTGAGCAGCAGCTCCACGGTGCCGGCTTCGGCATCCTGGTGAGCTTCGGAGTCCTGATCGACTTTAAGCGGTTCAAAGTACTCGAGCTGGTTGAGGCGGAGCAGGCTGTACTCCCAAAGTTGTGAATTGTAGACCTGGCCTTCCTCCAGCATCAGCTCGCGGCGGATGACCTTGTCACGGGTGATGCGGTTGCCCTGGAACTCGATGCGGGAGACGTAAAAGGGCTTGCCCTCATCGATATCGATACTGAGCGAGACAGTCTTTTTCTGGTCGTCAAAGACAGGTTTGGGAATAGCGCCGAAGTTAATGTATCCCAACTGGCCGTACGCCTTTTTGAGGTTCTCCAGACCCTTGGCGATCAGCGTGGCGTTGAACCAGTCGCCGTCCCTTACGGCAAAAGTGCCTCGCAGCGCCTTGACGTTGCTTACAGCCTTGTTGCCGGTAAAGGTGATGGTGCCGAGCCGGTAGCGCGCACCCTCTTCAATGGGCATGAGGATGTCGATGCGCTTGCCCTTGTTGGGCCGGAAGGTAAGCCAGTTCAGCCCGCCCTCGTCGCGAACCTGCGTTTTGGGCTCTTCAATGGCGGTGTTGTAATAGCCCTTGTCGCGGTAGGCCTGGCGCACCCGCTCAGTATCTTCCTCGAGCTTGCTGGCGTCGAAGGTCTGGGCAAAGAGATTCTCGAAGATGATCGAATAGGGAATGCCGATGGGCTTCAGGTTCTTCATAGAGCGGCGCAGAAGAAGCGAGCTAATATGCTGGTTGCCAGTGAACTTGATCTGGCCCACTTTGACCGTGGGGCCTTCCTTGATGTTGAAGTTCACCTGCACCGAGGCTGGAGGGATGGTCTTGACTTCAGTTTTGATGGTGGCAAACTGGTGGCCATGCTCGGAGAGGATGTCCTTGAGGACGGTCTCGGCGTGCTTAATCTTGGTCGGATCGTACTGGCTCTCCACGGAGAGCGCAACCTTATCCTTCTTGAAGCGGTCGAGCACGTCCGACACGGAGACGGCATTGAGCCCCTTGTAATTGATCTCGCGGATGGTGGGCCTTTCCCGGACAAAGATGTTCAGGATGATGCCCTTCTCCGAGTCCTCGCGCTCGATGCGCACATCGTCGAAGTACGAGGTGTTCCACAGCGAGTTGAAATCTCGCTCGATGGAGACCGGGTCGTAGGTGTCGCCGACGTGGGTAAAGAGCCGCGCCAGCACGGTCTCTTTAGGGATGCGCCGGTTGCCGATAATCCGAATGGAATCGATGGTCTGCGGCTGCTGGGCAAGGGCTGCGGCGGCGGAGAGCGCCAGCGCGAGCACAAGCACCGTGCGCGCCATACGGCTGGTGTTCCGCAAGGCGCGGGAGATGAAAATGTGCTTGATCTTCACCGGGCGGGAGCCCTGCGTTGAGCACACGTACTGGTGCGGTCCATAGTTCGCCATCACGTTCGGCTTCACGGGAAGAATATCGACACCCTCGCTGCTGAAAATCTGGTCCTGCCTACAGGAAAGACCAATTTTATCACCCCAGCGACATGACCCGCCGCCGAGAACCCCGGCAACCACCCCAGCGAAAAGACTCTTCGCCAGAGGCTCAGGAGCAACCAACCCACGGACGAAGACCTGTCCACGGGGGCTCCGGAGCGAATAGGGACCTATCCCACAGTCTAACGGACGCGGGCGGGTCAGGAGGTATATCTCAGCCGCCGGACACGGCTACGTCCATTTTTAGACGCAGGCCGGACATACAGGACAGCCTCTATGGGCCAAGGTTTTGCGGAGAAGTAGGAGACGCCAAAAACAGTTTGAAACGGCACCAGGGCTTGCCTTCTCCCAAAAATAAACCATCAATATAGAAAATAAGCTCGAATATTCTCTTTTTTGCCGCTCTGGCATGCCCCTGCGGTATGCTTCTGCTTATCCGGCCCGCAGTCCCGCATTAAGTCGCATGGGGAGAAGGCAGGCTGGTGGAGGCCCAGAATGGAGATGGAGACAGAGGAACGCCGGGATATCTCCATGATTCTGATCCGGGTGGTGGTGGGCCTTGTCTTTCTGCTGGAAGGCAGCCTCAAGTTCCTCCGCCCCGAGGAGCTGGGCTCAGGACGTTTCGAGGCGCTTGGCCTGCCCTTCCCACATTATCTGGCGCCGTTAGTAGGCGGGATCGAAATCGGCGCAGGCGCGGCCATTCTGCTGAACTTCTATGCCGGCGATGCCGCGCTGGTGCTGCTGATAGTCATTGCCACTGCCCTGATAACCACCAAGTTCCCCATCCTGCTGGGTAGGCCGCTGGGCCCGTTTCCACTGGAAAAGCTCAAGGAGTACGGCTGGCTGAGTTTTTTTCACCAGGCGCGCACCGATTTTTGCATGATTTTCGGCCTGCTGGCCATCCTGATCGATTCCGGCCTCAAGGTGGGCCACAAACGGCGCTGGTACCAGACCGGGCCGAACTGATTTCCCTTTCGATTGTGCGCAGGGCAGGCTCTTGCGAAGAGCCTGCCCTTGCCGCAGAGCGGGAAGGAACGTTTCGCAGCCTATTCGACCGGAGGCGCGAGCAAGAGCACGTAGACCAGCAAGGCCACGCCGATGAAGCCGGGAATCAGGCCGCACAAGGCTACCTTGGGGCCGACCAGAGCCCACAGAAAGATCATCAGGCCAACGCCCAAGCCGAGGTTGACGAGACCGCCAATCTTGATGCCTTCGCGGGTTTTGATCCGCTTCAGCCGTTCCTCTTCCTTCAGCAGCTCGATGGCCGCTTTGGCGCCCTCGCCGGATGTCTCGGTGATCCTCCGCAGGGTCTCCGCCTTGTAAAAGGCCTCGCGCTCCTTTTGCCGGGTGCCAAACCAAATGCTCAAGATGATCATCGTAAACACCGACACGATAGCGACTATCGGGATAAAAACGCCGATAATCGGGATTAATACACCAGCTCCCATTTCATCCTCCTTGCCGGGGAGATTCCCCATGCGATTGGTAGGACAGCAGGTACGCGAATCTGGTTGCATAATTTCAAAAAAAAGGCGATTTAGAAAAAATGCAACCAGAGCGGGAGAGAGCGGGTCATACTATCCGCAGAGGCATAACCTCAGGATGAACACCGCAACCAGCGCCGAGAACAACAGGGCCAACGCCGACCTTACGGATGTTGCGCGCGTTCTGGATGGCGACACGCAGGCATTCGAGGGGATCGTCCGCCGCTGGCAGGGACCGCTGATTAATATGGCGTGGCGCTACTGCCGCGATCGCGGGCGCGCCGAAGAGATGGCCCAGGAGGCTTTTTTGCGCGCTTGGCGCGGGTTGAGCCGCTGGCGGCAGGAGTCGAGTTTTTCCACCTGGCTGTTTGCGCTGGCCGCCAATGTCTATCGCACGGAATTGAAGCGCTTTCCCACGGAGACGCTGCCGCTGGAGGCTGCGCCCGAGCCAGCGGGCCTGGCCACGCAGCACAGTGAGCTGGCCGCGCAGTTGAGCCAGGATACAGTGCGCCGCGCTGTGCTGGCGCTGCCCGCGCGCTACCGAGAGCCGGTGGTTCTCTTCTATTTTCACGAGATGGACGTGGCCGCGGCTGCGCGCACGCTGGGAATGCCCGAAGGAACCCTGAAGGCTCGCCTCTCCCGGGCGCGGGAGCTGCTGCGACAGCGATTCCCGAGGCTGGAAGAGGAGCACGACGCCCATCCTAGCCGCAAAAACAAAGACGCGGCGAGGGTGGGGCACCCACATTTTAGTAAAAGTGAAGTTGCTGAAGAGACAGGAAGGGAGGCCGCACGATGAATCGAGCCAAAACAAACCGCAGCGAAGCCGAGCGCTCGAGGATCGAGATGGAGATTAACCACATTCTGGCGACGGAAGAAGAGTTGCTGCCCACCTCGGGCTTTGTGAGCGCGGTGATGGAGCGCGTGCGGCAAGAGGCCGCGCTGCCCGCGCCGATTCCCTTCCCGTGGATGAAGGCCATTCCTGTTCTTTTGCTGGCCGGGGGAGGCATCTGCTGGAGCACAGTCGAAATGGTTCGACTTGGAGGGCCGGGCCTTGGGCTGATCGCACGCGAGCTGACGGGACTCAGTCAAATTGGGCTGAGCTGGCTGACGAATCCCCTGGCAAATCTTTCCGCGGCACAAGCACGTCCCGTCGAGCAGGCCGGATGGGTGGCGCTGGCGCTGGGGACATCGCTTGTTTCCTGGTTGCTGTCGCGCCGACTGGCCGGGCGCGGTGGGCTGCTATAGCATTCTCGTCGCAGGAGGCAACCGCGATGGCCGACCCGTTTGACCTGGAACGCTTTGTGAGCGCACAGGCCGCGGTCTTTCCGCGGGTTGTGGAGGAGCTACAGGCGGGAGAGAAGCGCAGCCACTGGATCTGGTTCATCTTTCCGCAGATGAAGGGGCTGGGGCACAGCTCGCAATCGGAGTATTACGGCATCGGCTCGCTGGATGAGGCGGCTGCCTATCTGCGGCATCCGGTACTGGGCCCGCGGTTGAGGCAATGCACGCGGCTGGTGACGCAGGTGGAGAAGCGCGCCATCAGCCGGATTCTCGGCTATCCCGATGACCTGAAGTTCCGCTCCTCGATGACGCTATTCGCTCGCGCCGCCGAGGAGGCTGGTTTGGACGCAGCCGAATTCAACGGCGCGCTGAAGAAATACTTCAACGGCGAGGGCGATCCGCTGACGGCTGCGATGCTGCGGTAGGGCTACTCGATGGCGAAGACGGCGTAGACGGTGGCTTCGCGGCTCACCTTACGGGGTTCAATTGATAATGGAGGAGCCATTGCGGCATTCGCATTTGATGAAACCCGTAAACCCAGCGCTGCTAAGGCGGTAAAATTACGACTTTCGAATGCTATCGCTGAAACTTGGTTGGACACATATACAAGCGCCCCCAAGTGCACACCCATGCCTTTGGCCAACACTTCCGCGTCTGATCTGGCGCGTGCGGCTGCTTTTTCCAGCGCCTGATCTTCCAGCGCCTTCTCGTCCTTCACTGTCCAGTCGATCTGGCCGCTGTCGGTAGCGCCTGCGGACACAGCCACATCCAGAATCTCGGCTGCGCGCTCCGGCGGCGTCTTCACGGTCCATTGCTGCACCAGCTTGAACTTGTGCGACTTGTATCCAATGCTGTCCAGATGCTGGCTCTCGCTGCGAATCGAGGTCTCCGGAATCCCGGCCTGCTTTAGCGCGGCCACAATATCGTTGGAAGTCTTGGCGCCTGCGGCATAGGCGGTCTTGGCGTCGGAGGGCTGAGTCTCAAAACCGATATGCAGAATGGCGATCTCCGGATCGGCGGTCACCCTTCCATCGGCGCTGACGGTGAGGGTGCGGTTGTTGGCTTCGATTTTGAGTTGAACCTGGCTGGCTTGCTGCGCGACGGCTGCCGTGCAACTAAGAAGGAGAACGAATGTCACAAGGGCAAATCTTCCGTGCATAAAAAGGCTCCTTTCATCCCTTGGACGTATAGCATACAGAAACTTGCAGAATATTTTGGAAGTTTTTCATTCGCTGTGTCAGGATGGAAGCAGAGGTTGAGAGTGGATTCAAAGGCGCGGTAAAGGAGTTTGCGCAGAATCGCAACTTTTCACAGATTCTTTGGTTTAACTGAACGGAAATCCCTATCCAGTCCTAAGGAAGGCCGACGATGAAGAAAGCCGCCCTGATTATCCTGCTTACGGGCATTGCCCTGACGCGGTTATCTGCCCAGCAGCCGGAGGCAACCCCTCCCACGCAACCGCAACCAGCGGCACAGGAGCAGCCCGCGCAGACACCCCCACCGGCACAGGCTCCAAGCGCTGCACAAACTCCGAATGCAGCGCAGCAAGCGCCCGCGCAGCCTGTTCCGCCTGCACAATCTCCGAATGTGGCGCAACCCTCGAACCCGGCGCAAGCGCCGAATGCGACGCAGCCTGTCAGTAACGGCACTGGCGGCTACACGATGCGGATTACATCGCGCCTGGTGGTGCTGGACATGGTTGTGGTGGACAAAAAGGGCGCGGTGGTCAAGGGCCTGCAGCGCAGCGATTTCAGCGTGGAAGAGGCCGGTGAGCAGCAGACTATTCTCAATTTTGAAGTGGCAGGCGCGCATATTCCCATGCCGGAGATTACAATCAACTCCACTGCCGATCTCGACCGCCTGGCGCCGAATGCTCCCGTCGACATTATTCTGCTCGACGAGTTCAACACGCGATTCGAAGACATGGCGTTCGCGCGCTATTCGCTGAAGAAGTATCTGGACAAGCAGCCGGATAAACTCGTTACGCCGACGATGCTGATCGCGGTCAGCTTACAGCACTTTACCGTGTTGCACGACTACACGCAAAACAAGGAAGAGATTCTTTCAGCGCTGAAACATCACTTTGCGGTGAATCCCTGGCAGGTTAACCAGGGAGCGTGGGTGGGCGAGCGCTACGCTACGGCCTTTATTACCTTGCGGCGCGTGGCGCAGGCGGTGATGGGCCATCCCGGCCACAAGAACATGATCTGGATAGGCCGCGGCTTTCCGCCGTCGCGCCGTTGGCTTGGCGGCTGGTCTATCGACACGGAGAATAGGATTCACAACGCCGTGCAGGATTGCGTGAATGTGCTGCGGGATGCGCGAGTCACGCTTTACACCATTGATCCGGCCGGCGTGATGATAGATCCGGGCGCTTACGGCGGCGACCCCCTGGTCGATCCGTTTGGGGGCAACTACGAGTTCAACCGGATGGCGAAGGCGACAGGCGGCCGGACTCTCTACGGCCGGAACGACGTGGATGCGGAGGTCCAGACCGCCATTCAGGACGGAGCGAATTTCTATACGCTCACTTACCGGCCAACGAATAACACTCACGATCCGCAGAAATTTCGCAGAATCAAGGTCACCGTGGACCGGCCTGATCTCAAGATCATTACGCGGGAGGGCTATTACCTGGAGTATGGCCCGGGGCGGGTGAATGTGGAGAACCCGTCGCGGCGTCTGCTCGTCGATCTGGCTGCCGCCGACTATAGCAATATGGTCTATGACGGTGTTTCCGTCACCGCACGGCAAGTGGCCACCGATCCTGATTCGTTTATGGTGAATGTTGATGGCCGCGGGCTGGTGTGGTCGCCCGCGACAGAGAGTCAGCCGCGTCAAACTGAGGTGATTCTGGACATATCGACTTTTGACAAGAAGGGCAAAGAGCTCAAGCGGGAAGGGAAGCTCTTGAAATTTTCCGCTCCGCCCTCCGTCCCACCCACCGGCCGGATAATTCGGAACCTCAATATTCCCTGCAAGATCGATCACAACCCGAAGGCGGTTCGAGTTCGATTTACCGTTCGCGTGTCGGCCACAGGGCGCATTGGAACGGCGGATTTCATGCTGGGACAAGAGGCGAGCAAGGAAGCGCCGAAGAAATAGGCGGGCGGGCTAATATGGGACGCGACATAAGCCCGAGGGGTGTGCGTTAAGCGACCGTCCAATCCTCGTTTTTGAGGCCATCGACAAAGGAAAAGGCGCTGTCGTTGGTCACCAGCGTCAATCCCAGAGAAAGCGCATGAGCGGCGATCATCAGATCCTCAGTGGACAGTGGGCGGCCTTTGCGCTCCTGCTCGGCTCGTAAAAGACCATAGGCCCGAGCCGCTGCCGAATCCCATGGCTGGATCGAGGCGTTCCTCAAGAAAGACTCAACCGACGCTCGCCTCCGCGCCGCGTTTGGATTTCTGGCGACTCCGTAACGCAATTCGGCCTCGGTAATGGTCGAGATCGCGGTCTTCTGGAGCCCTACGCTGTCCAGCCTTTCCCGCACTTTCGGCGGATTGCCCGCAATGTAGTAGCTGACGGTGTTGGTGTCGAGCAAGTAGAGAATCTCCATGGCCTAGAAGATATCCAGTCTGCGCGGCATGCTGGTGCGACGTTCGAAGAATTCCTCGGGGTAGCTTGCCCGGTCAAATATCTTGCAAAGTTGCTCCGGCGTCAGATTCCGAGGCTGTGGAGGCAGCTTTGCAAACTCCTCTTCCGGCGCGGAGTCCGGAATCGCGTCGTAAAGAGCGAACCATTCGTCGAAGCCCATGGACCGATCGGATGGACTCTGCGCGAGAATGATCTCGCCCGTG